>Ga0302325_10033530_pt1 | contig 10520 bp, 12 predicted proteins | sample Palsa_T0_2_FD_201948 | JGI IMG/M metagenome (GOLD analysis project Ga0302325, IMG submission 201948) | Peat permafrost microbial communities from Stordalen Mire near Abisko, Sweden - Palsa_T0_2 | ecosystem: Environmental > Terrestrial > Soil > Palsa > Peat permafrost | place: Sweden: Abisko...
GCCCCTTGCGTTTCAGATCACGACCGCGTGAATAGTCTGCATGATATCTCAGGAGTTGAATATCGTGCTAGATATTTGGATCCATATCCAAAGGTGGACATGAAGGACAAATTTATGTTACAGTTCGTTTCCCTAGCAGAGTACCACTAAAATACAAGCTCCGGCGCAGTACCAGAGATGCAAATGCCATGCATGACGCCTTACCAGACATTTCTGGTCTCTAAACGTTGGCCTTCCAACATTGAGTCCATCCAGTAAATAATACACCTAATGTCCAACATCAAATTCCTCAATTTCGCCAGTATAATGTCAAATACTCCCAGAACGTGTTGAAGAGATTGCCCTTATTCCCAAATATTGCTGTGTCTATTCGATCTGCAGGTAACTCCTCCAGAATAATTGAGTCGGATGGTAATGGTGATGGGACTGCGATGAGAGTTGTTGGTAGAGGTGTGTTTTTTGTTCTGGTGGAGGTATCGGCTGGAGGAGGAGTGTCGCCGCCGGAAGGGGAATCTGAGTATGGGAGCTCGTTGTCCGGAATGATTCTTGTTGGCGGGGTCGCAGCTACACCGCCCATTCGAACGACGCCATCATATTCATCTTTCGGGACCCATTCCTTTCGTTCCTTTGCCCAAACGTACCTTCCCGTTAGCTACCGTATAAAGAGATCCTACCCGTTGTAATCTGCGAGAATGAGACTCCTCTGACCGTATTCTTCCGAGAGGATTGTTTTATAATTATATGGAATTTTTGCTTTTGTGCCTTCAAACAACGTCTCTCGAAGCGGATATATATCTTCCAGCCGGTAATTGTGGTAATTCTTACAACTCACAATGTTGGGCTTGTTGATGGGATCAAGTTCAGTCAATCCAGTTATATCCACATAGAGACCGTTTCTGGTATCAATGAAGCGCGCATCGATGAAATTCGCCCCGTCGCCATGCACCCGCTCCTGCCAGTACGGGTTGACGTCAAGGAAGTAGTCGCGTGGCTCGGCATCCGGCCCCGCGTTCGCAGGAATAGCCGTCCACACCGTCGAGTTGTACTCCTCCGCCAACGTCTGCAACGAAGTGACATCCACCTGCATATCTAAATCCCAATCCCTGTACTCAGTCCGTGAACAAGATAAGGAAATTACCAGGGCAAGGTATGTCCGTTCCAGTACCAGCCCAGCAGCGTTCCATGCGCCAACCAGGTGACTATTCCCTCCGTCTCCATGATGTCCAGAAAAGCGACAATCAGCTCGCTTAAGGTTTGTGTCCGTTGTTCGGCGGACACTCGGCCTCGAAAATACCGCGCATCATAGTGCTGCAGGTCTCTGCCTCGAGGCTCGTCGAAATACTTGTAGGCGGTCGCCATCGACACCGTCGCCGCAAGCAGTATCCCCAGGCGCAGGAGCCACTGCCCTGAGAGGAGGAATGACATTTGCGCAAAGACTGCAGAGAGGCGAAACGACTCGCCGGTCGGTATCAAGGAATAATAATCAATACGACGAGAATCCCAGTGGAGCCGGTGTTATCGTGCGTTTTCTCGTAATCCTGAGGATTCGTATGGCTATTGCATTGATGAAGGTTGATTATGGGCTGCGAGGACTGACAAGGTCGTATGAACGCGCAGACTGTCCTGCAGAATCCGACGTTTCGTACACTCGTGAAGCAGATGTATTTCAGGAGAAAATGGCTGCCAAGCAGAGAGGAATGTGTAAGTCCCGGACCTGAAACCAGGCGAATGCAGTGTGAAAGTTTACGCCTCCGGGCTCATCAGAAAAACTCTTGGCGTTCGGGAGTCCGTTCGTAAGTGTATCGCCGCAGATTGCCAGAAATCCCGTCATATTCCCCGTTTAATTGGCTGCGCCCCTTCGATTGTCCCAGCAACGTGACACGAAGACCCTAAATTAATTACCCACATGGCGCTTAAGTCCGGCCGCGGGTCTCAAAAGCGACGTCATTACTCCACTGAAAAGCCCAGCGGTACTCTTTATTGGGGTAATTATTCCCGAAGCAGGCGCCCTGCTTGCTTCCCCTTCATCTATGCATTTAATCGGAGATCATCTCGTCAGGGCCGCCCTCCATCAACGTCGTCGGATTTGCGGGGCCTAACACGGCTCAAGAGCGATCGGCATCCCAATCTAAGTGAAATTGTCGACACGAAAAGTTTACGAGTCACGGGAATTTTGCCAAGAAAATATTGTCGGTTATTGTGACTGCAAATAGAAACGAATAGGCCTGGCATCGTGATCCTGGACCCTAATTCGGGTTTGCCAGCAGCGCCAAGGCTGGGCGAGGCGCGTGCGTCGCTGTTTCTCGAAGAGTTGTCTGTGTGTGTAAACTCGTGTCCCAAGGTGCCCCAACCTTTGTGTCGGCAAATTTGTCCGTATTTTGAGACATGCATATGCGTCATGCCTTGTAGCGGAGGATATATATAGCCGACTCTAACCGACGCGTTCTTCCACCATTGACTGGTTCACTCGAAAGACTTAATTGTGATCTCCATTGTTCTCGCAAGTCCTCCTATTCAAGTTATCGTCATCAATTATGGGCATTACCTTATCCGCCGCGCTTCCGATCCACTGTTACTGTCTCCAATTCACCAGAGGATAACTGTCACGGCGGCTCCGCATGCTTCGAGGCGATATCGAAAGAACGCTTCCAAATACTCGTACCGTCGTACGTACTGGCTCCAAATATCGGTTCTACACATTTCTGTCCCAAAGGAAGAAATGACGAAAATCAGCTATTTTTATGCGCTAATATTCGACTCGGAACCCGAAAATCTTAAGAGCATGCACACAAAGTCTTTTGACTCCCGTCTACCGCGCGGACCATATCTCGATCGGAAAACTTACCCGCCCTGATATGAACACCTCACGCACGAGCCCCCGCAAATTGTCATCCATCATCAAAAGCTCCGAACATTTCGCGCCCCGGGGAGTAACTTCTGATTATTCGAGATGCGAGGCCCAGCGCAGCACGTTGATTGGCCGGCCGAAGCGGGCTGATTCTAACTCTCGGTGGCTGTGCTCCGGCGCCCCTCCACCAACCAGCTCATAAATTCGTCACCACCACCACCAAAGGCCCCTCACAACAAAGCACGCACAGCAGAAGCTTGCATCATCCAAGGGCGATGGCTCCGCATCAGACGAAAGAGGGATTACCGGATGGTAGGCTCACGTTGGTATGTAGTGCTGATGGATAGGCTGGGTTGCACAGTGGGATCCGAACTATGAGAAGTGGTTTTACGTGAATGAGAGGTCGAGCGAGAAGGCTGCGACGTGGGAACATCCTGCAGGTAGATATCCCCCCACCCCCCCATTCTGTCGTCCATAGTCCTGGGAAAGTATGTATATGGGAGAGATGTTGACGATGGTGGTAGGGAAGGATGCGAAGGTTCCTCCTCCGCCGTACGACCCCGCGACACCAAATCAACGCCCCGTGAGCGCCAACTCGAATAACCCCCCCAATACAAACAACGCTCCAAACCAACAGGCCAAAAACCAGGGCTACCCGCCACAGCAACAACAGGGACAGTATGGCCAGCCCGGGTACGGTCAACAGGGAATGTACCCGCCGCAGCCGATGTACGGACAACAGCCAATGTATGGCCAACAACCTATGTATGGCCAACAACCGATGTACCAGCAACAACAGCCACAGCAAAGCAGATTTGGCCGACTTGGTGGAGGAGGAGGCGGTGGGTTTGGGTTGCCTCTTGCTGCTGGTCTTGGTGGTGGATTACTTGGTGGGGTGGTGGGAGCGAGTCTGATGAACGATTTCGACAACAATCAGTATCAGGATGGATATCAAGATGGTATGGTTTCCTTTTGAAGGGTTCTGAGAATAGGATACATGAATGGTGAGAACAATGATTATGGCGGTGGTGATTATGGCGGTGGCGATATGGGAGGTGATATGGGTGGAGGTGATATGGGAGGATTTTAGGCATCAAGAGCGAAAGAAAGATCATGAAAGGTTGGTCATTGTTGATTGTTGCCAGCGTATCCTCTGGGTTGTGGAGTCATAAGTATTAGCGTATCAATAAATGCATACTTTTATCGACAGAGCATCATCATTGGAAAGTATGTAGTTCTCGCATCCATAATTACCAATCCCATCCATAGTTATCAAACCTCTTTCCCAATCTCAACAAACTCCCAACATCGCCCTATCAAAACCTTCTAAAACTAAATACCCGTCTACCGGAAATCCCTAACCATGTGCCCCATACTAAGAATCTAATTCTACATTCTCCTCATTGCTTGAACTAGCACTGCTACTATCACTACTCTGTTGCGCGACCTTCCTAGCCTTCAATACTTCTTTCTTTGGTTTCTGTTCTTCTTTCCATTTCTTCAATTTCGGGTCATCGCATACCATGGCTTTGACTTTTAGACCTGGCAGATTGCGTTCCAGGTACTTTTGCAGGGAGGGCATCATTTTGCCGTCGGGGCGGTATGTCCCGGAATCGTTGTCGATGATGAGGACAAAGTGCCGCGGGTCGCGGGAGTGTCCGACGTGGTGGGCGGGTTTATCGGAGACTTGGGTGTCGTCGTCAGATTTTTCGTCGGTGGCGTTGTGAGATTTTTCTGAATGGTCCTCTTCATCGTGTTCCTTTTGTGTATCGTTGTTGTTGGACTTTCCATCATCATGAGAATTCCTACTCTTGGAGAATCCAGGTGCTTCGAATTCGAATTCACTACTAGTGCCTCTTCCTTCTTTCTTCGTGTCATTCTGGTTCCCGCCCTCGTGTCCTTCGTGACCATTCATTTTCATCCCCCCTTTACCCCGTCGACGACGAACAAAGAACTCTCCCGCACACGCCACTTCCTTCGAAACATTACTATGCATAGAATGTTTACTCAAGAAATCGATCGTGAATTCCGGCCCCGTCTCAGTAAACCTCCACTCCCCCTGCAACGTAATAACATACGTATACAATCTCCCTCCCGGGACCTTCGGATGCGGCTTCTCATCCCAATGGACCATCTCAAGAAACTGTCGACTCGCAGCAAACTCGTCCTGATCATCTACTTTCTCCTTCCCCTTGCCCTCCCGACTAACGTCGCCGGCCTCGATATTCGCTACTGCAGGCGGCGTAGCCACGAGACCGTACTTGGTCGACTGATCGTAACAGTACACCCGACGGTGTTGTGCTCGGAGACCGCGATTCAGGATCCACCCCCGGATCCCCTTGGCGCCGAAAAGCCAGCCTATGAAGGGACGGTATTCGACGAACTTGTTGCGCAGGTCAGCGGGAATGGTGCCGAGAAGTTGGATCTTGTTGGCTTCGAAGACGAAGGACTGGTTGCGGGCTTTCTTTTCTGCTTTTTCTCTCTTTTTCCGCGAGATGGGGTCCATTTTGTGGAAGGCTTGGGTGACTCTGCCTTCCCCTTCGGAGGGGATGATAGGGTCGGCGGGGTGGGCTTGGGTTCCGGCTAGGCGGCCCTGATTGTTAGAGTCGGTATACAAAAGGGGAGTACGATCATGGGAGAAGTGTGGATACTCCATCTCATGGGACCTAATACACAAGGACAATTCCTCGTACAAGTCGACTTTCCCAAATTCTGAATGCTGATAGTAATCTATGGTCAGCGAAGCATGAGAGAGACCAATACCCTCCCCCGTTGTTTCTTGAAATCCCGATGACACCAAGCGACCAAGTACGTCAGCGCATAAGCTCGTTTACTAGCCTTCCTCTTCTTAATCTTCAAAGTATACTCCCTTTCCTCCCCGCCTTTTCCCTCCTGGTCTCCCGGCTCCGGCAACCTGGGTACCGCCAAATCCGCTATTCCAAGCCGATCGTCCCAATCGCCGGGCTTGTCCTCGTCCCAGATTTTGATCTTCAAATCGAATCCCTCGGCGGGAATCCCGCCCAAATGCCACAGTTCATTCCACTCTGGATCCCGTGTATGTCGCTTCGTGGACGTGCGGAACGTCAGCGGGAAGGGGGGGTGGTCTTTTGATGGCGGTGTGCGAGGAGTTAGACATGCTAGAAGGTACGGATCGGAGGATTGGGCGAGGGCGTCGCCGATGGGGACCTTGGAACCGCTTTTGAAGGTAATGAGGATGTCGGAAAGGTGTTTTGAGGACATGGCGATGCGAGCTTTGGAGGAGGAAATCCTTGGAGTGGCTGCTGGCGGTAATGGTGTTGTTAAAGCACATGGGAAATCGTTTCAAAGAGGGTGCGGGGGGGTATTTGTAGCCGACGGCCAAACAGCATAAGATGCGGATGATGTCACCGGCGTCAAAAACTTGGGAGTGGCACGTGTTTTGAGCAAAGGGGGCGGAAAGATCCGTTCCGGACAAGGGCCGTTCCGCTTTATTTGTTCCGAACATGCAGTAATAGACGAAAGCCTATTTCGTCGGTTCTCCATACAAATCGCATGGACCTGTTCCTATTTTTATCTCCTCCTTCACGTCGTTCCTGAAATAAAAACAGCAGACAGGGGGAAGTGGAACATCCGCCGATTCCACCGCACAACACACCTCGTTTTGGAGAGGCAACCACCCAGAATGCCATCCGTCGTCAATGAACAATCCTCCACGTCTGGACTTCCCCCAATCGCGCCTAGTGTTCCTATCAAACCGACCATGACTAAACTGCGAATACCCACGGAGCAACAAAAGGAGGTCCGCGTGCAGCAGGCTCTCCCACCGCTCCCGCTCTCAATTCCACCGGCTCAGGAATCGCTTCCTCCAGGCTTTGTCGCTCGAGCCAATGCAATTCGATCCTCCTCGCCGACGGTCTCACCTGTCAAACCGGCTCGATCAATGTCGCATCCCGTGCCAGCACATCTTCCCATCCAATTGCCTCCAACGGTCCCTGAGGAACGCAATGGATCCATTGATGGTGGTGTATCGACTATATACCGCCAGACAAGTGGGTCCAGTCCTGTCCTCGAACGAAACAGTGCCAATTCACGATTCTCAATGAGACCGAGGGCGAGTACCACGAATAGTCTTGTCAGGCGAAATAGTCGGCCAATTGCAGGAGAATTGGGCGACTCGCCCGTGGATGAAGATGCCCAGAGATGGGCCGAGGAAATAAGAAAGAAGAGGGAAAGTAAGCGACGGTGGAAGGAAGCAGAGGACGAGGACAGAGTGATCGTCGGGAATAAAGTGGATGCTAGTCATCCTAATTATATCACTGCCTACAACATGTTGACTGGACTAAGAGTGGCTGTATTTGCTTCCTGTTTATGGAATGCTAATGATGTAGGTGTCAAGAGTAAGCGCAAAGATAAATCGAGACTTGACGGACGCGGATTTCACATTCTGCCAAAAATTCACATTTGATTAGTATCCCCCCTTCGAGTTTATGAAACGTTCTAACATAATAGTAAAGGAAACGAATTATCACCCGCATCGAAACATGATTTTCGATTCAAAGATTATGCACCCTGGGTTTTCCGTCATATACGGGCGCTATTCCATCTCGATCCAGCCGACTATCTCGTCTCCCTGACCTCCCGGATCCTCCTTTCGGAACTCGGCTCGCCAGGCAAGAGTGGCAGTTTCTTCTACTTTTCCAGGGACTATCGATTCGTGATCAAGACTCTGCATCATGCGGAACATAAATATCTGCGGAAAATACTCCGCTTGTATTATGAGGTGCCTTGCGCCACGTACGGGGGCTTATTGTAGCATGTGAAAGCGAATCCGAATACTTTGTTGTCCCATTTCTATGGGTTACATAGAGTTAAATGGCGAGGACGGAAAGTTCATCTGGTGGTCATCAACAATGTTTTCCCTGCATCCAAAGATATCCATGAAACTTTCGATCTAAAAGTGACTACTATTTCAAGGATATCGAACTGACTGTAGGGCTCGACGATAGGCCGTGACTTTGAAGAGGAAAAGCTGAAAGAAAACCCACGAAGACCACTCAAAGATCTCAACTGGATCCGCCGCGGAAGGCACCTCGAGCTCGGCCCGCGCAAAAAAGAACTCCTCCTAACGCAATTGAAAAAAGACGTCGAACTCCTCTCTTCGCTAAACATCATGGATTACTCTCTGTTACTGGGAATCCATTATGTCTCAAGGGGAAATGCCGAGAATATACGATCCACGACCTTGTCGGTGTACCAACCTAGGACTGGATTACAGCGAACCTTGTCCAAACGGATGGCGAGGGAGGCGCTTTTTCAAGCTGAGCCAAGAAGGTTGAGTGCTTCGGGAGGGGCCGCGGCGATTCTCCCGACGGAGGAATTTTTGGAGCGAAAGCATGGATTATTCACGAGTGAGGAGGGTGGTTTCTACGCCACGGATAATCAGGACAATCCCACCGGTGATATAATCTACTACTTTGGTGTCATTGATTTACTTACCACTGTACAACCCACTTGTGTATGTATACTGATTATAGTATGGGATGAAGAAACATTTGGAGACGTGGTGGAAATCATGTTCCCATCCAAGAGATCAGTTATCTCCTATCCCGCCCGATGAGTACGCTGCGAGATTCGTCAAGTTTATTCGTGCAAGTATTAAAACGCGCGAAGAAGTTGCACAGGAGAAGACCGAGGAGGTGGCGCCTGTGTCGCCTGTGTCGCCGCTGACGACAATCGAGGAACAGGAAGACCGTCGGTTCATGGAGAACGCGCGGATGCAGACGCGGAAGGAAAGTCTCTCGCATGGCGAGAAGCAGGAGATGGATGTCGGTAGGACGACAACTTTGAGTCCCGATGGGGAGAGGCCTGGACAGATTTTGCCGATTGTCACGGTAGCGAGTAATGAAAAGAGAGCGGAGAGGTCAGAAAGTGAAAAGGCAGATGGAACGGATGGGAATGGGGATTTTACTGGCAGGGATATTGTGAGGAGTCCAAGTCCAATGGCGGATGAGTCGAAGATTAGGGACATGCAATTACAGGAGGATGGTAGTTTCATAAACCGTCAGAAAGAAGGATGAGCCAGCACGGGATGCTTGGGCGAAGGAAGGGTACAACACTTTGTTAGTTGGCGTAAGTGACAGGGTCACGGGAGTATTATTTGTACGCCTGAACTTGGAGTTGGGTTGGGATACCATATATCTAATTCGCATAGCGACTTTGTAATTGTTTAACTTGGATCATGCTCCATGCCATCATTTCATCCTACGTACATATAGATACACATCATCCATCATTAATCCCAGAAAAAAGAACTTATATCAACAACGCCGCTCCAAATCAAGAAATCCCTTCCGGCCATCATCTCTATCATGTCATGAACCTCAATAATCCTACCACCGTGTTCCAACCCGGTATGTGTCGAACAACAACTTTTAACAACTCCTCAAAAAAACGCTCCTATATCCTCGAATAAAACGCCCCCGTCCGTATCTTCATCGTACAGAGTCCCGGGTTAATAATTTGACGGGGCTTCGCTTTCAGGTTCTTCCCCCTCGACAATACTTATCCAGAACCACCATAGTAACAGAACGCTGATCAACACGAATAATGTCTCGAATAGACTTCCATCAATTGCGCCACCCGTGCCGAGACAGATATGTACGCTGACGACAAAGTCGAAGATTTGGCCTATGGCAAAGGCCAATGCTGCGCCGACTAGGATAAACAGTGGGCGGCGTTCTCCGAGGACCCCAAGGACAATCCAGCATTCGAGACAAAAATACAAGAAGAGACAGACGAGAGGGAAGAGGAGATATAACACGTATAGGGCGATGTTCTTCAGTGTCGTCGGATCTGAGGCCTGGAACGTGGAAGTCCATGCGAAGCCTGTGTCGGCGGCTATGAATCCCGTTCCGATGAAGAGTATCAGGGCGGACCCGAAGACAAGCTTAGATTAGCACTTTCGACAAGAGCGGATACCCCGATTGATATTGGTGTTCCATCTTCCAGCCATTGGAATCCGATTAGCGCATTGAGGAATAGCACCCATATTGTCGCGGTGATGAATCCGATCTGTACTGCGGAGAACCACTACCATTAATACCCTCCAAGCCACGGCGCGTACCTTCACCACGGTGACGTTTGTCAGGAACCCTCCTAATGAGAAGATTTGACATATATTTATCAGGAAATATCCCAGTAACACGATCTCCATCTCTCGTCGGCCTGATCATCAGCAATTCCCTCGAGGGGCCGAACCAACAGCCGCCTTCCGCCTCTCAGTAATGTAAAACAGGTACAATGTCACCGCCAGCGCAATCCCGCACAGTATGATGTCGCCTACAAATCAATCCCATTGCTAGTATCCAGAACGCATACCCAAGTTCCGTATTCGATGGCCATTCGTGGCAGTAAATCCCATGAGCACACATGTCTTGGGACCCTCGTTAATGAACAAATTGCACACCGGCAGCGTCGAATCTCGACAGAAGTCGCCGAAGTTGCCAAACTTTGACATCTGTCGCCGTTACAGAGTCTTGACTGGAGACAGCAGTGCGCAGGGCCTTCCTTGTGCAGCGGTTGCGGTGATGGTGGTAGAAAATGGACCTGAGCCTTTCCAACGAGATTGATCAACTTTTTACTAAACCGTGCGCTGTGGATGGGGGAATGGCAGGGGCGACTAATACGTGTGGCT
>Ga0302325_10033532_pt1 | contig 10520 bp, 7 predicted proteins | sample Palsa_T0_2_FD_201948 | JGI IMG/M metagenome (GOLD analysis project Ga0302325, IMG submission 201948) | Peat permafrost microbial communities from Stordalen Mire near Abisko, Sweden - Palsa_T0_2 | ecosystem: Environmental > Terrestrial > Soil > Palsa > Peat permafrost | place: Sweden: Abisko...
TGCGCGTATTACGCGTCACGCGCAACCAGCTGCGGCAGCCGGAGGCGTGATACCAGAGCTCATCGTGCGGGCCTGCGGGGTTGTCCCGCACATAGACTGCCTCGAAGAATCTCGCCTCAGCATCCGCCGCGGCAGGATCCGGGCGCCTGAAGCTCGCATCGCCCAGATAGGCAAATTCGCTCAGGTCGCGCTCACCGCAGAAGGGACATTGAATCCGCATCAAATTATCCGGTGTTTGAGGTCAATGCAGGTTCGGTTGTGCACCGACGCCGCGCTCGTCGAGGAGATGGCCGGTAGCGAAGCGGTCGAGGCGATAGGCACGCGCGACCGCGTGCGGCTCATCACGCGCGAGCAGGTGCGCAAAGCACCAGCCCGAGGCCGGGGTCGCCTTGAATCCCCCGTAGCACCAGCCGGCATTCAGATACAGTCCGGGAACTGCGGTGCGGTCAATGATGGGCGAGCCGTCCATCGACATGTCCGCGACTCCGCCCCAGGACCGCAGCACACGCACCCGTCCGATCGCCGGCATCAATGCCATGGCGCCTTCGCACACATCCTCCACCGTCGGAAGATTGCCGCGCTGGGCGTAGGAGTTGTACCCGTCCAGATCGCCGCCGAAGACGAGGCCGCCCTTGTCCGACTGGCTGATGTAGAAATGACCGGCGCCAAAGGTGACGACGCCGGGAATGAATGGCTTGATGGCCTCGGAGACGAACGCCTGCAGCACATGACTCTCGATCGGAAGCCTGAGTCCCGCCAGCGCCGCGACGCGCGACGTGCTGCCCGCCACGGCCATGCCGATCTTGGCCGCCCGAATGATGCCGCGGGTGGTCTCGATACCGACCAGTCTTCCGGATTCACGGATGAAGCCCGTCACCTCGCAGTTCTGCACGATGTCGACACCGCGGTCGCTCGCCGCCCGCGCGTAGCCCCATACAACGGCATCGTGCCGCGCCGTGCCGCCGCGCCGCTGCAAGAGGCCGCCATGGATGGGGAAACGCGCGCCGGCAAAATCGAGAAATGGCAGCATGCGCCGCACGGCCTCGGCATCGAGCAGTTCGGCATCAACGCCGTGCATGCGCATGGCATTGCCGCGGCGGGCATAGAGGTCACGCTGGGCATCGGAGTGATAGAGATTCAGTACCCCGCGCTGGCTCACCATGGCGTTGTAGTTCAAATCCTGCTCGAGTCCCTCCCAGAGCTTCATCGACCATTCGTAGAAAGGGTTATTACCGGCGAGCAGATAGTTCGAGCGGATGATCGTCGTGTTGCGTCCGGCATTGCCCGATCCAATCCAGCCTTTCTCGAGGACGGCGACGTTCGTGATGCCGTGAACCTTGGCAAGGTAATGAGCCGTTGCAAGACCATGGCCGCCGCCGCCGATGATGACGACATCGTACGCACTCTTCGGCGCCGCATCCCGCCATGCCGGACCCCAGTTGCGGTGACCGGACAGCGCCTGCCGCATGAGGTTGAATATCGAGTAGCGCATGAGTGCAAGGCTCCAGGCGCGCGGTGGACTCTCCGGCGCGTCGTGCAGCCAATGATAAAGGGACCGCGGCCGCTGAATGGATATTCAGCGTGATCAGGAGCCGGTGTAGTGAGTCGCCACGTTGATTGCACGTGGCCTGGAAGTTGGTTAGGTGGTGCCCCGGGCCGGCCGGAGCGCGCCGCTGGTCGCCGGAAGTTTAATCTCGAGACGGGTACACGCAACGCCAAGGCCTGCGCGGCACGTGAGGGCCGCCGGACCGCCTGCGCCCTTTTGGCGTTGCGCAGGCGCCGCGTGTGCGGGTTACCGCCGGTGATAGCCCCAGTGCCGATAGCCGAAGCGCGGATGACCGTACCCGTAGAAGCCGCGACCATAGCGGCCGTAGCCGCCGAAATAGCCGGCCCCCCAAAATGGCGCCGGACCGAAATACGCCCCCACTGCCGGAGCGGGGAGCACCACCGCGGGCGGTGCATATACCGGCACAGGCGCTCCTACCCAGACGCCTGCGTTGGCCGCGGGTGTATAAAGACTTGCCGCGCCGAGCGCCGCCGCGAGTATCAGAGCCGTTCGGTAACGCATGATGAGTTGACTCCTTAATAATGACCCTTCACGAACTTAAACGATGCGGCAGACGAGCCGTTGACCCCCCGCGCGTGAACTAATTTTAATTCTCTGCAGCGACTCACCAAGTGGCACCGCCAGTTCCCAAACCCGTGTCGATCACCGTTAATGACGCGACTCGCGTCTCGGGCCTGCTGCTGCGGCCGCCACACGCTAAATGGTGTTTCGTGCTTGCGCACGGCGCGGGAGCAGGCATGAGGCACCCGTTCATGATCGCCGTGGCCGATGAGCTCGCGGCGCTCGGCATCGCGACGCTGCGGTACCAGTTTCCTTTTGCGGAGAGACAAGGCAAACGGCCGGATCCGCCGCAATTGGCTCAGGCGACGGTCCGTGCGGCGATTGCCGCGGCCCGCGAAACCGCGCCGCGGCTGCCGCTCATTGCGGGCGGCAAGTCCTTCGGCGGCCGTATGACCTCGCAGGCACAGGCGCAGGAGCCTCTTTCCGGGGTCTGCGGCCTGGCATTCCTCGGGTTCCCGCTGCATCCGCCTGGCGAGCCGTCGGTTGCGAGGGCCGAGCATCTATTTCATGTGCAGATCCCGATGCTATTTCTTCAAGGTACGCGCGACGCGTTTGCCGAACAGGCCCTGATCGAGCCGCTCGTGAAGCGGCTCGGCACGCGCTCGACGCTGACACTGCTTGAGCACGCGGATCACTCCTTTCATGTGCCCGCGCGCGCCGGTCGCAGCGACACTGAGGTCAGAACCGCAATGTTGACGGCCCTCTCGGCGTGGGCGGATTCGGTGATTCAGAACGTTTAGGCCATTCACGAGCGCGTCCTGCGTTCAGCGCTTTAAATCGCGCGTCGCCGCACATTGTCATATTGCGAGACTTCGGCCGGACACAGTGCGCAGGTTCTCTATGTACGTCCCCGCACAGACCCAGGCAGTGCGCTCATGGTCGACTGAGTGGTGAGAAATCCGCACCGGCAATCGGCCACCCGGAAAATCTCAATTCATTGAGCAAGCGTCGGGTCGAATGACGGAAGCGGCACCGCATGTGCAAGTGATTGCTTCCGCAAATGCGGTATGACCGTGATTGCCTCAGCTTCTCTATCGATGCACGAATTTCACGGTCTCTAAGGAGAACTTCATGAAGACCATTGTCGCCGTACTCACGTTCACGTTTCTCAGCGGCGCTGCATTCGCGCAAGCGCCGAGCTCATCCTCCGCATCGAACTCGACGATGACGACGGCAGATGCCAAACGCAATGCGCAGGTCGAGAAACACATCGCCGCTCTGCATGGCACGCTCAAGATCACTGCCGCCGAGGAATCGCAGTGGGCAAATGTGGCTCAAACGATGCGTGGCAGCGCAATCGAACTTGATAAAGCCATCGATAAGCGCGCGGCAATTGTTGACAACGCGACGGCTGTCGACAACTTGAAAGCCTACGGTGAAATTGCCCAGGCGCACGTGGATAGTGTCAAGAAACTCGCCGCGGCCTTTTCTCCGTTGTACGCCTCAATGCCGGACGATCAGAAAAAAGTCGCCGATGAAGTATTCGCGCAGCGCGCACACCAAAAGATGAAGTAGCCCGGCACTGAATCAAAGCTCTTGTCAGCCGCGCGCAACGGCTTGCGCCGCGCCATTGCACTTCCAAGGATCCATTATGAAACGAGAAATTCTCTCACTTGCCTTTGTGGCTCTTGCTCTTACAGCGGCCGCGTCCACAACCGCACAGGTAAGCGTCCAGGTAGGAGTCGCTCCCTTCGTCTATGGAGGGTATGCGCCCCCGGTCGTCTATCAACCATATCCATACTATGCGGCCCCGCCAGTGGTCTATCTTGGCGGCGGCGCGTGGGCGGGTGATCGCGGGGGCCGCGCCAGAGCTCGCGGGGGTTACGGTGGTCGGCACCGCTGATATTGAGGCTGCGCGCGGGCGAGCGCCGCGCTGACCTTCCCTCCGCCCGGATTGCCGCCGCGGCTTCAGCGCCGGCGCGTTCGCGATGACGCGCCTGGGCGGCGACGCGCGAGTGCGCGAAGCCCACGCGACCGTTGCCTGCTCGTTTAGTCCGCTACCGCACCGACAACGCCCTAGATCGCGCGCACAGTACCGAAAGGCAGCAGTGCGTGACGGGTGATGGCGGCTCATGCACGGCTTTCGCGGTCACTTCGTCATCAGTCGGGGTGCTCATGAATGATCAAACGGAATCTACACGCGAAGCAGACGTGAGCTTCGCGAATGCCGCCGCCCAGCCATTCGAGACTGAAGTCGTTATCAGCGCATGCCACGTTGACCGAGGAAGCAAGTCTCGAGCCAAGTCCTATCCGCTTGCGACACGCCGCCAAACATCATGTCAGGCACGGGCGCGCATGCGACAGCTCGTGCGCAGCAGCCGGCTGAACGATGAGTTTCTTGCGGTGTTTTCCCACGAAGTGCGCAGTTCACTCGGGGCGATTCGCAATGCGGCCCACCTGCTGCGCATCCGCCACGCCGAGCCATCAGTGGAGGATAAGGCGAGGCTGCTGATTGAACGGCAAGTCGGCCGAATGACGCGACTCATCGATGATCTTCTTGCCTCATCTCAAGTCAGATGCGCAGAGCTGCCGCTGAAATCCGAGCGAATCGACCTGCGGGCCGTCGCCATGCACGCGATCGGGACCGTCGAATCGGACTTGGCGCAGCGCAAGCACTGTCTTACCGCATCGTTGCCGGACGCGCCGATTTGGCTCACAGGCGATCCCGGTCGCTTGGAGCAAGTGCTCGTGAACCTGCTCGTCAATGCGTCGAAATACACCAACGACGGCGGTGATATTTTCCTGTCCGCCGAGCAGCAAGACCGCGACGCCGTCGTGCGCATCCGCGACTCCGGAATCGGAATCGCGCAGGACGTTCTCCCGCATGTATTCAATCTGTTTATGCAGGCAGACCACTCTGCGCGGCGCGCTGAAGCAGGACTCGGAATCGGCCTCGCATTGGTGAAGAGTCTCGTCGAGATGCACGGCGGCAGCGTGACCGCGGCGAGCGCCGGCTTAGGGCAGGGAAGCGAGTTCGTCGTCTGCCTGCCGGCGCTGGGCAAGCGGGCCACATAAGCTGCCAGCAGCTTGATGTCCGGGCAGTGACCCTCATCGCCCGCGGCTATGTGTGCGACCGCCCAGACACGATGACTCGGCGCGTGCTCTGATGGCGCATTAGAACAATTACCGGAGATCCACATGTACATCGGCGGCGGCTTACTAGGCACTATTCTCATCATCGCTCTCATTGTCTTTTTGTTGCGCAGAGCCTAAGAGGCCGTCGAGCGCAGCACCAGAGGAGATTGCCGTGTCTGATTTGACGCAACCCATGACCAAGAACTCCACTGAACCCGCGCAGCCCGAACCTCCAAATCGGCCCGCAGAGGCGAGCGAAGCCGGTACTGAAGTTGTGCATCGTCAGGTCGCGAAGTCAGGCAGACTGCCGCTGTTCCGAAAATAAGGGCGCACATCGGGCACAGCACTGGCTGCCCGCCGAAATCAGCGCGCCTGAATCGTGCAGTGTGGTTCATGCAAACCTGCGCAAGCCGCAGCACGCTCGACCATCGCAACGTAATTTTCATCGACTGCCATCGGCTGCTGCAGCAATGAGTTTCGTGCACTGGCGCTACGCGATCCGCAGACTGGCGCCGCTCTTGCGTTGGCGCGCTGCGCAGAAGGCGTCTGTACGAAGCGCTGCGCTCATCCTTGCAGCCGCCGCGGTCATCTTGAATTGCCGTGTAGCCCTTGCAGCCGATGGCTATGCCGAGCTCGTTCGGCAGGTTGCGCCGAGCGTCGTAACCGTTCTCGTTGTGGAGCAGCGCGAAAGCGCTGGTCAACGGGCTGTCGAACGAGCGAGCGCCGCCAGCGACTATGACGGTATGCGCGCGATCATGCGTCGCCTGCTTTCCGGCCCCGCGAGCGGCCAAGAACCCGGCCTCGAGGACTCTGTGCTCGGCTCAGGCTTCATCATTCGCGCCGATGGACTCATCGTCACCAACCGGCATGTCATCGCGGGCGCGCGCAGCGTGCAAGTCAAGCTCGCCGATGGGCGGGAAATTGCAGGCAAGGTAGTCGGGGCGGATGCGGCCACCGACATTGCTCTACTTAGCGTGAGTGCCGGGGTCCTGCCGGCGCTACGACTTGGATCCTCGGAAAATGTTTCCGTCGGCGATGCGGTGATCGCAATCGGCAATCCGTTTGGTCTCGGTCAGTCTGTTACGGCCGGCATTATCTCGGCGCGTGGCCGCACGCTCGAGGCCGATCCATATATCGATTTCCTGCAAACCGACGCGGCGATTAATGCCGGAAACTCTGGCGGACCACTGCTATCTACGGATGGAGCGGTCATCGGCGTGACTTCGGTCATATTCTCGCCGAATGGCGGTTCGGTAGGCCTCGGATTCGCCATCCCCGCCGAAACCGTTGCCTCCGTGATCGCAGAGCTTGAGGCACACGGGCGGGTGGATCGGGGTTATCTCGGCATCTCGGTGCAAGCCATGACGCCCGCACTGGCGAGGGCCCTGGGAGTGAAATCCGCCGGGGGCGCGCTCGTTACGGCAGTCGAACCACGCGCCCCGATCGAGAGCAGCCTGAAGGTCGGCGATGTGCTGCTGAGCGTGGCGGCCACCCCAGTCACCTTCGAAGGTCTGGGGAAGATCGCGGCGCGCCTGCGACCCGGCACCACGGTAGAGGCGACGGTGCAGCGGGACGGGCTGCAGTTGTCAGTGCCGTTGAAGATCGGCCAGCTCCCAGATCCGCCTAATAGCCCTTTGCTGACGGGTGACCGAGATACGTGGGTGCCAAGTCTCAAATTGGGAGTGGCCAATTCAACCAAGGAGATTCGAAGCGCAATCAAGGCGGATGACGAGCCGGGAGGGTTGATCGTGACGCAGCTGCGCCCTGTCGGGGCCGGAGCGCTCGCCGGGTTGAAGATCGGCGATCTCATCACTCACGCGGGCACGAAGCGCTTAGGGGACGTCGCGGATCTCGCATCCGTCAGTGAGCCATCGACACGAAATCCGCTGCTGCTGCGTGTTCTGCGTGACGGCTCCCCGCGCTTCGTTGCCGTTACCGGCGTCGACTAGCGAGCCTGCAGCGCATTCGCCTTTTTCAACAGTGCTTCGGCCATGCGGATGCTGGCGTAGTCGATCAAGCGGCCGTCGAGCGATACAGCCCCCCGTCCGTCGCGCGCCGCTTGCGCCATTGCCTCCATGATGCGCGTGGCCTTCGTCACTTCAGCCGCGGATGGCGTGAATACCTCGTTGCACAGCGCCACCTGCGAAGGATGGATTGCCCACTTGCCCTCGTAGCCAAGCACGGCGGCCCGCTTGGCGGCGGCGCGGAAACCGTCGGGGTCCTTGAAGTCTCCAAACGGCCCGTCGATGGGGCGTAAACCATAGGCGCGGCACGCGACCAGCATGCACGTCTGGGCCGCGTGCCACGGGTCGGTCCAGAAATATTCGCGTTTGCCTTCTGCGTCCTTGTCAGTGAGCACCCCGCAATCGACGTGGACACCGCCAATCACCGTCGTACGGGCGCGCGTCGATGCAGCATAGTCAGCCACGCCGAACGACATCGCTTCCAGCCGCTTGCTCGACTGCGCGATGGCCTCGACATTGGCCATGCCAAGTGCGGTCTCAATCAGCACTTCGAAGCCGATGTGTTTAGTGCGCTTCTTCGCGCTCTCGATCTGGGTGACCAGCATGTCGAGCGCGTACACGTCGGCCGCTACGCCCACTTTCGGGATGAGGACCATGTCCAGGCGCGCGCAGGCTTCGACGATATCGACCACGTCGCGGTACATGTAATGAGTATCGAGGCCGTTGATGCGGACCATCATGGTCTTCGCGCCCCAGTTGATTTCATTGAGCGCCTGAATGATGTTGCTGCGCGCCTGTTCCTTATCATCGGGGGCCACGGCGTCCTCGACGTCGAGAAAGACTATGTCGGCCGCGGATTGCGCGGCCTTCTCGAATAGCGCCGTGTTGGATCCAGGCACTGCAAGCTCGGAGCGGTGCAGGCGCGGCGTAGACGGTTCGATGCTGGTGAAGCTCATATTGGACCCTCGCGGAGACGCTTCGAAACTGGAATGCTATCCCGTCGCACCGAGGCCGGCGGCAGCGCAGTTGATCGACATGAGAAGCGCCGTGGTGACTTCTTCGCTGCTTTCGGCGCGGTGCGCGCGCAGCAGATGCACCTGTTCGCGGCTGACCTCGTTGATGGTCTTGAGACGCCGCGCGAGCCGCCGCCGAAATTGCGGGAAGCGCTCGGCAATGGCGGTGTCGCCGGAAATGCGCAGGATCATCTCGCACGTGAGCCGGTATTCCTCGGCGATGCGCGTAAAGATCGGCTCGCGCACCGCCGCATCCTCCACGAGGCCAGCGTATTTGGCGGCAATCGACAGGTCGACCTGCAGCAGCGTGCGTTCCACGTCGTCGAGAATCAGTCGGAACAGTCGAGCTTCGCGGAACATCCGTTGGAGAAGCTCGAGCCCGCGCTCCTTGCGCACGTCGAGGAAGGCTTTGATGCCGCTGCCGACGCCAAACCAGCCGGACAGCATGTGCCGGTTCTGGGTCCACGCGAACACCCACGGGATCGCCCTCAGGTCGCCGAGCGTTTTTGCCTGCGAGCGCCGTGCCGGACGCGAGCCGATGTTGAGCAGCGACAATTCCTCAAGCGGACTCGAATCCTGCAGATAAGCGAGCATCGTCGGCAGTTCCATCAGCTGGCGGTAGGCGGACCAGGCCGTGCCGGAGAGCGCCTCCATCGCTTCGTGGAATTCATGTACCGGAATCAGTGCGGCCTCACGCTCGGAGCGCAGCACATGCTCCACGACCGACGCGCCTAGCAGCTCGATCTGATACGCCGCCGTGCCGCGATTTGCGTATTTGAAGGAGACGACCTCACCCTGCTCGGTGACGCGAAATTGGCCGCGGATGGAACCCGCGGGCGAGGCGGCAATGGCGCGTCCCGTCGGCGCACCGCCGCGACTGACCGAGCCGCCGCGGCCGTGGAAGAACGCGATCGTCACACCATGCTCACGCCCGAGGCGCGTGAGACTGCTCTGCGCTTTCGCCAGCTCCCAGTGCGCGGTGAGGTAGCCGCCGTCCTTGTTGGAGTCCGAGTAGCCGATCATCACCTCCTGAACCCTGCGCTGCACATGCAGGCTGCGCTGCACCAGCGGCACGGCCAGCAGCTCTTTCAGGATTGCGGCCGCCCTGCGCAGATCGGGGATGGTCTCAAGCAGCGGGACGATCGGCAGAGTGCAGCGTTCGACCGCGGCGGCGTCGGAAAAAAGGCCGCCTTCCTTGGCCATGAGATAGACACCCAGGATGTCAGCGGCGCTGCGAGTCATGCTCAGGATCAAAGCTCCAAAGGCTTCGCGGTCGATCTCTTCACGCATGCGGGCGATGGTGCGAAACGTCGCCAGCGTTTCCGCGGCATCTGCCGGCAAGCCCTCGTAGCGGTAGGGCTGGCTGCGCGCCGTGCCCAGTTGCGACAGCAGCCAGTGCTTCCATTGCCCCGACTCGGGTGGCGGCGGCTCGGCGCCGGCATTTCTCGCGCGGAACAGCGCGGCCAGTGTCTGGTTTATGCGCATGCTGCTTTCACGCACGTCAAGTCGCACGGTGCTGAACCGGAACACGCCGACCTCGCGGCGCAGGGGCAGGAGGAGAGCATCGGCAAGTCGCTGCGCACCGCCGGCCGCAAGCGCGTCGCGCATGAGGTCGATGTCGTCCATCAGACGGTCGGCACTGTGGTAGCCGGCGCCCTCGGGGGCGGGCTGTTCGCGTTCGGCATAGTTGATCGTGACGTCGATGCGCGCCAGCATGCAGCCGAGGAATTGACGGAAGATCTCGCCGCGATTGCGCGCCGTGAGCGCCTCGCCATCGGGTGTCCCCTGGATCGCCTCGGCCACCGCCTTGCGGAACGCGTCGGGAAGGGCGAGCGCCTGGTCCTCGATACTGAGATTGCGCACGAGGTCCAGCAGCCGGGTTCGATAGCGGCGCAGGCTGGCGAGGCGCGTCTCCCACAGGGTGCGGCGTGTGACTTCGCTCGTGACATAGGGATTGCCGTCGCGATCCCCGCCGATCCAGGAGCCAAACTGGAAGAACAGTGGGACATCAAAAGGCTCGTCGGGAAACTGCTTCGCGAACGCGCTTTCGACTTTGGCGAAAAGTTGCGGCACGACGTCAAAGAGATTTTCATTGAAGAAATATAGACCCCAGGCCACTTCCTGCGCGACCGTGGGCTTGGCGAGCTTGAGCTCGCCGGTGAGCCAGAGGAGCTCGATTTCGTTGCCCAGAGCGCGGATCAGCTCGTGGCGTTCGCGGTCCGTCCAGCGCGGGGATTCCAGGTCAAGCAGGCGCAGATAAATGCGCCGATGCCGCTCCAGCACCGTGACGCGCTTGGCCTCGGTCGGATGCGCAGTGATTACCGGCCGCACACGTAGCCC
>Ga0302325_10033533_pt1 | contig 10520 bp, 10 predicted proteins | sample Palsa_T0_2_FD_201948 | JGI IMG/M metagenome (GOLD analysis project Ga0302325, IMG submission 201948) | Peat permafrost microbial communities from Stordalen Mire near Abisko, Sweden - Palsa_T0_2 | ecosystem: Environmental > Terrestrial > Soil > Palsa > Peat permafrost | place: Sweden: Abisko...
CGAGGCGAAGTTCGATCTCGCCGAAGTCGCCATCGTGACCTTCCTGCAGGCGCGGACCTACGGCAAGCCCTATGTGCTGATCCCGGCGACGGTGGTCGGCCGCGGCCAGCTCCACACCATCGCCTATAATCCCGAGCGCGGGGAGCTCAAGCCGTCCGACCTCAACGGCAAGACGCTGGGCGTGCGCGCCTATACCCAGACCACGGGCGTGTGGGTGCGGGGCATCCTCGCCGAGGACTACGGCGTCGATCTCGGCAGCCTCAAATGGATCACCTTCGAGGAAGGCCATGTCGCCGAGTACGCCGATCCGCCCAACGTGCGGCGCGCCCCGGAAGGCAAGCAGCTCGTGCAGATGCTGCTCGACGGCGAGCTCGATGCCGCCGTGGTCGGCGACAAGTTCCCGGATCCGCGGCTCAAGCCGCTCATTCCCGATGCTGAAGCCGCCAACCGCAAATGGTCGGAGAGCCATGGCGGCGTTCCCATCAACCACATGCTGGTCATCCGCGAAGAACTCGCGAAGACCCGGCCGGACGTGGTGCGCGAGGTCTACCGCCTGTTCCTCGAAGCCAAGCAGGCGGCCTTTGCGAAGAACGGCGTACCGGCGCTCGACCCCTGGCGCTTCGGCATCGAGGCCAACCGGCGCTCGCTGGAGATCGTCATCGACTTCGCGGTCAAGCAGGGCCTGATCCCGCGCGCCATCCCGGTCGACGATCTCTTCAGCGACACCATGCGCGCGCTCGGCTGAGCGCTGTTCGCCCCGATGACCGAAAGCCCTCCGGCGCCGGACCGCATCAAGCTCGCGGTCGAGGACGTATCGAAGACGTTCCGCGTGCGCGGCGCGGCGGGGGAGAAGGACGCCCTGCTGCCGGTGCTGCGGCATGTCTCCTTTACGGTCGGCGAGAACGAGATCGTCTCGCTGGTCGGCGAAAGCGGCTGCGGCAAGACCACGCTGCTGCGCATCGTGCAAGGCCTGGTGCGGCTCGACCACGGCACCATCAGTCTCGACGGCCGCCTGGTGCGCGGCCCCGGCCGCGACCGCGGCTTCGTGTTCCAGCAGCCGAACCTGCTGCCGTGGCGAACCGCGATCAGCAATGTGGAGCTCGGCCTGGAGCTGCAGGGGGTCGCTTCGGCCCCGCGCCGGGAGACGGCGCAGCGCCTGCTCCAACTGGTCGGCCTCTCCGTGGCGGCGCGCCAGTTCCCCCATCAATTGTCCGGCGGCATGCAGCAGCGCATCGGACTCGCCCGCGCCCTCGCCATCGATCCCGCCGTGCTCCTGATGGACGAGCCGTTCAGTGCGCTGGACGCCCAGACCCGCGAAATCCTGCAGCGGGAATTGCTGCGCATCCACGCCGAGACCGGCAAGACCATCGTGTTCGTGACCCACGACCTCGACGAGGCGATCTATCTCAGCGACCGCGTCATCGTGATGGGCGCCAAGCCCGGCCGCATCAAGGCGACGCTGCCGGTGCCGTTTCCCCGCCCGCGCGCGGAACTGCCGCTGCTGCGCGGTGAGCCGGCGTTCCAGAAAATGCGCACGCAGATGTGGGAACTGATCCGCGCACCCGCCTCGGCCGCCGCATGAGCGAGCATCTCGCCAGCCCCCGGCCGGAAGCCGTGTCGCTCTCCGCTGACGGCGTCACGGAGGAAGTGGTCGCCGAGATCGAGGAACTCGGGCCGCCGCCGCGCAGCCATCGCAACAAGGTGATCCGGCTCATTTCGGTGATCGGCGTGCTGGTGGCCTGGGAGGTGTTCGGCCGCCAGATCGAGCCGCTGTTCATGTCCTACCCCACCGCAATCGGGGTGTCGGCGGTCGAGATGATCCGCAGCGGCGAGCTTCCCGCCGCCTTCCTCGACAGCCTCGGCACGCTGCTGCTCGGTTTCTTCGTCGCCTCGGTGCTCGGCATCGCCATCGGCCTGCTGATCGGCCGCTACCAGACCGTGGAAGCGGCGACCGACTGGCTGGTCAACGCGCTCTACGCCACGCCCCTCGTCGCCATCATCCCGCTGGTGGTGCTGTGGTTCGGGCTCGGCTTCTCGGCCAAGCTGTTCATCGTGGTGATCCTCGCGATCTTCCCGATCCTGATCAACACCGCGGCCGGGGTGCGAAACGTGCCGCCGCCGCTGCTCGATGTCGGCTTCGCCTTCGATGCCACCGAGCGGCAGCTCTTCACCAAATTCATCCTGCCGGCGTCGCTACCCTACATGATGACGGGATTGCGGCTCGGCATCGGCCGCGCCATCATCGGCATGGTGGTCGCCGAATTCTTCACCGCCATCACCGGGCTCGGAGCCCTGATCGTGAAATACGGCAATCAATACGACACCGCCGCGATGTTCGTGCCGATCCTCACCCTGATGCTGCTCGGCGTGACGCTGACGGAGCTGATGCGGCGCATCGAATCCTGGATCGCGCCGTGGAAGGACGCGCTCGGCGATTGAATAGTCGAGCGAGTTGGCGCGGAAATTGCCGGGGCCGCTGTATGGACCCCGAGGGTTCCACGGTGTCATACCCCGCGAAAGCGGGGTATCCAGTACCCCCGGCGCTGGGGGTGTGCGCTGAGCGCAAATCAGAGTCCGGTGGTTACTGGATCGCCCGGTCGAGCCGGGCGATGACAGAAGAACATTTGTCGTCTGCGGAGAAGCCATGCGTTTTGAAGGAACCAGAGCCTATGTGGCGACCGACGACCTCAAGGTCGCCGTCAATGCCGCCATCGCGCTGGAGCGGCCGCTGCTGGTCAAGGGCGAGCCGGGCACCGGCAAGACCGTGCTCGCCATCGAGGTCGCCAAGGCGATCGGCGCGCCTTTGATCGAATGGCACGTCAAATCGACCACCAAGGCACAGCAGGGCCTCTACGAATACGACGCGGTGACGCGGCTGCGCGACAGCCAGCTCGGCGACGTCCGGGTCAAGGACATCCGCAACTACATCAAGCGCGGCAAGCTGTGGGACGCGTTTGCCGCCGACGAGCGGCCGGTGCTCCTGATCGACGAGATCGACAAGGCCGACATCGAGTTCCCCAACGACCTCCTGCTCGAACTCGATCGCATGGAGTTCTTCGTCTACGAGACCGGCGAGACCATCAAGGCGCGGCGGCGCCCGATCGTCGTGATCACCTCCAACAACGAGAAGGAGCTTCCGGACGCCTTCCTGCGGCGGTGCTTCTTCCACTACATCCGGTTTCCCGACGCCGACACCATGCGCGCCATCATCGCGGTGCACTTTCCCGGCATCAAGCAGCGCCTGGTCGCCGAGGCGCTCAAGCTGTTCTACGAAATCCGCGATGTCCCCGGCATGAAGAAGAAGCCGTCGACCTCGGAACTCCTGGACTGGCTCAAGCTCCTGATGGTCGAGGACATCGGCCCCGACACGCTGCGCGAACGCGACCCCAAGAAGCTGATCCCGCCGCTCCACGGCGCGCTGATCAAGAACGAGCAGGACGTGCACCTGTTCGAACGCCTCGCCTTCATGGCGCGGCGCGACGGACGGTGACGGCGGGCGCTTCCTACACCGTCTGTTCGGAATCCCGCACCGCCGCCGGCCCGCCCGCCTCCGGGGCCGCGATCGGCAGCTCCGAACTGGGACGTGCCGGCAGACGCTCGGACGGCCTGCGCTGCGACGCCTTCACCACCCGGTAGGCCGGCCGCCGCACGATCTCCAGGGGTTCCCCGGCCGCTTCGCGTTGCCGGCGCAGCTGGAGCGCCTCGCGCCGGCGCGCCAGGCTCGCCGCGATCGCTTCGCTGGTTTGCCACCACGACAACGTCGCCTGGGTCACCATGCGCCCGGCGATACCGCCCGCCCACACCAGCTCATAGGGCAGGAAGGCCTGCCACGTGGCATCGGATTCGGCGATGGCGCGCGCGACGAGCTGGCCGACGATGGCGCAGGTGTTGATACCCTGCCCGCCGAATCCGCTGGCGAGCCAAATGCCCGGAGAAAGCTCGCCGATCTGCGGCATGCGATGGACGGCAAAGCCCATGGTGCCGGACCAGAAATTGTCGAACGCGATGGAGCCGAGCTCCGGATAGGTGGTGCGTATCGCCCGTGCGAGGCGCCTTTCCATCTGGCGGGCGTTGCGCCGCCTGATCGAAACGCCGCCGGTCCACATCAGGCGGTCGCCGTCGATAATCCGGTAGGAATAGTCGCCATAGTGGCTGTCGCTGACCGCACCGCGATAGGAGATGACCGATTGCAGCCGCGGACCCAGGGGCTTGGTCACGCCGGTAAAGGCGGTGACCGGCACCAAGCTGCCGGCGATCCGGTCGGCGACGGCGCCGAGATAGACGTTTCCGGCGAGCACGACACGGCCGGCGCGAACCCGTCCCTGGGGGGTGGGCACGCGTTTGCGCACGCCGGCGGGGTCAATCGAGGTCGCCGGGCTGTTCTCGAAGATGTGGACGCCGGCCCGCTCCGCCGCGTCGGCGAGGGCCAGCGCATAGGCCAGCGGGTTGATCTGGAACGCGTGGGGGTGGTTGACGGCGCTGAAATAACGGTTGGACCGCAGCACGTCGCGGACCTGCTCCTGCGACCACGGCTCGACCTCGACCCCGAGTTCCTCCGACAGCAACCGCGCGCGCGCCAACGCGGCGCCGCGATCGCCGGTCTTGGAGACGTCGAGCCAACCGTAGCCCTGCACGATACTGTTGATGCCGAGCTCGGCAATGGTATCGCGCACGCAGCGGACGCCGGCTTCCGAAAGCGCCCACAGCGCCCTGGCCGCAGGCAGGCCGATGCGCTCCACGACCTTTTCGACATTGGCGGCATAGCCCGGCATCACGAGGCCGCTGTTGCGCCCGGAGGCGTTCCAGGCGATGCGCTTGGCTTCGAGCACGGCCACCGACCAGCCGCGCCGCACGAGTTCCCGCGCCACGGTCAGGCCGGCGAGGCCGCCGCCGATGACGCAGACGTCGACATCGATTTCGTAACTCAGCGCCGGCCGTGCCGGCGGCAGTGCCGTCACGCGCGAAAACCAAGTCGGTCCGAATTCGGATTGAGCGGCGCCTTCCATCACACCAAGCCTCGGACCCCGTTCCGGTCAAGCACCGCAAACGCCCCCGGGGGGTGCCGCAAGCCGCTCGCCCTCAAAAGTCTCTTTCCCGTGCCAGCGTCCGCGCCGTACCACGCCTCCGTGCCCGGGCCAAGCCCGCGATATCAGTCTAGACTTTCCCCCGGACAAAATCGATGCTGCCGCCATGCGCCGATTGATGCTGCTCCGCCACGCCAAATCCGACTGGTCATCGCCGGGAATGCCCGACCGCGAGCGCCCGCTCAACGCGCGCGGCGCCGGCGACGCCCGCACCATGAGCGTGTACCTCGCGCACCATGCCCTCATCCCCGACCGGATCCTGTGTTCGCCGGCGCAGCGGACCCGGCAGACCGCCGAGGCGATCGTCCGGGGATGGCCGAAAGCGGCCGAAATCATCTATTCCGACCGTCTCTACGAGGCGACGCCGGAAACCATCATTTCGCTCATCCGGGCGGTCGCGGCCGAGGTCCATGGGCTGCTGGTGATCGGCCACAATCCCGGCCTCCACGAGGCTGCCCGCATGCTCGTCGCGGCCGGCGACATCGAGCAGCGCGAACGGCTGCACGAGAAGTTCCCGACCGCCGCCCTGGCGGTGATCGATTTCGCGGTCGATGCCTGGGGCAAGGTGCATCGCCAGTCCGGCCGGCTCGATCGTTTCGTCACCCCGCGCTGGATTGCCGCGGCAGCGAATTGAGGCGGGCTGCTCGCAACCGCTAAGTTGGACCGGCTGATTCGGCAATGAAGGGAATAGCGACATGTTCAAGCGGATCCTGGTCCCGGTCGACCTCGCGGACACCGACCTCGCCAACTCGGCGATCGAGACCGCCGTATCGCTGTCGCAGGCCTCGGGAGGATCGGTAAGGCTGCTGAACGTACTGCCGATGACCCCGGTGATGCTGGCCGAATATGTGCCGGCCGACTTCGACGCGCAGCAGCGCCAGACCGCCGAGGAGGCGCTCGCGATCATCGCCAAGGAGAGCGGAACCGACTCCCGCCACATCACCACCATCGTGCGCCAGGGCGGCATCTATCACGAGGTGCTCGAAGAGGCGAAGACCTACCATGCCGATCTCATCGTCATGAGCTCGCACCGCCCCGCCATGCGGACCTATTTCCTCGGGTCGAACGCGGGCCACGTCGTGCGCTTTGCGAAATGCTCGGTGCTGGTGGTGCGGCATTCGGACTAATTGGAGCGTTTTTCGTTTAGGTTGACTCGCAGTTCGCTGTCGTCGACCGGACGATCCGGTAAACACCGACCGCGAGTACTGGATTGCCCGGTCAAGCCGGGCAATGACACCAATAAGGTTAGCCTAATTGGAAAATGCTCGGGCAATAGGAGTTGCACTTGAAGTGGCCGTGGCAGGACGGAAAACTCGGATTTTCCCCGCTGAAGGCGGGCACGTTCGCGCTGATGTTCGTGCCGGCGATCTGGATCGTTTATCAGGTCGGCACCGAGCAGTTCGGGCCTGTTCCGCTCGGCGGCATGACCTACTGGTCGGGCCTGTGGGCCACCGCGCTGCTGCTGCTGGCTTTGGCGATGACACCGGCTTCGACGATCCTCGGCTGGCGCCGGCTCGTCATCGTGCGGCGGATGGTCGGGGTGACCGCGCTCGCCTATACGGCCGGGCACATCGTCATCTATTTCGCATTGCGGTTCTGGAACTTCGCGTCCATCGCCCACGAGATGGTGACGAGGTTCAGCCTGATCGTGGCGACCGTCGCGACCATCGGCCTGATCGCCCTGGGCGCGACGTCCCTGGATGCAGCCGTCGCACGCATGGGAGCGAAGGGGTGGAAACGGCTGCACAACACGGTCTACGCGGTTACGGCTTTGGCGCTCCTTCACTACCTGCTGTCGCCGGACATATACCCCGAGCAGTTCCTGACGAGCGGGATGTTCTTCTGGCTCATGGTCTGGCGGGTGCTGAACGCCCGCGGGCGGGGAGCCGGCGTGACGGCGCTGGCGGTGCTCGCCGTGGCATCGGGCCTGTTCACGGCGTTGTTGGAAGCCGGCTGGGTTTGGGCCTATCACGGCTACGAGCCGCTGGGCACGCTGCGCAACGACTTCTCCTTGGACCTCGGCATCCCGCCGGCGTGGCAGGTCCTCGCGCTGGGGCTCCTGGCCGCCGCCGCGGCTTTCGTCCGGCAAGCTCTCCTCCCGGGGGCGGCGGGTCTCGACGCTCGAAAAATCGGTTAGGAACGGAGCGGAAAGCGCAATCGATGACGTCTGGCCTCGCCACCGCCGGCATTCCTTCCGATTGGACGCGGACCATGACCGATCCGCGGGAATTCCGCCGCGAGCAAAGCCTGCTCGCTGGACGTTCTTCGGCTTGACCAGGGATGTGGCCGCCGACGGCGACTGGTTCCGGGCGTCGCTGGCGACCCGCTCGGTGTTCGTGCAGCGGTTCGGGCCTGAGTTGAAGGGTTTCGAGAACCGCTGCGTCCACGGCTCCTATCCCCTGCGCGACGCCGACCGGGGCAACGGTCCGATCGTCTGCGGCTTCCACCACTGGCGCTACGACCACGAAGGCCGCGCGCTGGGCATTCCCCTGTGCGACGAGCTGTAGGGCGTCATTCCACGGGACCTGAACGCGCGTCTCGAACCGATCGAGATCGCAACCTGCGGGACGCTCGTGTTTGGCCGCTTTCCCGATCCGCAGGTGCTGGAAAACATGGCTGCGGCTTGCCGCGACGGCTCGTTCCGGTCGGCGAATTATCGCATCTTCCAGATCATGCCGAACCTGATCGTGTCGCATTTCCGGTCGGACCGGCAGTACTGGCACTGCCTGATCCAGCAATACGTGCCGGTCGCCCATGACCGCTCGGAGTTGCGGGGCTGGCTCTATCCGGCGCCGTTTCCGGCGGAGCATCACTGGCTCGTGCCATGGACCCGTCCGTTCACCGATTCGGTCCGCAGGCTGCTAGTGCATCACTACGTGCGATTGATCGCCCGCGAAGACCATGAGGTGTGCGAACGGATCCAGAAGATCGCCCATCAGATCGACGCAGCGCCGATGATCGGCGCTCTGGAAGAGCGCATCGGCTGGTTCGAAGAGTCCTATCTCCGGATCATGGCGGCCGGCCAGGAGGCGCAGGCCGGCGCCGCGATCCCGAGGACCGCTGCCGACGAACCCTGACACCGCAACCGGCGCACCAGACGAGGGCAACGGAAGGCGACCAGGCCGGCCGGTCGCATTTTCGCACACGCCCGATCTGATGACTTGATAGGGTTCGTGGCGTCCATTGTACACTTTTGCACAGCACAGCACCCGTTTGCGTGACATTCTCGCAAAATCGATTCGATAATCGAGTGCCGTAAATTCGCGTCAAAGCCTCGAGCAGACGCTTCTAAATCCCGAGAATGAGCCATCAATTGAGATGGTTATAGATGCGCGAAATCGCGCAAGACAAGCTGGTCATTCGGTATTGATGACGATGAATTGCGTATCCGGCCAACGAGAGGTTAATCGATAATTAGGCCTGATCCAAGTGAGTTTCCGTTGCCGTGGATCGATTATCCTTCTCACGAATATATATTGACGACCGACGGTCGCCGGCTGTGGAGACGAGACGATGACGTTATCGACGCAGTTGACGATGACAATGATCGTTCTCGTGCTTTTAACGGACAGCGCGTCGGGTTTTCAAGCTCACGGCCATGTCGAGGCTTCCGCGTTCGTTACCGGGATTGCCGCCGTTTTCGTCATCACCATGCCGAGAGTCCCGCCGGCATACTCGTCGACCCCCCTCGCGGTGGCTGGACCAATCTGGCTCCACGAAGGACGCAATACGAGGATCGTTCGCTCTCGCCTGCCGGCGGCGGCGCCGAGCCGCGACTCGTACCTGCGCAAGGCCGAAAAGCATCCGGCGCCAGCCACGTCATGACGACCAAGTCCCTGCCGACTTGGACGGTGCGGCTCGGATTTGGGTCTGCCTTTGCGGTACTGCTCGTCGTGGCGGCCCTCTCCTATCGCGCCACGGTCGTGTCCGCCGAAAGCGAGCGATGGGTGCGGCACACCCACGAGGTTTTGGCGCAGCTTCAGGACTTCTCCATCGCAATGGAGACGGTCTCATCGAGTATCCGCGGGTTTGTATTGACCGGGAAGGAGTCTTATCTCGAGTCCTACCGTGCCGCCGTATCAGGAATCGAGCAACACGCGGCAACCGTCCGCAGCTTGACGGTAGACAACCCCGAACAGGAGCGCCGGCTTTCTGCCCTCGAAGCGTTGGCTTCTGAGAGATACGAGCAGGCGGAGACGGCCATCAATCTGCGCCGGGCCCAGGGATTGGAAGCGGCAGCGGACGTCGTTCAAACCGGCCCAGGCCAGCGGATCACGAATGAGTTTCAAGCGCTTATTCGTGAAATGCAGGATGAAGAGCAGCGATTGTTGCTGCTACGCAATATGGAGGCTGAAAGGCGCTCGGGCCAGACCAAAACCGCTCTGATCTTCGGAACTGTCCTCGGTTTGTTGATCACCGGCACCGCTGCTTGGAGCGTCCAGCGCGACGGCTCCCGACGCCAGCTTGCGGAGCAGGCGCTCCAAAGCAGCGAAGAGAAGTATCGGAGGCTCATCGAGGGGGTCCAGGACCACGCGATCCTGATGTTGGGCCCTCGAGGCGAGATTGCCAGTTGGAATCCCGGTGCGGAGCACATGACGGGTTACACATTCGAAGAGGTGGTCGGCCAGAGCTTTTCCCGGTTTTTCCCGGCGGACGACATCCAGCGGGGCAGGCTGGAGGAGATACTTCGGACGGCTGCCGCAACCGGCTTGCACGAAGAACAAGGCATACGCGTGCGGAAAGACGGCACGCGTTTCCTGGCGCGCACGACCTTCACGGCGTCGCGCGACGCGGCCGGAGAGCTGAGAGGGTTTACCGTAATCAGCCGCGACCTCAGCGGGAGCAGGGAGACCGAGGCGAAGTACCGCGGCCTCCTGGAGGCGGCACCGGACGCGATGGTGGTGGTTAACCAGGGCGGCGAGATCGTCCTGTTGAACGTTCAGGCCGAGAAGCGGTTCGGCTACCGCCGCGACGAGCTGCTCGGGCAGAAGGTGACCAACATCATTCCGGAGGGCTTCGCGGAGCGGTTGGTTGCGGACGATCTGCGATCCGCGGAAGACGCGCAGGCGCAGCAGATCGGTACCGGCATCGAGCTCACGGGGCGGCGAAAGGATCGCAGCGCGTTCCCGATCGAGATCATGCTCAGCCCGCTGGAAAGCGCCGAAGGGATTCTGGTAACGGCGGCGATCCGCGACATCAGCGTGCGCAAGGCCGCGGAAAAGCGTCTGACGCAGATGGAAGGCAGGTACCGCGGCCTCCTGGAGGCGGCTCCGGATGCGATGGTGGTGGTAAACCAGGGCGGCGAGATCGTCCTGTTGAACGTTCAGGCTGAGAAGCGGTTCGGCTACCGCCGCGACGAGCTGCTCGGGCAGAAGGTGACCAACATCATTCCGGAGGGCTTCGCGGAGCGGTTGGTCGCGGACGATCTGCGATCCG
>Ga0302325_10033535_pt1 | contig 10520 bp, 7 predicted proteins | sample Palsa_T0_2_FD_201948 | JGI IMG/M metagenome (GOLD analysis project Ga0302325, IMG submission 201948) | Peat permafrost microbial communities from Stordalen Mire near Abisko, Sweden - Palsa_T0_2 | ecosystem: Environmental > Terrestrial > Soil > Palsa > Peat permafrost | place: Sweden: Abisko...
AAGTTCGTCGACGATCCAGCGCGTGAAGCCTTTGGTCTCAGTGATGGCGAGTTTGCAGAACTCGGTGCCGGTGCAGGCAATGGCGCCGCGCCAGAAGGATGAACCTTCGACGTGGAGATTGATGTTGCCGAGTTCGCGGATAAGCTCGGGTGTTTTGTGGTTGGGAATGTCGATGAAGAGCAGGTTTTGCGAGACGGTGGTGCGTATTTGACCACTGCCGAATCGATCTGCAAGATCGGCTGCGGCTTCCAACTGGTCCCCGGAAAGGCGGCCGCGGAGTACGCTGGCGCCGACTGAACTCAAACCGGGCTGGCGCTGGCGGGTGACGCCAACGTGGTCGCGGAAAATGTCGTCTGGCACTTGCTCGGGCACGCCGGGCAGCAGCTTGAAGTCGAGGCGCGACTGGAGTTCGGTGAGGAAGCTCTCGGCGGTCCAGCCTTCTTTAAGGAAGAGATACTTCATGCGGGCGCGTTCACGGCTTTCACGCAGGCCTTGCTGGTCGCGGAAGATTTCTGCAATGCCGCGGGCCACCGGGACAGCCTGCTGAGGAAGAACAAATGCGTCGAGGCGAACGGCGATGTGGGGCTCGCGCGAGAGGCCTCCGCCGACGCGCACCGAGTAGCCAACCTGGCCGTTGTGCTCGGCCGCGGTAAAGCCAATGTCGTTGATCTCGGGAATGCTGCACCAGGACGGGCAGCCGGTGACGGAGATTTTGAATTTGCGGGGCAGGTTGTAGAACTCGGAGTTGCCGTTGAGCAGTTCGGCAATCTCACGTGCCAGCGGGGCGGCGTCGATGAGTTCGTCGGCGGCTACTCCGGCGAGCGGGCAGCCGGTTACGTTGCGCACTACGTCGCCGCAGGCTCCTTTCGGCGACAGTCCGATGGCGTCGAGCGCGTCGACCACCTCGGGGAGGGACTCGATGGTGAGCCAGTGAAGCTGGATGGCCTGGCGGACGGTGATGTCGGCAAGATTGCGCGCGTGCTGCTTGGTGAGCTGGGCGATGACGCGAAGCTGGTGCGCGGAAAGGATGCCGTTGGGGATGGCGATGCGCATCATGAAATAGTCGGAGACCAGACCTTCGCCGCCCTTGCCGCCGGTTGCGCCAACGCCGTCGCCCTGGGTGTAAATGCCCCACCACTTGAAATAAAGCGAAGCCCACTCGGGCACAACGCTGGAGCGGCCGGCGCGGGCGAAGGCGCGTACGTCGTCGAAGGCTTCCCAGGGATTCTTGGCGAGTTTGAGGCGCTCAGCGCGCTGGGCTTTCGTTTCTTTTGCTGCAATTGCTTCGGCCATGTTTTCCTTTGGGGCTCGGAAATAGAAAACCCGCGGCAGCGTTGCTGCGTCGCGGGCAATTGGAAACCTTGGAACTCGATCAGGCTCGTAAGACCCAGGTCACCTCTGCGCGCGAAGCGGCGTCGAACAGCGACAACTGAGGACGAGGTCCATAGATCAATGATAGCTGGTGGGTACAAAAAAAACAAATTCGGTTCAGGGGATGGGGGACATGAATGGCGGGCAGAAGCGGTGGTATATCCTTGCAACGCAATGAAATGGGATGAAAGGAGAGTCATGAATCGGCGCAGGTTTTTGGCAAGCGGTGCGGGGGCGGCAGTGAGTGCGGCCCTGAGCGCAGGACGTGGTCCGGGGCAAGGCGAGAAGCCTGCGGCTGGCTGGGAGCGGCCTGTAACGGGCGGAGACACGAAGTTGGACTATGCACTCAACCGGCATCGGTTCGGCGTCAATTACACTCCTTCGCACGAGTGGTGGTTTTGCTGGAACAACTGGGATGCCGATCCAATCAAGCGGGATTTGGACGCGATTGCGGGGCTGGGTGCGGATCATCTGAGAATCATGCTCATCTGGCCGTATTTTCAGCCGAATTTGACTTGGGTGAGCGGGGCGCACCTGGAGCGGTTAAGCCAACTGCTGGGGCTGATGGGGGAGCGCAAGCTGGATGCGCTGGTGACGGTGTTTACCGGGCAACTGAGCGGCTGGTACTTTCTGCCGCCGTTCAACAAGCCTGATCCGGCGCTCTATACCGATGCGGAGATCTGGAAAGCGCAGGAGTTGTTCATCCGCGAAGTAGCGCGGACGATGAAAGCGCACCAAAACATCATCGGATTCGACTTCGGCAATGAGATGAACACCTGCTGGAAGGCGAAGACGGCGGTGGGCGATGCGTGGATGGGGAAGATGTTCGCGCTGATGAACTCCGAATTTCCAGATGGCCTGCATGTGAACGGAGTCGATCATCATCCGTGGTTCGAGGTGGACACATTTTCTGCGCGGGCGCTAGCGGCGAATCGTTTTCCGGTGATTCATGCATATCCCTGGTGGGCGGAGGCGCTGAAATACGGAGGGCCGATGGATCCGCCGAGCACCAGGATTCTTGCCGCATTTGCGGCGCTGGTGCGGTCGTATGCGGGGGATGCGCAAAAGCCGGTGTGGGCGGGGGAGTTCAATACCTGTGTCGAGGCGTTGCCGGAGAAAGGGCAGGCGGAGTGGCTGGAGAAGGCGGTTACGGCGGGCATTGAGGGCGGAGTAAGCTGGTTTACCTATTGGGATAGCCACGACGTGGATCGGAAATTTGCCTTCAACCCGCTGGAGTACAGCCTGGGACTGCTGACTAACGACGGGCGCGTGAAGGAGCAGGGGAGGGTATTCAAGCAACTGGCGGATGCGTATCGGGGCAAGCCAGTGAGTTTCCCATCGGCCGCAGTTGCGCCGCCGCCTTCGAAGCAGACAATGGATGGGACTTGGAGATGGTTGCTGGATTATCTGAGGTGGAAACCGAAGGGGTGATTCCTTCCTTGTTGGAAGTGCAAAACGAAGTGCGGAGGCAGGGAAGTCGACTCCGCCGAGGTGCGCGTCGCGCAGGGTGTGATTGGAAAATCTTGGCTGAATCGTCCCTCTAAATCGGGACAACCCACGGAAGAGCGCCCCCAGGGGCTGAAGCCCACGTTGCTTCTGAGAGATTTGCGGCATGACTGAAGTCATGCGCTGTTACAAAACAATCCCTCATCATCAGTCCCCCATCGTCAGTCCCTGATCATCAATCCCCCCATCGTCAGTCCCTAATCATCAATCCCTCATCATGCATGCCGCTGTTGCCGGGGTACGAGGATGCTAGGTCGCTTGATGAATCAGCATCGCCGAACCTCAGATCGGTTTGGGGGTGGTGTTGCGAGCGCTGGCCACGTTGTCGGGGATGTCAGTGAAGGATTTGCCCGAGCTGTAGGCGAACTTCTGGTATCGCGAACCGACCTTGCGAATGGCGTCCTGGGCGCCGTCGTCCCATGTGATCTGGGCCTCGCCGTTCACGTCGGACCAACGGCCGTGCACGTTGCCCATAGAACGCATGGCGTTTCCGTCATCCAGCAGGGTGATGTAGAAGTCGTTTCCTGTGCCGTCGCCGACTTCCCACTTGCCAAGGAAGTGTCCGCGCGAGGGGCCGGAAGTGCCCGCGCTGGCGGCGAACTCCCCGGTGGGGAACTCGACCCGCTCAATATCGGCGAGATTGAAGCTCTGCCGGTGGCCATCCTTGAAGACGATGACGATGGTGCCGGGAACGCCTTTGGGAGTAGCAGGCGGTGCGGCAAACGTTGCGGGAATGGTGAGAAGCAGGATGGCGGCCAGGGCGGCGGAACTGACGATCTTGCGCATGGAATTCTCCTCGGGATGAACCGGTGCAGCGATAGAACAGCCGCGCGGTGTGCCTTGTCCATCATAACTACGCTCGATGCAAGGGGAATGTTCCTTTTCGACAGACATTGAGGACGGCTCGACCGGTTCATGCTGCTCCTCCGGGGCGCGACGTTTGTCTGGCCGGCATTCCCAGCACTCCGTCCGCCGAGGCGGACACCGTGCTGAGCTACTATCATTCGCTTCCCCCGGGAGGAAATGCCGGAGTCAAGAAGACGCCGCGGAGGGGAATGTCGCCCGCCTATTGTTTCGTAGCTTGCGTCCCCCTTGACATTCGACAGGAAGATTGGGCAATCTATTGTCGAATGTCGAGGGGAAGCATGGCAGACTCCATGGACTTACTGCAGGGAACGCTCGACCTGCTGATCTTGCGGACGCTGGCTGCGGGACCGATGCATGGTTGGGGAGTGGCGCAGCGCATTCAGCAGGTGTCAAAGGATGTGTTGCAGATTGGACAGGGGTCGCTCTATCCGGCCCTGCACCGGCTGGAGTACAAGGGGTGGATCCGGGCCGATTGGGGCTTGTCTGAGAACAACCGCAAGGCCAGGTTCTACCGTTTGACGGCGTCGGGCCGCAAGCAGTTGGAGACGGAACTGAAGAGCTGGGAGCGCTTATCGGCGGCCATTGGACTGGTGCTGACGCCGGAGGTTCAATCATGATGCTGAAATGGCTTAGCACCTTTCCATTTGTTTTCTTGCAGCGGAAACGAGATGCGCTGAATGAAGAACTGCAATTCCATCTGGATCTGTCCATTGAGCGGAATATCGCGGCGGGGATGACCGCAGAAGAGGCGCGCAGGCAGGCGCTGATCGAGTTTGGTGGCGTGGAGCGGACGCGCGAACAATGCCATGCACAGCGGCCGGGATGGTGGCTGGGGACCGTGGCGCAGGATGTGCGCTACGCGCTGCGCGGGTTCCGGCGCAACCCGGTGTTTACGGTTGCGGTGATTGCAACGCTGGCGGTGGGGATTGGCGCGACGACGGCGGTGTTCAGCGTGGTGGACCGGATTCTGTTCAGGCCGCTGCCTTATGCGGACTATGAACGGCTGGTATCGGTCGGCCTGGTGCAGTCGCTGGAGAAGCAGGAGTTCACGCTGGGAGGATTCTTCTTTGAGTGGCGCGACAATCAGAAACCTTTCGAGTCGATGACATTTGAAACCGGCTATGGCGATTGCAATCTGATGGACGGGAATCCGGTGCACCTGCACTCTATTTACGTGGCGCAGAATTTTCTGCCGACGTTGGGAGTCGCGCCGGTGGCGGGGCGAAATTTTACCCCGGAGGAGGACGTGCCAGACGGGCCGCATGTGGTGATCATTTCCGACGGGCTTTGGCTGAGCCGCTATAACCGCGACCCCGGAGTGGTGAACAGGACGGTGGATGTCGACGGGCATGCGACGCGGATTGTGGGCGTTTTGCCGAAGGGTTTTGAAATGCCACGGCTGCAGGAGGTGGATGTTCTGCGGCCGGCGCAGATGAACGTGGCGGAGCAGCATACAGTGAACAGCGGAATTGGATTTCCATTGTGGGCGTTTGCGCGGTTGAAGCCGGGGGTGAGCGTGGCGGAGGCGAAAGCCGCGATGGAGCCGCTTTTTCTGCACACGCAGCAGTGGATTCCAGCGGAGTTCAGGAAGGACTTTCACTTGCAGGTGCGCTCGATTCGGGACCGGCAGATGGAGGACGCGTACAGGGCGGCATGGGTTCTGCTTGCGGCGGTTTTCGCGGTTCTTCTGATTGCTTGCGCCAATGTGGCGAGTCTGTTTTCAGCGCGTGGCGCGGCGCGGGAGCGGGAACTGGCGGTGCGGTCGGCGCTAGGAGCGAGCCGGGGCAGGCTGATCCGGCAGACGCTGACGGAGGCATTGCTTTTGGCGGTTGCAGGTGCTGCGGCAGGATGTGTGATGGCGGAGATTCTGCTGCGCGTGTTCATTGCGATCGCGCCGACGGGTGTGCCGTTTCTGGCGGCGGCGCGGCTGGATCTGCGCATTGTCCTCTTCACGGTACTGCTCGCGCTGGTGTGTGCGGGACTGTTTGGAATTCTTCCGGCACTGGAAAAGCCACGGGCTGCGGCATTGGCGGCTCGGCAAACAAAGTCGGGTGCGCAGGCAAGATTGCGGCGACTGTTGGTGGTGGCGCAGATTGGGCTGAGCGTGGTGCTGCTCTCAGGGGCGAGCTTGCTGGTGAGGAGCTTCTGGAACCTGGAGCAAGAGAACTTGGGCATCCAGACGCGCAATGTGATTACCGTGCAGACGCCCCTGAATTGGGAGCGCTACCCAAAAGGCGCGTTGGACTTCCGCCTGCGAGCGGAGGCGGCCTTTCGCCGGCTGCCGGGAGTAACGGCGGTGGCGACGAGCAACTCGCTGCCTCCGGATGGCTGGCATGGGGGAATTCGATACTCCGATCTTCAGGTCGTGGGCCGGCCGCCCTTGGCGAACGGCGTGGGCGGATCGGTGGTGTGGCGAGAAGTCACGCCGGACTACTTTCGCGTTCTGCAGATTCCGATTGTCGGCGGACGGGACTTCCGCGAAGATGAACGTGGATTGGACGTGCATCTCGCCATCTTGAGCAGGGAGCTTGCCGCGCGCCTGTTCCCTGACGGAAACGCGCTTGGCCAGCAAATTGAGCATGCGGTGTTCTTACCGTATCGGCAGCCGGGGCCGGTGTACACGGTCGTCGGTGTGGCTGCAAATGCAAAAAATGGCGGCCTCACAGGCCAGGACGATCCGGAATTCTACGAATTGAAGACCAACCTTCACCCTGAAATCTGGGATAATCACCACTTTTTCCTGTTGGAATCGAGTCTGCCGACGTCGGTGATTGTTCCGTGGATTCGATCACGCGTGGCGCAGCTTGACCCGACGGCCCCGGTGGAGATCGACACGATGAAGCAGACAGTCAGCAGGCTGGCCGACCGGCCGCGGTTCGAGACGGCGCTACTGGGGTTCTTTGCGTTTTGCGGGCTGCTGATGGCGGTGATCGGGTTGTACGGGGTGATTGCGTTTGTGGCTGCGCAGCGGACGCAGGAGATTGGCGTGCGCATGGCGCTGGGGGCGACGCGGGGGAATATTCTGCGGCTGATTGCGGGCGAAGGCGTGAGGTTGATTGCGCTGGGCGGAGCGGTGGGGCTGGGCGCGTCATTGGCTGCGGCGCAACTGCTGCGAAGTTTGCTTTTCAACGTTGGGCCGCACGACCCGGGGACGTACGTTGCCGTTTTGGGATTGCTGGGGGTGGTGGCGTTGGCGGCTACGCTCATTCCTGCACGGGCGGCGATGAACGTGGAGCCGGTGATGGCGCTGCGGTATGAGTGAGTGGGGCCCGTTGCGGTGCGCGGGTTGGGATTCGCGGATTCCCACCCCCGCGCGCGATTCCCATCCTCGTGCGAAAAGATGCGCAAGGATGGGCCGGGGAGACGAGGCAAGTCAGGCGTGGGCTGCGGCGGTCTTGGCAGCCGGTGCAGCGCAGCCACCTTCGCCCGGTTTGGTAGGCTCCATCTGAAGAGCGTTGTTGAAGCGGTTGAAGTAATTGAAGAGTCCGATGGCGCAAAGCAATTCGACGATTTCGCCTTCAGAATAGAATTCGCGCAGTTCGGCAAACTGGTCGTCGCTGACGGCGTGAGCGTCGCGCGTGACGGTCTCGGCGAGACGCAACGCGGCCTTCTCAGCAGGGGTAAAGTCTTCCCGCTGGGGCCACTCGGCAAGATTCGCAAGCTGGTCGTCATTCCAGCCCAGGTTGCGGGCGAGGATGGTGTGGCTGGCCAGGCAATAGGGCGTGACGTTGATCTGGCTGGTGCGGACGATGATGAGCTCCTTGAGCTTGGTGGAGACCGTTCCGGTGTTGAGCACGGCGCCAAAATGGGCCTGCATGGTGGCAAAGATCTCAGGCCTGTGCGCCATGACGCGAAACATGTTGGGCACGTTGCCGCGTTGAGTGAATGCTTTGTCATAGAGAGCCGCGATTTCCGGCGTCACTTCGCTGCGATCGAGACGAGATATCCGAGGCATGGAGGCTTCCTCCTTGAATCAGCCTATCGCATTCTGAAGCAGGGCGTGGGCGCGAGATCGGAGCCATTTTTGACGCGTATCGAGCTCTCTGCTACCTTAATGAAGGAACTTTTAGGGAAAAACACTCCTCAGTAGCTCAATGGCAGAGCATTCGGCTGTTAACCGAAGGGTTGTAGGTTCGAGTCCTACCTGAGGAGCCAAAGAATCAATAACTTACAGCCACCTCCTCTACCAGCTTCGCCGAACTTCGCCGAATTGCTTCAGGACCCTTCACGTTGCGTCCTTTAAGACCCATGGTGGCAACCGGTGCAGTCCACCCTTTGAGCACCGCTGCCGTGCGCGAATTGACTGCGTCCAGCACGCTTTGCTCGATGGCTTGCATGTACACGTCTCCGGTCGTCTTGATGCTCGCGTGCCGCAACATGCCTTGGGCGTCTTTCAGCGTTCCGTGCTTCTGCATGTCCGTTCCCAGCGTTCGCCGCATCACCTGAAACGTGATGAGGTGATCCGGAATGCCGACCTTGCGGGCAACTGGCCGAATTCTCCATCTGAAGTAATTCTTGCCCCAGCGTGGCACCGCCTGGCCCTTTCGTTCTCCGCGTCCGAAAGTGGGGAACATCAAGGCATCGGGCAAGGTGTCGGTACAGATCTGTCGCCAAGTCTCAATGACAGGTCGCACTTGCTCCGGAACCGGAATGGGTGCCTTGCTTTGCCTGGTCTTGAGCCGTCCGTTGTAGAACTGTCCTTCGTACGCCGTCCCGTGAGGAACGAGCGCCTCTCCAGTCCAACTCTTCCATTGCAGACCCATGATTTCGCTGGCGCGCAAACCGCAAAAGATTCCCACCTGCAGAAGGCAGAGATCCTGCACATCCTCGATGGCACCAATAAGCGCCAGAATCTGCTCCCGCGACAAGACGGGTTTTTCAACTGGCTTGGTCTGAGGCATGGTCACATCTTCTCCGGGATCTTCGGCCAAAAACTTTTGCTTCTTGGCCAAATGAGTGATTGCGCGAATGTTAGTGAAACACTGACGGACCACGGCTTGTGAATAGCCCTTGTCGGCCAGTCCGTTCAGCCAAATCTGGATTCCAAACTCATCCAGCCTGCGGAGTGGGAGATCTCCAAACTGCGATACCAGATAATGCTCAATCTGGTAGTTATTGGTTTTTCGGTACGCTGGACTCCACTTTCCTTGCCGCATCGGAATGTACCGCTCAGTGACGAACCAGCGAAAAGTGACTGAATCATCTGCAAGAAGCGTCCGGGGCGAAACAGAGGCGCCGGCCTCCTTCAGAATGATCTCCCGCAGCAACTGCTCGGCTTTCCATTTGGGTGTATTCGCCTTGGGGCAGACCCGAATGTTGCGGTGCCTGCGAACCTCCTTTCCATCCTGATCCTTTCCGTAGATCAAGTACTTGCCGTACCACATCTTCACCTTCTGGCCGCAAAGGTAGACGGTGCCTTGCTGATACTTCATTGCCATATAGTTCTCCGTTTTCTGCTTCCGGTCCTGGTCGTGGAGAACAATTCCTTCATACACCAAATCGCGGGCGCTGGGAAGGCCGGGACGTATCAAGGTTTGCCATGAAGACTTCTACATCAGCCCACCGATATCGGATGAGGGTACCCAGTTTGACTGCTCTGATCTGCGGGGCTCGTCGAGTGGTATGGTCTCGCACCCAGCGTTCCGAGACGCCCAGTTTTTCGGCAACCTGACGGGCATTCAAGAGTCGGTCATGGCCTGGTGGTTGCGGAACCAGGCGATGGTCGGGAGTCTGGTGATCGCCGGTGAGATCGGGCGCTGCCGAACGGCGTGCAGTATTTGGCTGAGCCGCAGTGCGCAATCCCGGGGTTGAATTCTGAAGGATATGGAGCTGGCTCCGGCCGTCCGATTCCGGAACGTCCTCGGGAGCTTCCATATCAGAAGAACGTACAGTCGTCGCGAGATCTTCAGTAATGCCAAGTAGTTGGATCGCTGCATTGGTCATAAATCACCTCGAATTCCTGGGTTGGCTTGGACGAGAGCTGATGTTGATCTTCACGGCCAATAACGGCCCGCTTTTCCACGTTCTGTGGAAATCGTGAGTGCTATGTGTAAAACAGGTCATCGATTCGGTCAAATGACCTCACACTGTTTCGCAAAGTGCGAGTGTTTAGAAATGTCGTGGAAAAGGCATTCCGACTCAGCATGGATCCCTGCTGCGGAAACGACGCCAGATAAGAAGTTGACCGAGTTGTGAACCTGAACCATCCTGTCACCGACGAATAAGGGGGGGCGGGATGTTTGAGTCATTCGACGACCTGATGAGTCGACTCAAGGCAACGGGGTACTTCATCGACCCGGTGATGACCAGGATTGTTTTCCTGGCAGCCAAGTTACAGAAGCCGTTGCTGCTTGAAGGACCAGCAGGCAGTGGCAAAACGCAATTAGCCGTATCAGTTGCACAAGCGGCGGGTACGCATATTGAGCGGCTTCAATGCTACCGCGGGGTCACCGAGGACAAGGCCATCGGCCGCTTCGATGAGAGCCTTCAGCGGCTCTATATGGAGTTCTCGAAAGGGCAGGACACGAATGGAAGGGCGGGAAGTTGGCGCGAGTTGCAGGCCAACCTCAAGGGCCGCGACTTCTTTCGGCCCGGCCCGCTCATGCGAGCTCTCGAATGCGAGAAGCCTTGCGTGCTGCTCATCGATGAAATCGACAAGGTGGACGAAGGTTTTGAGGCTTTGCTGCTTGAGATCCTTTCAGCTTGGCAGCTCTCGATTCCCGAGTTCGGCACCGTCGCAGCAAAGAGCATTCCGTTTGTCGTGCTCACCAGCAATG
>Ga0302325_10033536_pt1 | contig 10520 bp, 4 predicted proteins | sample Palsa_T0_2_FD_201948 | JGI IMG/M metagenome (GOLD analysis project Ga0302325, IMG submission 201948) | Peat permafrost microbial communities from Stordalen Mire near Abisko, Sweden - Palsa_T0_2 | ecosystem: Environmental > Terrestrial > Soil > Palsa > Peat permafrost | place: Sweden: Abisko...
AACTTCGCGTCCTGTTTCGCAGCCTGTGCCGTACCCTGGTTCGTGACCTTGACGTAGCGGATGCCGGAGATGAAAGTGCGCAGCGCAGCGGCACGGTAACCGAGGTTCTGCAAACGTTGACCCAGCGTGTATTGTTTGGGCACATAGGCGATCAGGGTGTTGTCTTCGACCTGGGCGCGCCCGACTCGTACCAGCAGGATGCCCTCCTGGTTGCCCCCGACCTCGAAGTTACAATGCCTGATCCTGACCTCGCCCGAGCCCGTGACGGGGGCGTTCTGACGGGCCTGCAGCGCAGTCTGGGCGACGTAGGTGTTTTGCACGGCGATGCAAGCCGCCGTGCGCTCCAGCCCGTAGCCGCACTTGAGGGCGACGCTGTCGATGGCGACTTCCACGCAATCGGCGAAGCTGAGCGTGCCGCCGAGGGCCGGCGTTTCGGCGCGGTTCCTGCGGGTCTTTACGGTGTCGGTGCTGGCCGAAAGGTCGGAGATGAGCACGCTGTTGCAGTTGGAGAAGATGAGGGCCGCGGTCACGCCAGTGGCCACGATCTGGGTGCCGAGTCCGCCGCCGGTCAGGCGCAGGCTGCCGAGCCCCTCGAGGACCACGGGTTTGGTGAGGGGAAATTTGCCGATTGGGAAGCAGATGTCGGCGTTGGCGCCGGGCTTCAGCGCCAGCAGCGGCTCCTCCCAGCCGGCCCCCGGCTTGGGGATGATGGTGCAGGGACCCTGGTCCCCGCAGACGATCGCGGTGAGAGGAGGGAATTTGAGCCGGCAATCCTGGACGACGAAATTGAGTTTCAGCTCCCTTTGATCGGCCCCCGGGGCTTGGGCCGGTTTGTCGTGCGACCGGGAGACGCAGGCCAGCGGCGCAGTGTAAATGCTGAAGTAGGCGGCGGGTTGAAAGAGGTCGCTGTGCTCGCCGCAGGCCCAGTCGATCTGACCGTCCGCGGTGCGCGCGGGGATGGTCCAGTAGTCGCCGGAGACGTAGTTGCCGTGTTTGCTGAACTCGACTTCGATTCCATTTTCGAGCGTGAGGGGACCGGAGGAGACGAGGATGCCGCCGGGCACAGCGGAGGTCCCGGTCTGGTCCCAGCGCCTCATGCGCGCGTTCTTCGACGGGTCCACTTGCGGAGTGCCGCTGAGCGTGACCTGCAATGGATTCGGGCCCAGGGATTGGATCTGATAGAGGACGCCCGGCTGGTTGGGGGTGTCGCCGTAGAGGTTGGTGTTGTCGCTCAGTTCGACCCAGTCGTTGACCTGGAAGCCGAGATTTGCATCCGGGCCGAGGCTGTTCACGGTGACGATGGCGCCGTCGACGTTGGTCACCTGGGCGACCACGGAGGCATTCTCGCGCGACCACTTGAAGGTCGCCGCGGAGAAGGCGCCGCCGGTGTGAATTTCGACGCGGTAGAGCTGATTCTCCAGTCCCTGGTAGCCGGCGGCGGGAATGGGCTGGCAGCCGCAATCGTCGCCCGCGGGATTGGTCCGGGCGGCCATTTTACCGGTGTGCTGCTGGGGTAAATCTCGGTAGAGAGACTGGCAGCAGGAGGAGAGCCGCAGGATGGGGTCCTGGCAGTTGCCGGCGGTGTCGGAGACGATTACCCTTTCCTCGCTGGGCTGCTGGCCGGAATCGCCGACCGTCCCGATCACGCGCCAGACCGTCTGCAGGCGGGCCGTGGTGTCGGCCTGGCCGATGGCGGGCTCGACTAGACAGGGATCGTCGAGCTCGGTGACGAAACGGCGCCACACTTGGAGCACGAACTGGACGGTCTTGCCCTGCAGCAACGCCAGCAGCAATTCTCGCTCTGAGCTTGGGTCCGGCGCTCCTGTCGCGGTGACCGCCGGGATAAAGAAAGGCTGGTCGGCGTAGGCCAATCTCCGGTCGTTTTCAACCAGGATTCCGTCGACGTAGTAGCGGCCGGCGCCGATCGCGATTCGGTCGTCCTCGACCTCGATGGCAAAGCCGGCGCCGTCGTCGGGTCCGCCGTATCGGCCGATGACGTCGATGTTTGCGGTGTCGCGGAGGTAGGTGTCGATGGCGGTCTGCTCGTTGGCATCCGCGTCGAGCGCCACGCGCCCTTGCTGTTGCAGCACCGCCGTGTAGTTCTTCTCGGGAGTGAAACGTATCCGGCTGAAGTCGCCTCTCATAATCCGTCCTGTCTTTCACTTGGTGGAGCATCTGGTTGAGTTTCATTCGATTCTGTTGACGCCGGCTCCGGGGTTGCGGGTTGCGGGGCGGCCGGCTCCGGAGCGGCCAAGGGGCCGGTGTCCGCGACGGGCGCGGCTTGCGTCTCCGGGGGCAGCGTCTCCGGGGGCGGCTCCGGTTCCGGCCATGGCAGGGGGCCGACATACACCGCGGGGATCAATACGGGCGGGTCGTTGCCGAATCCGGCTAGGAGACCAGCGTCGCAGGGACCTCGCGAGGGGATGAGAAAGACGCCGCATTCGAGGTTGGCGACCAGATATTCGTTGGCGCGAATCTGGATATTGGCGACCGCCTCGGTCTCCTGGATCTGCAGGAAGACGCCCATCTGCGAGCCGTTGTCGGCGCCTTTCCAGACCGCCACGGGACAGTCGCCGCTGAGCAGGCAATAGGCCGGGTCGCCGAAGCGCAGGCTGACGAACTGGGGTGCGAGGGCAGACTGGCTGGCCGCGTTGGGGGGCAGGCATTCGTAGCGCCTGGGAACGATGGAACTCCAGGGAAGCGAGCAGAAGCGCACGCAGCCGGCCTGGGTGCGGTTGGCCCAGACGGGTGCGCTCCACGAATCGCCTTTGGCGAGTTGGGCGTAAAAGATGGTGTTCGAGGCCAGCCGTATGACCTGGGAGTAGACCTTGCCGATCACGGTGGAGTCTTCGACGTGCAGCTCCGCGCCGGGGGCGGGCGAGGTCGCACCGGCAGGTCCGGCAAAGGCTGGGGTGGAGGGGGAGCCTGCGTCCACGATGCTGTCGCAGATGCGCACGGAACAGCTCGCCGGCAGGCAGATGGAGCCGGCGATGGCGCGGGTGAGGCAGAGGCTGGCGCCGATGGCCGTGCCGGTGACGCTGGGGGTGCCGGGCTGGGCGGCGCCGCCATTCGGATTGAGCGAGATTCCGGGCACCAGGGTGCAGTCGGTAAGCTGCACGCAGGCGGCTGCGCCGGTCAGGCTGATGGCTCCAGCGAGCCAGACACCGCTGATCTGCAGGCTGCCCATCGGGTCGCTGAGACCGTCGGGGTTGAGCGGCGCGGGGGGGGCGTTGACCTGGATGTTGCCGAAGAGAGTGACGCAGGATTTGGTAAACTGCGGCGGCGAGCCGGCGGTCGAGACCTCGGCCGCGGCGATCAGCAGTTGGCTTTGGGAGGGAATCTGAATGGCGTTGACGCCGGTGAGGTCGATGTTGGGGATGGACTCGAAGTTAGGCAGGACGATGGTCCCCGTGGACCCGGCAGGCAGCAGGTTCCAGGCCTCGACCGCCTCCTGGAGGGTGGGAAACGCGGTGTAACCGGTGGGAGCAAGGGTGGCGCTGACAATCGCCAGGAACGCCCCGGCTGCGGTGAGCTGCGGATTGATGCTGGCCGAGCGATCGTAGGGACCGCCTGCGATGGGCGCGGGCGATCCGTAGTTGTAGTTCACCCGCAGGGTGGTTGGCAGCGCCACGTCGGTGGCGTACTGGATGCGGCCCAGCAAAGGATCGATGGCGATCTTTCCGGCGGGCACGGTGCAGAGCGCGCCGCCGGGGCCCGGCTCCAGGTTGGCGCAGACGATCTGGGATCGAAGCACGGGAGTTCCGTTGGAGATCAGTTCGAGGCTGGCGGGATAGAAGTCGCCGAGATGCGCGGCAAAGCGGCGGCGCCGGATCGGCTCGGGGACGTCGGCCTCTTTGACCAGCCGGGAGAAGGGCAGGGTCTCGGGAATCGGCAGTTGGAAGAGCGGGACCGGGCCGCCCAGTGCGCTGAACAGGTAGCCGTTGGGGTTGCCGGCGGGGGCGAGCGAAAAGGCGGGAGCGTTGGTCACGGTCCAGTTCTGCCAGCGCCACATCCAGACGGCGACGGCGGGAATGTTGAAGCGCCCGGGGCCGTGGATGGCCATGTCGAGCGGAGTGGTGTCGGGCGAAGGTGGGTTGGTTGCGGGCGGAGGCGGGATGAGGTTGCGTGGAGCGATGCCGCGCACGTCCACGGTGCGGTTCAGACGCGTGAAGGGGCCCCACTGGTCTTCCCAGTCGCGCCCCCGGCGCAGGTCCGCGGTGGCGTTGTGGTGCTTGCGCACATCGCGCAGGCTCAGCGTGGTGATGAGGCGGCGAAACTCCTCGACCGCCGTGGTGGGGCGGCCGGAGACGTCGTGGGTCAACTGCTCGATCGCCAGCAGCGTGCCTTTGCGGCGCCGGTAGCCGATGGTGTTGGCGACCTCGGCGCGGCTGTCGGCCCCGGCCAGAGCGACGGTGTAGACCGGGTCGTAGCCGATCAGCGCGCCAATGTAGGGAATCGCCCAGGGCGCGCAGGTCTCGATGAACTGGTCGTCGTAGAGCTGCAGCAGGTTGTCTTTGACGATCCCGTACTGGCTCTCCAGCACCGCGTACAGGGCGGCCAGAGGACCGCCGAGAAGATCGTCGCGGGAGCGATAGACCGCTGGCAGCAGGGGGTAGATGGGTTGGGGGGTTGTGCTCATGACCACTCCGTTACGTTGCCCTGGCAGGCGGGGTCGAGGATCAGGATCTCTGCCCCGGCTGGCGGAACGGCCGTGGGCTGGGGGCCCGAGGCACAGAGGAAGTTGGCGAAGGCAACAGAGTCGCCTTTGCGATTGAGCGCTGTGAGGTTCACGGCCACCACGCCGGGCACCTGCTGCGCCAGAGCGATCGCCTGGCTGGCGGCGACGCCCTGCGCGGGAGCGAGCTGGCCGAAGGCAAAGGCCGCGACCAGGCTCTGCCACACCTGGGGCACCACCACGGTGGTTTCGTACAACGGCGTATTCACCAGCACCTGCATCTTGACCTCGAACGGGACTGGGACATAGGAGACGATGAGGAACGGGATGTACGGCAGGCCGCAGTTGTCGATCGCCTGCTGCAGATTGACCACGACCTGATCGGTGGGCGCCACGGTCGCGCCGCCCGCGCCGGCCACCGTCAGAAAGATGCCGCGGGTATTGCCGAACCAGGTCCAGTTGGCCAGGGCGAGCGAGATGCCGGGAATGTTCAGCGCGAAGTTCTGGTAGTCCTCAAGCGAAACGACGCGGCCGAGCGTCAGGGTGGGCAGCGGGGCGGATTGGCGGGCGTCGGCGGGTGTGGCGGGGTCCGCGCCTCCGGTCGCGGCGGCGGGATTGGTGACCGCCTGCAGGCCCTGGGGGCGGTCCAGCGCCTGGGTCAGTTGGCCGGCCGCGAGATTGCCCGCGGCGCCGATGCCGACGCGATAGAGGGCCTGGATGTTCGCCTGCCCGGTGGGTGTGCGCGACCCCTGAATACCGTTGCCGAACTGCACGTTGGGGCCGCCGGTGGAGTTGGCCTGGGTGACATAGGCGCGAGCGTTGGCAGAGGATTCGAGGAAGTTCGGGACTTCGGTCCAAAGCAGCGTGTTGACCCTGACCTGGAGGGTGGACTGGACGCCGCTAGAATTGGCCGCCGCGGTATAGGTGAGCGGCGATTGCTGTAGCTGGAACTCGAGCGCGGGATTGGTCGCGTCTCCTGAACCCAGAATCTCCTGGGTGGTCTGGCCATGCGTGGCGGCGACGGCGTTGGCGTTCACGGCGACCGTGGAGGCGTCGTAGATGCGCGCGAGTTTTGTCTTGAGGGTCAGCCCAGTGGTAGCGCCGTCGACTTGGGCGAGGGTGACGATGGCCGCTTCGCCCGCGATTGGGTCCGCGGCGACGGAAGGCAGCAAGAGGAATGCCTTAGGGGCGACGGAGAGAGTGCCGGGCTGCCCGTTGACCGTAATTACACTCCACAGGAGGTTGGTGCTGGTGGGGTCGGGCGTGGGCGGGAAGACATCGACCAGGAAGGGCTGGTTGAGGCTGACCGTAAGGCCGCTGACCGCGCCGGGCGGCGTAAAGGTTGCGTTCGCGGTGTTGGGCGCGATGCGCAGACGCTTGCCGCTGACGCCTACAGGGGAGTTAGGCGGGATCTGCTGCAATCCCACCAGCGTGAAGGCGCTGCCCGATACCGGCGCGAGCATTCCGGGCGCCAGGGGATAGGTCGCGCTCTGGCTCCATGCGGTAAAGGGGAGATTGGCGAACGTGAGCAGTTGACTCCCGACATAGGCCGTCGTCTGGCGGGTATTCTGCACGAACCCATTCAGCAGGGTGTCCACACTGGCGGCTGGGGTGCTTGGAACCAGGGCAGCGCCGCCGGCCATGGTCAGTTGCGTGGTCTTGGCGGAGACGGTGTAGAGCGCGGGGTTCGATTCCGAGGCGCTCGCGATCTGGAAGAACGAGGTGGAGCTGGGTGAGGTGAGCACCACCCATTGCAACTGGGCCGCCGATGCGCTCGATCCGCTCGGCGCCGGGTTCAATCCCGGGTAGGAGCTGTCCAGATTGATGGTCGAGCTGCCGGCGTAGCTCCAACTCCAGTCCGAATTGGCGGAGACCGGGCTTGCTGGAAAACCGGGGATCAAGGGCGACGGCGTCGCGCTGGTGGAGAAGATTCCCGGTCTGGGTGCCGCGACGCCAAACAGCGCCGCCTTGGTGCGGAGAATGTAGAGGCAGACCGTGGTGTTCGCGGCGAAGGGCAATTTCTGGTCCCAGGAGATTTGCGTGTTTCCGCCGATCGGGTCGATCGTCACCGCGGTCACGAAGCACAGTGCCGCCGGGCCGGCGACGGAGGGAGTGGTCCCGCTGATAAACAGCAGCGCATTGCCGACCTGGACATTGTTTGCCGTTCCCGCGATCCAGGTGGAGGTGTCGTTGCCGTTGAGTTGCCAGGTCTGAGTGGTGGCCGCGGGGATGGCGTTGGCGGCGATGGTGGCGGTCAGGTCGGAGGAGGTCTCGAAGACCTGCGGCGTCTGGCCGGGGCCGGGGACGCTTTGCACACGGGTCCCGGATGGGATGGGCACGGTGGCCGGCGAGCCGGGCGACGAGGCCAGGGTGAAGACCAGCACGGTCGCCGCGCCGACCCCCGGCGAGGGCGTATAGCCGATCAGCTTGACCAGCTCGAAGACGCTGCGGGCTTCGATGGCGGTGCCGAGATAGGCCTCGTTGGCGAGCCGCTCGGTGTAGAAGGTGAGGATGTCGAGCACCTCGGACCAGGCGTCGACCAGCGCGATCGAAAAGTCGCCGCTGTCACGGGTGCGCAGCCCGGCGAGGGCCGGGACACTGGAGCTGGAGAGCGCGGCAAGCATGGATTCGAAGAAGCTTGAGTAGGTGCCGACGCGATAGGCGATGGCAGGCAGCAGGCTGCGATTGACGATGAGCGCGGGCGTCAGCCGGGTTGCGCCGGCGCAGCAGCCGCAGAGGGTTTGACCGCAGGTCTGGCAGCCGCAGCTCATTTGCCACCGTCCAGAGTGAGGGTCAGAAGACCGTGGTCGAGGCGGTTGGGGTCGTTGTCGCAGCAGGGAATTTCAAGCGGCCCCATCTGCAGCAGGACCGGGGGCGGAGTTCCGGCCGGCGGAAGCGAATCCTGCCTGGCGAAGGTGGTGAGCTGCACGGAGACGACTCCCGCGACGCTCTGCGCGGCGGCGATGAACGGACTGGCGTAGACGGTGGCGCCGAACTGGAAGTTGGCCGCATTGAGCAGACCCGGCGTGCCCGCGCAGGAGTCGCCGGTGACCAGCACCTGCCAGAGCGCGGCGTATACGTCGCCCTGGAAGTAGCCCGGCGCCACGCAGATGGTCATGGCGATACTGAGGCCGACCAGGTCCGCCTGCTCGACCTTCAGATCGGTGCCCATCATGCGCATGCCATTGAGGCTGGTCTTGATCGACTTCTTGAGCGCGGAGGTCCAGGCGGCGAGCGGCTCGACCGAGACGAAGGCGGTATACCAGGAGCCGGTCCAGCGTATTGTGCCCATGGCCTGCTCGACCCAAGGAAGGGCCTCGGCCATCGCGGTGTAGTCGGCCGCGGTGACGCAGCGCAACTGGGTCTGGAAGCTGAACGGCGCATACTGCTGGATGTGCAGCGCAGTCTCGGGGTCGACGCCCGCGGCGGCGGCCAGCGGGTTGCGCACCTGAATGATGGCGGGCTGATCGAGCAGCACATGGGCGAGCGCCTCGCGGCCTACATTTCCCGCAGTGCCGTTGCCGGTGCGGTAGGTCGCGGTGAACCCGAGGCCGGCGTCCGGCGACGCTCCATAGGTGCCGTCGCCGAAGCGCAGATTGGCGATCCCGTTGGTGTCGATCTCGGGAATGAAGCCGTAGAAGGTGGAGTCTTCCTCGAGCAGGTCCTCGACCGCGGCCCAGACGGTCCCGTCGTCGGAGGTGAGCGAGACTTGCGGGCTTCCGGAGGCAACGGCCGGCGCAAGGAAGGTCGATGCCGGCGCGGTGTTGTCGTAGGCCGCGGCAAAGGTGAGCGTCTGCTTCGCCAGAGCGGGCTCATAGCGCGGCTGAGGCACGGCGGCGCCCGGGAGGGTCGAGCAGTTGCAGCCGATGCCGGTGACCGGCGCAATGGGCGCGGCCGGGACTGCGCCGAGCGATTCTCCGACCGTCCAGACGCCCTGATCGGCGGCCAGTACATTGCCGCGTGCCACCGAGACGCCGGCCAGAGGCTGCGCGCCGTGGGCCGCGTCGGTGATGGAGGACAGGCAGAGCGGGAAGGGTAAAGCGTCCGCCGCGGCCCACTCGATCCGAGTCAACAGCTCTCCATTGACCGGGTCGGTCAGCGGCGCGCCCCCGTGGTCGGTGGTCGCGGCGAGGGTGAGGCGCACCGCCCAGCGATGGGTCGGGTCGGCATCGGCCGGGTCGCCGGTCACGGGGCCGATGGTCTCTTCGAAGATGAGCACCTGGCCCGCCTGGAGTGTAGTGAAGGCGCCGTTCAGGGTGGCACAGGTTGCGCCCGGCGGCAGGCAGCATTGGTCGCCGCCCCAGGTGTAGAAGTCCATTTCGTTCTGTTCGACGTAAAGAGTGCAGGCTTGCAGGCTTTCGAAGACCGGACCACTGGCTTCTAGGGTTGCAGCCGCGTAGCTGTCGGGGTTGACGCTGGGGCCGAGGCCGACCACCAGAGGATATATCTGGGTCTGGGCGGGCACCACGACCCCATCGGCTCTGGTGGTGAGGCAGACCCAGGCGCGGGCGTTGGCGCCTTCGCCGATCTGGTAATCCACCAGGCGGGCGTGGCGGCGCAGCGAGATGCGGCTGCGCGCGGTGCCGATGTAGGCCTCGGTGTTGACCGCGTCCTGCATGTAGCTGACGCGATCGGCGGCGTAGGCCAGGGTCTCGACGATGGTGACGCCGATGTCGGCGGGGTGGGTCTCGTCCCAGGTTGGCAGCAGCACCGCCATGCGGTCGAGCATGGCCTGGCGAAAGCCGTCGTAGTCGCGCGCGAGGTAGTGGATGTCGGGCGGGGCCAGAGGGGTCTGCGGGCAGCAATTCGAGGGCAGGCAGTCGACCGGGGTGGGGCAGCCGGCCTTGAAGGAAAAGCCGACGCCGGCCAGTTGCGGGTCGATGCCCGGCGGCGGGTCGTAGTCGGTTGCGCTCGCCACCAGCGCGAGCGAATAGCGCGAGAAGTCTCCCGTCCGGTCGAGGTTGATGGTGATCGTCAATGGATCGGCGGCGCTGGCGGGCTGGACGCTGATGACATTGAGAACGGTGTCGCCGGTGAGGAGTATGTTCGCGGCGGTCAGCGCCAGGTTGCCGGCGTCTTTCAGGAAGGTCAGCGCCAGTTGCTTGCCGCAGCCCGCTTTGCCGATCACTTCGAGATAATCTATCCCGTTGAGATTGGGGGTCTGCAGCACCAGATCGCGGCGGTTCTTGTCCTGGCAGAAGAGGATCACTGGGCAGGCCCTCCGTAGACGAACTGCTGGGTCTGCTGCTCCTGGGTGGCAAGGATGGTGTAGACGATATTGATCAGCAGGGTCGCGTCCTGGGCGGAGACATAGACGGCGTTCACCTGGATGAGGTCCGAAAGCCACTGCAGCAGAGAGGTCTGGATGACCTGCTGCTGGGCGGCGGCGAGCGAATCGCTGTTGCCCGCAAAGATCAACTGGATCAGCCCGCAGCCAAAGGTCGGCCGATTGACCCGCTCGCCGGGAGAGGTGAACAGGATCTGCTCGATCATGTCGCCGATGTGACTGGGCAAGTCGTCCTGCGACGTGTGCCCGGTGCTATCGAACGAATATGGAAATTTTACGTTCATGCTCTTTCACATTGCCGTGACCGACCCTGCCGGGCCGGACACGATGAGTGGCGTTCCATTGGGAAGGCTGATGCCGGTGCCGGTGGAGAGGACCAGGGGTTGGCCGTTGGAGGTGACGCGCGTGGTCCCGGTGACCCACATCGCGGTGACACAAGGCGGCAGCGGAGGCGGCACCAGCGGGCAGCCGGCGACCACCCACTGCGCGTTGAGCAGCACGGTCGGCGTGCCACCGAGGGTCACACTGGGATTGGGCGAGGTCGCCATCGCCTGTCCA
>Ga0302325_10033537_pt1 | contig 10520 bp, 12 predicted proteins | sample Palsa_T0_2_FD_201948 | JGI IMG/M metagenome (GOLD analysis project Ga0302325, IMG submission 201948) | Peat permafrost microbial communities from Stordalen Mire near Abisko, Sweden - Palsa_T0_2 | ecosystem: Environmental > Terrestrial > Soil > Palsa > Peat permafrost | place: Sweden: Abisko...
GGGGAGAGGGGAGCAGGAGGAGTTGCTTGTGCGCGTTACGGCGCGCGAGCCGGAGCGCCCGGCCAAGGTGGTCGCCGAATCTCGCAAGGATTTGGCGCGGCTGGTCGACGAGGCCTTGGAACTGGCCGCCGCCGGCAAGGGCCGAGTTCCGCAGTTCACGGGTCGGGTGCCGGCCGATGCCGCCGCGCGGCGACAGTATTCCTTCTCGCGGCTGAGTGGCGCGTTGCATCGTCCCACCGAGCAAACGGCCAAGATCGCGGTTGACGACGATGCCGACGAGCCGCGAGCCGTCGATCCGCTCGGGCTGGGCACGCTGGTCCATGCGGTGCTGGCGGAGATGGATTTTTCGGCCTCGTCCGGGCGCTCGGCAAGCACCGGCAACGTGCCCATGCCGCCCGGCGACCTAAAATCGCTCGTAAAGCGCCTCGCGCCTGCGCATCTGGAAAAACAGGACGGCAATGTCGTCGACGCGATCGCGATGATCGAGCGTTTCCAAAGATCTCCGCGCGCTGCCGAACTGGCTGCCGCCCAGGAGAGTCATGCGGAGCTGGAATTCATGCTGGCCTGGCCGCCGGGGGACGCCGGTCCCGGCACGATCTATCTCGGCGGCGTCATCGATCGCTTGGATCAAGACGCCGCCGGACGCTGGCACGTGCTGGACTTCAAGACGAATCAAGTCACGGCCGAGAATCTCGCGGCGGTCGCGGCCGGGTACGAAATGCAAATGCTGGTTTACGCGCTGGCCGCGGAATCCGTGCTCAAATCTCCGCCGGCCAGTTTGACCTTGCATTTCTTGCGCACAGGAAAGGAATACTCGTTCGCCTGGAACGACGAGGCCCGCCGCCGCCTGCGCGAGATCGTCGATCAGGCGCTCGCCGCTGCGCGATCTGCGGCCGTGCTTGCGGCGTCGCGGTAGTCGGTCTCGGGGCACGCTCCTATAATCAGTGCTCGATGCATTCCTGTCCCGTGGCAATCGGAGCGACCGCACCTTGGCCGATTTGGATCCCCAGAAGCAGCGATCCTTTGCGGTGGAAGTAGTCGGGCAGCTTCGCGCCGGCGGCTTCGAGGCGTACTGGGCCGGTGGATGCGTGCGCGATTTTCTGCTGGGCCGCACGCCCAAGGACTACGACGTGGCCACCAGCGCCACGCCCGATCAGATTCGCGATTTGTTCGGCCAGCGGCGGACGATCGCCATCGGCGCCGCCTTTGGCGTGATCACGGTGCTGGGACCTGCCGGGGCGAGTCAGATCGAAGTCGCCACGTTTCGCCAGGATGCCGACTACCGCGACGGCCGGCACCCCGACGCGATCACGTTCAGCACGCCGGAACAAGACGCCCAGCGCCGCGACTTCACGATCAACGGGCTGTTTTACGATCCAACCGGCGAGCAGGTGATCGACTTCGTCGGCGGACAGACGGATCTGCAAGCCGGCGTCGTGCGAGCCATCGGCGACCCGCGCCAGCGGTTCAGCGAGGACAAGCTGCGGCTGCTGCGCGCCGTGCGGTTCGCGGCCCGCTTCGGTTTTGCGATCGAGCCCGAGACGCTCGCCGCCGTGCGGGAAATGGCGCCGCAGATTTCGGTCGTCAGCCCCGAGCGGATCGCGGCCGAGATGAACCTGATGCTTGTGCACCCCAGCCGGGCCCGAGCGGTCGAACTGCTGCGCGAGACGGGACTGTTGGCAGCCGTGCTGCCCGAGGTGGAGCTGCCCGCGATTGCATCACCGGAGGGCTGGGCGTTGACCGTCGAGGTGCTCGCGCGGCTGGAGTCGCCAACGTTCGCCCTGGCGCTGTCGGCGCTCTTGCACGCCTATGCCGACGGCACGCTGGCGGCGGAGATCTGCCGCCGCTGGCGATTGTCGAACCGGGACACGAGCCGCACGCGCTGGCTGTTGGAACATCAGGGAGATTTGCTGCGCGCGGGCGAGATGGCCTGGCCGCGGTTGCAGCGACTGTTGATTACGCCGGGAATCGACGAGCTGCTGGCCTTCGACCGGGCTGTCGCGCAAGCCCACGGACGTGACACCAGCGGCCTCGATCTCTGCCGGGCGCAGCTCGCGCGGCCGGCCGCAGAGCTGAATCCGCCGCCCCTGATCACGGGCGACGATCTGATTGCGCACGGGGTGCCGCGCGGCAAAAAATACTCGTGGCTGCTGGAAAAAGTTCGCGATGCCCAACTGGAGGGATCGATTCACACCCGAGAGGAAGCGCTCGCGCTGGTCGATCGGCTGCGGGGGGAGTGACGGCACGAGACAGCCTGTGCCGCCGGACCGCCGCTTGCGCCAAATCGAAAATCCGCAATCGAACCTGCAAATCGTCTCGGCGTTTGCCAGCGGTGTTGCCAGGAACTAGCGCGGGGCATTAAGCTACCCGCTGGTTCGATTGCCCAACGGAGTAAGCGGGCGATTGTTGTCCGGCGCAATGGGCCGGGCGGCTCTGCCCGGGGTTCTTGTTGCCCAAGGAGTGCGAACGTGATTGTAGCTGCTTCCAGTGAATGTTTTCCGCAGCTCTCGCTCGACGGCGTGCTGCAGCGGCTGGTCGACCTGGAGTATACGAACGTCGAGATCGCCATCCACGAACGAGGGAACCAACTCAAGCCGTCGACCGTGTATGCCGACCTGGAAGAGACGATCGCGATGTGCCGCGACACGTTCCGCTTGACGGTTTCCGGATACAGCGTGGACATCGACGCGCCCGACGATTTGTACTACAAGCAGTTCGCCGCTTGCTGCAAGCTGGCCAAGGCCACCAAGGTGGTGACGATCACGGTGCCGGCCGCCGAACTGGGCACGCCCTTCAATGCCGAAGTCGAGCGCCTGCAGCAGCTCGTCTCGATCGCCTCGCGCGACGGCGTGCTGGTCGGCGTGAAGACCGAAACGGGCCGCGTCACGCAGGACCCCGACACGGCCGTGGTGCTCTGCGACAACGTCAAAGGGCTGGGCGTCACGCTCGATCCGAGCTGTTACGTCTACGGCCCGCACAAAGGCGGGAATTACGAACAGGTGATGAAGTACGTCTACAACACGCATCTGCGCGACACGACCAAGGACAGGCTGCAAGTCCGCGTGGGACAAGGCCAGATCGAATACGGAAAACTGGTCACGCAGCTCGCCAAGGTGCACTACAACCGCGCCCTGACGGTCCTCATCACCGAAATGCCCGAGGTCGACCACGCCGCCGAGATGCGCAAGATGCGGCTGCTGCTGGAAAGTCTTTTGTGAGTTCGACTCATGAATGTCAAGCTGACGCTTAATAGCTTGCTCGATGGATCGGATCGGCCGATAACTTCGTCGAGAGCGATTTTTGCGTTACTCACGCTGGGTATTCTGGAATGGTTTGCCAGCCGTCCTACAAGTGCAGCAAATGATTTGCTGAAATTCTTTCGGGCGGAGAACTGCTTGTTCGTTCGTGACCGCCTGCGTAACAGAATCGCGGACCAGATCATGAGCCGCGGCGTGCAGCTTCCCGATCTTTTCGATGCGCTCCCAACTGCGGAAGTGCAGCGCGAGTTTCAGCACGAATTGGCAGCGATGCGGTCGCTTTGCCTGAAACTGCTGGAAGAAAAGAAGTTGGTGGCCTGATACGTTGGCGCGCCGGACGCGGCGAGGTATGCCCATCATGAACGCACGTCCGTTCAGCATTCTGCTGGTCGTTTGCGCTCTTTCCATTCTCTCGGGATGGGGAGGCAAGCTCACAGACCGCCAGGCCATGTGGAAGCAGGTGGAGTCGTGGAATGACGCAAATACGGATTTCGGCCCTATTTCGCACGACATCGAGATCGCCGATTCTGTCACGCTCTACGAAGGTTTACCGCACCAGGCAGAGGAAAAAAACCTGCTCGAACGGGAACTTGCAACCAAAAAGACAATCCTGATCGCCAGCTACCCGTTTTACGAGCGCCTGCTGCATTTGGCGGACGACGAAGTTGAACCCTTGCGGCGCCTTTCTTCGGATCGCAATAATTACGTTCGACCCGCCATCGTGGCCTGCGGCGGTTTCCATCCCGACGATTGCCTTGCGTGGAAAGCGGGCGAGACTAAGCGTTACCTGCTCATTTGTTTCGGCTGCGGCAAAATCTTCTTCCACAACGCAAAAGGCGGACTCATGGCGGACATGACCGAGACCGCCGAAGCGCAGTTTAAGGAAATCCTCAATTCCCATCGCGACCAGCGTCCCGACACTGATGGATGAAGACCGGCCAGTCTGTGCGGAAAGTCCTTCTACGCTGATGCGGCTAACAAACAATTCTCGGCTCTGCCGATATTAGGATTCCCATGAACAACAAACTCTTCGACCTCACGGGCCGTGTTGCCCTGGTTACCGGCGGCAGCAAGGGGCTGGGCAAGGCGATGGCCCGCGGATTTGCCGATGCCGGGGCCAATGTCGTGATTTCCAGCCGGCACGAGAACGAGCTCAAGGCCGCCGCCGCCGAAATCCAAAAGGGGCTCGACGTCAAAGTCGCTCATTTCGTCGCCGACATGACCCGCCGCGACCAGGTCCAAGGACTGGCCGCCAGCGCGCTGCGGGCGATGGGCCGGGTCGACATCCTGGTCAACAACGCCGGCAGCAACAAGCCGCAGGCCATCGACCAGATCCGCGACGAAGACTGGGACAACATCGTCGAGCTGAACCTCACCAGTTGCATGCTGCTGACCCGCGCCCTGGTCCCGCAGATGAAGGAGCGCCGCTGGGGCCGCGTCATCTTTATTTCGTCGATCATGGGCCTGGCTTCCAAGGAGCAGCGAAACGTCTACTCGGCGACCAAGAGCGCCGTGATCGGCCTGGCCCGGGCAAGCTCGCTCGATCTGGGCGGCTATGGCATTACGGTCAACTGCATCGCGCCGGGGCCGTTTCTCACCGATCTGCCGGGCACGCTGCTCAGCGACGAAGAGAAAAAGGTATTCGCCGCGCGCACGGCCCTGGGACGCTGGGGCGACCCGCGGGAACTGGCCGGCCCGGCCTTGCTCCTGGCCAGCGACGCGGGCAGCTACATCACCGGCACGACGCTCGTCGTCGACGGCGGCTCGCTGGTCAAGACTTTTTGACCGTTCCGCATAGCACAGGCCACGTGCCCGTTTCAGCTGTGCATCCGCGGCAGATCGTCCCCCTGCTCGATGATCCGCGATTCCTCGGCCGACAGCTCTTCCAGCCGCCGCTCGATTTCTTCCTCCCGGGCGAACGTTCGCGCCAGCCGCACGTAGGTGCTGTGGTGCCGGGCTTCCGACTCGAACAGGTCGCCGTAGAACGCCGAAAGCTCGGCGTCTGCGATGTGTTCGCGCAACAGCGCGAAGCGCTCGCACGAGCGGGCTTCGATCAAGCCCGCCACGATCAGCCGGTCGACGGCTCGCTGGGGTTCGCCCGGCCTGACCAGATCGTTCAGTTGCCGTCCGTAGTTGCTGGGCTTTTGCGGGCGGAACCGGATGCCGCGGCGCTCCAGCAGATCGAGCACCTGGCGGAAGTGGTCCAGTTCTTCCACGACGATTGCCGCCAGATCGCGGGCCAACTCGACGTGCTGACCATAGGCGAAGATCAGGTTCATCGCCGTCCCGGCCGCCTTTTTTTCGCAATGCGCGTGATCGATGAGCACCGCCTCCAGATCGCCGTCGACCTGGCGCAGCCAGCGGTCCGAACTCGCACGCTTCAGGCTCAACACGGTGACGCGTCCCGGATTGGTCGGTGCGGATCAATAACCACAATTCGTGAACTTTTATTCTTGCCGTAAGCCCAGGGGTTGCATCTCCTGGGGAAAAACCCACGGGACGCGGCCCGTGGGCCTGGTTGGATGTTCCAGGTCATGCGCGATTCTTGCAGAACTCTCGGTCAATTCAGCACTTCGTCCGCCGTGACAATCATTTGGGCGATGTCGACCAGTTTGCGGTTTTTGTCGCGGGCCAAGGTCTGCAGCCGGGTGAACGCGGCGGATTCGCTGATGCGGGCCTTTTTCATCAGGATGCCCTTGGCCCGTTCGATGATCTTGCGGTTGACAAGCGTTTGCCGGTAGTGGTCCGCCTCCATCCGCAAGATCTGATATTCCTCGAAGCGGCGCATGGCGATGGCGATCGCGGTCTCCAGGTCGGCCTTTCGCACCGGCTTGACCAGATATCCCAGCACGTAATCGGCCTGGGCCCGTTCGATCAGTTCGGCATCGTGATAGCCGGAGACCAGGATGATCGGCAGCGCCTCGGGACGGCAGATTTCGCGGGCCGCTTCGATGCCGTCCATGTCTTCCATTTTGATGTCGGTGATGACCAGGTCGGGCTTCTGGGCGCGGCACTGATCGACCAATTCTCGTCCCGTGCGGGCCAGGGCCACGACTTCGTGCCCCAGCGCCGGCAGCATCTTGCGATAGATGGCGTGAAACGACAGGTCGTCGTCAGCGGCGACAATGCGTAGCGAACGGTTCATGGTCAAGTTTATAGGCCATTCGCGGGAACTTTCCAAGCACCGGCGAAACGCAGCGGCTGCTCGCAAAGCACGATTGTGGGGTACAATCAAGTTGGAGGCTGCTCGACACTTTTTCACACCAACGTCTTTGCGCCCGTTTCGCGACATGCACTCGACGGCCAACCCTTCGTTCCCATCGCCCGAGGAACAGCGATTTCTGCATGAGGCGGCCGATTATCTCGAGCGGCCGACGTTTCTGATGCAGATCGCCAACCTGGCGGGCAAGCCGGCCGAAGCGCTGTTGGCGGCGCTGCCCAACCGGGCGCAAGGGATGATCGCCAGCGCCACTTCCACGGCGCTTGCCCGCGCGCTGGAATGGGCGGTGCGGACCTTGCCGCAGAGGGCGGCGGGGGCCGGAGGCGCCGCGGCTGGAGAAGCGGATAGTGGAACGCACCTCACGAGCCATTTACACACCGCGCTAGCGGCGACCACGGGAGCGGTCGGCGGATTCTTCGGCCTGGCGGCGCTGGCGGTGGAAATCCCGGCCACGACGACCGTCATGCTGCGCTCGATCGCGCACATCGCCGCCGAGAGCGGGGCCGACCTGGCCGACCCGGCGACTCGTTTGCAGTGCCTCGCGGTTTTCAGTTACGGCGCTCCGTCATTGGACGCGATGGAGTCGGCCTACATCACCGGTCGCCTGGGCATGGCGGTGGCGATCAAGGACGCGACAGTTTTCGTGGCCGGACACAGCGCCCGCGAGATTGGCGAATCGCTGACCAAGGGCACGGCGTCGGCGCTGGTGCGGCTGGTGAACCAGATTGCCAGCAAGTTCGAGATCGTCGTCTCGCAAAAGGCGGCTGCCCAGGCCGTTCCGATCGTCGGAGCAGCCAGCGGGGCCTTGATCAATGCCGCGTTCACCGACCATTTCAACTCCGTCGCTCGCTATCACTTTGGCATCGTCCGCTTGGAACGCATGCACGGCAAGGACGTGGTGCAAGCGGCGTATCAGGCGGCGCGACAAAGACGGGCGGCCAAGGACGTCGCGGACTGACGCGACGCCGCACCCGGGAAGCGGCTCACACCCGGCGTATTGCGCCGCTGCCACGGCTGATCGTGTACCCCTTGGGTGCGGCAATGCGGCCGGTCCAGCCCGGCGCAATCGTCAAAAACTGCACGTCCGTTTGAAACAATTACGCGCTGCTAGCAGCACCTGTCGTCAAACGCTGCGGAGTTGTCCTCGACCTGACGACATGGCGGCGCGTGGCTTGCGGCGCAAAGCGCATGTTGAGCCGGTCTTTCGCCGCGATTGTCGTGCATTCATGCGGTCGGAAAGGATTTGGCACGGAAAGTGAAATACATTCCAGCAAGGGTTCGGGCATCCAGATTCAGGCAAGCGTCCCGCAGTGGACAGGAGAGTGTGTCATGCGAAAAATCGTAACAGGTTTGATGGGTTTGACGATTGCAGTGGCGCTGGCGAGCTCGGCGTCGGCCGACCCGTGGCATCACCACCGGTACTACGGCTTTTACAGACCGGCTCCGGCGGTCGCGGTTTACGCGGCTCCGCAGCGCGTCTACTACCCGTACCCGGCAACCGTCGTGGCGCCCCCGTATATTGCCCCGGCGCCGGTGGCCGTGGTGCCCGCAGTGCCGTACGGGCCGTCGATCGGCATCTCGACGCGGCGGTTTTCGTTCGGCGTCGGTTTCTAAGCTCGAAGGACCTCTGGGCCGCTGAGCTCGAGCAGCTTGGAAAGTTGCCGGCGCGGCGCGGCGGCTCGGAGGTCGAGCGTGAGCTTTTTCTCCGGTGTTGGGTGGCACCGGCCGTTTGCCAGCGTCAGCGCGTCATGCAATCCTGGCAGAATGTCAATGCCGCCCGCCGTCTGCTCAGCGCAGCTCTTTGAACGTGCTCCAACTCAGATAGGCCAGGATTCCCGCCGAAATCACGAACACCACGTCGACCTTCCAGCGGGCGGGGTTGGCCTTGTTGAACGGAAAGCCGAAGGCCATGTCCAGCCCGAACAAAAGCAACAGCAACGCGGCGACGACCATGCCGGAGATGGTGAGCGCTTTGGGCATGGGCAAGGCTGGTCTGACTCTTGGTTGCAGGGCAGGTCGGTTGCACCAGTATAATTAAAGCCCCGGCGGCCTCCCAGCGGTAATCGGCCAGGCGGCGCCGGTGAAAAACCGGCGAATCCGCGGGCGGCCCTGATCCGCCAACATCGCCCGCCGGGCTGGCCCGATTGACCGGTGTCCGCGAATCTGTTACTCCCAAGATTTGCAGCGCAACGCGCAAAATTTTGGGGATTCCGTCATGCCCGATTCCGCCGGTCGCGCGCCTGTGAGCCAGGAGATTTCCGGGCACGGGGACCTCTGGCAGCGGTTCCGCCGAAAGATGCCGGTCGCGGAAAAATGGGCCTACTTCGACCATGCCGCCGTGGCGCCGATCGCGGGGCCGGCGCGCGACGCGTTGGCCGCCTGGACGGCGGAAGCGGCGGCCGAAGGGGACACGATCTGGCCCACCTGGAGCCGGCGCGTCGAGGAGACGCGGGCTTTGGCCGCGTGGCTGATTTCCGCCGAGTCCGACGAGGTCGCGCTGTTGCCCAACACCACCGCCGGCATCAACCTGGTCGCCGAGGGTTTTCCCTGGCAGCCGGGGGACAACGTGGTGACGCTCGACAACGAGTTCCCTTCCAACGTCTATCCGTGGTTGAACCAGGCTTCCCGCGGCGTGGAAACCCGCCGCGTGCCAACCGACGACGGCCGCGTCGATCTCGACCGGCTGGCGGGCGCGTGCGACCGGCGCACGCGGTTGATCTCGGTCAGTTGGGTCGGCTATGCCAGCGGCTGGCGAGTCGAGCTCGATCGCGTGGCCGAAATCGCGCGCGGCACGGGCGCGCTCTTGTTCGTCGACGCGATTCAAGGGCTGGGCGTGTTTCCCCTGGACGTCAAACAGACGCCGATCGACTTTCTCGCCGCCGACGGACACAAATGGCTGCTGGGGCCGGAAGGGGCCGGAGTGTTTTTCATCCGCAAAGAGCACCTCCCGCGGCTGCGGCCGCTCTCGGTTGGCTGGAACAGCGTGCAGCACGCGCACGATTTCACGCACATCGAACTGAACTTGAAGCCGACGGCCGCGCGCTACGAAGGCGGTTCTCAGAACATGGCCGGCATGCTGGCGCTCGGGGCGAGCCTGCAAATGCTCTTGGGCTACGGCACGGCCGCCCTGGCCCAGCAGGTGCTCGACATCACCGACCTGGCCTGCCGACGGCTCGAAGAAATCGGCGCCCGGGTGGCCAGCCATCGCGAAGGAAACCATCGCTCGGGCATCGTCGGATTCGAACTGCCGGGCCAGAATCCTCAACAGGTGCGCGAGCGGTGCCTGGCCCGAGGCGTTGCCCTGGGATGCCGGGCCGGACGCCTGCGGATCAGCCCACACGCGTATGTCAACGCAGACGACGTGGAACGTCTGATCGCGGCGTTACAGGGGAGCTGAATACTATCGGGCACTGCGTGCGGCGTGGCCGGCAACCCTTGCCCTGCCGATGGTCCAGCGACGTATACTGTTACTGTCAACAAAGGAGACGGGCCACGATGCCGATTTACGAATATACTTGCGAAAGTTGCCGGCACGATTTCGAAGCGTTGGTGCGATCCAGCGAGCAGCCGGTTTGTCCGGAGTGCGGCGCGACGGCGCTGGCCAAGCGATTCAGCGTGCCGGCGGCGCACACGGCCGGATCGAGCGCGCTGCCGATCGCCCCGCGCGGCGGCCCCTGCGGAATGGGCGGCTGCGGCCGGCCCGAATGCGAGTAGCGGCGCCGTAGGGGTGTTTTTAGGCGCGCGGCGATGATGCTGAAGGCTCAGCCGGAGCTTCGCCCCCCGCTTCCAGGAGCGCGACGGGAAAGCGGCGCAGCAGGTCTGCGACGCGGACGCTGCCGCCGGGAGGCTTCTCGCCGCCCAGCGCGCTGCGCCATTCGCCTTTGGGAAGCGTAAGCCGGGTGTCGGCCCAACCCGATTTCAGGCCGACGAGCAGCCGCGGAACGACGGCTAGCACTCGGTCGCCAGTCGTACCGTCGCCGCGGACGAAGGCCACCACGTGCGCGGCCTTGTCGCCGGTGGCGGCCAGCGGCCGATAAGTCCCA
>Ga0302325_10033538_pt1 | contig 10520 bp, 9 predicted proteins | sample Palsa_T0_2_FD_201948 | JGI IMG/M metagenome (GOLD analysis project Ga0302325, IMG submission 201948) | Peat permafrost microbial communities from Stordalen Mire near Abisko, Sweden - Palsa_T0_2 | ecosystem: Environmental > Terrestrial > Soil > Palsa > Peat permafrost | place: Sweden: Abisko...
GGGTCAGGATGCTTTGTTCCAGGCGATCGCGGAGATCGGCCAGAACGGGCCACTCGGCAGCAGAGTGCTGGTTGATCCATCGCGCGGCTGCGCCGAGAGCGACGGCCCCGGCGACGTTCTGCGTGCCGGCGCGGACGCGGCTCTCATGACTTCCGCCGTGCATTTGCGGGCGGAGATTCAGACCTTTGCGAATGAAGAGCGCGCCGGTGCCCTTCGGCGCATAAATTTTGTGGCCGCTGATGGCGTAGATATCCGCGTGCATCGCGCGGACGTCGATGGGGACCTTGCCTGCGGCCTGGATGCCGTCGGAATGGAACAGGACGCCGGCTTCTCGCGCGATGCGGCCAATTTCCTCGACCGGCTGAATGGTGCCGAGTTCGTTGTTCACGTGCATCACGCTAATGAGTCTTGTATCCGGGCGAAGCGCGGCGCGGATCGCGGTGGGATCGACGATGCCGGTGCGGTCGACGGGTACTTGCGTTACGGAAAGCTGATCGGCGCTGGCCAGCACCGCCGGATGTTCGATGGTCGTGGTGATGACGTGACCGCCGATGCCGAGAATCGCGAGGTTGTCCGACTCGGTTCCGCCGCTGGTGAAGACGATTTCATTATCGGAGCAGTGCAACATCGCGGCGACGTGGCGGCGCGCCTCGTCGAGTTTCGCGCGGGCGGCCTGCCCGTAATGATGGATACTGGAAGGGTTGCCGAAGACCTCGGTCATCACCGGGAGCATGGCTTCCAGCACTTCCGGGGACACCGGCGTCGTCGCGTTGTAATCGAAATAATATCGCTGCACGGCTTTCTTTAATTTTAACAGCAGATGCCACGCGGACCTATTACGCTGACCACCGATTTCGGAAGGGGAGATCATTTTGCGGGCGCGATGAAGGGCGTGATTCTGGGTATTTCGCCGCGGGCGCGGATTGTGGACATCACGCATGAGATCGCGCCGTACGACCTGAACGAAGCGGCATTCGTCATTTCCCAGGCATGGCGGTATTTTCCGAAGGGCTCTATTCACGTGGTGGTGGTCGATCCGGGAGTGGGGAGCGCGCGCCGGCCGATTCTGTGTGAGGCGGAGGGACAATTTTTCATTGCGCCGGATAACGGCGTGTTGTCGATGATCTACGACGGGTCGAAGCACAGAGTTCGGGTGATCTCGAACGAGAAGCTCTTTTTGAAAAATATCAGCAAAACATTTCACGGCCGCGACGTTTTCGCTCCCGCTTCCGCGCACCTCTCAAACGGCCTCGCGCCGGCGAAGTTCGGGAAGCCGATTCACGACTTCTTGCGGAACTTTCTATTGAAGCCGACGAGGTTGTCGCGTCATGACTGGGCGGGAGTGGTGCTGAAGGCCGACCGGTTCGGCAACCTGATCACGAATTTTCATATCGGCGAGTTTCCGGACCTGTTGGAGCATTCCATGGAGCTGCGGGCGGGGCTGGAACGAATGAATCGGTTGGCGCAGACGTATGCGGAAACCGCGGTGGGCGAGTTGTTCGCGATCGTCGGGAGCTCGGGGTATGTCGAGGTTGCGGTGAATCAAGGGTCGGCGGCGAAAAGGCTCGGAGTGGGGGCGGGATCGCCTGTGGAGTTGGAGATTTTTTACGAGTAGGAAGGCCGATTGCCAATCGGCCGCAGGCTGCCAGCCTGCCCCACAATCAGGTCGCGGATTTTTCGTAACCTCGGCATTCGAGCACGGGCAGGCGAGGGTATTTGGGAAACGTCGGATCGGTTAGCGACCGCTCGCACAGCAGGAAAAGCGACCCGCGATCGTTGCGCACGATTCGGCAGTGCTGGCAGGTGTCGCAGAGATTTTCCATATTAGTCGATCAATCCGCTGCGGACGGCGAATCTTACCAGTTCGCCGGTGCTATGCAAGTTTAATTTTTCCATCAAGCGACCGCGATGCGCTTCCACGGTATAGACGCTGAGGGTTAGCGACGTCGCGATTTCCTTATTGGTTTTTCCTTCGGCGATCAATTGCAGGACCTCGCGTTCGCGGCTGGTGAGCAGATCGAGAGGGTCCGTCACGTGGCGGCGATAATCGCTTAAGACCGCGTCCGATACTCCGGGGCTCAGATAACCTTCCCCTTTGGCGACTGCGCGGACGGCGGCGATGAGATCGGCGTCGGCGGAGTCCTTTAAGAGATAGCCGCGTGCGCCGGCGCGGAGGATTTCGCGGACGTAGACAGCGTCCTTGTGCATGCTGAGCGCGAGAACACGCGCGCGGGGAGCCAGCTCGATGATACGGCGCGTGGCTTCAATGCCGTTCAGTTCCGGCATGGCGACGTCCATCACGACGACATCGGGCTTCAATTTCTGGGCCAGTTCGATGGCCTCGCGCCCGTTGCCGGCTTCTCCGGCGATCTCCATATCGGGTTGGGCGGCGAGGATCATGCGAAAGCCATGGCGGACCAGAGCGTGGTCGTCAGCTAGGAGAATTTTAATCATGTATTTTTATAGGCGCGGTCACGTCGATCGTAACGCCTCCGCCTGTTGTCGAAGAAATGGCGCAGTCTCCTCCGGCGCTGCTGGCGCGGGCGCGCATGCCGGTGAGGCCCATGCCGGTGCCGGGCGCGTCTAAGAGACCACGGCCGTTATCGGAAACGGTCAAGCGGATATTGCCGTTTTCGGCGCGGAGAAAAATCGTGACGCGGGAGGCGTTGGCGTGTCGCGCGACGTTGGTAAGGGCTTCCTGGACGATGCGGAAGAGATGGGTCTCCGTCTCATCGGGCAGGCGGCCGCTGAACTGCGAGCGGTAATCCACGTCGATGTGCGTGCGTTCGCTGAAGCGTTCGGCCAGCCAGCGGATGCCGGCATCGAGGCCGAAGTCGTCGAGAATGGTGGGACGAAGAAGCTGGGAAAGGGTTCGCACGTTGGCGATGGCGTCGTCGACGAGTTTAATGGAATCCTCGATGGGCCCGGAATTAGTCAGATTTGTTTTGATGGCGGTCAGCGATCCTCCCAGTTCGTCATGCAGTTCATGGGAAAAGCGGCGCGCGGTAGCTTCCTGTGTCTCCAGCATGCGAAAGGACACACGGCTCAGCTCGCCGGCTTGCGCTTCCATTTGACGAAACACTCGCGCGGCGATGCGAACCGTCACGACCGCCGAGACGAGCGCGACGAGCAGGCAGCCGCCGATCAACAGGACGGATTCTTCCACGATGCGGTTGGTCTGCGCGTGCACTCGCCTCCGCGTGTCGGCGGCGCGGGCATAGCTGAGATCGGCGAGGTGCGCGACCACGATGGTGACCTCCTCATGGCGGGTAAACAGATCGCGCGAGGAAAATCCGGGAGCTTTCCTGCCGGCCAATAGCTGGCGTGCTTCGGCGGAGAAATCGAGCGCCGCGCGTTCCAGCGCGTTCCATGCCGCTTCGTCCGGGCCTCCACGAGCTTTCTCCACCAGGATCTCCACTTCGCCGCCGGTTTGATCGAGCGCCGCCAGCACCTTGGCGCGATCGACATTTTCAGGGGCGCGCGAGAGGCGGTAGAAGGCGGCGTTGAGGGCCTCCTGCTCACGCTCGACCTCGTCAAGAAGGCGAGTGATCACCAGTTGATCGGCGACCAGGGCCTCAGTGCCGGCGGTGATGGAGCGGGCATTGTGGACTCCGATGACGGCGGCGGCGGCCAGCAGCGCGATGACCACCGCGAATCCGATCACCAGCACGCGAAGCAGTGTGCGCATGGACCTTGCTCCACACTAACGTTTTTTCATTAACAAACGCTCGTTGCGATTACCACGAGGAGGTGCAAATGCGTCGCCTGCGGGGGCTAGTGTTCCAAAAGGCATATGGCCGCAAGATGGATTTGCAAGGGGAAAGACCCCACAAGGAGAAACGAAAATGAAAAACACGATTCTGATTGCCATGTTATCCGCGGCCGCGATGTTCGCACAGAGCACGCCCGCATCGAGCGCTCCCCAGAGCTCGACCACCAAAACCACTTCGACAGCGCCTGCTACGAAGAAGACCAAGAAGGCCCCCAAGTCGACGACGGCCAAGCCCGCCAGTTCGACCAAGGTGGCGAACAAGAAAGCCACTGTAAGCAAGGTGGCCTCGAAGACGCCGGCCGCTCCGGCGGCGTCCAGTGCGCCGGTAAAGCAATAACGGCGCTTCCTTGTGATGGGCCGGCAATCGGGCCGGCCCTTTTTTTAGAATTCTTCGGTTCTTCAGTTCGACGGACCGGCGGCAATTGGCACCGCGGCTGCGTTGCTCGAGTAGACTCCGGCAGTGAACACGATCGGGACGGCATTCCCTGTGCTGGAGCTGAGGGGAATTGCGAAATAGACCTGATCGATTCCCGGCGCAGGGTTCGCGATATTTGAAACCGCCGCTGCCTGGCCTCCGACACTCACCTGAGGCGCGGCCACGGGCGCGGCTCCGAGACCGGTGGCATCCAGCGAAATCGTCTCGCCCGGATACGCCGGGCTGGCAGCCGAAACCAGAGATCCATCTTCATGAAACACGAGACCCGGAAAAAGCGCCGGGACAGCGACTTCGATAAACAGATTGACGGATTGGCTTCCGGCCGGCGACGAAGCGGTTAGTTGGACGAGTCCCGAGATCGAATCAGGCAGCACGGCGTTGATCTGCGAGTCGCTTGCGTACAAAATCTGCACCGGTTGAGAGGCGACCGTGAGCGTCGCATTGCTCAGTCCAGCCCCGTAGATCGAAACCAGCATTCCCGGCGCGCGGCTCAGGGTGGACAGCGGTCCCGTGGCCGCGGCAACGCCGTCGATACGAGGTCCTGCCTTGAGCAGGACCGTCTCATGCGTACCGGGAGTTGGAACCCACGAGTAGCTTGCCGCCACGCCGCTCCCCGCGATGGAGAGATTGTAGGTCGCGGAGGGGAACAGATCGCTGAAGAAAATGTCGCTCGTCAGGTTCTCGAGCAGTTGCCCGCCCTGGAACGTGACGGCGGAGACGGAGGAGATCGGGTTTCCGTTGTTGTCCTCGAAGGCCAGGTCGATTCCTCCGTAGCGGCTCAACACGGGATCCGCGGCGATGGCATGCCCCAGGGTTTGCCATTCGCTGGTGCCGGCGAGGAATGAATTGACGATCTGGTATCCGGTGTGCGTCGCGGAATCCACATAGACCAGGGCCGGGCCGGAACAAACGAAGGACGGCATGTTTTGCATGTGACAGGCGGGGATCACGCGGACGCGGCTCGGGTCGATAAATTTCGAAAGGCTGCCGGAGGTCAACGGGACAGCGCCATCGCTGGTGTTGGGCGCGGCGCCGGTCCCGGCAAGATTTCCGACGACGGCAATGGCGTCAATGCCGCGCAAATCGTCTGAACCCTGGTTCCAGGTGTTGAGCTGCCACTGGAACGGGCTGCCGGGAAGCAGTTGAATCAATTGGATGTCGGCGGACGCGGTGACGAATAAAGACACCAGCGCCAGAGCGCCAAAGTTCGGCGTTCCGAGGACGACCGCTTTGCGGATCCGGGTTTCAGATGGTGGCGAGAAGCCGCCTCCGGGGAGCTTTCCCGCCAGATAGGAACGCAGAATGAGACCACCCATGCTGTGGGCGACCACATCGACCTGAGGCGCCGCCAGATTCTGAACAAAATTCCCGAAGGCCTGCCCGATTTCCTCAATGGTGGGACGGCTGTAATGGGAGGCGGGAACCGTACAATTATCGAAGAAATAAACCTGAATTCCCTGCGCAGCCAGCAGTTGTTCGAGTTGTCCGAAGGTCGCTGTGGAGGTGGCGCCGGTGGTGCATTTGTCCTGGTAGCCATTCATCAGAACGACCGGGGGGCGGGTCTGGGCGAGCGCCGCGCAGGGAAGCGTCAGCGCCATGAGGGCAATCCGGAACAGGAAGGAGATCAGCCGGCCTCCTCCGGCCCCGCGATCCGGTCGCGGAGCGCTACACAACTGGCCAGGATGACGCCCAGCGGTTCAACAAAGGTTTGGAACTGCTGTTCGTCGGCCTGGGTAAACGGGCCGGATCGTTTGTTAAGAATCTGGGCCACGGCGAAAATGGCGCCGTCGCGGTCGTAAATAGGCATGCACAGCTTATTCCGAGTCTGATATCCCGTGCGGCGGTCGACCTCCGGATTGAAAAACTCATAGCTGTAAGGGTCGGCAATATTCAGAACCTTGCCGGTGACGACGACCCGTCCGGCGATGCTTTTCTCAATGGGAACTTCAATGGTCAGCGGCGCGTCCGCGCCACCGGTCGCGATACGGCTGCGCAGCAGCCCCTGGTCGCGATCGACGATAAATACCGTTCCCCGGTCCGCATCCAACAGCTCGATGACCTTGGAGGTGACTGCGGCCAGCACGGAATCAAAAAGATTCAGAGCGACGTCGCGATTGCCGAGCTCGATCACCCGGAGATACTGCTCGAATTCGGCGGTCATGCTTTCCAGCATTTCGACGAACTGTTTGCGGGAAATCGTCCCGACGTGCCGGGTCAGCTCGCCGGAGCGATTCATGCGCGCAAAAGCCTGCAACATGTTGCCTGTGTTCGCGGCTATTTCCGAAGCCAGCGATACCAGCCGGCCGTCCTCCAGGTTCACGATGCGATCGGCGATATCGAGGATGCGGTTGTCGTGCGTGACCAACAGAATCGCGGCCCCTTGATGGCGGGCGATGGCGTTCAACAATTCGATCACCTCGCGTCCGGACTTGCGGTCCAGCGAGGCGGTCGGCTCGTCGGCCAGAATGATTTTCGGCTCCCTGACCAGGGCGCGGGCGACGGCGACGCGCTGCTTCTGGCCGCCCGAAAGTTGTTCGGGATAATAGTCGACGCGATGGCCCAGACCCACTGCCTCCAGCATTCGCTCCGCGCGATCGTTCCGTTGATTTTTTGAGAGGTTGCCATCCAGACCCAGGGCCAGGGCGACGTTCTGGCGGGCCGTCAGGGCATCGAGAAGATTATGGGCCTGGAAGATCACACCGACCCTCTCCCGCACGCCGATCAGCACGCCTTTCGAAGCACCCTTTAATTCCGCGCCGAGAATCCGCACGCTGCCGCTCTGTACCGTTCGCAGAGCGCCGCAGAGGGTCAGCAGCGTGGTTTTTCCCGATCCGGAAGGCCCGGTGAGAATCACGATCTCGCCAGGCATGATGTTCAGGCTGACGTCGAACAGCACCTGCTTGCTAAGGGCGCCGGTTCCGAATTGATGATTAACATTGGTGATCGATATCAGCGGCGCGGCGGCGGTTGCGGCGGGGCCGGTAGCGACCGCGGATAAGGCAGGAGAGCTCATGATCAGAAGATCTCCGCGGGATCGGCGCCATTGAGAGCCAGCATGCCGAGCGCACCCGATACGCCGCACATGGCCAGCGTAAGAACGTACACCTGAATCAGCCGGTGCGCGGTCATATCCAGTGGAAGCAGGGTCGCGTTGTGCGTCACCACGAAAATCGCCTTGGCCATCAACGCGCCGGGTAGAAAGCCCAGAATCGACATGAACACCGCTTGCCGGATGACCAGCAGAAACAACTGGCGGTCCCGGAAGCCCATGGCTTTCATGGTGGCGTATTCGGCGAGGTGGTTGGTGACGTCGCTGTAAAGAATCTGATAAACCACCACCGATCCGACCACAATTCCGATCATAAGGCCCGCCGTAAACACGAAGCCGATGGGCGAGGTCTTCAGCCAATATTGTTTCTCGTTCTCCAGAAAGTCCGCCTTGGTGGAGAAGCGAACGTCGGAGGGCAGGGAAGCCCGCAGGCGCCGAAGCACTGTTTCGCGATCCGCTCCGGGCTTGAGGCGTATCATCCCCAGGCTGGGCAAAGGGGAACTGGTCCCGGCTACGAAATCAGGAAAGGAGACATCGCTGGTAAAGACGTGGCCATCGGTGCCGAAGCCAGGACCGAGTTCCACCAGGCCCACAATGCGCGCTTGCCGCCCGGCCGCTTCAATATCAAACGGACCGTTGGCGCGAAACCGTTCCGCGAGCGGGCCGAACATGGAACGCGAGCCCGCGTCGAACAGCAGAGACCCAGGCCTGGTGAGGGCGGCATAATCGGGCTTCGGGGAGTCGAAATCAAGAACCTCGTCAAAGGGATTTACGCCGATGAGAAAAATCTGGTGCTGCTGATGATCGATCGGATTGCGCAGCGGGAGCCAGCCTACGCCCACCGGCGAGCAGGATTCAACTCCTTCCACGGCGGCGGCCTGCGGGAAGCGCCTTTGGGGCATGAAGGCGGCGCCCTGCTGAAACTGGTACTGCCAGCTGGTCATCACGATATCGGCGCGCATATGGTCATAAAGGCGAACAGCGCTGGCGAGAAGCGAATCGCGCAGACCGATTTGACCCAGCATGAGCGTCACCGCGAAAGCGACGCCGGCCAGGGCGGCCGCGAAGTGCCCCTTTTGTTTGATCAACTGAAGCCAGGCGAGATGGGTTGCGGCTTTCATGGCGCTATCACGACGTCCACCCTGCCGTTGATGCGCGATGCAAGCACTTCCGCGTCGCGAACTTTAACCCGCACCTCGAAGACGCGCGCATCCGACGGCGCTCCGGGAGTGCTCGAAAAGGTTTGCTGAGCTTGGACCACCGGGCTGACGTACGCGACGACACCTTCCAGTGGATGAGGCAGTAACTCGGACTTGACCGTTGCTTTCTGACCGATGTGGACACGCGCTATGTCCGTTTCGTAGACTTCGGCGATCACCATCATGCGCTGGGTTTCGGCGAGCTCGGCCACTCCTGCCGGACCGATCGGCTCTCCGGTGTGCGCGATCACGCGAAGCACGCGAGCGCGGGAGGGAGACCGGACGTAGCTGGTATCGACTTCGAGCTGGGTACGTTCAAGGTCCGCCTGTGCCGCGCGCACTTCCGCGTCGGCGAGATCGATATCTTCCTTGCGAACCACCGCAATCGCCGCCAGCCGGTCCTTGGCCTGGCGGATCAGCGCGTCGGATTCGCGCACGCGGGTGCCCAAGGTATCAATCTGAGCCTTGGAAATGAAGTCTTGCTTGAAAAGAGGCTCGTTGCGGGAATAATCCCGCTGGGCCGCGTCGCGCAAAATCTCCAGACGCGCGATTTCGGCTTTTATGACTTCAGATTCGCCCGGATTGGCGCCGGCCTTCACGCGTACCAGGCGGACCTCGGCCAGGTTCACTCGGGCCTGCGCTTCGCGGACGGCCGATTCCAAATGGGGGCGGGAGTCGAGAACAGCCATAATTTCTCCAACCGACAATTCCTGGCCTTCTTTAATGCGGAGCTGCTGGATCACGGGAACTCTTCCGCCGGAAGCCTGAGCGGAGACAAAGAAGGTGCCATTCTCCGGAGCGATGCGGCCCACGCAGCCGACTCCGGAGGCGTGCGCGCCGGCGTCCCGATTTTCGAATGTCGCGGCGGGGACGTTCAGGTCCGGCTTTCGACGCTCGACGGCTACCGCGCCGAGTACAGCCGCGAGCAGCACGACGATGAGTATCCAGAATGCTTTGCGTCTCGCGGGCTTTTTTTCATCGGTGGACGGCGTTGTGGGAATCATTCAATTACCAATCCAAAGACGATACTGAACCAATCGCTTCGGCGAGCGCGAGCCTGGCCAGGGTGTTGTGATAAAGTGCCGCGATTCGCCCGTCTTCGGCCTGCGCTTTTCGCGCTTCCGCCTCCCGGACTTCGAGCGCGCTGGAGTTCCCGGCCGAATGGCTGGCGCGAATTTCCGTAAAATCGAGATCCGCGGCTTTCGCGTTTTCGGCGGCCAGTTCCAGTTGCTGCCTGGATTCGACGAGGTTCGAGAACGCCAGCCGCACGTTGAGTTCGATCTGCCGCCGGAGGTCCCGTTGCCGAATTTCCTGCTGGCGGATTTGCAGGAGCAGGCTTTCGTGCTCGATTTCGCGGCGGTGGCCGTCGAATACGGGGATCTTCAATTCCAGGCCGGCCACCCAGGTGAAGGACTTCGACAGGTCGCCGCCCGTCGGATCCGGCGCCACAATAACGCCTCCGAAGTCGCCAAAAGCCGAAAGGGTGGGCTGCCACGTAGCGCGAACGGCGTCGTCTGAGAGCCGCAGGTTCTGCGCACGCACCTGCTGGGTAACCAGGCTGGGATTGGTCCGCCCGGCGGCGGCGATCGCATCCTCCAGCGTGATTTCGCGCGAGGCTGGAAGAAACCGGTCCGTAAGCTCAAGCGTCTGGTTAAAGTCCAGATTCAGAAGGTACAGCAGCCGGAGAATCGATCGCCCCTGCTCCACGCGCGCGGAGGAGAGTTTCTGGCGGTTGGAGTTAAGCTCCATGGTGGCCCGGCGAACCTCGCTTTCGGCAGCGAGTCCGTTGGATTTGCGCTCCGTCGCGAAACTCACAAATGCGCGGGAAAGTTCGATCGCGCCCTGCGCGAGCTCGACAATCTCGGAGGCGCGGACGGCTTCCAGATACACTCGGGTGGTATCCGCGGCGATTTGCTCGCGCACTTCGTTTCCGGTGGAGCGCAACTCGTCGATCCCGCCCTCCGCCGCGCGAACTCTTTTGGCCGCGGCGCGATTGATCAGGGATTTCGTCGCCCTGATCCGTGGATCCAGCACCGAGAACGGTCCCTCCGTCTCCGGGAATTG
>Ga0302325_10033539_pt1 | contig 10519 bp, 8 predicted proteins | sample Palsa_T0_2_FD_201948 | JGI IMG/M metagenome (GOLD analysis project Ga0302325, IMG submission 201948) | Peat permafrost microbial communities from Stordalen Mire near Abisko, Sweden - Palsa_T0_2 | ecosystem: Environmental > Terrestrial > Soil > Palsa > Peat permafrost | place: Sweden: Abisko...
CCTCTGGCCTGGCCACTGGTTGCGCCTCTGGTCTGGCCTCTGGCCTGGCCACTGGTTGCGCCTCTGGTCTGGCCTCTGGCCTGGCATCTGGTTGAACATGCAGACCAGCGTGACCTGGAACCCGCCGCCCCGGGTTTCCCAGCCGTCGCCATGTGGATAACCCATTCGCGGCTGTGGACAACCGATAACAGTTCGTATTGCCTCCCCCAGAGGGGCGACAAACTGAACTGCTAACTTGCCGACCTCAGCCGCCCGCCCCTCCCGCCCGCCTCTCCCGCCCGCCTCTCCCGCCCGCATCTGCAGGGGGCGGCGGATGGCCGTGGCGGCGCTACCGGCGAGGCCGGAGTACGGCAGGTAACCGGGGGAACCGAGGGGAACGGGGGAAACGAGCGGGGATCAGAGCGCTTCCGACCCCTGGCCGACGGCGGTGGCAAGGCGCCGGTTCGCGCTGGGCGCTCCGGCCAGCCGACGGCGAGTGGCTTTCTGCGCTCCGGTCAGGTGCCTGGCCGCTGCGGGCGCCCGGAAGTCTGCGACCGGGCGCGACCGGATTGCCCGCACCGGGTCCTTGACGCCGGCCTCCCGCGCGAATCCGTCCCGCGCGAATGCGTCCCTGGCGGACGCCTCCCTCGCAGACGCCTCCCTGGCGGACGCTTCTCTTGTGGCCGTCGCCCGAGCGCTTGCTTCCCGCGCCCCGGGCAGGTTGTCCTCGGACCAGACTTCAGGGAGACGGTGGCGCACGGCGAAGGAAGCGGCCTCGAGCCGGGAATGCACTCCCAGCTTGGTGAGGACCGCCTGCAGATGAGTCCGCACTGTGGTGCGGGACACCCCGAGCCGTTCCACCATCGTTCCGGTGTCCAGCCCTTCCAGCAGCAGCAGGAGGCACTCCCGCTCGCGCCCGGTCAGCTGCGCGGCTAGCCGCTGCGCCGCGTCGGGCCGCACGGGCCGTCGCACGGGCGCCGCATCGGGGACATCGACAACAATCTCGCCGCTCAACACCCGCTCGAGAGCTGAGACAAGGGTGTCGACGCCACGTGACTGATGCACGTAGCCGGCTGCCCCGGCATCCAGGACCCGGTCCACCGCCTCGGCGCCGAGATCAGCGCTAAGCACCAGGACGTTCGTACGGCTGCTGGCGGTCAGTACGCGACTGATGATCTGGCTGTCCTCAACCGTCACGAAGCGCCGGTCGATGAGGCAGGCATCGGGCCGCTGACGGCGAACCGCGGCGACCATCGCGGCGGGGCTGTCAGCCACCGAGCCGATCGTGTACCCGTGCTGGGTGAGCACGGTCGCCAGGGCGTCCAGGAAGACGAGCTGGTCATCACCAAGTACCAGACTGGCCATCACGCCCACCCGCCGATCCGGACACCGGAGCACACTGGCTCAGCGCAACTGGGAGCTACCAATCTCAGGCCCACCGAGCCCGGACGGCGCAGACTGCGCGGCCTGCCCCCGCGGCGCTGCGGCCTGCCCCCGCGGCGATTCGATGCGATCCGATGTGATGCCTGGTGATGCGATGCCTGGTGATGCGCTTCGGGCGCACTACAGCCACACTGGGCACTTGAGTCACACAGAGCGCAATACAGAGCCGACATGGCATCTCCCCCCGCCCCTGATCTCGTAGTCACTCGCCTGTCGCGGCTACCTTGCCCCCCTCGGCCGCCCGTCATGACCAGAAAGTACGGACTGACGATATTCTGCGGGATCGGGCTCACGTGGTAAAGACGCCCCGACTCCGCCTATCGTTTACGACAAGCATCATCCTGGCTACGGAACTACCAAAGTTTTTCCTGAGATTCCTGGTAAGTCCGCCGTGCCGGGCCACTCTAGCTGCTGCAACGGGGTGGCCGCACCCTAATGCCGGCGCTGTACCAGCGGGCCGGCGGCGGCCTGGCCGGCGGGCGAGTAAGCGGCCGCGAGCGCAGCGCGCAGTTCCTGGTCGCCGTACCGGTCACCTAGCCGGGCCCGCGCAGTGGCAGCCATCCGGGCGGCGACGTCCGGCGAGTCGAGCAGATAGGCCACGGCTGCGGCCAGCTGGCGGGGCCGTTGCGGCGGTACCAGCAGACCGGTCTCCCCCGGCACCACGAGGTCGGAAACGGCATTGACCGCAGTGGCCACGACAGGAACACCGCAGATCATGGCTTCGACGATCACGGTCGGCAGTCCCTCGTAGCGGCTGGGCAGGGCGAAGACGTCGAACGCGGGAAGCACCTCCAGCACATCGGTGCGCTCGCCGGCCAGCACGACGGGAGTTCCGGGCATCGTCCTGGCACGACGGCCGACCCGGTCGGCGAGATCACCGCCACCGATCCAGACCCCGATGACCTCCGGGCGGCCCAGCGCCGCCATGGCGGCCAGGAAGTCCTCGGGTGCTTTCTGGTAGGTCAGCCGGCCCACCGCGCCGACAACCTGGGCGTCGCCGGGCAGGCCAAGCGCCATCCGGGCACGCAGGCGCGCCTGCGGCGAGCGGCCGGCCCTGCTCGCTGCCGCCCTGGCCGGCCCGTCGACTGTCACCCCGATGGTTCGGACCCGCTCCGGTGCGATCAGCTCCCGCCGCACTGCCTCGGCGGCAACCCCAGCGCCCACGCAGAGCGCCACGTCGGTGAACCGGCCAAGCCGCCGTTCGATCAGCAGGTAGGCCTGCCGGCGCGGCCCGGACTGGAAATCGTGGAACGGAAAGCCGTGAAAGGTGTGCACGATCCTGGGCACACCAGCCCGGCGGGCCGCCAGCCGCCCGACCGCGCCGGCCTTCGCGCAATGGGTGTGCACGACGTCGAAGCCCCGCTCGCGAAACAGTGTCTCCAGCCCCCGTAGCGCCAGCAGATCGCTATGCGGGGCGATCGGGGCCCGCAGCGAGGGCTCGACCAGGACCTCAAGCCCTGATGCCGCTGCGGCCTCGATGAGCTGCTCGCCGCTGCCGGTCACGATCGTCGAGGAGAAGACCGCCGGGTCCATGGCCTGCGCCCCGCGCAGGGCCAGCAGGCCCGCGCCGCCCTCCAGCCGGGCGATGACGGATGCGACGCGCAGGGGCCGGCCGATCCGGCTGACCGCCAGCCCCGCTGACCTGGAGTCCGCGGGGTGGGAGATCACCGCCGGCCCCGGCCTTCGGGCAGCACGGGAACTGCTCCCTGACTGCTGCCAGTCGTCTGCAGTTCCGCTGCGGACTGCAGGCCGATAGCCCGCGCAATGCGGACCGCCTCCAGCCGGCTGTGCACATCCAGCTTGCTGAAAATGCTGCGGGTATGAGTACGCACCGTATCGGTCGAGATCACCAGTTCCGCAGCGATCTGCCGGGGCTGCTTGCCTTCCACCATGCACGCCAGGACATCGCGTTCCCGCGGGCTGAGCACATCGAGCAGGCTGCTGTCCTCCCTGGCCCGCCGGACGTCATCGCGCAGCTGGCGCAGTATCTCGCCGAGCATCTCCGGCGGGAACCAGGAATGGCCAGCGCGCACTCCGCGCAGCACAGCCTCCAGCTCGTCCGCGCCCTGCTTCTTCGACACCCAGGCATCCGCCCCCGCCCGGGCTGCGTCCACCGCATGGGAAATGTCGCTGTCGGCGCTGACCACGACGATATGCGTCTGCGGCCAGGCAGTCCTGAGCCGCTGCAGAACCTCCTCGACCGCGAAGCCGAGTGGCTCGACGTCGATCAGGATGACGTCCGGACGCAGCCAGCGGACAGTCTCGGGCAGCTTCGGGTCGTTGGTCGTGCAGCAACCCGCAACCCAGAGATCAGGCGCCGCCGAAAGCCGGGAGGCAAGCGCCTCGGTGACCATCTGGTAGTCGTCCACGAGTAGCAACCGCAGAACGTCCACGCGGGACACTGTGTCAGCTCGGATTGGCTTTGTCCTCATGCAGTTGAATGAGGAATCCTCATCCGGATAAGGGGGCTGCCTTAGCAGCCTGGCATTGATTACACGGAGTAAATCCATGACTACTCTTTGTAAGTTCCGGTAACTGTGCATGCATTTCTGCTACGGTGCGGTTACAAAAGCACTGCGACTACTAAAATTGGCCCGGCGCCAGTGGCGTCCGCACGGTCAGGACTGCACGGCGGAGCAACCGGTCGCAAGGGCAGTATTCTCATGCATCCAGTAGCTGGGCAGCTCGTCGTAGGGATTCTGCGGTGGCCCGGCGAGATTGGTCACGTAGACGTTACCGACATCACGGCTTCTGGACAGCCTGATCGCCGTGGCCAATTGCGATCCGGGGGTCGCATAGATGGTGTTCGCGAACCTGTCGGCCCGGTAGTGACGGGCCCACCGGGGCACCCGGACGCTGCTGTACTGCGAATATGTGTTCTCAAATACCATCACGACGTTGCCCACCGACATGTAGCGCCGGTTGGGGTAAACGCCCGGATTCAGCCAGACCGAGGAGCCCGGATTGACTCGGTGGATGTAGCTTGCCAGCTTCGTATAGTAAGGAAGCTCACTGCCGACAGCGTGCACCTCATCGAGGAAAATATCAGTAACGCCGTACCAGGCCTTGTAGTTCCTTACATCGGCCTCGACCGCCGCGACCGGGCGCAGTCCGTTATCGGTGGAGGTATAACCCAGGATGGCGACGCCCGCATGCTGCGCCTGCAGCACGACTGACTTGAAGTGCGGCTCCGGCGAACTGCCGGCTCCCACTCCGGAGATATCCAGGATCATGGCGCTCGGCGCCGGCTTGGTGTTAATAGCGCGCGACCAGATGCTGTCCGCGTAGAAATAGGCCGGAACGAATACCTGCTGGCACCGGGAAGTGCCCGGCGAGCTCAGTCCCGCGATCACCCCGGCTGCGGCCCCGAGTACCAGGACCACGGCCAGCAGCACCAGCACTAGTGGCCTGCGGACCAGCTTAAGAAAGCCGCTCCGATGACCCGTCGCATGCCGTGTCGCGGCATTTCTCGTTATCGCGCGTCTCGTCGTCGCGCGCCTTGTTGCAGACATGTCGGCAGTAGTCCCGGGCAGTAGTTACGAGCAAGAGTAGGGGCTGTCAGGCCAAAGCAGCCGTCAGGAGCGCAGCCACATCGGCTCGGGCTCAAGACTGCCGGTTGGCAGGCAATCGTAGGGGTTGGTCCCGCCATGATCGGTGACGTAGACGCAGCCTGCCCGGCGCCCCGAGGCGAGCAGGAACGCGTCACCAAAACTATCGCGCGGCACCGAGTAGACGACATGGTAGAACTTGTGCGCTGCCATCGACCGGGTCCAGCGCGGCACCGCAAGCTGAAGGTATGCGCGCCAGGGGCCCTCGAACGTGCCGAGCACATCGGCATGCTGGGCGTATGCCGCCAGCGGGTGCGCACCGTGGTTGAACACCACGACCCGCGCGCCGATCTCCCTGGCGCTGCGCGCGAGCACAGCGTAGTGGCCCAGATCCTCCGCGGTGACCGAGACCCGGTCGAAGCAGACGCCCGTCACGTCATACCACTGCAGGAAGCGGTCGAGGTCGGCCAGGACCGCACTGCTGGGACGCTGGCCGTAGTTGGTGTCGACGTATCCGACCACGGCAACCCCGGCCTCGCGCAGCCGCCTCAGCGCGGGGAAGAAAGCCGGGTCAGGCCGCAGGCCCGGTCCGTTGGCGAGGTTCAGAATGACCAGGCGGACCCGCGACGCGCGGTCGGCCATCCGGGCCCAGTCGTCGGGACGGGTATCGGGCCGGAAGTAAGCGGGCACTACCAGACGCGGCACCGCCAGCCGCGCGGCGTCAGAGGAGATCGGTGCCACTGCTTGCCTCCCACAAGTCTGCCAGCGATGCCGCCAGGTCGTAGCGCGGCCGCCAGTCCAGGTCCCGGCACGCGGAAGCGATGTCCGCCTGCTGCCACGGCAGGCCGGCTGAGCGCGCCGACCCCGCTGCGTCTTCCCGCACGGTGCCGTTATAACCGCTGATCGCGAGCAGTTCCTTGACAAGTGCGCGCACCGGGACGCCCCGACCGCTGCCGACGTTGAGCACCGGGTCCGGCAGCTTCGCCGCGGCTGTCGCCGCCAGCACCGCATCGGCGACATCGCGCGCGTCGACGAAATCCCGGACCGCATCCAGCGAGCCAAGCCGCACGTCGGTGCCGCGGGCCATGCCACGGCGCAGCTCGGCGGCCACCCGGCCAGGCAGGCCGTCCTCCGGCGCTCCCGCGCCGACCGGGTTGAATACGCGCAGTACCACGGCGTCGAGCCCAGCGGCTCGGGCCAGCTCGACCAGATGAGTGCCGGCAAGCTTGGTCGCTCCGTAGACCCCGGCCGGCCGGGGCACGGCGGACTCGCTCACCGGGACGCCCGGCTCGGCGCGGCCGTACTCCGCTGCCGAGCCGAGATGCACGAGCCGGGCCGATGTGCGCGCCAGCAGCATCGCCCGGACCAGCGAGTAGGTGCCGGTGATGTTGACAGCCGCCAGCACGTCAGGCTCGCCGGAGGTGGCCCCGGCGCAGTTACAGACCACGTCAGGCGCCACCGACGTGATGATCTCGGCGATACTTTCCGGGTCATCGGCGGCCAGATCGAGCTGCCGGTGCGCCGATGAGCCAGGCAGCCCGGCCCGGCCCGCGGTGATGACCGTCGCGCCGGCCGCGCCGGCCCGCTGCCATATGTGCCTGCCGAGGAACCCGCTCGCCCCGATGATCAGGAGGCGCATCAGGCTACCCGTTCCGGCGTGCCGCCGGGATCAGCGCGGATGACTGCCTGCACGAGCTCGCCTTCGCTCACTGGTGGTACTCGTTGGCCTTGAAGCGGGCCAGGTTCGCCGGGTCGCGGTACCACTCGATGCTCTCGCCCAGGCCCTGGTCCCTGGTGAACCGCGGCTGCCAGCCGGTGCGCTCACGCAGCTTCGTCGCGTCGCAAACCAGCCGCATCACCTCGGAGTCCTTGGGCCGCAGCCGTTTGGGGTCCTCCACGATGTCGGCCTCGACGCCCATCAGCTTGACGATGTCCTCGGCAAGCTTGCCGATCGCGATGTCATCGCCCGGGCCGCAGTTGAACAGCTCACCGAGCACTGCCGAGGCCGGCGCCTCGCCGACCTCGATGAACGCCTGGGCGGTGTCGGTGACGTAGGAGAAGTCGCGGGTCGGGTCCAGCGCGCCCAGCATGAGCTGGCGGGAACCGCTCGCGAGCTGGGTGATGATCTGCGGGATCACCGCCCGGGTCGACTGGCGCGGCCCGAAGGTATTGAACGGCCGCAGCGTTACCGCGGGGACGCCGAAGCTCAGGTGGTAGGACTCGACGAGCTTGTCGGCGGCAACCTTGGAGGCAGCGTAGGGCGACTGCGCCTGCAGCGGGTGCGTCTCGCTGATCGGAACCGTCCGGGCCGTGCCGTAGGTCTCGCTGGTGGAGGTATGCACCAGCCGTGGGGTCCGGCAGGCCCGCACGGCCTCCAGTACATGCAGGGTGCCGATGGTGTTGGTGTCCACGAAGGATCGCGGCGCGCTGTAGGAGTAGGGGACTGATCCGATCGCCGCCAGGTGGTAGACGACGCTGGCGCCCTCCACCACCTCACGTACCGTCGCCGGATCGCGCACGTCGCCGAACACCACGTCGACCTGGTCGATGATGGCGGCATCCAGCGTATCGAGCCAGCCGGTCGAGCTGAACATGTTGTAGAGGACCATGGCCCGTACCCGGTGACCGCGACGCACCAGCGCCTCGACCAGGTGGGAGCCGATGAATCCCTCGGCTCCCGTAACCGCGACGATATCCATTGCTGACACTTCCTCTCACCTCAATGTTATTTGTACTGATTGTTCGCGGTGTCGATTCGCCCGATTACCTGCACGCGCCGGTCGGCGTGCATGCCGGGTAATCGCTGCTCTGGCTACCGTGCCGCGCTGTTAACCGTGCGCTTTAGTAACCGTGCCGCACTGCCTTCCCGAGCTCGATAGCCGCGTATCCGCCGATCGCCAGCAGCAGAGCGCCGCACGCCATGAGCTGCACGCGCACCCCGAGATCGCGGAACATGATCTCGCCGGCCAGCGCCAGGAAACAGGCCGCAAGCGTGAAGGTACGCAGTCCCAGCGCCTGCACGGTGAGTGCCAGGAACATCGCCAGGCCCAGCACCAGGTACGCCCCGAGCTGGGGCAGGTCACTCCAGCTCAGCGGGATGACCCCGGTTGCGTTGACGATGATGCAGGAAGCGGCGATCAGCGCCGCCGCGGCCGCCACGTACTGCGCCGCCGCCGCCATCAGGACAAGCCTCGCCCTGACCGCGAACCTCCGGTAGTCCCTAGTGTCGCGTAGCAGCCGCTGCGTGCGCCGCCGGTACCACAGCAGGCTCCACTCCGCCGCGCCCATGCTCAGCGAGAGCGGCAGCGTGGCCAGCAGCGCCCCGTAATTGACGCCCCCGTGCCCGTGCAGGCCCGCCGCGGCGGGGAAGGTCAGCAGCCCGGCAGCGGCCAGCCCGAACGCGGCTGCCGGGCCGGCGCCGCGCAGCTCGGCCGCCGTGACCAGCCGGCCGGCCGGCGGCCCGGTCCTGCGGGTGCAGATGACGGCGAGCACGAGCGCCAGCACCGGCGTGGCGCCCAGCGCGCCCCAGACGACATGCTCCAGGTGCGGCGGCCTGCCAAGGAACAGGAACGCCGTACTGCCCAGCACGCCCGGTATCAGGGCGACCAGTAGCCACAGCTCCACGCCGAGCACCATCAGTACGCAGGCGCCCAGCATGTAGGCGCCTTCGCCCGCGCCGAACCACAGGACCGTCATGGGCGTGTGGACCAGCACCCTGGTGGCCGCCATGGCGAGCAGCTCCACCGTCAGCCCGGCTGCCAGGCCCGCCCGCAGCAGCCGCCGCGCCTGGCCCGCATCGGTCTGGCCAAGCCGCAGAAAGCCGAGGTAGGCAAGGCCCTGGCTGAGCGACCACGCCACCAGCAGGGCCACGATCAGCGCGATCAGCACCCCCGGGCCGGCCAGCAGGCCAGCCGCGGCGGGAAAGCAGACCGCCGGGATCCCGTACAGCAGGCCGTGCAGCGCCGGGCGGAATCGGCTGACCTGCCATGGATCAGCGGGCAGCTCCGGCTCGGCCGGCCGGCGCGGAACCCGGAAGTACATGTCCTGCGCGAGCGCGAACACGTCGGGAAAGCCGTATCGTGCCTTCGCTGCCTGGTCGCTCATGCCGTCGAATTCCAGTGCGCTGGCGATCTCCAGGGGATCCACCGCTGACTCGCAGACCGGGCCGAACTCCTCACACAGCGCGGACACGGTGCGAGGCGTGGAGGCCGAGCCCCTGGCCGCCGCTACCCGCCGTTTGACCAGGGCAGCCTCGTCGATTGAGTAAGCCCGCGGTAGCTGATCGTGCACGCTCTGGGCGCTCATCCGGCCGCCTGCATGGGCAGCAGTTCGGTCTCGTCATCCCGCTCCGGCAGCGTAGCCAGCACCAGGTCGTCTGACTCGTCTTCCAGATCCGCGGTCGGCAGCGCATGGCCGGAGCCGAGGAAGGTGTATATCTCGTCGAACGCGCTGATCGCCCGGTCGACGGTGAAAAACTGCAAGGCGCGTACCCGGGCGGCGGCACCCAGCCGCCGCCGCTGCTCGTCGTCCCGCAGCAGGCTGAGGCAGGCCTGCCCGAGGGCTTCCGGGCTGCGCGGCGGCACGACGACGCCAGTATCGGCGACCGCCTCGGTCACCCCGCCCACGTCGGTGGCCACGCACGCCCGGCCGCAGGTCATCGCCTCGATCAGGGTGTAAGGAAAGCCCTCGGTGATACTGCAGAGCACTACGACGTGCCCGGCGGTGTAGGCGTCGCGGATGTCCACCACCCGGCCCTCGAAAACCGCCACCTCGGCCAGGCCCAGCTCGTCACGCAGCGCCCGGCAGCGCTCCAGGTAGGCCTCCTGGCCGACCGGCGGCGAGCCGAAAATCCGCAGTCGTGCCTCCGGCATCTCCCGGTGCACAACCGCGAACGAGCGCAGCAGCGTCTCCAGGTCCTTGACCGGGTCGATGCGCCCGGCCCAGGTGATCGTCGGTATCTCGGGCTCGGCCTCGGCGGCGGGAAATTCGGCGGGATCGACGCCGTTGTAGACGGTGCGGACCCGGGCGGAATCGGCACCGAGCTGCTCTTCCCAGCGCTTGTTGAAGACGTTGCCCGGCGTGACCATGTCCGCCTCGTGGTAGCCGAGCGAGCACAGCCGGCGCATGAACCGCAGATACAGCGCCCGCGTCGGCCAGCGGTAGGGGAACTCGCGGCTGTGCAGGTACTGCTCGCGCATGTAGATTCCGTGCTCGGTGACGATCATCGGCGTGCCGTGCCGCCACTTGGCGGCCAGCGCCGGCAGCGCGCCGAGCCCGTTGGTCACCGCATGCACGACATCGGCCTGCACCACCGGGTGCGCCAGCGGGCGCAGGGAGTGCTCCAGCAGCTGCATCGCGGTCACCGCGTCATGCAGGGTGGGCTTGGCCTGTACCGAATCGGGCGGCCAGTCCCGCCAGATGTCGCTGAGCAGCCCGACCGCATCCTCACTGCACAAGCTGGCGGAGAGGTCCTCGGTCTGCGCGTACTCGAATAGCTCACGCAGCACGTCGGCGAACCGGCCCTGGGCATCTCCCGGCGGGGCGAGGAG
>Ga0302325_10033540_pt1 | contig 10519 bp, 9 predicted proteins | sample Palsa_T0_2_FD_201948 | JGI IMG/M metagenome (GOLD analysis project Ga0302325, IMG submission 201948) | Peat permafrost microbial communities from Stordalen Mire near Abisko, Sweden - Palsa_T0_2 | ecosystem: Environmental > Terrestrial > Soil > Palsa > Peat permafrost | place: Sweden: Abisko...
GACGGCGTCTTCGAGCGCGGCGAGGACGCGCTGGCCGTCGGTCTGGCCGAGCGGAATAAGCCGCACGCCGGCGGAAATCCAGTTCGCCACCAGCGCATGCAGGAAGGCGTGGAGCGCGTTCTCGCAGGCAATGCCGTGACCGGCGCAGGCCACGCCAACGGCGACCGGCAGCGCGACCGGTCCGTTCCACAAGGCTTCGAAGCGGGTCAGCGCAGGGCTCGGCCAGGCCGCACGCGTCGCTTCGTGAAAAGCCCGGCCTTGCGCCGTCGTCTCCAGGAATCGCTCCTTCGAGGGGGCGAATGCAGCGGCAAGTTCGGCGACGGAGCGCAAAGCCGCATCGTCCTTGGCGGAGATCGCGCGATGGGCTTGTGCGAAAAACACCGCGTCGCAGAAGCCGCCGCCTTCGCCGAGCATGACTGCGAGCCAGCTCCGCAAGGTCCCGGCGTCCATGATATCGCCGGCTTCAACCGCCCACTCGATACCGCTCGAATAAGAGAACGCGCCGATCGGATAGGCCGGCGACAGCCAGGCCATGAGGCGATAGAGCGCGGCGGACTCCGTCCGCTCATTGCCGCGCAGGCGGGATTCCGGAGCGCTTCCATCACGCGGCTTTGCGGCTGTCCGTTTGCCGGGCCCCCGCCTTCGCGGGGACGAACGGAGCAAGGGACGGGTCACGCCGGAACGGCCCTTAGGCATGATCGTGGTCATGATGATGACCGGGCCCATGACCGTGATGCTGTTCGTAGGCGCCGTGCTCCGGATCGAATGGCGCTTCGAGCGCTGAAAGCCGGGCGCCGAGCCCGCGCAGCATCTCCTCGATCACGTGGTCGCGGCGGATGCGCAGCCGATCGCCGACAATCTGCACGTCGATATGGCGATTGCCGATGTGCCAGGCGAGCCGTGCCAGTTCATGGGCATCGGCCGCAGCAATCTCAATGAGCGGCTCCGGTCGGCCGATAATCCGCACGATGGCGCCATCGTCCAGTACAAGGCCGTCGCCGTCGCGCAGCGCCGCCGCCTGCGGCAGGTCGAGAAGAAATTTCGTGCCGCGCTCGCTGGTCAAGACCACGCGGCGGCGATGGCGCTCATGCGCGTCAAGCGTGATCGAATCGACGGCGCCGGCGCTATCCCAATGGCCGGCGGTTCTGACTTCGCGCGCGTGCTTCATGATCGCGATCCTCGGCTCGTTCTTAGCGCAAAATCGATGCTGTCCGATAGCCGGACACGAACGACGGCCGCTGTTGGCGGTTGCGGGGGAGCCCGATATGTTGCCGCTCCAAAGCGGGAACCTCCGGGCATGACCATTAAAGGCAAGGCCTATATCGCCGGCGCCTACGAACATCCGACCCGGCTCGCGCCGGACAAGACGGTGGCACAGCTTCACGCCGAGGTGGCGCTCGGTGCGCTGAAAGACGCCGGCCTCACGCGCGAGGACGTCGACGGCTATTTCTGTTCCGGCGACGCGCCAGGTCCCGGCCCCGCTTCGATGGCGGAATACATGAACCTCAAGCTCCGCCACGTCGACTCGACCGAGATTGGCGGCGCCTCCTACACGCTCTTGGCCGCACATGCGGCCGAGGCGATCGCACTCGGCAAATGCGACGTCGCGCTGGTCACGCTCGGCGGGCGGCCGCGCAGCGAGGGCATGGCGACCGGCACTGCGCCGCGGCCGCGCGATCCGAACCAGCCCGAAGCAGGCTGGGAAATGCCCTACGCCATCACCACGGCCAACGGCTACGCCATGTGCGCGATGCGCCATATGCACGAATTCGGCACCACCAGCGAGCAGCTCGCCTGGGTCAAGGTCGCCGCCTCGCACCACGCGCGACACAATCCGCACGCCATGCTGCCCGAGGTCGTCACCGTCGAGGACGTCGTGAATTCGCCGATGATCGCCGATCCGCTGCATCGGCTCGATTGCTGCGTCATCAGCGACGGAGGCGGCGCGCTGGTCATCGTGCGGCCCGAGATCGCCAGGAGGCTCAAGCGGCCGCCGGTCAAAATCGTCGGCGCCGGTGAAGCGGTAAAGCACCTTACCGGCGGCACGTTCGATCTCACCACCTCGGGAGCTTCACGCGCCGGACCGATTGCCTTCGCCGAGGCCGGCGTCACGCCGGCCGACATCAAATACGCCTCGATCTACGACAGCTTCACCATCACCGTCGTCATTCAGCTCGAGGACCTCGGCTTCTGCGCCAAGGGCGCGGGCGGAAAATTCGTAGCCGACGGCAATTTGATCTCGGGTGTCGGCAAGCTTCCGTTCAACACCGACGGCGGCGGCTTGTGCAACAACCATCCCGCCAACCGCGGCAGCATGACCAAGGTGATCGAGGCGGTGCGGCAATTGCGCGGCGAAGCCCATCCGGCTGTGCAGGTGAAAAACTGTGATCTTGCGCTGGCGCAAGGCACGGGCTTTCAGCTCGCCACGCGCCACGGCAGTGCGACGTTGATCATGGAGCGGGAGTAACGGCGATGACGCGCAAGATCCCATCGCCGTTCGTCACCGTCGAGACGAAAGCTTTTTGGGGCGCGGCGCGCGAAGGCCGCTTCCTGATCCCGGTCTGCACGGCCTGCGGTAAGGCGCACTGGTACCCGCGCGCCATTTGCCCGTTTTGCGCCGGCGACAAGGTGGAATGGCGCGAGGCATCCGGAAAGGGAACCATCTACACCTTCAGCCCGATGCGCCGCGTCAAGGAACCATACGTCATTGCTCACGTGACGCTGGCGGAAGGACCGACCATGCTGACCAACATCGTCGATTGCGATCCGGACAAGCTCCGCATCGGGCAGCCGGTCGCATTGGTGTTCCAGGAAACCGAGAACGGCCAACCGGCACCGATGTTCAAACCGGCCTGACGCGGCTACATTACAGTCTTAACGCAAGGAAACGGGTCGATGCGATTTGGTTTGTTCGGCAGCGCCACCGCCCGCCACGGCGGGCCCGACGCGGATTCAGGCCTCGGCTACAAGCAGTTCGTCGATTACAACATCGAAGCCGAGGCGCTTGGCTATCACTCGACGTTCATGGTCGAGCATCATTTCACCGGCGCCGGGCAGGTTTCCGCAAGCCTTTCGCTCCTGACCTGGCTGGCGGCGAAGACGCGGACGCTGCGGCTCGGCACCGCCGTCCTGGTGCTGCCCTGGCACAATCCGGTCCTGCTTGCCGAGCAGGCGGCCACCATTGACCTGCTGTCCGGCGGCCGCCTCGATTTCGGCGTCGGCAAGGGTTACCGGCACAACGAGTTCGCGGGCTTTTGCGTTCCGATGGAGGAGGCCGACGCGCGCTTCAACGAAAACCTCGACGTGATCGTAAAGTCCTGGACGTCGAAACAGCGCTTTTCTCATCACGGCAAGTATTGGAATTTTGAAGACATCATCGTCGAGCCGCCGACGGCGCAAAAACCGCATCCGCCGATGTGGATGGCCGCCGGCAGCCCCGGTTCAATCCGCCAGGTCGCCGAGCGCGGCTACAATCTCCTGCTCGACCAATTCGCGTCGCTCGAGGCGATCGGCGAGCGCGTCGGCTGGTTCAAGGCCGAGGTGGAAAAGCGCGGCCGCACTTTTGATCCGCTGGAGGTCGGCGTCGCGCGCGCCTTCTACGTGGCGAAGGACGAAGTCGACAAAGCCGCCGCGCTCGAGCAGCGCCTGGAAGCGCAACGCCACTTCGCCGCGTTGTCCAAATCGGCCGATGGCACCCAGAGCAAAGCCAGCATCATGGCGTTCTCCGACACGCGCGAAGCGAGCGAGGAGGCCGCCCTCTACGGTACGCCGGATGAGATCGCGGCGAAGCTCCAAAGGCTGCGGGAGCTCGGCGTCGAATATGTCCTGCTCAATGGCGGCGGTCTTGCGCACGAGAGTCTGCGCCGCTTCGCGCGCGAACTGATGCCGGCGTTCGCCGACGGCAGGCGGATGCGTGACGCCGGCTAGAATTTAATTGATCTTCCGTCAACACGCCTCCGATGATCAACAAGATCGTACAAAGCATGGCCGACGCGCTGGCCGAAATCCACGACGGGTCCGTGGTGTTGATCGGCGGGTTCGGCAGCATCGGCCAACCGAACGCCCTCATTGACGGTCTCATCGAGCAGGGCGCGAAGGAATTGACCGTGGTCGCCAACAATGCCGGCGTCGGCCACATTGGCCTGGCCCGGTTGATGGAAGTCGGGCGCGTGCGCAAGATCATTTGCTCGTATCCACGCACCACCGATCCGGTGGTCTTCGAGCGGCTTTATCGCGAAGGCCGCGTCGAGCTCGAAGTGATGCCGCAGGGCACAATGGCAGAGCGCATGCGCGCGGCCGGCGCCGGCATCCCCGCCTTCTATACCCCGACCTCGGTGGGGACGAAGCTTGCCGAAGGCAAGGAGCTGCGGGAATTTTCCGGCCGGCAATACGTGCTGGAGGAGGCGTTCTTCGGCGATGTCGCGCTGATCGAAGCCTGGGAGGCGGATCGCTGGGGCAACCTCACCTACCGGTCGTCCGCCCGCAATTTCAATCCGGTCATGGCGACCGCGGCGAAGTTGACCGTCGCGCAGGCTCAGCACATCGTGGAGCTTGGCGCACTCGATCCGGAGCGGGTCGGCACACCCGGGATTTACGTCAATCGCGTGGTGCACGTACCCTATGGCGAACCGACGGTGACGTGAGGGAGGCCGACGTGAACGTGAAGGCAGATTTGAGCCGGCCGGTCGTTTACAAGCCGTGGACGCGGGACGAAATAGCCGCGCGCGCCGCCCGTGATATCCCGGAAGGCTATTACGTCAACCTCGGCATCGGCATTCCGGTGCTGGTGGCAGACTACGTGCCGGAGGAGCGCGAAGTCGTCATCCATTCGGAAAACGGTATCATCGGCATGGGCCCGGCGCCGGAGCCGGACAAGATCAATCGCTGGCTGATCAACGCCAGCAAGAAATACGTCACGCTGCGTCCGGGCGGTTCTTACGTGCATCACGCCGACAGCTTCGCCCTCATTCGCGGCGGCCATCTCGACCTTTGCGTGCTCGGCGCATTCCAGGTCGCCGGCAACGGCGATTTCGCCAATTGGTCGAAGTCCGACAACGACATGCCATCCGTCGGCGGCGCCATGGATCTCGCGGCCGGCGCCAAGAGCGTTTGGCTTCTGATGGACCACACGACCAAAAGCGGCGAGAGCAAGCTGATGCAGCGGTGCACCTATCCGCTCACGGCGGTCGGCGCGGCCAAGCGCGTTTACACCAATCTCTCCGTGCTCGACATCACCGGCGACGGCTTTGCCGTCCGCGAGATGGTGCCGGGCCTCACCTTCGAGGCGCTCCAGGATGTCACCGACGCGCCGCTGAAAATGGCGAATTGATCGCGCGCGCTATTGCGCCGGAGCCGGCTTCGGCGCGGCGTCGGCGTTGTTCGGTTTTTTCGTCTTGTCGGTCGACGGCTTTGTCTCCAGTCCGGCGGGCGGACTTGCGGCAAGCGACGATGACGACGTCGGCGTCCAGTGCGGTCTGGTGTTGCCGGCTTCGGCCTTCGCGTCGGCGGGTTTTTCGTCCGCCCCCTTGGCTGCCGAAGCCTTGTTGTCGGATTTCGCAGCACCGTGCTTCCCGGATCCCTTTTTTTTGCGGTGCGGCGATGCCGGCTCGTCGGCGGGATTGATCTTGGCCAACTGCGCCTGCGTGCGCGTCGGGCCTGTGTAAACCACCGTTGGCGTGATCGAGCCGAAATCGGAAAGCAGCGCGGCGCCCTTCGGCGTCGGTGCCCGCAGGCTCGACAGCAACGCCGAGAACGGCGTGTCTACTCCACCGCCATTTTCGCCGCCGGCGTCTGCGTCCTCGTCCTCTGCCGCCGGCCGCTTGCGATGCGGGCCGCAGACCTGGTCGTGCAGATTGGGCGGGTCGGCGCTGATCGGCGTCAGCGCGTTAACCGACCCCAGCGCCGGCGTCAGCCACCCCAGCGGATTCTGCGTAAAGCCGCTTTCCAGCAGTTCGGCCGCCTTCACCGCGCGGGCGGCGCCTGAGGGCGAGCCGAGCACCACAGCGATCAGTTGCTTGCCGTTGCGCGTGGCGGTGGCGACCAGATTGAATCCGGACGCACAGATGAAGCCGGTCTTCATGCCGTCGGCGCCGGGGTAGCGGCCGAGCAGTGTGTTGTAGTTGCGGACCACCCGCCGGCCGAACTTGATCGCCGGAATGTGCCAATAGAAATTGTATTCCGGAAAGTCGTGGATCAGCGCGCGCGCCAGGATCGCGAGATCGCGCGCCGAGACGAGCTGGCCGTCGGCCGGTAAGCCGTTCGGATTGACGAAATTCGATTGCGCCATGCCAAGACGGTGCGCCGTCTTCGTCATATCGTCGGCGAAATTCTCGATCGAGCCGTCGACGCCCTCGGCGAGCAGGACCGCCATATCGTTCGCCGACTTCACCATCATCATCTTGAGCGCATTGTCGACGGTCACCTGCGTGCCGGCGGCGTATCCCATCTTGGTCGGAGACTGAGCGACCGCGTTGCGCGACACCGTGAACAAGGTGTCGAAGGTGACTCGACCCTGCTTCACGGCTTGCAGCGTCGTGTAAAGGGTCATCAGCTTCGTCACCGAAGCCGGGTACCAGGGATAGGTCGCGTTATCCGCGCGCAGCACCTTGCCGGTATCGGCCTCAACGAGAATCGACGCGCCGGCGTGAACCGGCGTCGTGATTAAGGCTGCAGCGAACGCAGAGCCGAGGGCGATGCCGAGCGTTAGCGCCCGAAGAAACTGCGAATGATACACGTGTCGCGGTCCGTTCCGTTGGTTGGGCCTTCGGAGGCGCCTGGAGCAGAGCCCAAGGTGCCGACAAGCCCGCGATGGTTTCACGAAAGGTTCCCGAAGCGCCGGTGGCTCACTATGTAAGCCTAACGGACCCTCGAACGCAAAGCTAAATCCCGATACCATGAAAGCTCCACGCGGGTTCATCACGCCGGCTAAGCCAAGGAAAAGCGACCGAAATTCGGCAAGGACCGATCAAGGGGAGTGAGCATGACCGCCTGCATCGTAGGCTGGGCGCATACGCCGTTCGGCAAACTCGCCGGCGAGACCGTCGAGAGCCTCATCGTGAAGGTGGCAAGCGAGGCGCTTGCGGATTCCGGGATTGCGGCAAAGGACGTCGACGAGATCGTGCTCGGTCACTTCAACGCGGGTTTCTCGGCGCAAGATTTCACCGCTTCGCTGGTGCTACAGGCTTCGCCCGATCTGCGCTTCAAGCGCGCGACGCGGGTTGAGAATGCTTGCGCCACCGGATCCGCCGCCGTGCATCAAGGACTGAAGGCGATCGCGGCGAAGTCGGCCCGCATCGTGCTTGTGGTCGGCGTCGAGCAGATGACAACGACGCCCGCTCCCGAGATCGGCCGCAATCTGCTCAAGGCTTCCTATGTTCGCGAGGAAGCCGACATCGAGGGCGGCTTCGCCGGTGTTTTCGGCAACATTGCCGGCCTCTATTTCCAGCGCTGGGGCGACCAGTCAAACGCACTCGCCCGCATCGCCGCCAAGAACCACAAGAATGGCGTCGGCAATCCTTACGCCCAGATTCGCAAGGATTTCGGATACGAATTCTGCCGCCAGGAGAGCGACAAGAATCCACGCGTCGCCGGACCGCTCAAACGTACCGACTGCTCGCTCGTTTCCGATGGCGCGGCAGCGGTGGTCCTGACCGACGTCGAGACTGCGCTCAAGCTCAACAAGGCCGTCGTGTTTCGCGCCGCCGAACACGTGCAGGACTTTTTGCCGATGTCGCGGCGCGACATTCTTAAATTCGAAGGCTGCTCGGTTGCCTGGCAGCGCGCGCTGGCGAGCGCCGGGATCGCGCTGCCTGATCTCTCCTTCGCCGAGGTGCATGACTGCTTCACCATCGCCGAATTGATCGAATACGAAGCCATGGGGCTGGCGCCCGAAGGGCAAGGCGCACGCGTTATCGCCGAGGGCACCGTCAACAAGGACGGCAAGCTCCCGATCAATCCCTCGGGCGGACTCAAAGCCAAGGGCCATCCAATCGGCGCCACCGGCGTGTCGATGCACGCGATCACCTCGATGCAGCTCACCGGCACCGCGGGCGACATGCAGGTCAAGGACGCAAAGCTCGGCGGCATTTTCAACATGGGCGGCGCCGCGGTCGCCAACTACGTCAGCATCCTCGAACGCCTGCGCTAGGACGTGAGTTCGTAAATCGGTGCTGTCAGGTGGCACCGGAGGATTGCCGGCCGAACGCAGACCGTTAATCTCCGGTCTATTTTGCATTGGACCAGATTTGTTCGAGCGGTAAGCATCGTCGGAAATTCCGGACAAGGTGGAACCGAAAAAAGATCCGTACGGTCCCACAGTTCCGGCTTGTCCGCCGCCGCCGTAGTTCGGCCGGATCCCCGGTCCCGTTCCGCCGCATTGACGTCCGGTTGGGATTTACGACCGGACGTGGCGGCTCCTGGCTGCAATGTTCTTGCCACTCCGGAAAGAAAGCAGTGCCAGCGCATTCATTGACCGTGCGGCACCACCGTAACCGCCGGCACGACTTCCGCCGCGAGCCCGAATTGCGCACGCACGAGCTCGGCGAAAAAGCCGCCACGTTGCACCAGCTCGTCATACGTCCCGGTCTCGACGATGCGGGCGTTCTGAAAAACCAGAATGCGGGTTGCGGTGCGTACGGTGGCAAGACGATGCGCGATCACGAAGGTGGTGCGGCCTTTCATCACTTCATCGAGCGCCACGTTGAGCCGCGCCTCGGTCACCGGATCGAGCGCACTGGTTGCTTCGTCGAGGATCAGGATCGGCGGATCTTTCAGGAGCGCGCGGGCGATGGCGAGACGCTGGCGTTCGCCGCCCGAGAGCAGCCGGCCGCGTTCGCCGATGCGGGCTTCAAAGCCGTCGGGGTTACGGTCGATGAATTCGAGCGCCTGGGCCCGCGCCGCGGCCGCGCGCATTTCCGCGCCGGTTGCATCCGGCCTGCCGACGCGCAGGTTTTCCGCGATCGAGCGATTGAACAGCAGCGTTTCCTGGAAGACCACGCCGATGTTGCGGCGCAGCCCGGTGAGCGTGAGCGCGCGAATGTCCATGCCGTCAGCGGCGATAAATCCCGATTGCGGGTCGAAGGTGCGATGAAGCAGCGCCAGCGCCGTCGATTTGCCGCTGCCGGTCGGACCGACCAGCGCGATCCGGTCGCCGGGCAACGCGGTGAAACTTAGATCAGCAACGGCGGACCGTTTGCCGTCATAGGAGAACGAGACGTCCTTGAACTCGACGAGGCCATGCAGGCACCCCGGGTCCACTGCATCCGGCCGGTCGCGCACCGCAGGCACCGTGTCGAGCACATCGAAAAACTCAGAAAGTTTCGGCGCATCCATGAACAGGCGGTTGGCGAAGCCGACAACCTGTTCGAGCCGGGAAATCAGGAGCGCAGCGATGGCCATGAAGCTGACGATCTGGCCGACCGAAGCGAGACCCACGAGCTTGAGATAGGCGCCGACCAGGAGGATCGTGAGCAACGCAAGCGTGGTGGCGGTGCGTGTCAGCACGGCGGCCACGGCCCACCACGACAGCACGGGCATCTGCGCGCGCAGCAGCGAGTTCACCAGCGCCTTGAGCGCCGACACTTCGAGCTCGATGCGGGCGAAGCTTTGGACCACGGCGACGTTGCCGAGCGTGTCGGCGGCGGTTTCCGCGAGATCGGAATAACGCCGCTCGACCGCGCGCTGCATCGCGTCGGCCCTGTGCATCACCAGCGCGGTCAGCGCCGTGAAGGCGACGCACAGCGCGAGCAACGGCAACGCGAGCCGCCAGTTGAGGACCAGCGTCGTCGGCAGCAGCACGCCGATAAAGACAAAGGCGGCAAAATGCTCGCGAAAGAACGACACCCACAGCCACCACAGCGTATCGGTACCGGTGAGCATGATCTTCAATTGGCGGCCCGAATGCGCGCCGGCGTGGTAGGCGAGCGGCAGCTGCAGGACGTGTTCGAAAAAGTCCGCGAGCACGAGGTTGCGGCGCCGGTGCGCCAGCCGGTCGGCGAACCACGCCACCAGCGCACCGGCCACGATGATGAACAGCCCGAACGCGACCCACGCGCCGATCAACAGTGCGAGCGCGCGGGCTGCCGGCCATACGCCCGCGGGGAGCGCGCCGGAAAGGGCGTCGATGATGTGGCCGAACAGCACCGGCTCGACGAACTGCGCGACCGCCAGCGCGATATTGGCCGCCGCCAGCGTCAAAGCGAGCCAGGCCTCGGACTCCAGGAGACCGAGCACACGCAGATAAATGCGCAGAAAAGACATGACCAGGTGCGATCCAATATCGGATGCGGTTTACGGCTCGCCGCGATGCCGCACGCCCCGGAACGCGCGGCCGCGCCGCAAAAGCTCCGCGTGGACGCCGGAGGCCCCGATCTACGCTATGGGCGCCGTAATGTTCAACTCGCGCAGGCTGCCGCGCAGCGTGTCGGGACTGGTGCGGGTCAGAAGGCGTTCTGTCTGCGCGTGCGCGCGTTTCCAGATCGGAACCGCGGCGGCAAGCAGCGCCCTCCCCGCGGCCGTGAGC
>Ga0302325_10033541_pt1 | contig 10518 bp, 10 predicted proteins | sample Palsa_T0_2_FD_201948 | JGI IMG/M metagenome (GOLD analysis project Ga0302325, IMG submission 201948) | Peat permafrost microbial communities from Stordalen Mire near Abisko, Sweden - Palsa_T0_2 | ecosystem: Environmental > Terrestrial > Soil > Palsa > Peat permafrost | place: Sweden: Abisko...
CGTTGGAGAAACACGACATTTATACGTTGAGCCTACAGACTTGCTACGCATAATAAGCATTATGGTAAATGTGCGCCCTGAGGTGCGAGGAGGAGCGCGCTGCCTAGGCTCACCAAACGGCGTCCGCTTCGGAAATTGAGACGCTTGAGGTTACGATGCCGCCTTCAAGAGATTGGCCAGATCCAGTTCACCGCTCGTAATCCCGCCCATAAAGCCGCCGTCTACTGGCAGTGCGACACCGTTGATATAGCTGGCGGCGTCGCTGTTCAGAAAGACCAATGCAGCGGCCTGCTCTTCTGGGCGTGAACGTCGATTAATGGGTTGAGTGAATACATCAATCACGGCCCCTGGGGTGATGGTAGTTTGCTGCGCCATGAACGGGGTTTCTGTTGGACCCGGCAGAATGCAGTTCATCCGGATACCACGCTTGATCAGCGTGCTCGAACTCTGCAGAGTCCAGAGGATGATGGCCTCCTTGGAAAGGGTATACGCGTCGATCCTAGGCGCCAGGTGCGTTTCGCACCACTCCAAACCTCCCTCAAACGAGGTCGTCTTCATCAAGTCCTTCAATACAGGTAGCCGCTGCAACCAGCCAAACCCAGCCGTGGAGGCTATGCACGCAATCGCGCCGCCATTTTTGATATGGGGCAGTAAAAGATTTGTCAATCGACGTGGGCCAAGATAATTGACTTTGAACACGTCAGTCGGCGCAAAAGTAGACGGGACACCCGCACAATTGAAAAGCGCATCAAAGGGCCCCTTCAACTGCGACACGGCTGCATCAATGGCCGCGGGATTGCGTAAATCCACCGAGATGAAAGATGCCAAGGGCAGCGCGCAATCTTTATAGTCTAGTCCGTGCACTTCCGCGCCGAGACTTAGTAACAGACGGGCCGTCGCCTCACCCATTCCAGAGAAACAGCCAGTCACCAAAACGCGCTTGTTGTTATAGCTGATAAAGCTGCCCATGCCGTTTGTCACTTGGCTTTGCATATAGCCTCTCCAAATCCTGTTGTTGTGAGCGTCCAGATAGTAGACACCACCTAGTTGAATATCTCTGGTTGCGGAAATTCATCGACAGGAAAACGCGACCGTCCGGCTGCGGTCCATTTCGATTCGGGCGGAATCTCGACGGATATCCCGATATTCATAGATTTAGTCGCTCTAAGTACTTAGCGCTGACCTTGGCCGCCTCGAGAGGTGTCGTGCCAAAAAACGGCGGCTCTTGCTCGTAAAAGTAATGCTCGACGCCCGCGCCTTTTCCCGCCGCCACAATGGGCGCAAAATCGATGAACCCGTGGCCAAGTTCAGCGCCTTTGTGCTCACCTAAGCGGGTGCTGGCCGCATCCTCTTTCATGAAGTCCTTCAAATGAAGCATGCGGATTCGTCGTCCATGAGCTTTCAAATACTCGACAGGATCCACACCCGCGAGGCGCATCCAGCCGCAATCAAGCTCGAAGCTCACAAGATGTTTATCCGTCTGCTCGAGCAACAGGTCGTAGCCATACCGTGAATCATATAAGCGCTTAAATTCGAAGTTGTGATTGTGATAGGCATACTTCAAGCCAGCTCGAGCCGCCGCCTCTGCAATCCGGTTTGCCTTCTCGATAATCTGCTTTAAACCGTCGAGATCCACGGCATCGATGCGTGCGAAGGCCTGTTCCGCCGAGCGAGTACCCTTGAAGTCGATGAGGATGGAGCTGACGGCATATTGAGCACCCATCGTGTGCGCGTCCTCGAACTGCGGGCCCCAATCGTCCCCGTCGAATTTCAAATGACAGCTGGGACAACGAAGGCCGGCCCGATCGAGGGCTTGACGGAACGCTTTCGCAGACAGGTCTGCAAAACCGGATGTCTCTACTTCACGATAGCCCATATCATGTATGGCCGTCAGCGTCCCATCGACGTCGCCCTTCAACGGTTCGGCAACGCTGTAAAGCTCAATACCCGAGGGGTGCGACATCTCTCTGGCCCTAGCACCATTCATAGGGGGCAAAAGCGATGCCGCCACTGCGGTTGAACCAACCAGAAAAAGCCGTCTTGTGTGATTCATTCTACATCCTCTTGATCCTGGTAGAAGCCTTCGATTCCATGCTTGGGTGCGCGGGATCGATTGCGCTGTGGAAGACGCCGTCGGACGGATCGGGTACCCAACCACGAGAAGGTCTTTCGCGCTATCGCAGACAGGAGCGCCCGTAAAGCATACTTGACGATGTACAAACTGCTGGATCTGGCGTTCTGAACAACAGTTACGACAATTGCACGTGCACCTTGGTTTCATCGTTCGGTCCACGCAACTCCTCAATCATCGAAGGTAGGTTGACCAGCGATATCTCGCGCGTGATGATCGCCTTAGGGTCGGCGTGTCCCTTGTCAAGCTGATCCGCGATGTACAAGAACTCCTTGATCGTGTAGCCCACCGCGAACTGGATCGAGACGCATTTATAGGAGCCGGTTGCAGGAATTACCGAATCGGGTACGGTACAAAAGCCGAGCGATATCACTCTGCCAAACTGCGCCGCGTGCATGATCGACTTCGATAGCATGCCTTCGGCACCGACGCATTCGAGAACCACCTGCGGCGCACCTTTGAGTTCCTCGCGCACGTTGCCGATCTCGTCTTTGCCGTAGGGAATGAACACGTCCGCGCCCATCGCCAGCGCTAGATCTCTGCGTCGCGCCGAGCGTGACATGGCGACGATGCGTCCCGCGCCGAGTCGCCGCGCCCAGTAAATGGCATAGAGCGCGACCGTGCCGCCACCGAGCACCAACACGCGGTCTCCCGGTTCGATGCGCGCGAACTTGATGCCATACAGGCTGATGGCGAGCGGCTCGATCAACGCACCATCGGTCGTCGACAAGTTGCTTGGCAATCTGATGGCGGCGCTTGCCGGCACGCGCGCCATTTCGGCAAACCCCAACATCGCGGTTCCCGGTTTGGCCTGGCAAAGGACGTTGTTGCCATGTCCGCGGCAAGCTTCGCACTGGCCGCAGGCGAGCGAGGGCAATACACTGATGCGCTCGCCGACGCGGAAGCCCTCGACCCGCTTGCCGATTTCGATGATCTCTCCCGCGTACTCGTGTCCGAACTGGCTGCCCGAGCCGTAATCCCAGGTTCCTCCCTTGGTCATCGCCAAGTCCGTGCCGCAGATGCCGCACCGATGAACCCTGATGAGGACGTCATCTGGACCCGGCACCGGATCGGGCCGCTCTTCGATGATGATGGCTTTGCCCTGGCCGGGATAGATGGCGGCTTTCATGGTGCGCTCGCCCTCATTCGCTCAGTAAATCGAAGCGTTTGATGTAGTCGCCGAAAGGCGCGCGCGCTTGGGTCTCGGTCATGCCGAAGTCCGCGATGTTGTAGCGGTGTACCCCATGCGAGAGCTCGGGTTTTTCCGCGATGCGCCGGGCAAAATCGGCACGGGTCGTTTCCGTAATCTGCATGCCGATGAAGTCATATATGCGCTCGAGCACGCGCATGGGGTCGCGGTGAAAATCCCGGTGGATTACGTCGAGCACTTGATGCGGATGGCCTTTGCGCACGGCATCGCAGCGAGCCACGGCATGCGACCATTTCGCCACTTCCCGGGCCAGCATGTTCTCGGCGCGCTGGTCGGCGCGGCCCTCCTCCATCACGGGATGCATCTTCATGAGCAGGGCCACCAGCGAGGGCACGGCCTTGGCCGGATCGCGGTGGGTTTGGATGACTTTCGCGTCCGGGAACACGGCAAACAGCAGGTCGAGATTTTCGAGGTGCCCAGGATTCTTGAGCAACCATCGTTTGTCTGGATCGTTGCTCCCGATCAGCTGCACCCCCCGGTAGTAATGTCGATATGCCGCGGCCTCGCTCTGGCATTGGCGCCAGGCATCATAGGTAGCCGCGGACCACCCGCAGTTCCACAAGTTGGACAGGAACGACTGGCGCAGCATCATGCAGCATTCATGTACTTCCTCTGCAATGCGCAGGTGCGCCGCGCGTGCCTCGGGCGCCGCACTGTAATGGGCTTTGAGCCCCTGCGCGGTTTTCTGAAATTCCGGATAATGCTCCCAGGTGTCGATTGGCGGTCGCGGCATGGGTGAATCCAGCAGCCAGGTCTGCAGGCCCTGAAAGCGTGGATCCACCGCCATCAGCCGATGCAATGCCGTGGTGCCGGTGCGCGGCACTCCGGTGATCACCACCGGACTCAAGATGGGGTGCGCGTCGAAGCCGGGGTTTTGTTTCATCGACAGAACCGCCTGCGCCCGGCCGCGCAGCACACCCACGACCATGCCCCAGGCGATGCGTCTGCCGGTCGTGGAGAAATGCGGGTCGTAGTCCATCGACTGCAGCAGTACCGTGAGGCCCGGTAAATAGTCGGTCGGGCCGAAGTCGTCCGAGTGGACCTCCCCGGCCACGATCTCGTGCAATTGGTCGAGCGCCTGCCGGAAGTTTTTAGGCGGATCGTAGCTGGTATCCATGGATTCTTTGCGAGAATTTGACGCGCTTGATTGTGGGCTCCAACCCTAGGTCGAAGCAATCTACTTCGTTATGACCGCTCGGCTGCGGCATGCGGTCCGGCTCCGCCAAACTCCCCGCCGACGCCCTAGAGAGCGTACACTATCTTAGCGTGCTCGGCAAAAATGGCCTGGGCGGTTGTCCATAGGAGATCCGTGATGGAAAGCAAATCATCGCAAAAGAGTTCTCTCGACCTTTTCTCCCATCTTCAGGGATTGAAGGCCGCCGAGGCACAGTTGAGCGACACGTGGCAACCCGATGACCCAGGCTATCGCGCCGACCTGTATCGGCAGACGATGATGAATCTTTCATTTGCCTACTTCATCTACTTCCACGCCGACGCCGAGCATCCGGATTGGAGCCCCTTATGGAATCCGGTGTTTACCTGCCAGCCCAATCCCGACGACATATACCTGTTGAGTCCGCTCCGCGCTGATTTGACCTATCGGGTCAGTGGGAATCGAGGCACTGTACGTAAACTCATCTTCGTGACGCAGCAAGGCATTCCGGGGGTCCTCGAGGACCCAACCAAGTTCTGCGATTTCAGCAGCATCGATGACAAGGACTTCGAGATCGGAGCGGATGGGCAATTCGAGATTATTTTCAGCGCCAAGCGTCCGCAGGGCTACCAGGGAAACTGGTCCATGCTCAAGCCGAAGGCCGACGCAATGTTGGTTCGCTATCGGATGGTGGATTGGGAAGCGGAACGGGACCCGCAACTGACGATCGAGTGTCTAGACCCGGTGGCCCCGAAGCCGCGACTGACGGCGCAACAGATCACGGAACGCATCGAGCTGATGTCACGTGTGCCGGGCAACATGACGCGCCTCTTCTTCAAAATGCAAAACGATTTGAAGCGCGGTTTCGGCGTGAACAAGTTCGAACTTGTCCGGCTCCCCGGATTGGATAAGCAAATCTATCTTCAAGCGGTGTTCGAGCTGGACCCGACGCAGGCGCTGATCATCGAAACCGACTTGCCACGGACAGTTGAGTATTGGAATTTCCAGCTGAACGATTACCTTTTCAACGCTGTTGAATATGTGTATCGGTCGAGCAGTATCAACGCCTCGACCGCTCGCATCAGCAGTGACGGCAAGTTGCGCTTGGTCGTTGCCCTCGAAGATCCCGGTGTGCCCAATTGGCTCGACCCGGCGGGCTATACGACCGGGACCATCTACGGTCGCTGGTACGACGCCGATAGCGGTCCGACACCGACGTTCAAGCGTGTGCCTCTCGCGACGCTCCGCAAAAGTCTTCCGCCGGACACCCCCACCGTCGATGCAAAACAACGCAACGAGGAGCTGCGCACCCGCGTGCGGGCGGCCCAGCGTCGACGACGATGGTGATCAATCATGCCGCGGGATCGCCCGGTGTGCTGGTGGTCGGCACGGGATTTGGATGCCGCATCCAGGTTCCCGCCTTGCGGGCAGCGGGCTTCAACGTACTGGGACTTGTGGGGACCGATATCGCCCGCACCCGGGAGCGCGCCGCCGCAAACGCCCTGCCGGGAGTATTTACCGATCTCGACGAGGCGATCACGGAGAGCGAGGCCGCGGCAGTGGCGATCTCGACGCCGCCTCACACGCACGCAGCGCTGGTCCTCAAAGCAATCTCTCATCGTCGCCACGTTCTATGCGAAAAACCATTCGCGATGAATTTAGGAGAGGCTCGTGCCATGCTCGAGGCCGCCGAACGAGCCGGCGTGGTGCATGTCATCGGCCACGAATTTCGATGGGAAACGTCGCGCGCCTTGATGATGAGGGCAATCGCCGACGGGTTGATCGGCGAGCCTCGGCTCGCAACCCTCACCCAGTTTTTACACTATGCCGGCCATCCCCGGGTTCGCTTGCCCGATTGGTGGTTTGACCGAGATTCGGGCGGCGGTTGGCTCGGCGCCTCCGGTTCGCACATGCTCGATTGTCTAAGAATATGGCTCGGTGAGTTCGAGAGTCTCAGTGCTTCGCTGCCGAGGATAACGCCTGGTGAGGGAGCCGAGGACTCCTATGTCATGCGCTTTCGGCTCAAAAGCGGAGTCGAGGGAGTGTTGCAACAGACGGCGGGCGCGTGGGGCCCTCACGTGGCCACGGTTCGCGTGGCAGGAACCAAGGGCACTCTATGGTTGCAAGACGGCGCCGTTTGGCTTGCGGATGATCAAGGCACGCGCGCCCTGCCCGTTCCGCAGGAGCTGCTGCTGCCGCCATTGCCGCCTTTGAGCAGTGATCCGCGCCAAAAGAGTCCCGAGTGGCAAATGTTGGCACAGGTCGAGCTTGCCCCCTACACCGAATTATGCAAAGCCTGGCGTGCCGCGATCGACCGCCGTAGCGTCCCGTGCCCGGTGCCGATTCCGACATTTGCGGACGGCGTTGCCAATACTCGGGTGCTCGATGCCATCCGCTGGTCCGCGGCCAACGCGGGCGCGCGCGCAACCGTTCCGGAATCGTGAAAGAGTCATGGTCGATCTCGGTATAGAGTACATCAGCGTCTTCGGGCTTCCGCCCGTTCAATTCGTCGAGCTCGCGGCGGATCTCGGTTGCCGCTACATCACCTCCTCGTTGCGGCGCTCCGGCGCCTACAATCCGCATGCCTACCCGATTTTTTGCCTGAGAGAGGATGCGGCGCTACGCCGCGAAATGATCGCGGTCATGCGCGAGCGCGGCGTGTCGCTATCACTGGGAGAAGGCATCGGCATCCTCGAGAACGTGGATGTTCGCAATGCCTATCCCGCCGATCTTGGTTTGATGGCGGAACTGGGCATTCCGCGCATCAATGTTGTCTCCCTTGATCCGCACCTCGGTCGTACATTCGATCAATTGGGCCTGCTCGCCGAGATGGCTGCGAACATTGGAATCGAGACGATGGTCGAGTTCGTGCCAATATTCACGATATCCGATCTTGCGACCGCGGTGGCCGCGGTGAAACATGTTGGCCGGCCCGATTGCCGAATCATGTTCGATACCATGCACTTTGGCCGCTCCGCAGCGCCCATTAGCGATCTTGCCGACGTGGATCCGCAATTCATTGGCTACGTGCAGTTGTGCGATGCGCGCCGGATACCCGTTATCCAAGATTACTTGGAAGAGGCAATGTACGAGCGGATGGTGCCGGGCGAAGGCGAGTTGCCCCTTCTCGATATGCTCAAGGTACTCCCGCGCGATCGAGTGATCGGCTTGGAGGTGCCGCTGCGCCGCGAAGCCGAAGCAGGAGCCGGGCCCCACGAGCGCTTGGGGCGTTGTGTGGAAGCGGCGCGCAATCTGTTGGCCCAAGTACCCTGTTGAGGCGCGGGCTTTGATCGCTGCGCACGCGCAACACGCATGAAGGACCAATGTTGCTAAAGAAAACCAAAGTCAAAAATACTGCCGCAAAAAAGACCGGTAGTCTCGCCAAGCACGCGGAGCTCGTACGCCCGCGACGCTCTGCAGAGGTGATTTTAAACCGAATCGTGCACGCGGCTGCGGAAGAGTTCAAGAGGTGCGGATATGCGGGAACCACGACTGCAGCCATTGCTCGCGCTGCTGACGTTACACAGGCACAGCTGTTTCGATATTTCGACTCAAAATCCGATATTTTCCTTGAGACCATTTTCAAGCCATTGGATCAGCAGCTCATGAATTTCATTGATCAATACAAGCCTAATATTGGCGATTCCGCGAAAAGGCGCCGAAGCGCCGGCCAATACACCAAGGCGCTGCAACACTTCATCAGTGAGAATGCCGGAATGCTGACTTCACTCGTGGTGGCGCAAATCTACGATTCGGGGGCAGCGCACGGAGTCGCCAAGATTCGCAGTCTTGCCGCATACTTCGATCACGGTGCGTCCATGATGAAGTGCCAAATTCAAGGGAAGGCGAGAGTCGATCCCCGCATCATGGTTCGCCTGTCGTTCATTGCGGTATTGGGCACGGTCATGTTCAAGAATTGGATATTTCCGGAGGAATTGGCACAGGATGAGGAACTCGAATCGGCGCTGACCATCTTCATCATGGAGGGCGTTGGCGCGAACGGTCCTCGATGACACGCGCCTACACCGCGCTGCCAACCTACACGGCAAGGGCGCCGCTACGCCCGTCAGGTCTGATTGGGCCGGTTATACTGATCCGTGAGACTGGATCGGCGCCTTAGATGTTCCTACGCCTCCACTGGCGCCGCAAATCCAGCCACATCCTGCAACGGAACTCCGGCCGCGCAAAGCGGACATTCCGTTGAGATCCAGAGGTTATTGGGCATAGCGGCGAGACTGCGCAGCGGGACGCCAACCCTGGCGGCAAATGCCGATGCGGCCCCGCCCAACACCAGCAAAGCGCTGATGTCGACGACTTCGGCTCCGCAGCTCTGCAGGTCCGTGAACGTACCCTGTATTGCAGAACCCGCGTTGATGACGTCATTGATCAGCGCGACACGCTTGCCCTGAAGCGCCGGCCGAAGTGCAGCCGGAATTCGGTAGCCAACCGGGAACAGCCCCCCTTCCCAAGAGCGTGCGAAGCGCTCGGAATACATGAACTGAACATTGAGTTGCAGCGCCACCATCAGCCCTATAAACGCCCCCTCAACCAAGGGCCCGCATACTGCGTCGACCGCCAGTTTCGACAGCGGCGCTGCGAGTTCAGCAGCAAGCATTTTCGCACGCCCAGGATTCAGACATAGCGACTCGAGATCGAGCCATAGGTCGCCATGGTGTCCGGACTCGAGCAGGAAGTGCCCCTTTCTCGCCGGCAAAAACTCCAGAATCTGCTGCTGCATACCTCTCCGGTCAACGCCAAAATCGAGCGGCCGGTTCCTTCAGCACAATATTAGAGGACCGCCTCAATGCCTAGTCAATCCGAATATCTAGCGCACCATCGCACATATGGGTAGGAGCGCCATAAAAGGGCATCCTCGCAAAGCCAAACGCTAATCGTGTGTGTTCGGATCCAGGATCTTGTCTATGGTGCGGCGCATGGCGGCGATGGCCTCTTTCGCCTGGCACTCGGCAGTCATGACCCGCCAAGTACTAGAATAAGACGACATACACTAGGAGAGAGCTCAAAATGAATCTCGAAGAAGAATTCTTGATACTCAAAAGCACCGTGCAGCAACTGAAGGATCGACAGGACATCCTCGATTGCATTCAGCGCGAGAGCCGGGCCCGCGACCGTCAAGATGTCGACATGATTGCGGCCTGCTGGTGGGAAGACGGCGTCGATGAACATGGCCCGGTCGTGACAAAAGCGCCCGAGTACCCGGCGCGTGCCAATAAAGGGCATGCCGCGAACTTCAACATGACGAGCCACAACATCACCAACCACATATGCCAGCTTGAGGGCGATACCGCCTATTGCGAGTCCTATGTCATCGGCGGCTTGTTTTGGCTGGACGGTAAAACCACCACGATAGCGTTTGGCCGATACATCGACCAGTTGGAACGACGCCGGGGCGAATGGCGGATTGTCACCAGGCGCTGCACCATCGAGATGTCGGCGGACACGGATGGCACATGGGTACACTCGAAAAACGTCAAAGGATTTCTCAAAGCCGTATGGAGCAAGGATGATCCCTCTTATCAGAGGCCCATTGTCTCCAAACCCGACGGCCTGCGTTGGTAGGCTATGATGACTCTGTTTTCAACACATCGCTTTCCTCGGCCGCAGCATGCCTCAGCGGCGCTGTGATTCGCCGTCTGATGTAGCGGGTGCGACGCGATCCTCGGACTGAGCGGGCGAGATGACAGCCCTACCAGCGCTCTCCCCCTTCGATCGTGAGCGGCCGGTGGTATGCGAGGTCGTTCGTGTCACGCGAACCTTTGAGGTAGCCGCTGCCGGGCACCATGTTCTTGTTCGGTAATATGGCCTTCCCTTCGATCGGAATTTCCACAGTCGCCCGGCGTATTACGATTCCCCATCGGCCATTCCGCTTCTCCAGACGGTCGATATAACGCCCGGCAAGAATTCGGGCTGTCTCACAACCCTTATCAAGGAACAGCCCAATGACATAGCTTTCGGCATGTGCAACATCGCCATCTATCTCGCATGCATGCATGGTGACGTTAT
>Ga0302325_10033543_pt1 | contig 10518 bp, 13 predicted proteins | sample Palsa_T0_2_FD_201948 | JGI IMG/M metagenome (GOLD analysis project Ga0302325, IMG submission 201948) | Peat permafrost microbial communities from Stordalen Mire near Abisko, Sweden - Palsa_T0_2 | ecosystem: Environmental > Terrestrial > Soil > Palsa > Peat permafrost | place: Sweden: Abisko...
TGCGGCGTAGCTCTGCTTTCAGCCGTTCAATCTCTGAAAGCAAGTCAGGTTGCTGGGAGGATTCTCCAGAATTCATCCTATTACTGTTCCTGGCTGCTTTATCAGCATTTTTCCACCGGTAAACCAAGTTATCGCCGATGCCCAATGCCTGGGCAATTTCGGGTACAGATCGTCCCGAAGCGACCATTTTTAGAACTTCTTCCTTGAAGGAGGCGTCATACTTTCTCCGTGTCTTTTTCGTGCTTTTTCCAGTCATTGCGTTGTGAAGTTAAGCAAATTGACTGTCCGGAATTATTGGTGCATCTCAATTCCCTCGCTCATTTTTGTTGTCGAGTCAACGGATCTCCCCTCTTGAAAACTTTGGATATATTCTTTTATGGCGCTAATATGGAGAAAGACGCTAGTGTACTCAAGCCCCCAACCTACACGAACAAATCTGGCAATCATATGCAGCATTTAGCCATTAAAATACTGCAAGTCAAGCATTTTATTCATTTTGTAACATAAGGCATTCATTTACAGAGGCTATTTCTTATTTTTCCACCTTGCTTGGGCAGCTTTTTTAGCTATTGCAGACCTCTTTTTAGGGGAGAGCTTTGCGGCCCGTGCATTTCCGCCTTTAAGGCCACCCAGCCGCCCTAAAGCGACCGCAGCGGGATTCTTAGCGGGGATTTCGGTATCATCCTTGTCGCCGGTTGCCATATCTACTATGCTTTTTGCTAGCTGGTTCATGTCCAGTTTGCGTTTGGATATATTTGCCATGGCATAAAGGTAAAAAGAAAATGCTTAACCGGTTAAGAAACTTTTATTTAGGCAACTATATACCAAATGGGATAAGGGAAATATTTAAACTATTCGATGCATTCTAAGTCTTTATCACCGGGCAGATCGGGGAGGTATAGGTTTTGGCAATGGATATTTCTTTTCGAAGGCCCGTAAAGCATCTTTAATTGTCCGGTGTCCGCTGCTGATATAGGACATAGGCAAGTCTAATGTGTGAATCCCAAACTTATTCCCGCCAGCCCGCCAAAGATAGGCTACCGGTTTGCCGTTGATAAAAACGTCCCATTCGCAGTTGTTTAGTCGGGTGTATGTGTATTTCATACCTGCCTTTGCATCTAAGAGTATACCCCTATTGAATCCGGGTGCAAACAAGTTACTTTTAACTCCCCAATTACGGATTGGTGATACCCCAAAAATAGAAGAGGGTGTCTCAAAAGTAAAATGAGGCACCCTTTTTCATTTTCAGTTTTTTGGGTAGGTTTATGCACAAGGGAACTGTATAAATTGGCGAGTTGAAAGCTAGTCCCAGTATGGTTTTTGTGGTAAATTATGGTATGGCAAGAGGCAAAACCCTGTCGGTGGTGTTCAAGGCCAACCACCAACATCAGATCATGGCCTTCCCTCCCAGTCTGGACGAACTGGTAGCAGCAGGTCACCCGGTGCGGGTGGTACACGAGGTGCTGGAGAAGATAGACATTACGGCGTTGCTTCAGCAATACAAGCCAGGAGGGACCAGCAGTTATCATCCCCGGATGCTGCTCAAAGCGCTGGTTTACGCCTATATCAATAATATTTACAGCAGTCGGAAGATAGAAGAAGCCCTGCAGCGGGATATTCACTTTATGTGGCTGACCGGTATGAGCAAGCCGGATCATAATACGATCAACCGATTCCGAGGCCAGCGGTTACAAAAGACGTTACAACCCATTTTTACCCAGGTCGTGCAGTTGTTATGTGAGGAGGGGTTATTGAGTTTGAAGGACTTGTATACGGATGGAACCAAGATCGAAGCCAATGCAAACCGGTATACGTTCGTTTGGGGCAAGGCGATCAAGACCAGCAAGGAGCGGATCGGACAGCAATTAGACGAGCTGTGGAAGTACGCTCAATCGGTGGCTGCCTCGGAACTGGATGATACCGATCCGTCAGGCTTCAATAAGATTGATAAGGAGAAAGTTATCGCTACAATCGACAAGATCAATACGGCCTTAAAGGACAAAAAGGTAAACAATAAGGTTCGTCAAAAGCTGAGCTATGCGCGCAAGAACTGGCCGGTAGCGCTGGATAAATACGAGCAGCAAGAGAAGACATTGGGAACCCACCGCAACAGCTACAGCAAAACTGATCGGGACGCGACGTTTATGCGCATGAAAGAAGATCACATGCGAAATGGGCAGTTGAAACCCGGTTACAATGTTCAGATCAGCACCAATAATCAATTTATCGCTTCTTACAGCCTTCACCAAAATCCGACTGATACCAAAACGTTGATCCCTCATCTCCAGGAACACATCCGCAACTACGGGCAAAAACCCAATAATGTAACGGCTGACGCTGGCTACGGCAGTGAACAGAACTATCAGTGGCTGGAAAACAAACGGATTACCGCCTATGTAAAGCACAATCAGTTCGACCGGGACCAAAGTCATAAGAAACGCGATAAAAAGAAGCCGTATGCAGCCGACAAATTTATCTATAACCCGGTCACCAACCGGTATAGCTGCCCGGCCGGCAAAGGCATGAAAAAGATAGGAGAACGGATCAAGCTCAACCACAGTGGCTATGAACAGACGCTAACCCGCTACCAATCTAAAAACTGTGCCGGCTGCCCGCTTCGTGGCCAGTGCAATCCGGATTATGAGTACCGCACTATCGAAGTCAACCTCAACTGGCACCGATTAAAACAAAAGGCAGCAAAACGCTTAAAAACCAATCGGGGCCTCCAAAAACGAAAACAGCGCTGCTTCGATACCGAACCCGTATTTGGCAATATCAAGCACAACCACCACTTCAAGCGATTTATGCTCCGTGGCCTCGAAAAGGTCAGCATTGAAACCGGCTTACTGGCCCTGGCGCACAACCTGAGAAAGAAAATAGCCTAAAAAAAGGGTAAATTGCCCTCGAAATCTGCTGTTCCCCACTCCACTACTTTCTTAGTTCATCCAAAATATCGCTGTCCAACCAACATCCACCGTAGCCTCCATGTGGCGCCGTAAATCAAAAGGCCGTCCCTTTTACTTTTGGGACGGCCTCTCTTAAGCCGTCCTTGGCTTGTTGATAACTTGCTTTCAACTGAAAAACTACTTTATCAGGCTGCTACTATAAGATTTCACCCCTGGAACCACCCGGCAAATCCCGGAGAGCGGAGGCGAGCCTGTTACCGGCTGCGCCGTTCCGTCCCCAGCCTTCAGAACCCATTAACCATTAAGCCTTATCCTATGAAAGCTCTAATGTAGTAAAAATTCTGAAACTGTAGTGCTTTTACACTACAATATTTTCCAGCCGTTCGCTGACCTTGCTCACATGATTCGAAAGGGCGACCAGCACATTATCAACCATTTCGCACATGCCTTGAAGAAATGGCGGAAGACGAGAAAGTTAAGCATCCGGGAACTGGCCGCTATTTCAGACATTGACCATGCCATGATCGGGAAATATGAACAAGGGCTAACCAATCCCACCTTAACTACCATTTGTCGCCTATCGGATGCCCTTGAAATAGATCCTTCTGAATTGATACCCCCGAAGAAAAAATAGGGTGTTTTAACTAATGTCGTTGACTTAAGCAAAAATGGGTGTTTTAACGGTGACATCCTCGTTGAAACTTAAATAATTATGCCGACCTGATACAAAAAGGTGAGACGGGCATCCTGGATAAAGGTTGCCAAGCTCATGTCCCTAGTGCCATGCTCATTGGTGAGTTCGAAGACATACCATGTGGGGTTAAGTTGGCGTCTGCTGAACACCCAACAAGTAAACCGCCGCCTTTCCGGATAAGCGGATAAGCTTTTTATTTCGCTGAGATTGGCTATCGATAGAGTATCCGTCGAACGATATACATCAAATAACCTTGGATAAAGTAACCCGCGAGAGAGTAAGCCCATCATCCCATTTGGCGGCGAGTCCATCCGCATATTAAATGAGTCATACCGGTAGGTTGCCGGCGCGATCCGGGTGATGGACCCATCAAATAGTGGATAATTTCCAGAAATATAATGATCGTGAAACACCTCCTGCACCTCGTTGGCCTCCCGCTCACCTTCAGTCCCAACTGCTGCAACATCAGTCTTTGGTACGGTATCCTGCTGAGCCGAAATATGGATTGAGGCACAAAGAATGCCCGCAAATATTAGCGATGAAAACATAAGTAAGCTAATTGTTTTGAAGGTAAGCAACTCCCGGCAATTCGTCGTCAAAACACTAACGTTATTTACTGAAGGGTTACAGGTCTTTATAGTTCATCTGGTACAGCCTGGGCGGTCTTTTCTTTCGAGGATGGTATCGGCCGGGTCGGACCGCTTCCGTGTTGGCTTCCACCTGCTTGTCAAAAACGGCGAGGGCGCGGCGGATCATTCGCTTGATGAACATCCCGATCAGTATGCTTTTCGCCGACCAATAGGCGAAGGTGCGATTGATCTTGCGTCCGTACTTCACCGTTCCTCTTTGTTGTTCTCCCTTGTATTCCTTGATCACCCTTTCCTCTATCGGGAAGGCCAGCGCCGCACACATCGTCATCATCATTGCCTTCGCATAGATATCCTGCTTGACGGCTGTAGCTGTTTTTCCACTGAAGGCTTCCACCTGCACGCGAGCTTTAAACATTTTATATCCTTCTTCAATGCCCCACCGGATACAGTACAGCTCTGCCAGCTCCTGAAGCTTGTACTTCACCGGATCGAGCAGTGACGTGCAAAGGATCTGCTCTTCTCCGCTCTCTGCCTGCACCTTGACCATCCTGCACTTCACCGTTTTTCTCATCGCAGGGAACTCTTTCCTGTATCGCTCAAAGTCCCCGTCCGGCACTTCCATCGTAACGGTGATATCCTTTTTGCGACTCTTTATAAATTCCTTCACCGGCAGCCAGTTCGGCTTCATCCGGACAATAAAATGGCTACCCTTTGACACGAGGATACTGAACAGATAACGGCTCGGATAACCCCGGTCCAGCATGACAATATCGCCCTTGTCTATCTTCGGTAGATGCTTCAGCAATAATTGCAGCTCACTTCCGTCGGTCTCTCCCATCTGCACATCCAGGTTCAAATAGTTCACCGGGTCGTATAGCATCGAGAGCAGACACATGCTTTTGGGTACGTCCTTGTTTTGTCCTCTGCCCATGTCACGGATGCCAAACTCTTTGTGAATACTCTCGTGGTTGGGTAAGTTGAGGAACGTTCCGTCGACGGCCAACAGCTTATGTCCATGATACCCGAGGTAATCCACCTGCTTATAAAAGCCCCGCCAGACAATATCATTGAGCTCCAGGAAGGCCTCGGGCGCCAGGTTCCGGCGCGACTTGCTGAAGCCGCCTTTGGTGATCCTGCGGATGTTGAACTCCTCATTCTCCGTTTCCCGGAAGAAGCTGTCCATCTCCCGTTGTAAGCCTTGCTTGCCCATCCTTAATATGCTGACTATCAGATTTCCGAAGGGAAGCACCCGCCTTCTGGTGAAGGCCCCCTCCTGGCCGTGCGTGTGACGGCCTTTGAATGCTTCGTCGTCATTGATATGGTAGTTTAATTGTTTGGTTACTTCGATTCGGTAATCTTTTTGCGGTTTCTCCGTGAGGGATAGCCCCTACTTACTATGCTGTACACAAATTACTTCATTATCAATCATCTTCCCCCCGTTAAAACACCCATTTTTGCTAAAGTAAACGACATTAGTTAAAACACCCATTTTTAATCGACTGATTGTGATTACTATTTTTTGATCATACGATCAGTATATATTGCATAGTTAAGAGCGAACTTGGCGCCTGCATCGGTTCTGTGAGGACTGTCACCGCCATACGCCACGCTGGCCACTTTGCGATCAACCAGCAGTTATTGCCGTAATCGGGGAATTCCCGGTTTCGCATTCGTAATCGCGCAGTTCCAAATGGGAATTACCCAATTATTGACCGGGTTGCGAGCTATATTTGGGACTCCCCGTACCCGTCAAATTAATCCCGATTCCAAACGAGATCCAGGCCTTATGATTGTAAGCCCATTGATCGATCTGGTTTTGAGGATCGAAATCCCAGCCCACCGTCCACTCCAGGTCCAGGCTATTCCATTTGGTAATCTGCCAAAAACCCGTCAAGGCGAAGGACGGTCCGATCCTCGTCACACCGGTGGTATCCTTGCTATTCGTGCTATCCAAACTCGCCAATTGCGAGGCGCCGAAGTAAAACATCAACCCCAGGTAACTGCTTTTCGGGTTCTTTTTATTGATCATCCATTGAACACCCGTGGCCGTACCCAGGGAAAGGCCAGCCTCCCAATGTCCGCCATTTTGAAATCGGTATTTGAAAGGCAATACCATCGCCTGGCTTAAGATATCCCAGCGCTGCACCTTTTTTGCGCTACCATCCGCCAAAGTCGCCTGCAGGTCGTCCTCCTTGTGGGGTTGCAGATAAGCCTGACGCGACCCAGAGTCGTATTTGAAGAACATTTTTTGATTCTCGTCCAGCTGGCCCTTTTTTATACCAATTTTCAAGATCTGGGCATGCAAACAGAAACCAGAAAGTAAAATAGTTGTTGTGAGAACCGGGGCGCTAACCCAAATTCTCCGGCTTTGACGTAGATGTTTCATACGCTGTGGTTTATGGTTAATTGTGCGTTGCAGGATGAAGCTACACCACTATTCAGAAAAGCCAATACCGTCTTTTCACGGTATTTTGGGCTTTAGACGATAGAGGGGATTTAATGGTTTTTAAGTGAAGTCCTGAAATAGGTTGACTGATCTACTTGTTTTTTTGCATGCCATATCGTGTCAAATGGTTCATCCAGGCCAAATTCCTGCTCCAGGATACCCTTAATCCTTTCGGCCACTGCATTGTCATAGGGGCTTCCGGTCTGGGTCATTTTTGACTCAAGGAAAATAGTTATAATGTTTGCTATTTTAAACATATCTCGATATAGTTGTTTACTATAACAAACATTATGAACAGAAGGACCATCATTATTTTGCCCAAGCTGGAAAAGATCCTGGCGGAATTTGGAGAGAATGTAAAGCTCGCAAGGCTTCGCCGGAAGCTTACCGTTGAACAGATCTGCGAAAGGGCAGGCATCGGCAGGAACACCTTATGGATGATAGAAAAAGGAGCCCCAAGTGTGACGATGGGTGCATACGCACAGGTACTATTCACCCTTGGAATGGAGAACGACCTTCTGAAACTGGCGTCTGATGATGTGCTCGGCAGGCGGCTGCAGGATGCTGGCCTGGAGACCAAAAAAAGAGGGCCTAAAAAAAAAATTGACCCTATTTTTGCCAGGAACCGCAATATTCAAAACACTATCGAGCACGGCGATGCAGACCACAAAACTAAAAATGAGACGTATCGCTTTGGTCCTAACCAAATTGTATAAAACCAACCGGAAATATTGTTGCCACGTAAGATCGGTTGTCACGGTATAAGTATCTCGCAAGGAATTTATTTTTAAGCCAAACTTTCGATTTTTACCCATCCCATATGCCTCCAATATAACACCGAAATCGGAATTTCGCAAGACGGCCCCACTACATGCGTCCTGGTGTCCGAAATGCCTACTGCCCTTATTTTGTTACAAATTATCTTCAAAACAGGGCTTATATTGTTACAAAAATACTGACAATGGAAGAGTATCCGCTTGTATATCGCTGTGCTATTGTGGTAAAACCGCTGCAACCTTTTCTGGATTGGTTAATTAGCATCGAATCAGACAACAGTCAGCCCTTAAACGAGCTTCAGCTGGACAGCAACATTTACCTGCTGCCAGACTATGAAGAGGTCGCGGACATCGAAAAGGCAATTGATAAATATATCAAAGCTAATTACGTTGGTATCTTCACTCATGAACTTTCAGACTGGTACGTGGATCCCGCCCTATACCCCAAGATAACCTTTCCGGCCTTCCTCGAATGGTTCGAGATAGCAACTCACACTATGATTTATGATACCGTAAAGAGTTCGATAGAAAAAGAATAATTACCCGGCCGAAGTTTATCGAGCTCCCCCTTAATTTTCAGCGCCGGCTGGCGCAATCCGCCCTCGGGCCGGAACTGCCTGTCCTTCCTTTCCGCTTTCTATCTACCGGTTCGAATATATCATTCCAAAAAGTTCGCAAAAATGCGAACTTCGCACCATAAATCACTATCTTCTTCCCGCTGCCCGACCCTCCTGTATCAAATATTACCTTTCTTCCAACTTACATTCTTATTATCAGGCTTATTATTTGGGTACACCCCTCACAAACCATTAAATCCCCACCAGCTTGAAGATGCTGGCTTTACTACCTGGGTAGATAAAACTCCTCCCTAATCCTCACCAACAACCCCTCTGCCATCACCGCATCCGGCATCTCCGGCAGGTCAGCCCGCTGATAAAGCTCCTCAATCCGGACCATCTTCTCTTCCACCCGCGCCATCAATTCCTCGAATGAAAATTCACCCGAGCGGATACGCAACAGAAAATCCCGGTCCGCCCGGTGAACGATCACCCTACGCTCCAGCGCAATCTCCTCGGCCATGCTCAGTAGCCGAAAAGTATGCATCATATTCTTTGCGTCATAGTTTTGCCCATGGGACAGTGTGTTATGGTACCGCTCCTCATTCCGCTCTCCGACCCATTCCCAGTATTCGCGGTATTCCCGGCAATAAATGGAATAAGCGTCCTTATTGAAATGCATCACCGCCAGCGGCGCCAAACCGGCCTCGACGGAACTGAGCAGCACATCGTTGGCGGAAAGATCCGAGACGATACCCCGTAATCCGGCACTCGACGGCTGATGATACAAATGATAGGCATCCCGGAAATGCGCCAGCGCCACCAGCCCGCAATCTTCCTGCCGGAACCCGCGAGCCTCCAACCAAGCGGGTAAAGACACGGTCCCGTTATCCTGAACGACATAGCAAAAGTCCGGCACCGGCTTCCGCTCCTTCTCAAAGCTTCGGTTGATCTTTTTATTAAGTCCCCTCGCCTTTTTGACCTGAGTTTTAGCGTATCCGGCAAAACTATCCAGGCAAAGCTTCGAAAGAAAGTCTTCCGGCTGGATCAAAGACATCAATGGATGCCGGTAGAGGGCACAATCCGGCGGGGTGTTTAACAGCTCCAGGATATTCGGGTTGTTCCTACAAAGCAGGTCTATAAAGCGGCCGATCTCGAAAAATACTTCATCCTGGCTGTCGTTGCTCACCTGGGGAGTATAAGTCAGCCCGTACAACTCGGCCCGCGGCAAAACAAAAACACCCTTGATATCCGTGTCGGATGAAGGAAGCGATAAATTATACGCCCGGCTGCCGCTGACACATTTCAAAAGCAGATGCTGCGGCTGCTGTATCAACTGATCAAAAGTCATGCTGATCCGCGATGGTTTTGCGAAATAAGTCATCCAGGTCATCCGAGTCGCGAGTAGCCGGCAGGAGGGTATCCGACTTTGTCTTGCATTCCGCCAGCGTTTCGGCAATCCAGGTCTGCAAGATCCCGACCGGTGCTATCATAGCCTTTTCAGAGGCCGCCGCCTTCCTTTCCAGCAGCTGGTCCACGGCGTCCTGCCAACCACAGTCGGTGACCAGCACCCGCAAAAGATGGAATTCCATGGGCGGAACGGATCGCCGCTCCAGGATCCACCGGCAGGCAAGCGCCGGCCGCAGGGCATAGAAATATCTCTTTAACTTTACCTCTTCACCCTGCAGATCGTTATCAAAGGTATTTTTGGTCATGGACAAGTAATGGTGACAGCCGGCCCGGTGAGAAAAATAATTCGCCATCCTGCTGCGCAACTCAACCGCAAATCCGGTTTCCTCTTTGTACACAATAGGTGATTGCAGCCACTCATACAGCGTACCGTTGGACCGCAGGAAAAGCTGCAAGGCCTTCCGGATATCCCATCCACTGATGTCGAGCACCTCGTTTACCGGCAACTCGATGACTTCCCGCCGCTCCCTGATGCTCAGGTACCTGTCACGCGGCCTCATATAGATGAAGCGGACATCGTAGTCGCTGTCCGGGGAAGCGAAGCCCCAGGCCCGGCTGCCCGATTCGCAGGCAAACAGGACCTTCACCGCATGCTTTTGCTCTAAACCTTCTATCTGCTTATCGATCTCTTCCCTCATGGGTATAAAAATCGCGTAAAAGCATTTGTTTTCAAAATAAATATCCGCTCTGGCATCAGGTCATTCATCCAAAATAATTTTCCAATACCCCCCTTTATCCGCACCAACTCTATCAACAATCCCCATGTCCTTCATTTTTGCCAATTGCTTTTGTACTGCCCTGGCAGAAATTCCATTTTTCTCAGCAATGGCCGCGGCAGAAATGTATTGATCGCGAAAAATCAACTCCAAAGGCCCTTCCCATTTTTCTACGTACTTTTCACCGAACTTTTCTACGAACTTTTCTACGAACCCCCTCCCAACCATCTGCATGTAAATAAGGTACCTCTACTTTGATTTTGAGCGGAATTATCGTCTTAAACACATCCCCCTCATCCAATTCCGGCACCGCCCCCGCCGCATATTCCGGCCCATACCTAAACACATTCCTCACCCCCGACC
>Ga0302325_10033546_pt1 | contig 10518 bp, 11 predicted proteins | sample Palsa_T0_2_FD_201948 | JGI IMG/M metagenome (GOLD analysis project Ga0302325, IMG submission 201948) | Peat permafrost microbial communities from Stordalen Mire near Abisko, Sweden - Palsa_T0_2 | ecosystem: Environmental > Terrestrial > Soil > Palsa > Peat permafrost | place: Sweden: Abisko...
CGCGATATGTGTGCGAACCTCTACCATGGAAACGCTCGACTCCTGCCTCTACCTTAGCTTCTTTCCGGCGGCGCGGCGCATCAACGAAGCCACGATACCGTCCCGCGAAGCTTTAAGGGCGTGGGCTTTTGATCATGGATTCGATGTGGAGCGACAGATAACTGTAGTGCAGGAAATAGACCGGTATTTGCCTGACTACGCGGCTAGAATCGCGAGACGAGGTTACTCCGATTTAGCTTCGATTACCGATCATGAGTTCAATTGTGGGGTGAAAGAACTGCGTCGCTATTGTGACGGCGCGAATCCGACACAGCCGATCATAGAAGCTATCGACTTTTTCGTGTTTCGAAGGTAAATCGGCGGCCACGACAGGGATAATCCAGCCACCGTTGCAGGGGAGTGTGGCCGCAGTACGCCGAGGAGGTCCTCAATCGTTTGCATTCGGATTGACAGGATTTGAAACCGATTTCTCCCAACACCAAACCCTTCAATTGTCCACTGAGTACAATCCGGGAAGGTGTGCGAATCGATTACCGCGCTGCCCCGGCCATCGGCTCCGGGCGGAAAATCGAGGGAATTGCGGGGGTCGCAACGTGGCGGATCCTCTTCGGCTGACCGGTGAGATCGAGAATCAGGGCGAACAGCCAGAGAACCAGCACAGAGAAGACGGCGAGCAGAATTTGCCACGGGCCCATGGCTTGCCACGCGGCGGCCACAGCGGCCATGGCTTCGACGACCCACAAATGCACGACATAAACCGGCAGGCTCTTGCGGCCCAAAGTCTGCACAAACGCGGAGGCCGCGGACTCGCCGATCATCGGCCAGAGAAGATCGGTCGTGGTGATGATGCCGAAAATGATGCTGAGATAGCGCAACGCTTCCGGTGTGGACAGAGGCACCTTGGCGAACGTGAGGCCGAGGCTGAGCTGCGGCATGCCCCATTGATAGCCGTATTCCATGATGAAAAGGATACCCGCCACACACCAGGAGGCGACGGCCAGGGAAAATTTCCGGGAGGCGGTCAGGGCGTTGTATTTCGGCCACGCCCAGCCGAGAAGTAATCCGAGAACGAAGATCGTCTGCCAGAGGATTGGCGGGAACTTCAGATGCTGCGCCGGGGCCAACGCCCACGGGTGCCAGAGTCCCCATGTGAAGAGGCCGAGGCTGGAGACAAGGACCAGGAGCCAGCCCCGTTTGAGCCGAAGGGCCTGCATAACGAACGGGGACAGGGCGATCATCATGACATAGAACGGGAGAAGGTCTCCGCCTTCGCGAAGCAGGAACAGGTCCCGAAGAAGGGTGAACGGATTGACGAAATTTCCGCGATCTCCCCGAAGAATCTCCAGGGAAATCCAGGCCATGGCGCTCACATAAAAAACGCCCAGAATATAGGCCGACCGACGCCAGAGGTTTTTGTAGGTGGATTTTCGTCGGCGGTCATCCCGAGCGCGCGGCCAGAAGATGACGCCGATGCTCAGCCCGGAGACGAAGATAAATCCACCCGCGGCGAAGCGGGTGTAATCTCCGATCACTCTTCCAAGAAAATCACCGAACTGGATGTTTCGGAAATAGAGGTGGACAAGCACCATGTCGATGAGGCACAATCCACGCCAGAAGTCCAGGCGTTGTTCGCGGGATGGAGATTGCAAAGTTGATTGCATGGATGGAACTATGGGCCTGTGAATCACTGTTGGATCAAATTCCCGATCTAGTTTTAATCAGCATCCCATTGTCTGGCCAATCCCCCCCATTGCAATGGTTGCCTAATATTACATCACCATACGGGGAATTTCAAGGACGGTCATTGGAGTCGCAATGTTAAAATGCACAGCTTTATTGTTGATAGTTCTCATTCCCAGCCTCGCCATCGGCGAAATCGTGAAGATTCCCGTAAATTATCGTCAGGGCACCACCCATCTTGAAGGATTATTGGTTTATGACAACAGCATTCAGACACCCAGGCCGGGCGTGCTCGTCTTTCCGGAATGGTGGGGCCTGAACGATTATCCCAAACATCGGGCCGAACAACTTGCCCAACTGGGCTATGTTGCTCTGGCGGCGGATATGTACGGGGACGACAGGGTGACGGACAGCCCCGCGGATGCGACCAGGTGGAGCAGCGAAGTTAAGGGCGATCTGGATCTCTTGCGCGGGCGGGCCAGTGCGGCGCTGGATGTCTTGGCAAAGGATCCGCATGTCGATCCCAGCCGGATCGCGGCCATCGGATACTGCTTCGGGGGAACCGTGGCTCTGGAATTGGCCCGCAGCGGAGCGCCGATGGTCGGTGTTGTGTCGTTCCACGGGGGTTTGGATACGGCCCGTCCCGAGGATGCCGCGAACATCAAGGGCAAGATATTGGTCTGCACCGGTGGCGATGACGCGTTTGTTCCGCCCAGTCAGGTCCAGGCGTTTGAAGCAGAGATGCGCCAGGGGCATGTCGACTGGCAGGTGCTGACCTACGGCGGAGCGCATCACGCGTTTACCAACCCGGCGGCGGATTCGCATCACATTGCCAATATCGCTTACAACGCCCAGGCCGACAGAAGGTCGTGGGAGGCGATGAAAGGGTTTTTTGAGGAAATTTTTCAGTGATTGACGACATGATAAACGGTGGACAACGTCTATAATTGCATGAGTTAACAGCGGAGATTCCCCATGGGCGTTTTTGCGTATGAGGCGATGAACTCGTCCGGACAGGAAGTGAAGGACGAAATCGAGGCCGCTTCCACCGAGGAGGCCATTGCCAAGATTCGCGGTAAAGGGTTCTTCCCCACCAAGGTCCGGGAGAAAGCGCAAAAGAAAGCCTCCAAAAAGAAAAAAGGCGCGGCCGGCGATTCCCAGCCATTGCAGAAAAAACGCAAAATGCCGATTTCGATCGGCGGCGTGCCGCGCAAGCAGTTGGTCAATTTCACCCGCCAGCTCTCCACCCTTCAGGATGCCGGCTTGCCAATCCTGCGCAGTCTGCAGATTCTGGAATCCCAGCAGAGGCCCGGCCTGCTGAAGGCAATCATCGGCGGCGTGGCGGACGAAGTCGAAGGCGGCGGGACGTTGTCCGATGCCATGGCGAAATTCCCCAAGGCGTTTGACAAACTTTATGTGAACATGATCAACGCCGGCGAGATGGGCGGCGTGCTCGACCTGATCCTGGCGCGTCTGGCGGACTTCATGGAGAAGGCCGCGAAGCTGAAGAAGAAGGTCATCGGCGCCATGATTTATCCGGCGGTGGTGATCAGCATCGCCGTCGGCGTGGTCTCGTTGATCATGGTCGTCGTGATCCCGAAATTCAAAAATATTTTCGCCGACTTCCACACGGAATTGCCGGGCGTGACCAAGGCGCTCCTGGCCATCAGCGAATGGTTCGCAACCCAATATGGATGGGCGTACATCCTGATATCCCCGATTGTGTTTGTCGGCCTGATGAAGCTGATCCAGCTCAGTCAAGGCGGCAAGTATCTCGTGGACGCCGTTAAGCTAAAGATTCCCATTCTCGGCGGAATTCTGGGCAAAACCGCGATCGCCCGATTCACGCGCACCCTGGGAACGCTCATCAGCGCCGGTGTGCCCATTCTGGATGCGATCAACATCACCAAGGAAACCTGCGGCAACGAAGTCTACACGCGCGCTCTGGCCAAAGTTCACGACGCCATCCGTGAAGGCGAATCGATGGCCGACCCCCTGCGCGCCACCAAGGTGTGCGACGCCATCGTCGTCAACATGATCGACGTCGGCGAGGAAACAGGCGACCTGGACAAGATGCTCATCAAAGTCGCGGACAACTACGACAGCGACGTGGACGTGCTGGTCAGCTCCCTGATCAGCATTCTGGAACCGGTCATGGTCGTGGTGCTGGGCGTCATCGTCGGATTCATCGTCGTCGCGCTCTTCATGCCGATGGTGGCCCTGATCGAAACGATTTCCGCGCCGAAACAACATTGATTGCTTGAGTAACGAAGTTGCGAGTTGCGAACTGCCGTTTGCGCGTAATAACGCCGCCGCTTTCACCCTGATCGAAACCATGACCGCCGTCGCGGTTCTGGTGATCCTGCTGGGCACGATGATCAGCTTGTCGAGGCATGTCCGGGCGGCATCCGCGGATGGATTGACCAAGGATGTCCTTCGTCGGCTTGATACCGCCATGGCGGTATATGTGCATCAGTATGGATCCACCCCTGCCGTTCCCGAATTCGTCGGCGATCAACAGCTTCCGCCCGAAAGCCAATTGCGGCGGTCCGCCGAGCGCAATGATGAGGGATTTATTCACGCTCTGAAATCGGACGGATTGCTCACCGGTGTTTTCGACGATCTGTCGATTGCTTATTACGATGAAGTTCGCGTTCGGGATGCCTGGGGAAGCCCGATCGTCTTCATGACCCACATGCACCCCGCAATCGGCATGACCTCCAAGGGATGGTTCTTTTTCAGCGCGGGCCCGGACCGGCAATATCTGACCCGCGATGACAATCTATACAGCTACGATCAACCGGTGATTCAGCCCTGAGGCCCGGGCGGTCTGCCGGGCGAGCCGCGCACGGGTCTGCTATAGCGCGGCGCGTTCACGCCCGGGATCAATCGTTCGTGCTGGTGGTAGACCCACGGAAATTTCTGGTGAAGGGTACGATAGGATAATCCCAGCAGCCACGCGAAATAATGCATCAGGAAAATTCCCACGATGAGCAGCCCATACGCCACCGGACCGCTGAAAATAGCCGATGCGTGTTTCATCGCCGCCAATAAATACGCTTCAATGGGGACATCGAACATGCCCAGGATATAGAAGACAAGAGCCACGGCATAAAGAATCACCAGCAGCGCATAACGCGGTCCGATCTGGGCAATAACGCTCAGGATGCGGTCGGGCCGCAGGTTCAGAAGCGATCCGCTGGTGATGGTGGTAAGAACCACGGCCGGGAACAAGATCAGCCCGATCGCATCCAGAACAATAAACGAAACAACCCCCCCGGTGAGCGGCCAGCCATGAAATACCCAAAACAGCCACAATATGATGGCCGGCCCGAAACAAATCATCCATGCCAGGAAAACATGCGCGAACGGATGCCAGATATCTTCGATGAGATTGAAATTTCTCAGGAATCGCGGAAGTTCGTCATGTTCTTCGATGCCGATTTCCTCCACCACGTTGGCGTAATGGGCGATCAGGGCCGGCCCGACGAAGATTATCGCCGCGATCGAGAGAAACCCCGAGAACGCCGTGAAGAAAAAAAAGACGTGCGCGAGCAGCACGAAAAACATCGCCGCCAGATTGATGGGGCTGAGCAGCCGCACCACCGGCGAATACAGCGAATCGCCGTCGAGCTCCGCATTGGCATAGTTCAGTGTGCGCGTGGCCATGGGGATTTGCGACGGGTGCGCAAAGTCCGGGTTCTGCACAATATCGAGGGGCCGGATCAACTCTCCGGTTTCCGGATCATATTTCGGGTTGGTGGGCCGCTCTTCAAATTCGAGGATATTGTCCTCGGTCCCGGCGGCGGCGAGCTCTTGGAGCGTTTGGCGAAGATCGACATCCTCGCCGTTTTCGTCCACCTTGTCCTTGGCATAGACGCGGCGCATCTGCTCGAATTCGCCCGAACGCGGCTGGACGGCCGCGTTCAGGAGAAAAGTGCCGTCCTCCGACAGCTGCGCAAGCTCGTTCATCGTGGGAACATCCACCAATCGCTGGCAATCGGGGCACTGCGCCTGCTTTCCCGCCATGTCGTCGGGAAACTCGAAGACGTGAGTGCAGTGACAGGTGAATTTAATCATGGAGGACCGCCGGCAACACATTATATACGACGTTTTCGACCACCCGTGTGCCGTCTGGTAAAATGTCCCACCATGATGGGACTTCCGTATGGGTATGACGGAACCGGCATCGGACTTTTTCGTGAAAAAGGACAAAAAATGCGACGGATCATGAGTTGTGTCACGGTGCTTTTGTTTGCCGGGATCGTTCGCGGTCAGGATGTCAAACCGGACGATCTGAAGAAGCTGCTGACCGAAACGCGCGCGGAGTTGAAAACCGCCCAGGACCGCAAGGCCGAGCTGGCCGTCCGCGTCAGCGATCTGGAAAAAGCCAATCAAAACCAGGCCGCCCAGCTCGACGACCTGAAACGCAAGGCCGCATCGTTCGCGGACAGAACGCTCTTCCTCAGCACCGAATACGCGGCGTGGACGCAGTTCATCAATCTGAATCCGAAGGTGAAGATGCAGTGGGCGATTTTCGAAGAAACGATCGCCACCGCAAGCGCCGCTCAATCCCCCCTCTTCATGGACACAAACTGGCCCCTATCCAATTGAGCCCATCCAATTGAGCCGGCCCGTCCCGGGCCGATCCCGCCCCCAATTCCCTCTCACTGCCCGACTTCGATCCGTACATATTTCTCAAGTATCGCGCCTTTGCTCTTGAGATAATTCGCGACCGATCCTTTGAACACCTCGGGATTGACGTATTCCTGATCGACCAGCACCCGCTCGGCATAAAAGCTGTTCAGTTTTCCCAATGCGATCTTCTCCGCTATCTCCTGCGGCTTGCCGGTGGCCCTGGCCTGCTCAACCGCGATCTCCTTTTCCTTGGCAACAGTTTCCGGCGCAACATCGCTTCGCGTCATTGCGATTGGACGGGACGCCACGATGTGCATGCCGAGATTGCGGAACAGATCATCCTCCGCCTTTCCGCTAAACGCGATCAAAACCGCGCTCTTACCGTTGCCGGCGACTGGATAGACATAGCTGCCGATGACACCGGCGGTCGTGAGCGACGCGGTCCGGCCGATGATGACGTTTTCGCCGGTTTGCTGCGAAACGCTGACGAGTTGGTCCCTGACAGCCGGATCATCCGAGAGTTTGACGGACGGATTGGTGAGAAATTTCTCCGCCGCGATGGAGGCCAGCTTGCCGACCGTTTCATTCTTGGCGGCAAAATCAGTATTCGTATTGATCTCGACGATCACGCCCCGTTTGCGATCCGGAGAAATCGCCACGGCGACACGTCCCTCCGAAGCGGCCCGTTCGGTGATCGACGCCTTGACACCCTTCTTCCGGAAATATTCGATCGCCTTCTCAACATCGCCGGCCGTTTCTGTGAGCGCCCTTTTGCATTCCATCATTCCCAGGCCGGTCTTGTTGCGAAGATCATTGACCAATTTCGCGGTGATTTCCGCCATGACTTCTCCCAATTCATTTTTAGCCACAGATGAAGAGGATGCACACAGATAAATCAGATTGGCAGTTTATCTGTGTGCATCCTCTTCATCTGACTTCGGCGAGCTCAGTCGAGCCGTGGCAATATTGTATTTACGCTGATTGAACCGCGGGGATATTCTCCGGATTCGGCGCGTTTTCGACAGGCGCGGCTGTTTCCTCGCCGCCTTCCGGCTTGGCGTCTTCAGCGCGGAACGCCGCGCGCGTGCTGCGGCGGCGCGGTTGCTGCGGCTCGTCGCCCTTGGTTTCCGACCGCCCGGTCTTCCCCTCAATCACCGCGTCGGCCATGTCCTTCAATATCATCTCGATCGCCCGCATGGCATCGTCATTGCCGGGGATCGGAAGATCGATCAGATCGGGATCGCTGTCGGTGTCGATCAGCGCAACCGTCTTGACCCCCAGCTTGCGGGCTTCCTTGACGGCAATGTGTTCCCGGCGCGTGTCCACGATAAACATCACGCCCGGCATCCGGTCCATCTTGCGGATGCCTTCCAGATTGGCCTTGATCTTGTCGCGTTCGCGCGCCAGCGTGGACTTCATTTTTTTGGAATAAGTGTCGATCTGCGCTTTTCCCGTGGCGCCGGGCTCCCAGAGTTTTTCGAGTTCTTCAAGACGGTTTAATCGGGCGCGGATCGTGCGGAAATTGGTCAGCGTCCCTCCCAGCCAGCGCTCCGAAACGTAATGCATTCCACATCGCTTGGCTTCTTCCTCGATGGCATGTCTGGCCTGTCGCTTGGTTCCGACGAAAAGAATGTCCCTGCCCCCCGCAACGGTCTGCTGAATCAGCTTCCTGCCCCGGAGCAGTCCCTTGAGCGTTTCCTTCACGTCGATGATGTGAATCATGTTCCGCTTGCCGTGGATGTACGGCGCCATTTTCGGATTCCATCGCGACACGCGATGTCCGAAATGAACGCCGGCATCAACCAGCGCTTTGACGGTTTCAGCCTGCGATTGTGGCATCAGCAACTCCAAAACATCGGCATTCCCACTGGGGATGAGCCGGCAGCCCGTGCCGCGATTGGATGGCCAAGACATCCACCGCCGCCCTGGGGCTTGTGTTAAAAAGAAGTTTTAAATCCAGACCAGCCGGACACCTGCCCCTCCGCAAGGGGAATCCGCCGCTGGAGGCTCCTGGCGAGCCAAGCCTCGCAGATTAGCCGGTTGCGAATATTTTGGCAAGTATCGATCCGTGGAAATTCATGGGAACCGATGCTGCCAATGCGGTCGGTTTCCGGGTAAAACTGCCGTCAATGAGCATTTTGGAGTACTGACATGGGACATGATGATGCGGAACTGTCGGAAGTGACCGTCGTTCTCGCGGATGATCCGGGAATGTCCGCCAAGGATGCCGCCGCCAAATTGGCCGAGGCCGGTCTGGCCGTGTCGGATGTCGATGAATCCAACGGCGTCGTCGAAGGAACGATCGAAACCGCCAAGATCACCCTCCTGAAGAAGCTGGAATTCGTGAAATATATCCGGGACGTATTCAACTATGTCGCGGATTACCCCCCGGGGGATCCGCGGAATCTGGACATTGTCCAGGATGATCTCCCCTCCGAAGCGGACGACGCCGGCGCTTGATGAGCCATATTTCGCTCAAAAAGCACCGGCGGCGTCGGTTTTAGATCAGATACAGCTCAACCCCAGTGGCCGCCGACACGGACATATCCGCGGGGTCCTCGGTACCAGCGATCGCGCACCCATACATGATAGCCATAGGGCGGACGATGCCAGTAGCCACGGCGCCAAACATAACGGCCTCCGTACCAACCATAGCCGCCGCCGACCCATACAAAATCCGGACCGGGCGCGGGCGTTTGCACTTCGACAACATCCGGCGGCGGCCCATCCTGCACAACCACTTCGCCATCCGGTGGCGGAGGGGCCGGCGCGACTACAACCGGTGCCGGCTCTTCACGAACAACGCATCCGCTCAAGCCGCCCAGCGCCATGGCGGCCATCACCGACGTCAACATCGAGTTTCTCAATTTCTGGTTCATCTCATGTCTCCTCGAAAATAAAGGTTAGTCGCCTTATCGGCTTTTCTTGACCCGACAAATCAAGCCAATAAGCCACCCACCGTTACAACGCCAGAAGCGTCCGGTTATTGTCCAGTGGACGCTAATTATTGACGAGACAATCATTTACATTGGCTCTTTTTTGACGGTCTCATCATAGATATTCAATAGTTTTGCCTTGTCAAAGATCATTTCCTGCCGGGTAAGGCCGACGATGTCATAAACATGGGTAAGTTCGATGGCATCGACCGGGCAGGCTTCTTCGCACATTCCGCAGTAAATGCAGCGAAGCTCATCGATATCGAATTTCGCGGGATATTTCTCCCGGTCGTCCCAGGGGCTTTCGGCCGCTTCGATATGGATGCAATGCGCCGGACACGCGGTCGAACACATGAAGCAGGCGACGCATTTGACCCGGCCTTCTTCATCCTTGTTCAGGCGATGCACTCCCCGGTAAGTGTTCAGCAGCATCCCGCCCTTCTCCACCGGCATATCTTCCCGGCGCTCTTCGGGATATTGAATCACCCGGTCCTTGCCGCGGACCACGACATTGAACATATGCTTCATCGTCGTGCCCAGCCCAATCAGCACCTGCGGCAGATAAAACTGATCGCCGAGCGAAAGCCTTGGCTCCTCCAGAACGATGACATCTGAATCTTTCATAACTGTTCAACTCGGTGAGGGCAGCGCTGTCTTGGAATATCGGCTGCCCAGAATGGTCAATCGCCGATTCGTCGCCGGCGCGGGCGGGATCATCGTGCTGGCGAGCAAAATAAACGCCCCGGTGAGTACGTTGGCCCCCAGCAGCGTGAGCGCCATCGAACCGCCCATCTGGTCGTAACTGGCGCCGTGGAAGCAGAACACGACGATCGCGGTCATCATCAACAGCCCCAGCGAAATCGGGATCAATCCCCGCCACGCCAGCATCATCAATTGATCAAACCTGAATCGCGGCAAACTCCAGCGGACCCACATGAATACGAAAATAATCACGATCGTTTTGATGAAGAAAACCACCGCCCGAAGGATGCAGATGATCAGGCTCGTGGTCACGGCCGGAGAACCGGACGCCCCTCGAAGGCCCGGAAAATCCCAACCGCCGAAAAACAGCGCCACGCAAAGCGCGCTGGTGGTGATCATGCCGGCGTATTCACCCAGGAAAAACAGGGCGAATCGCATGGCGCTGTACTCGGTGTGATATCCGCCGACCAGTTCCTGTTCGGCCTCGGCCGTGTCGAACGGAGCGCGATTGGCCTCGGCATGAATGCAAATGAGGAACATGATGAACGCCCGCGGCTGAGAG
>Ga0302325_10033550_pt1 | contig 10517 bp, 7 predicted proteins | sample Palsa_T0_2_FD_201948 | JGI IMG/M metagenome (GOLD analysis project Ga0302325, IMG submission 201948) | Peat permafrost microbial communities from Stordalen Mire near Abisko, Sweden - Palsa_T0_2 | ecosystem: Environmental > Terrestrial > Soil > Palsa > Peat permafrost | place: Sweden: Abisko...
TTTCCAATGCCTCGTACTTTTCTTTCTTCATGACTTGTTCGAGCAGGCTCTTCACATTCGGCTTTCGGGAATGAAGATCCGGCACACCAACAAGCACTCTTCTTGTGACCTCGCCATCTACTGGGGCACCTCTTCTGCCTACAAGCAGGATCTCGTACGGTTTCCTCCACAAGGAGCCCAATTCAGAAATCGGTTCTCCTGACGAGGTGACTTTAAGCCATATCCACTCCTCAACCAAGCTGACACACCATTCCTCAAACAGTCCTCTTTTACCAAGTACCATATCGCGAAAAGCAGGTTTATTCGTTACCCAGATGCCTACAAAGCTGTCTTCGGTCAAGTGGTCCCCAAGCGGAATAGATGATAGCAGCGCTTTTATCTCACGATTCCCATAGGAGATTCCGTAGGACTTTTTTCGCCGTGCAGAGCGATTCGGCCATGGCGGGTCGAGGACAACGAGATCGAATTTCGGTGCCTGAGACGTGAAGATATCTATTGTAGATGTGATATCGCCGCATAATACCGTCGAATTGGACGGAATCCGGACGAAGTTCTGGTCGTTGTCAATTGCAATAGTTACGGAGTCCGGCGTGGACTGCCTATAAAAAGCCCCGACATCATTCAGATCTCCTATTTCGATATCCAAATGGGCGGGTTTATCGGACGGCAAATTGCTCTGCGCAACTTGTTTAGATTTCTCCTCGTGTCGCTTCCGCTTCGTCCCAAGTCGTCCGCTTCTCCCAGCGTCACAGTTCACATCTCGTGGCAGACACCATTCTCCTCTCCACTCGCTTTTCAGCTGATCCAACGAAAGCTGTATATATTTTTGCAATAATAATTCCTCGACAGAAAAGACTCCCAGATTCGCTCTTGCTCTTTCGGATTTCGGCTCAACGGAAGGAAATGGGTGCTCGATAGGCTTTGATGAAAACAATCTATGTGATCTAGCGCCTTGAGCTGATTCAACCGAGCGAGGAACGTCTATAAGGACTATGGTCGAGTCGGAATTTTGGTATAATATGCATGATGCCATGAAATAAACAATTAGAAGTAATACACTTGAAGAAGAGAGAAGAAAATCTGAAGAGAGGGCAGAACATTGGACGAAAGAAACACTACGTTCCGGTCACGTGCGATTTTCCAAGATTTCAAGAATATTAACCATAAGTTTATGAAGATAACATCAGACGCCTCCAAGAGCAGAAATATTTAAGCTCATATATCGTGAATAATACGAGGGTAATGAGTGGATAAAGAAAAGTTGGACGTCGCTTTCCAGCCTTGCTCCCGCCTCTCTTCCCCTAGACCTCGGAAAACAGCGGGACAAAAACATTGCCGAGATCGGGATGCGCTAAGATGACGTCCGCAGCAACTCTAAAAACCCATCTAGAAATCACAACTGCAAGGACCCAATCCTCTTCCAAGTCGACAACTTCCCTATTCCAGGTCATATTCCTCTCCTCCACACCCTATATCACGACGGAATGACAACCCAAATTCCAGCACGAAGATAATACACACAGAACCTCTTTGCGCGGCAAGGAATGCCCGCGGCCTTCTTGAAAGATGCCTCCCCTCCCGCGATGCTCGCCGACAAATCACGAGAGATGGAAGAGGCACGGAGAAAGCAGTTGGCTATCTGCCCAACGGACGACGATGCGGTAACATCAAAAGCGAAGAAGCCCCATAAGCAGAGTTTCGACTACATATGGAGAACCGGTCTGGCAGGAGGGTTGGCTGGGAGTGCGGTATGTTGACAAGCCCCAATGGAAGTTCGCACGTTTGCTGATATTCATTCGAACAGGCCAAAACTTTAGTCGCCCCTCTCGACCGAGTCAAAATCCTGTTTCAGGCCTCGAACCCCCAATTCGCAAAATACACCGGTAGCTGGTTCGGTGTTATAACCGCGATGAAAGATATCTACAGAGAAGATGGCACACGGGGTCTGTTTCGAGGCCATTCTGCAACTGTACTGCGTATTTTTCCCTACGCTGCCATCAAATTTCTCGCCTACGAACAAATTCGCTCTGTCATAATCCACTCCCCCGCGCAAGAAACGCCCATCCGACGACTTCTCAGTGGAAGTTTAGCTGGTGTAACAAGCGTCTTCTTCACCTACCCCCTTGAAGTGATCCGTGTCCGGCTAGCCTTTGAAACGAAGCGAGACTCGCGCTCCTCCCTCTCAGCAATCTGCAAGCGGATATACAACGAAGCGCCTCCGCCAAAAAGACTGGTTTCCGGACCAGCAGTGATAGCAGCAACCACCGAAGCCGTAAGAACTATTGCGCCAAGAGCAGGATTAGCGAATTTCTATAGAGGATTCTCCGCGACGATTATGGGCATGTTGCCGTATGCGGGAATGTCCTTCCTCACCCACGACACAGCAGGAGATGTACTCCGGCACCCAATTCTAGCACCTTACACCACGCTCCCGAAACCAACCAATTCGCCACTAAATAAACCAGCACCTTTACGGTCGTGGGCGGAGCTTTTCTCCGGCGGGATAGCAGGACTGGTATCCCAAACTAGTGCATATCCATTAGAGGTCATTCGAAGAAGAATGCAAGTCGGTGGTGCGGTGGGAGATGGACACCGCTTACACGTTGGGGAGACCACAAGGATGATTTTCAGGGAAAGGGGGATCATGGGGTTTTGGGTTGGGCTGAGTATTGGGTATGTGAAAATTGTGCCCATGGTTGCGGTTAGCTTTTATGTTTATGAGAGGGGGAAGATGCTTTTGGGCATTTAGATTGGGAATTAGGTATTGCATTAAAGGATGGGGTTTAGGAGAATGGAGTTTCGAATTTTTTTTGATGCTGGAGGGCATTTTCCAGTGGTTTAGTGGAGTGACTGAAATATTCCCTTGAACAATTCGGTTTTGTTTCCCACTTGCCATTCTGACAGCTACAAGTGTAGCGTGCGAATTTCCCTTGACTCCCGCCCATATAAACCGTTGCTCTCGCTTGAATTATTCTCACTTCTCTTGCTACTGCAGATGAACTCCTTCGAGTAGAGTTTGCAATGTACGGACATTCATGGGTGTTTCGGCGGAGGCTGTGTCTCTCATGACCCTCATGCATGGGGCGAGTTTCCGCCTCCGTCGCCTCTTTGAATTCAAGAGGTACAACTTACGGCAGCCTCGCGCCTTTTTAACATATTAAGCCACATTTAACTCATGGAATTTTTCGACCGAATCTATCGACATGTTTTTCTCCTTTTCCTCAATATTTAACTAGTACCCTTCAATCTTAAGAAATTGTTGCAAAGTATGAAGAGGTATTGCTCGCCCGAATTGTTTGCCGGGCGCAATGGCCTGTAGGTGATGCAAGGCTTGCATAGCCCCAGCTGCAGAGAACTGTTCAAAGCCGAACGTCATTGAGGATACCTTATACTCCTTCGGGTCCCGGATTACTTTGTGTTTCCACTGAGCACACAATCGTCGTCGTATTCAGCAACATTTTCAGAGCCGTCACTATTTCGTCGCATACTCCGCCAGAAATTGCTTTCTGCAGCAATGGCGTCCGTTGGGAAATTTATAGGATCCCTAACCTCTGTATCCAATGAGGTGACATTGGTTGTCGCTCAATTCAACATGGATTTCACCTTAATGAAAGTCGAAGCGCGTCAGGAGTACCAAGGACTCGGGTCTGCACTCGCCCCTAGTCGGCGTGAGCAAGCTGAGGCTGGCTTACCCCACACAACAGCGCGCAAGCTTGGGGCGTTATTTGAGCATATCATTCCTGACACACCGAGGCTGTATCGAGTATACGGTCAACGATCATCGGATTTGCGATGTCAGATTCTGCACATAGTACAATCTCTCAAACTGGGCCTTTCTCGGCTCACGAGGGCCTAGATGGAACCAGTATTTGGGCAGCTGCGACTTCAGGAAAACGTGCGATTGAAATGCATTGCTAGAATGCATGCTGAGCAAGATCTGGAAAGGTCCAGAAGCGATTTCGGTATGGGTGGAACTCGTTGCTCGACGAAAGTCTGAAATTTCGGCGTGTCTCGATGAAGGCAATCTTACCATGCAAACTACAGCGAGCTTGATGGCAGCACGACAAGAGATTACAAGAGCCAACCTCGCTGCATGGGATGCAAGTGCGCGCGCATGGCTCCAGACCGTAGATGAAACAAATCAAGTTCGTCAGACGCAATTGAGACTGGTTTTAGACAACATCAGCATACCTGTCAATAATCAAGCGGATCTATACCAAAGCCTTTTAAAGGCCTGGACGAATGCTTTGGTTATGGTGGAGAATTTAGTGGCTGGCATGCCGCAGTCTGTCAACGACGGCGGAGTGTTGATTGCGCTGTCCGCCTAGCACTTATACCCAGACATGCTCGTATTAGGTTCTACCACCGCCCGTATTGAGCAAAACGACCCGCTCGTAGGCCCGAGTGGTATTCTTACGATCGGGCTTCACCATAACAGTGACACTGGGATAGGGGTTTTCTGGTCCCTGCCACTGGCGCATATGCGGTACTACGGAGATGCGCCAATTGTCTCAAGGTCACTCGCAACTGACTCGTCTCGGATCTCTTTTGAGCAACTTTATCAGGTTACTCTGGGCTGCCTAAGCGCGCAATGAAATTGTCGGTCCACCCGTAACGCGTAGCACGGCACGTGGTATTCGTGATATGCAATTGCGTTGGTAGGTGGTTGATTGATTGGAAGGTAGGTCGACAGCACCATTATGGTGTTGTTAACCTTCCTTCGGTTCGCCTAACCTAATTGGGACTAGCTAGGTCACGTGACCTACAAAGCGAACGAAAATGTACCAACACTAGAGCCACTTTAGAAGTGCTCAAAAACGCCATTTCCTCCAAATGCATACAAGTTGCCTAATTAGGCCTAGTCCGTCCATACTCCTCCATTCACCCAGTATGCCATATATGTGTGTATGCCCATTTCATCTGTATATTCCTCCCATATCAACAATATGTCCTTATCCACGCTTAACCCATTCCTCCACCTCTAATTGTATAGTATTCGTATCGATTAATTGCTTAAGGGCATTCGAGGACTTTGTATTCGACTTCGTCATCGCATCGGCAGGGTTCGAATTACCCTTAATCCATCTAACCTCTACAATTTCCCTACGCTCGTACGCCTGTCGGAGGCATATAATGTCGATTATTAATCGCTTTTCATGTGTAATACTTAGCTTTACAAGACAGTCGTATAATAATCTCGAATCTGTACAAAGGACTAGTGGCAAATCGATTCCTAATATCTTATCGATCGTAAACTTAACTAAAGCTCTAATATTAAAGCCGTGGGCCATCTTATACAGCTCTAAAGCTAGAACGCTCCTAGTAACTCTCTTGCACTTTGTAAACGACTAATAAAAGATATTTGCATTCGTACTATCCGAAAGAACTAAGATATACCCGATTTAAAAGGATAAGTCCTTGTTATTTGCAAATAATGCATCCGTAAAAACAAGTAATTGCAAGGACTCCTTATTTAGCTATATAAAACGCAATCCTCTAGCGGCATTTTAAATTTGCTATTTAATGCGCCTATTAAAAGCTTTTATATCCTTTTTAGTTAATTCGATAGCTTAAGCGGCTATTAACAAATCGTATATAGCCTCTAGTTAATATACAAATGCAATATATGCACCTCTAGCTTGTTGGGCGACATATTAGTCCTTAATAAAGAGGTTCTTGCGTACAATTCCTTTGCTACTAGTTATAGTTGCATTTTTATCGCGTATTAGCTTGAGGTTCTTACACTAGCGTTCTTGCGTAAGGGTAATGCTATTATCGTTTTTAAGGTGTATAATACTACTATTAAACTTCAAATCATTAGTAAAAGTAAGTCGTTTGCGTTCCTTAGCTATAAATCCGGCTTTTTCCAACTAGAGTTATTCTTGCTTAGCAAACTAGTTATCTGCTACAAATAGTATATCGTTAATTTGAAGACTAATAACTTTAAAATTAGGAGATTTGCTATATAATAGACAAGGGTCGTATGTAAATTACTCTATTAAAAGCTTTTCGATGTAATAAGAGTAATAAGTCTTAAACTAATAGTTTCCAGCTTCCGGAACACTATATAATAGTTTAATAACCTGTAAAATAAAGCCTTAGTTAAGGTTTAGTTACTATGTAAGCTCTTAAGGGGGTTTAATATAAAAATCGCAATTTAAAGCTATTGTCGATTGCACATAAGCTTATAATATATCCCTCAAATATAGCCTTAAATCCTCTTCAATAGCTATAATGCAAAGGATAACCCTTTAGCTAATACGCTAAATAGTTAGTAATTGTGTTAATACAAGGCGTTTTTTATCGTTGTTATATGCTTAAACAACGAGCCTTAATTTAGTAAAGGCCTTTTCAGTACCCTTATTCTTTACTTTATCGACAAATCTAGAATTGAAGATGCGTATTCCCTTTAGTACGTCATTTGCTACTTCAAAAACACCCTTTTTTAGTAGTCTTAAAACCTCTAATTAGCGTAATCTTGTAAATTGTCCATCTTTTAATTGCAAAAAATGCTAAAAATTAATAGCAAAATCGGCTAATTCCTTGCAAGGTCATCCTCTCTTGCGTAGTAAGTTGCGTCTAAGTTTAAGATCAGCATCTAATTATTGCGCAACTAGTTTAAAATTACTAGTAAAATAAATATCATTTGTAATCTAAGGTTTAATAAATATAGCCCGAAAAGTGGTATTTCTATAAAGTAAAGCAAGTATGCAAGATTCCTTATCTATACTAACTAGTTTAAAGGGTCCTTCCTACTATCTTAGCTCCCTCTATACCAAAACATCGGAATTTAATAATAATTCGTAGATATTAAAGGTATTCGGTCTATTTTGTGTATTTAAGGCATTATTAACTTGTCTTTAAGCTCGAATCTTTTAAATTTGCGCTATAGCCTTCTTAATTGCAATAGCCCGCTAAGTAACACTTAGTAATAAAGGGTTATTTTAAGTTATACGAGGGTAAGCACTATAAACTAAAAGGGTAGGCATAAGGCCTTTTAGTCTTATAAAGTCGTTAATGGCCTTAAAGGTTATTTGTAGGGCCATTTCCTTAGTAATCCCTTAAATTTCGGCATTAATAATAAAGTAAGCTTAGCGGACAATTGCATAGTAGCGTTTAACCTTGCCAATAGAATAGTAAGCCTTAACTAGTACAATTTTAACCTTAATACTTACTACATTTGCATTTTAGTAGAATTCTTAGCTAGTAAAGTTTTTACCGGCATCGGTAATAATTTGGTCAAGAGGGCCTAAATATATATCGATCTAATAAGCTTTAAGGGCATCCTAAGTATGCTTTGCGCTAATATTTTGTAAGAATCTACTAGCCTAATAAATAGTCCCTTCGTCGACAATATAAAAAACTAGCTTGCCTTTAAGGTAAAAGACATTAATAATAATTAATGCATTAAAATCGACATCATCTTTAAGCGAAAACTTAAACCTATATAGTAATTGGCTATACTTTTAGCAATGTTTATAGTACTTTATAAAGTACTCGAGGGCTCTCTTGTCGACATCATAGCTTGCTCGTTTTAGTACATTCTATAGCTTACCGACTAATGGGTAACCGAAACGTCTATATAGACGCTATAATTTGACATCAGTCAAATAGCAAGGGTTGCATATAAAGGATTCCGCAATAAAAGACTAAAGAGAGGTATCCCACAAGAGGAAGGAGTAGCTAAAACGACATACTACTAGTACGCTATTGCCAGTTAAAGTAATTAAAGAGTTGGTGAGGTTATTAAAGTAGACCCCTAGCTTATCCATATCGGCTAAGCTAAGTAAGAATAGAGTCTTTGCATATATAATGTAGAATTTTACTTGGCTTATTAGTGTGTTTATTATAGCAAATCCGATAGATAATATAAAACCAATGCCGAATTATACCTTCACTTGTCCTTTGGTAGCTTTATTAAGTATAATGCTACCATTAGTATAATGCTATAAAGCCTAGAATTGTCCGTAGCCCGCAATAGAGTATTTTGAAGCTCCGGTATCAATCACAACTTTATAAAAATAGTATAAGTTATACCTAAACATGCTCCTAGTAGTAAAGGTAGTGGTTTCCTCTAGTTCCTCTAATTTAAGTACCTAAGCCGTAAGTTAATGCAAAAGAGCCTGGTTATTAAGCTCCTTTATAAGGACTTTTGCATGAGGACTCCTTGCATAAGGAATAACTAGTTCAGTTAAAAGGTTCTCGATTAAAGTGAAGTATAAATCCGAATGCTCCTTTACCACTTTATCCTCTTTTATATCAACTAAAAAGGTTATAAAAGTATCACCTAATTTATCCTTACTATCGTCTTTACCCTCGATTTCGGCCACATGCTATAAATAGGCACTAGCAAAACGTTTCTCGAAGTTACAAGATCTACAAGCCTTATTAGTAAATCGACTAAGGTTTTTAGCCCTAAATCGAGCCTTTTTAGCGTCTTATTCCTCTAATATATGCTTCCAAGAACGATAGTGTGGTTTCTTGCAAATGAAGCATAAATTTCGGGTATCCGAGCGATTATTGCAATTAAAGCAGTTGCAGTTACTAAATCTATACTAGTAAGGTCTATTTCGACTATTATTATAGCCCCGGTTGCGATCGTTTGATTAGTTCGAATAATATTATCGGTCAGTGTAAAAGGTCTTAGTAGGAGGATTCTTAGCCTTATAAGTGGTAATTAAGGACTATAGCTTGTTAATAAACATGCTTAGATCTTATAAAAGATTCGCGAGTGCATATCGACAAGCTAGAACACCTTAGCAAGCTAATATAAGTTTATTATAGAAGTGGGCGTCACTTCGGAAGTCGGGTAGCAAGCTATACTTTAATATGTACATCTTATTAGTTAAAATCTAAACATGTTCCTTTGTCGATTTCGTAGGATTCTAATATGCAATCGAATTAAGGGTAAAAGCATTCCAATCGTTTAAAGTAGCTCGTTGTGCAAAGGGTCCTTCGAAGAAATTGCGCAAGTGAGTACAGGCTTCGGTGAAAGTCTTTCGTGAGAGTTGATAGCCGTAATACTAGTCTTAGGCCATACCCTTTAACATAGTTGGAAAAGCATTAACTAGATCCTTCTCCTTAAAGCCACATCAACGGCAAATATTATAAAATATAAAGAGTTTATAATCAAGACTCCTTACACTATTATACTTTTGCTCTTTAATGTAAATCTTAGCCACGCTAGCAATTATAGTTGCTATTGCACCCGATTATACGCTAAGTTAAGTGTTTTGAGGGTTTTAAAGTAGCATATTAGCTAAAACCGGGAAACCGCTATATGCTAGTATAAATTATATAAGTTTAACTTTTAGTAAAAGGCGTTAATTGTAGAAAGAGTTCCCGATAAGTAAGATCTAGACTAAAGTAATTAGTCCTTTGCTAAGGTTTATCTTGCATTCCTTACAATTCTTATTTGTCTATATATATTAAGACTCCTTATAAGCTATATTATATATTATATCGATTACTATCTTCCCTTTGCCTGCTTATAGTATATAAACACTACTGCATTATAAGTATTTGCGTAGCTTATTAATGCTATCTCCAAGTCGAAAGAAATCATTAGTTTTAAAATCCTTAAAGTCTCGTTAATATGCTTCCCAAAGGCTCTCATCGCTTAGTTTATTCTTACCCTATATAGTCAACTTAATAGTTAAATACTACTCAATATCGCTATCATCCTTATAGTCGTCAGGAATACATCCTTTAAATTACTTTTTAACCTTTTATTACTATTTAGGATCCGCTATAATAAGCTTAGTAAACAAGTTCACAGTACTTTAAGAGGTTTAAAAGGATATATAGCAAGGACTAAGTATACTTAAAAGTAAAAGTATTCAACCGTAGTTAGTAAATTTAAGCTCCGGCGCTTTGTAGTCTACTAGTAACTCTTCTAGAAACGTCAGTTTTCCTGGGTATTATAAGCTTACTTGATATGCTACTATATGCCCTTATATGTATATACAATTCGCCTTTGTGTAATTTGTAAAAATTATAAAATTCGAGGTAAAGGTAAGAGGTAAGATTCGAGTAAGATTTGTAATAAGGTTTAAAGAGGCTTATAAGTAAGAGGGTTTATAGGAGTTTGTAGTTTATAAAATAAATTTTAGTCGTTTGCTAACTAGGATAATAGAACTATAAAAGGTAGACTTGTAAGAGTAAACCTTAAACAGTTAAAATCGTAATTAGCAAAGTAGTAATCGATCGGGGACTAGCTAATTTAATAGCTAATAGCTATTCGATATACTCCCCCTTCGACTAAGGTTCTAGAAGAGTGTGGATCGTTAGCGGACTTCTTTTCGAGGCAAGCTAACGCGCTCTTTTAATCCTTTTGATTTGAATATGTAAACTAATTAGTGTCGGTTTACCCGTAACACGTAGCACGGCACGTGGTATTTGTAATATGCAATTGCGTTAGTAGGTGGTTAATTGATTAGAAGGTAGGTCGACAGCACCATTGTGGTGTTGTTGACCTTCCTTCGGTTCGCCTAACTTAATTGGGACTAGCTAAGTCA
>Ga0302325_10033553_pt1 | contig 10516 bp, 9 predicted proteins | sample Palsa_T0_2_FD_201948 | JGI IMG/M metagenome (GOLD analysis project Ga0302325, IMG submission 201948) | Peat permafrost microbial communities from Stordalen Mire near Abisko, Sweden - Palsa_T0_2 | ecosystem: Environmental > Terrestrial > Soil > Palsa > Peat permafrost | place: Sweden: Abisko...
TTAGGCGCCGAGCGTCGCGTCCGCGCCGCGGAATACGTAGCCGCTGGCGTAGCGGGTCGGGATCCCGCGCGTGCGGGCCAGCGCGATCAGGACGTGCGCGAAGTCTTGGCAGACGCCCGCGCCGGCATCGATCACGTCGGCGACCGTCGTGCTCACGGTCGTCACGCCGGAACGGTACGCGAAGGCGTCGTGGACGAACGAGCCGGCGGCGATGAAGTACGCGCCGAGATCGTCGCCGGTGGCGGGAACCGCATCGGCGAGCCGGGCGACCTCGGGGCCGAGTGCGATGTAGGGCGACGAGGCGCGGTAGTCGGGCAGCTCCGCGACGAGCGGATCGGCGTCCAGGCTGGCCGCGGTCACGTCGTGCGGAATCTCGCCGCCGCTGGTCGGCAGGGTGACGACGTGCGAGCGCGCGACGATGCGCAGCTCCTCGTGCTCGGGCATGATCGCGAAGTGCTGGACCTCGTTGCCGAAGCGGTCGAGGTAGGAGAAGATGCGCGCCGGCGGTTCGACGCTCAAATCGTAGCGCGTGCAGTACTGGCGCAGGTTCGTGCGCGGCTGCAGGTGGCAGACGGTGTAGCTCTCCGAAACCGCGTTCGGGTAATGGTACGCGGTCTCGTGGTCGATCGTGTACTCCATCGCGCTACCCGGCCACCGCCTCGCTGCGATTGAGCGCGACGGCGACCGGCACGCGTGGGAAGTACACGTTCTGGATCGACCCGACCAACGCGTCGAGCCCGGTCAGGACCGCGCGAACGAACGGGTGCAGGCCGTCGGTGATGATGTCCGCCGCATCGGCGAAGGTGACCGCCGCGCTCAGCCGCCCGGCCAGCTTCTCGGCCACGTCGGTGTAGGCGCGCTCGGGCGTCTGCGACAACCGGTGCAGCGCCGCGTCGATCTGGTTCGCGCAGAAGTTGACCGACCGTGGGAACGTCGGATTGAACAAGATGAACGCGGCCGCGTCGGGCGGGCTCTGCAGTTGCGTCGCGGCGCGCGCGAATGGGAAGCTCGCGCAGCACATCTCCAGCAGCCGCTGCCACTCCGGCCACGGATCGTCGAACGATGCGGCGGTCGCGAGGATCCGCGCCGCCAGCGACGCGCGCTCGACGAACCGGCCGAGCTGCATGAAGTTCCAACCGTCGACGTGCGGCAGCGTGGCGTCGCTGACCCCGGCGATCGCCTGACAACGGTCGCGCACGATGCGCAGAAACCGCGACGGCCCGCGTTCACCGACCCGCCCGGCCTGGTCCTGAACGTCGAGATACAGCTGGTTGATGTGCTCCCACACCTCGCTCGAGAGCTCGGCCCGCAGCCCGATCGCGTTCGTGCGCGCGATCGCGATCGAAGAGCAGATCGAGGACGGGTTGTCACGGTCGAACACGCAGCGCTCGAGCACGTTCGCGGCGGTCGCATCGGCCAGCGCGGCAGCGGGCGCCGCGCCCAGCGTGCCGATCATGAGCGCCGTGCGCCACGAACGCTGCGCCCACGTCCCGCCCGCATGGAGGTCCATCGCCCGCGTGTTGGTGACGTCGAGCACGCGCGCGACGGTCTCGGCGCGTTCGACGTTGCGGCTGAGCCAGAAGAACGACTCGGCGTGACGGCTAAGCATCGTCGTCCTCGGCGGCGAGCACCCAGGTGTCTTTGCTGCCGCCGCCCTGGGACGAGTTGACGACCAGCGAGCCGTTGCGCAGCGCGACGCGGGTCAGCGCCGCGGGCGGCACGTCGATGCGTTTGCCGTACAGCGCGAACGGTCGCAGGTCGATGCGCCGCGGCGCGAGTCGTCCGTCGATCAGCGTCGGATGCGAGGAGAGCTGGATCACCGGCTGGGCGATGTACGAGCGCGGCGCCGCTTCGATCTGGCGCGCGAAGTCGGCGCGCTCGGCCCCGCTCGACGCGGGCCCGATCAGCATGCCGTGGCCGCCCGAACCGTTGGTGCGCTTGACGACGAGCTCGTCGAGGTGCTCGCTCACGTGGCGCCGCGTCACGGTGTCGGAACAGTCGAGCGTCTCGACGTTTTCGAGCAGCGGCTCTTCGCTCAGGTAGAACCGAATCATCGAGGGCACGAATCGGTACAGCGCTTTGTCGTCCGCGATCCCGGTTCCGATCGCGTTTGCGAGCCCGACGTTTCCCGCGCGGTACGCGTTCATGAACCCGATGATGCCCAGTGCCGAGTCGGCGCGGAAGTAGAGCGGGTCCATGAAGTCGTCGTCGATGCGCCGGTAGATCACGTCGACGCGTTCGAGCCCGCCCGTCGTCTTGAGGAACACGCAGTTGTCGACCACGATCAGATCGCGGCCCTCGGCCAGCGGCACGCCCATCGTGCGTGCCAGCACGGTGTGCTCGTAGTAGGCCGAGTTGTAGACGCCGGGCGTGAGGACGACGACGTTCGGCTCGCGGGTGCCGTGCGGCGCCGCCTCGCGCAGCGTGCGCAACAGGCGCAGCGGGTAGTCGTCGACCGGCTCGATGCGGTAGCCGTCGAACAGCCGCGGGAAGGTGCGCTTGAGGACGTCGCGGTTTTCGAGCACGTACGAGATCCCCGACGGCGTGCGCACGTTGTCCTCGAGCACCAAAGGCGTGCCTTGGGCGTCGCGGATCAGGTCGATCCCGCTGACGTGGATGTAGACGTCGTTCGGAACGCGCACGCCGACCATCTCGCGCACGAACAGGTCGGACGAGTGGACCAGCTCGCGCGGAACGCGCCCCTCGCGCAGGATGCGACCCTCGTGGTAGACATCCCGCAGAAACGCGTTGAGGGCCCGAACCCGCTGCTCGACCCCGGCGGAGATACGGCGCCACTCGCGGTGCGAGAAGATGCGCGGGATCGGGTCGAAGGGGAAGATGCGCTCGGTCCCGCTCGACTCGGCGTACACCGTAAACGTGACGCCGCGCCGCAGCAGCGCCGCGTTGATCGCCCGCACGCCGTGCACGAGCGTCTCGGTCTCGACCGCGCCGAGCGTCTCCGCCAGCCGCACGTAGTTCGGGCGCGGCGTGGTCGGGTCGGCGAAGAACTCGTCGAACACGTCGTCGACGACCGGTCGCTGAACGAGCTCGAGCATCAGTCGGCTCGTCGTTCCCCTATGCTAGGGGTCGTCCGTTCGACAGATGGCCAAAGGCGTTCGCCCGCGCGGGGGCAAGGGCAGTCCCCAATGTCCGACATCAGGACCACGATGCTCGTGGCCGTCGGGTGCGAGTTCATCTACGAAACCGAGGGCCAGGCGCCGTCGATCTTCCTGGTGCGCCCTGCGGGGGGTGGGCCGCGCATCCGATCGGAGGGCTGGGCGACCGTACCGCACCTGCCATACCACGATTATACCGATCTCTATGGTAATCAACCGCGGCGGCTCACGCTGCCCACCGGGAGGTGCACCGTTCGCTACGACGCCCAGGTCGAGATCTCGGCCGAACCCGACGACATCGAGGTCACGGCAGTCGAACATCCGGTAGAAGATCTGCCGGACGACGTGCTGATGTACACGCTGCCCAGCCGCTTCTGCCTTTCCGACGAGCTATCCGACGAGGCGTGGGAGCGGTTCGGCGGAATCGCGCCCGGCTGGGGCCGCGTCCAGGCGGTCTGTGACTGGGTGCACGGTACGCTGAACTTCGCGTACGGCACGAGCCTGCCGCTGACGACCGCGGTCGACGCGCTGCGCGCCCGGACCGGCGTGTGCCGCGACTTTGCCCACTTGGCCGTCACGTTCTGCCGCGCGCTCAACATCCCGTCGCGCTACGTGTTCGGCTATTTGCCGGACATCGACGTCCCGCCGCCCGACTCGCCGATGGATTTCTGCGCCTGGTTCGAGGCGTTCCTGAGCGGCCGCTGGTGGACGTTCGACCCGCGCAACAACCAGCGGCGCATCGGGCACATCGTCATCGCGCGCGGCCGCGACGCGCTCGACGTCGCGATGGTGACGAGCTTCGGCGCGGCGCGTTTGGACAACATGACCGTGTGGGCCGATCGTGTCGCCTGACGACATGGTGCGCGTCTCGTACGAGCTGCGGCAGCGCTTTCGCTACGAGTATCCCGGGCCGATCCACGATCTGCATCACCGGTTGGTCGTCGCGCCGCCGCGGGTGCACGGCGATCAGGTGCGGGTCTCGGATCGCCTGCTCGTCACGCCGGACGTTCGGGTGCGCTGGGACCGCGACGTCTTCGACAACGCCGTGGCGACGATCGACGCGCCGTTCATCCCCGACGCGCTCCAGATCGACTACGAGGCGGTGATCGAACGCCGCGCGGCGGTTACGCCCACCGTGCCGGCGCGCTGGTATCTCGATCCGCGCTACCGCGGACCATCGACGCTGACCGTGCCCGACCGGCGCTTGCGCGCCGCGGCCGCGGAGCTCGGCGCCGATGACGACGAGCCCTACGCGCTGGCGTCCCGGATCGGCAGCTTCGTGTTCGACCGGATGCGCTACGCGGGCGGCGTGACGAACGTCGCGACGACCGCGGCCGAAGCGTTCGCGCAGGGCGCCGGCGTTTGCCAGGACTATGCGCACATCATGATCGCCCTGTGCCGGCTGCGCGGGCTCGCGGCGCGCTACGTTTCGGGCCACATGCTCGGCGAGGGCGGGACGCACGCCTGGGTCGAGATCGTCGGCCCGCCCAACGGCGACGTCGCACCGGTCTGGGGGTTCGATCCGACGCACCGGCGCGCGACGACGCTGCGCTACTTGTTCGTCGCCGCCGGCCGCGACTACGCCGACGTGACGCCGACCTCCGGCCGATTCGTCGCACCGTACCACGGCGCGTTCTTCACCTCACGCTCCGTCGACGTCGTCAACGCCGAGTACGCCGCTTAGCCGAAGGCGTTTTCGCCGGTGATCGTTTGGCCGAGGATGAGGGTGTGGACTTCGCTGGTGCCTTCGTAGGTCAGGACGCTTTCGAGGTTGTTCATGTGGCGGATCACGGGGTACTCCAGCGTGATACCGCTCGCACCGAGGATCGTTCGTGCTTCGCGGCAGATCGCCAACGCTTCGCGGACGTTGTTGAGCTTCCCGAACGAAACGTGGGCCGCGTGAGCGCGCCCGTCGTCCTTGAGCCGTCCGACGTGCAGTGCGACGAGCAGCCCTTTGTTGATCTCGAGCATCATGTTGACCAGCTTTTCCTGGGTGAGCTGGAAGCCCGCGATCGGCTTGCCGAACTGCACGCGCGTCTTGGCGTAGTCGAGCGCGCACTCGTAGCACGCGCGCGCCGCACCGAGCGCGCCCCACACGATCCCGTACCGCGCCTCGTTGAGGCACGAGAGCGGTCCGCGCAGCCCGCTGACCTCGGGTAGAATCGCGTCGGCCGGGACGCGGCAGTCGTCGAGGATCAGCTCCGAGGTGACCGACGCGCGCAGCGAGAGCTTGCGCTCGATGTTGCGCGTCGAGAATCCCTTGGTGCCTTTGGGGACGATGAAGCCGCGGATCGCACCGTCGCGGCCGTCGTCGCCGGCGAGCCGCGCCCACACGATCGCGAGGTCGGCGATGCCGCCGTTGGTGATCCACGCTTTGGAGCCGCTGATGACGTAATCGGAGCCGTCGCGCCGCGCGAGCGTTCGCATCCCGCCGGGATCGCTGCCGAAGTCCCATTCGGTCAAACCGAAGCAGCCGATCGCGTCGCCGGCGGCCATGCGCGGCAGCCAGGTCTGTTTCTGTTCCTCCGACCCGTGCGCCCAGATGGCGTACATCGCGAGCGAGCCTTGCACCGAGACGAACGAGCGGAAACCCGAGTCACCGGCTTCGAGCTCGAGACAGGCCAGACCGTAGGCGACGGCGCTGGTTCCCGCGCAGCCGTAGCCGTGCAGGTGCATTCCGAACAGGCCGAGATCGCCGATCTCTTTGATCAGCTCGCGGGGGAAGGTGTGCTCCTCGAACCACTCCGCGATGTTCGGCAGCACGCGGTCGCGCACGAACGCGCGCACGGTGTCGCGGATCAGCCGTTCGTCGTCGGTGAGCAGCGCATCGATTCCCAGGAAATCGGTCGGCGAGGGAGCCGGGACGTGCTTGCGATGCGTGCGCGGGTCGGCGGTCGTGCTCATGCCGCCGGAGGTTCGGTCCGCGTCCGCCGCTCCCCGCCGCAGGAACCGCGGAGGGCGACGTCGTCCTTCGAGCCGATGCTGCGCGTGCTGTCGGCCGCTCTGTTCGTGCTCGGGGTCGGGTTGGCGGCCCTGGGCCGCGCCCGCGGCGAGACGGCGCCGGCCTGGTGTCACGCCGTTCCGGTCGAGCGAACCTTCTGCCGCGCGCTGGTGATCGACGCGCCCAAGGCGACGCTGCGGCTGGCGGTCGCCGACACCGAGGCGCGCCGCGAGCGCGGCCTCATGTTCGTCGCGGCGGTACCGCCGAACGAGGGGATGCTGTTCGTCTTCGCCGACCCGTCGGATCAGCCCCAGGAGTTCTGGATGAAGGACACGATCGCGCCGCTCGACATGATCTTCGTGCGCGCCGACGGCACGGTGTCGTCGATCGCGGCGAACGTTCCGGCGACCAAGCGCGGCACGCCCGACAGCAAGGTCGCGCGCCGCAGCGGGATCGGCCGCTACGTGATCGAGCTCGCGGCCGGACGCGCGCGCAGCGCGGGCCTGCGTCCCGGCACGAGCCTCACCATTCCCGACCTCGACGCGCGCTGAGCGAACGCACTACAGCGTCACGTTGTCGGTGCTCGTGCCGTGCATCACCGAGACGGTGATCGGGATGCTCGCCGATTGCCCGTCGCCGCGCGCGGCGGTCAGCGTGAGGCGGAACGGCCCAGAGCTCGACGGCAACCCGAGCACGTTGGCGGAGAAGACGCCCGACCACGTACCGGCGCTGACCGGCGACAGCGAGATGGACGCCGATCCCGTGCCGATCGAGATCTGCCGGACGTTGGTGGTGGTGATCGCGTTGATGCGCACCGTCGAGTTCGGCTGGAACACCGTCGGCGTGAGCGTCACGTAGAAGATCTGCGGCGCGTCACCGGGTCCGGCGTAGTTGCTCGACGGCGGCGCACCGAAGACGAAGGTGTTCGCCTGCGCGAACCCGCTGGGCAGAGGCGACGGTGACATTCCGGGAGTCGGCGTTCCCGGGGCCGGCGTCGCGGCAGCGCCGTTGTTCGCGACGGTCGTCGGCGTGGGCCGCGGCTGCGCCGTCCGCGCCGGGGACGCCGGGAACACGACGCCGGGCGGCAGTGTCGGCAGCGGGCGCGCCGTTGGCACGACCGCTCCCGGCGGGATGGCGGCGTTCGGCGCGGTGGTGAGATCGGGGCCCAGGATGTGGGGCGTGACGACGATGATAAGCTCGTTGCGCGTGGTGGTCGTGTTGTCGTTGCGGAATGCCTTGCCGATCAGCGGAAGGTCGCCCAGCAGCGGGATCTTGCTAAAACTCCGCTGCTCGTTCTCCTGGATCAGACCGCCGATCACCAGCGTCTGGGCGTCGCGCAAATGCACCGTCGTCTGCGTATCGCGAGTCGAGATCTGCGGTACGCCGTTGATGTAGCCGGTGAGCGAGTTCACGACCGGGTGCAAGGAGACGCTGAGCTCTCCGCTGTCGGTGATGATCGGCGTGATGTCGAGCGTCACGCCGGTCTGAAAGCTCTCGAGCTGCGTCGTCGCGACGGTGCCGGTGCCGCCGCCGACGGTGGTGAGGATGCTGATCGTGTCGCCGGCGCGGATCGACGCCGTGTGTCCCGACAGCGTGGTGATGCGCGGATCGGCGAGGACGCGCGCGGTGCCGTTCTGCAGCAGTAGGTTGATCTGCGCCTGGAAGCTGATCGGCGTGCGCGTGAGGGGTTGCAGGCCGCCGAGATAACCGGGCTGCCCGTTGGCCAACGCCGGCGGCACGACTTCGGTGAAGGTCGTCCCGATCGACGTCGTCCCCAGCTCGAGCCCGAGGTTGCGCGACATGTTCTCGTCGAGCTCCAGAATCTCGGTGTCGAGCACGACCGACTGGGGAACGACGTCGAGCGATGCGATGAGGTCCTTCGCGTCGCGCACCGCTTGCGCGCTGCCGCTCAAGATGATCGCCTGCAGCCCGCTGGGGACGACGACGTGCAGCTCGGGATGCGCCTGTGCGAGCGCCTGCTGCACGGCGGTGGCGATGTCTTGCGACGACGTGCCCGTGCCCTGCGTGCCGGGAACGATCGAGCGCAATTGCACGATCTCGTGGTTCGACGGTGCAGCGCCCCCCATGGCGGCCTCGTCGCCCCCCAGCCCCGGCGCGCCCGGCATCCGCGTGCCGTCGAGCTGGGCGACGCCCTCCGCGATGCGCTGCTGGTCGACCGCCGTCGCCGTGACCGAGATCGCGTTGAGGCTCGCGTCGACCGAGACGTCGGTTTGCGGAAAGGCGCGCTTGATCAAATCGGCGACCGATCTCGCGTCGACGTTCTTCAAGCGGTAGATCTGCGTGTAACGCGCCCCGAACGGTGGAACGTCGAGCTGGGCGATCAGCGCCTTGGCGCGGGCCACGTCGTCCGGCGGGCCGACCAGCGTCACCGTCGGGCCCGAGACGGCGACGCGCACGCGCGGCACTTCCGCGCTGACGCCGCGCGCGACGTCGGCCGGTTTGCGCTGCACGATCTTGACCGCGTCGCTGGCGACCGGGGCGATCGTCGGCGACGGCACCGACGCGTCGATCCCCGCGACGGCACCCTTGATCTGCGCGAGGTCGATCGCGTTCGCGCTGACCAGCATCGTCGAGCGCGACACCGCGGTGATTCGCGCGGCCGGATAGAGCTTGCGCAGCTGCTCGGCGACCGCGGCCGCGGGCTGCGTATGCACCGTCACCGCTTCGATGACCGGTTTGCTCGCATCCCGAACGTCGAGGCTCTGCACGACGGCGCGCGCGGCGTTGATGTCGGTGTCGCTGCCGGCCAGCACGAGGGCGTTTCCCGAGCCCGGTTCGGTGATCGACAAGTGCGGGAACAGACCGCGCAGCACTTTTGCCGCGCGCGACGCGGGAACGATCGCCAACGATACGACGGCCGAGCTCTGTGTCGAGACGAGCACCGTGTGACCGTCGCTCGCGCAGCGCAGCCGCAGCTGCGAGCAGATCGCGTGCAGCGCCTGCGCCGGCGTCGCGTCGTGCAGCGAGAGGTTCACGTTGCCGTGGACGTCGTCGGAGACCGTGATGCTCAGGTGGGCGAGATCGCTGAGCCGCAGGAAGACGTCGCGCACCGGCTCGTCGCGCGCGACCAGCTGGATCGTGCGCGGAGCATGGTTCGAAGGGGCCGGCGAAGCAAGCCCGGCGGACGCGACCAAGCCGGCCGCCAAAGCAAGCGCGAACGTGGCGGCGCGCAGCCGCCCGCGCGGACGCGACAAGGCGAGTCGCTTCTCACGGCGCCCGATCAAACTCACACCCAGCGCTTTCGCGGCCCGGCGAGTCCTCGCCCGCGACCGTTACCGAGGCTTATCTCGCCGCGGCCGCCGGCGGCCGAAACGCGGCGCCGTCCGGCGCGAAGTCGTGCTGCGAGAAGCGGAAGCATGCCGGCCCGGCCGGGTGGTGCCACGAAGCGAGCGAAGCATCGGGCGCCTCCGCGGTCGCAAACGTTGCGCACAGCCGGTACGTCGTCGCGCTCTCCTTCACGTAGACGTAGGACTTGTTGGTGACGGGATCGCGCGGCAGCGGCGGATTGTCGGAGAGCGATGCGGGCAGCGAGGCGTCGCGTTCGCGCAACCGAGTCACGATCGCCGCGAGATCGTCGACGCGGTGGCGGTCCAGCGCGACCGTGCGCGTGCGCGCGGGCGAGCCGATGGCGGCGAAGCCCGCCGCGACGCCACCGGCCACGACCGCCACCGTCGCGATCGTGATCGCGCGTTGAACGTTCACCGGTCGGACGGCTCGGCCGGCCGCAACGTCCCCAGGTAGTAGGCGAAGACGCCGCCGCCCAGTCCGATCACGACGATCGAGTCGAGCACGAACCGCACCGTCAGCGATCCGGTCAAGAAGGCCTCGAGCACCCAGATGGCGTCGCTGAGCACGCATACGCCGGCGATGACGAGCGCGAGGTAGGTGAGCCAGGCGCGCACGCCCGCGTCGGCCGATTCGGGGCGGCGCCGGATCTCCGCGGCGATCAGCCGGCCGATGACGGCGAAGCACGGAAAGGCGACGATGATGGTGGCCAATTGCCAGGCGATCTCATGGACCAGATCGGGCGCGTAGTTCGAGCTCGTGGCGGGATCGGGGAACCGGCGGTCGATCAGAATCGTGAACAACTGGCCGAGCGCGACGACCCAGAAGCCGAGCGTGATGAAGTTGAGCAGGTACAAGAACGCGTCGCGCGCGTCGACCCCGCGCCCACCGCGCGACGGCGGCTCGACGCCGAGATGCGCCGCATAGTACGCCGACAAGCTGCGGTAGACGCGGCGCTCGGACCAGCCGTTCTGCCGCAGCAGCGGTACCAGCGCATCGTCCGGAACACCGCGCTCTTTGGCGCTGCTGATGAATCCGCCGAGCGGGTCGGCGGGGACTGCAGGCTCGTTCATGGCGCCATGGTAGCACCGGACGACGACGGCCGCATCGGTAGTTCTACCGATGCCGGACGCCGCCGCCGTCCGTGAATCGG
>Ga0302325_10033556_pt1 | contig 10516 bp, 16 predicted proteins | sample Palsa_T0_2_FD_201948 | JGI IMG/M metagenome (GOLD analysis project Ga0302325, IMG submission 201948) | Peat permafrost microbial communities from Stordalen Mire near Abisko, Sweden - Palsa_T0_2 | ecosystem: Environmental > Terrestrial > Soil > Palsa > Peat permafrost | place: Sweden: Abisko...
TCTTGTTAAGTGTTATTTTTCCCATTTTACTTAGCTTTTGTATGGAGCTACGGCTTAAATTGGGGAACATACTTGATACAACCACGTCCAGTCGCTCGCCAGCTTGTGATTCTCCTACATTAATGTTTTGCATACTATCAATTAAGGGCGTAAACCAATACTTTTTTGGACATTTGATAGGGTTTGCTCGGCAATTTGATTCATTTTTGTCTCATCCGCCTGAAGTTTGGACATAAGAGACTTCTCATCGACCTGATTGAGTTTAGCCTGTATTTCTTCAATGAAATTTTTTACAACTTCAGAGACTGTTGACTTTAGATCACTATAAGCCGCCCTGCCCTCCCAAGCCTTATTGACGACTGTCTGAGATTGACCGCTCAAAAGCGACAACATCTGTAGTAAATTGGTTACCCCGGGCTGCTTTTCCCAATCAAAGTGAATGCTACCTACGCCGTCCGTTGTGGCACCTTTGACCTTTTTTGCGGCTTCTTCGGGGCTATCGCTGAGCATTATTGTACCCGCTGGGTCATCAATGCTCTTGCTCATTTTCTTCTCTGGATTACGGAGCGAACGAATCCTAATACCTTTGTCTAATTTCGTAAACTCTAGCTGCTTTGCCCATTCGTGAGGTACTACAAAAAGGTTACCGAACCGATTATTCATTCTTATTGCAATATCTCGAGTTAGTTCAAGATGTTGACGCTGATCTTCCCCAACGGGAACATACTGGGCTCCGTATAGCAGTATATCGGCAGCCATCAAAACCGGATAGATAAACAATCCAGCAGACGTCCCTGCGACATTTTTTTCATCAGATTCATTACTGGTTAATTCTCGAGCCTTCTCTTTGAACTGTGTCATGCGGGCAAGTTCTCCGTAATAGGCAAAGCAACTAAGAATCCAAGTTAATTCGGAGTGGGCTGGTATATAACTTTGACGATAGACATAGGTATCTGGATCGCCTATATCTAAGCCAGCAGCCACGAACATCTTCAAATTATTTACGGTTTGTTGATACAGAGTGCCGTGATCTATGGGGGTCGTGAAGCTATGTAAATCCGGAATAAACATATTAACCTTGTACTGGCCAGCGTGATTATGTTGTAGCTCGATAATCGGACGGATCGCCCCTAAATAGTTACCAAGATGAAATTCACCATTAGCCCTTAGACCTGTCAAGATGACCGCTTTACTCATTGTTATCATTATAGCTCAACTATCGCCGTCTGTACTGTTTGTTCCAAAACGAATTTCTCCAGGGGTGGCTTTAAGGCGGGTGACCCGCTATCGAGAATCTCCTGAGCAACTTGCTCAACAGTACGATTGTCGTCAAAGGTCTCGACCCTATTTTGCCTAAGAATCTCTATTGCTCTATCTCTTTCCATTATTTCCTCACTGAAACAAAAAACCGCCTGGTGGCGGTTTGTCTTCTAATTTAATACGAGAACTTTAGATGCGTGGATAGCAAACCGCCAAATTAGAGGCTTCAAACCAAAACGTATACGAGGTCGCTATCTTTGTCATAAGTAATCACAAAATACCAGAAATATACAATGATGTAAACTATCTTTTAGTAAACTGGCGTTGCTTGCGGGCCCCCCGGAGACCGAATTTCTTGCGCTCACGCTCTCGTGAATCACGACCGAGCAAATTAGCGCGTCTTAGGGTTGCTTTGAAATCTTCATTCATTAGTGCTAAGGCTTTGGCAATACCTAGACGAACCGCCTCAACTTGACCTTCATGACCGCCACCACTCACTTTAGCTGTGACATCAAATTTATTAACCTCTAGATCGAGGGCTACAAATGGCTGTTGCAGTTTTATGAGAAGCGATTTACTGGCGTCAAAATAATCCTCTGCCAATTTACCATTGAGCGTTACTACGCCTTTACCAGATTGTAGATGCACTCGGGCTGTGGCGCTCTTTCTCCGTCCAAGACCATAAAAATATTTTTGAGTTGCCATATTATTTATCTTTCTCCAGGTCTAGCTGTATTGGTTTCTGGGCTGCGTGATTATGTTGGTCGTCTGAATATATCTTAAGTCTATTTAATCGTTCATCCCGCAATTTATTGACTGGAAGCATCCCCCGAATAGAGTGCAGGATCACTTTGGTCGGATCTTTTTCCATTTGTTCGGATAAACTCAGTTCTTTGAGCGCTCCAGAAAACCCGCTGTGTCGGTAGTACATTTTTTGCTCCATCTTTTTACCACTAACAACAAGGTTAGCGGCATTAATAACGATCACGTAGTCTCCGCAGTCAATATTTTTGGTGAAAATCGGTTTATCCTTGCCGATCAGAAGTTTCGCGGCCCGAGTTGAAAGTCGACCAAGGGGTATTTTAGAAGCGTCTACTAGATACCAAGTTCTGGTAACATTACCGGGTTTCGCGCTGAAGGTCTTCATTATTTCTTTTCCTCCCTCTTCTTTGGTGAAGGCTTTTTGGCTGTGACTTTTTTCGGTACTCCCTTGGGTTCTTTTTCCACGGCCTTAGACACCGGAGCTGAAGCAAGATCATCAACAAAACTTATTTTGGCCATCTGAGTGTTATCTCCCCGACGCAAACGAGTTTTCTCGATTCTTAAATACCCGCTATTCCGGCTGTTCAGTTTTGGAGCCAGCTCGTCGACAAGTTTGTGGGCACTGCTAAGCGTTTGAAGTTGAGCTATAATCAAACGACGATTATGAAGATCAGCTTTTTTTGCTTTGGTGATAAGTCTCTCAACATATGGGACGACTTCTTTAGCCTTTGGAAGGGTAGTTTCGATCGACTCGTGAATAATCAACGAATCAGCCAAACCCTGAATCAACGCCTGGCGTTGGTCGCGTTCGCGGTGGAACTTACGTCCTTTGTAGCCGTGCCGATGCATGTTTTATAACTCCAACTCCGATAACTTTTCTTTAACCTCGTCCAGAGCTTTATTACCGAAGCCCTTAAGGTCACGAAGTTCGGCATCACTTAGGCTAAAGAGGTCTTTAAGAGTGTGGATATCGTTATTAATAAGGGCATTAGTGGTACGGGCTGACAGGTTAAGATCTTCAATTGACATCATCAAAGCTGCTGGTTCATCGCCATTCTCGCCACCACCTGCATTATCTTGGTCTATTTGGTCAGTATCTTCTACAGCTTGAACTGCAACTCGAGTTTGTCCGGCCAGAGCGGTGTACTGATTAATTAGGATGGCAGCCGCTTCCTCAAATCCATCGCGAGGGGTAATCGTCCCATCGGTGTCGATGGTGATAAGGAGTTTATCGAGATCGGTAATTTGTCCCACTCGAGTGTTCTCTACTTTATAACGAACTCTCAGTATTGGACTAAAAATCGCATCGACAGCAATCATATCACTGGCCTTGTGGATAGCACCTTCTTCAACAGTTCTATAACCTCGCCCAGTTTCAACCGTAATATCCATTACCAACTTGGCTTTATCGTCATCTAGCGTCGCAATAACGTGACTCGGATTGACAATTTCGATATCAGCGTTTGTGGCTATATCCTTGGCTGTGACTGTTCCTTTGCCCTGCTTCGTGATTCGTAGGGTCTGAGCTTCGTCGCCAAATATACGGAATCTAACACCCTTTAGATTCAGCATTATGTCTACGACGTCCTCTTTAACTCCCTTGACCGTGGCAAATTCGTGGGTTATCCCTTCAATTTTAAATGCTGTAATAGCAGCACCTGAAATGCTCGAAAGCAAGACTCGACGCAAACTGTTACCCAGTGTCATACCATACCCACTGTGTAGTGGCTCTATGACAAAGGTTGCGCTTGTATCGCTGTGTTCGTCAACTTTGACTACTCCTGGTGTATGGATTGCGTTTGACATGCTTCTTTGACCTCCTTAACGTGAATAGTATTCCACGATTAATTGCTCGTTAATTTCCGGTTCTGCCTCTTCGCGAGTTGGCGAACCAGTTATGCTGATTTCAAATTTCTTTCGATTGACCTTGAGCCAACCTGGCAGTGACTGTGGTGCTGGACTGACTTCATCGATCTTTTTGAAATACTCTGACTTATGACTGCGCGGACGAAGTTTAAGCTCGTCTCCGGGGTTTAACCTAATTGATGGAATATCTACTCGTTTGCCATTGAGCAGAAAGTGACCGTGACTTACTAACTGTCTGGCCGCCTGACGGCTAGGCGCCAATCCCGATCGGTAAACAGCATTATCAGCTCGTCGCTCCAGTAACTGTAGTAAAACATAGCCAGATTGGCCGCGTTGTCGAGAAGCTTCTTTCATCAGGTTTCGGAATTGTCGCTCTAAAAGGCCATACAATCTTTTAACTTTCTGCTTCTCGCGAAGCTGCAGCGAGTATTGACTCGGCTTACCGCCGCCACGACCGCCGCGACCGCCGGTTTGTTGGCCTGGCGCAGTTGTTCGCTTTACTAGGGCCTTGTGGGCCTTAGGATGAAGGGCGTAGCCTTCGCGACGACTCATTTTTACGACTGATTGAGTTTCTCGTGCCATGATCTATACTCTACGTGCCTTTCGCGGACGTACACCGCCATGTGGAACACCCGTAACGTCAGAAATGCTCTCAACCCTGATATCACCATTGCCTAAAGCCCTTATGGCGGCATCACGACCGAGACCAACACCTTTCACGAAAGCGTCCACTTTGGATAAGCCGAAATTTTGTTTAGCTAATTGACATGCTTTTTCCGAAGCTACTTGTGCAGCATAGGCTGTGCCTTTTTTGGAACCTCTAAATCCGCAAGCGCCGGCACTTGATGCTGCAAGCACCGCGCCACTGGGGTCTGTAAAAGTAATAATTGTGTTATTGAATGTGGCTAGGATATGTACCTGGCCAGTAGGAACAGCGCGCTTAGCCTTCTTTTTGCGAACAGCCGTTGGGGCTGCAGTAGTATCGGTTGTAGTAGTTTTTTCTTCAGGGTCCATATTAACTCTCGTTTAGGTCTTAGAGACCGTTTTCTTAGCTGTACCGCCAACAGTTACCTTACGACCTCTTTGCGTCCGTGCATTGGTCCTAGTGCGTTGACCGCGTGACGGTAGATGAGCTTTATGTCGAAGTCCTCTATAGGAATTAATGTCCTGAAGACGCTTAATATTGGAGGTGACAACTCGTTGTAGCTCACCCTCAACTGTGTAGTGGTTATTAATCTCGTCTTGGATTCGGGTAATTTCAGTATCAGTTAAATTCTTTACGCGAACCGTCGGATCAACTTTAGCAGCAACTAAAATATCATTGCTTGTTTTCGGTCCAATTCCATAGACGTAGGTAAGACCAACCCACACTTGTTTTTCGTTTGGAATAGTAACACCTGAAATTCTTGCCATACTTAGATCTAACCCTGCCTTTGCTTGTGCTTAGGCTTGAATTTATTAATTACATAAACACGCCCTTTACGTCGGACAATCTTATCATCGGGACTAATCTTTTTTACACTCGCACGTACTTTCATACGGATCATGCTCCTTATTCCTCAGCGCACATGACACCCTGCGTTAATTTAATTAAGACTTGCGATAGGTGATTCTTCCCTTAGTCAGATCATAAGGGGTCAACTCAACCGTAACGCTGTCGCCTGGTACAATGCGGATAAAGTGCTTACGCATTTTTCCAGCGACGTGAGCTATAATTTGATGGCCATTCTCGAGCTCTACGCGGAATTGCGTTCCTGGTAACGTCTCTGTGATCGTCCCAGTAAGCTCGATTACTTCTTTGCTGCCAGCCATAAATATAACGTCAGGTAATTATATCAGTAGTAGCTATCAAAAGTAAAGTGTTTTTAAGGGCAGTTATATATTAAACACACCTGGCTTCTATTTGATGTCTTTTAGGTATACTATATTCCTGATATGTTTTTTGGCTGGGGAACAATGCACAAATCTTGGCACTTAGGTAATGGATACACCATTACATGCGTTTATAAGTACTTCCATCTATGGTTCGTCCTGCGTTTTGTTACGGAGAAGAAATGGTATCTTCAGGGTGACAGTCGTTCGGAAGATAGAGAGCTAACAAAAGAACAAGTTCAAAAACTCATACCTACAGGCTTACCGAAAATAAACGCATATAACTAAAACGGTAAATCTGAGTCATATCTCTGTTTGGATATTTTGCCCATTGTGTCATCGAAGCCATCTGGATTATTGATCTTTAGTGGTTTCTCGGCCGGTTGGGGAAGTTGCTTATCTTCGTGGTTTATTCGTCGCTCAAGTTTCTTTATATCTTCCTCGGGCTTTAATGTTTCAGGGGTAATCCCCCGATCTCTAAGTACAGAGCGCACCTTAGTATTATTTTGCTCGTGTTCCTGAGCGACGGGTTCAACGCCTCTCAGATTGTTTCGCTTAGTGTTAAAGGTCGTTATTTCGGCAGCAAGGTCCTTAGCTTTTAAGGTTACTGTCGGTAAAAAATCTGCAAGCGGCCTATTGGTTGGTACGCCAAGCCGTCGCTTCATTTCGTTAGTATTTGCAGTAAAGAGTTTTTTATCACCCCTGGACTTAATTTGTCCTATCCCTATGCCATCAATATCACGCTGCATAAGTTCTGAAGCAAATTCTTTTTCGGTCTTAGTAAGTTTATGACGAGCAGTAATCCGTTCTAGGTGCTGTTGACCAACTTCCTGTTTACGAGTCTGTACCGCAAAGTAGGACTGTGCTAAGGCAATCTCTGCAATGCGTGGGTCGCCGTTCTGGGCAATAAGGTAACAAGCATAGCGCGTAAGCCTGTAGTCAACTACAGGACGGACAGTATTGCTACCTATCTCAACCATTTTCGTGCCTTTACGAAAATGGTCAGTTATGGTCAGACCAGCTTTTGCACACGCAGTTTCAGCTTTTCCTATAACACTACTAAAGTTCTCCCATGTCGTATAACCGAGCAACGGCATTAAATCTCTAGCAGACCAGTATTCTTGGTCATCGTCGCTTTGTTTAATTTGTTCAAAGCTTTTTACACCTTTTATAGACTTGTCATCCATTAATTAACTCCTTGTAAGTTAGTCCGCAAAGAGAGTAGCCAAACCACTCGCTAAATCGTTCTATATCAGTCATCTGTCTCGTATTATAACGATATTGATACTCGTTACAGTACATTTGTAGGTGCTTAGGGCTGACATGATAATACACCCCGTTAATGCCCCTCTTCATATGTGACCAAAATCCCTCGATATTCTGAGTATGAGCATTACCTTTACGAAACTGCATCGTTCGGTGATGAACAGTGTCGTGCGGATAGCCCATTTTGGACAAGTTCTTGTAAACGCCGTATTCGTCCGTGAAGATCCGGGTATCGGGCTTAACATTGGTCTGAATTGGAGGGAGTAAAGCACGAGAGCCAGAACTTTTAACGTGATAAATCTTGGCGCGTCCACCACGCTCCAACATACCCATAACGGTTTCTTTATTATATGAATTGGTGGTTGATCGTAATTCCTTGGCTCGGTTATAGCCTTTACCACCTATATAGGTTTCGTCGATTTCTACTTCGTTCTCCAATAGCCAGCCGTTGCCAGATTTTTCTAGGGCAAAGCGTATACGCTGTAGCATAAACCAGGATGTCTTTTGGGTTACGCCAATATATTTGCATAACTGAACTGAAGATATGCCCCTTTTCAATGAAGTGGCTAAGTAGATAGCCAAAAACCATTTATATAAAGGTACTTTGCTATCACTAAAGATAGTGCCGACTTTAGCTGTGAACTGCTTACGACAGTCACCACACTTAAATAGTAAGCCACTCTTAAACTTATAGGTCTTAATCGAGCCACAATGAGGACAAATGGCTTTATCGCCCCAGCGAACCTGCTCTAAGTATGCTAAACAAGCTTTTTCGTTACTAAATTTTTGCTGGAACTCTACCAAATTCATACCTCTAGTGTATATCTAGATAATGGGTTTGTCAAGTATATAATTACTTTTTTAAGAGAGAGTCTACTTTTTCTCTTTTTGATCGGAATTTTTCTTATGCGGTAAGAATTTTAGCCGCCGAGCCCCAAGCGCCGCCTCGGCACTGTTTTCGGCTTCATAAAAGAAATCTGGTTGCGAATATTGGTCATAGGTAACCATGAGTGCTCGAGATTCAACTGCTCGTAGAGTTTCGAGAGAAACTGACACCAAAATTAAAATACTTGTGCCACCGATAGTTATATTTGTATTTATAAAAATTTGTCCAATTATTGGAGCGAGTGCCAACAACCCTAAACAAGTCGCCCCAAACAGAGTAAGACGGTTAACAATTTTGCCCAAATACTTCTCCGTCTGATTACCAGAGCGGACCCCTTCAATAAATCCACCCTGCTTTTGTAGGTTCTCAGCTATCTCTTTACTATTGAAAGTAATACTGGTGTAGAAAAACGTGAAGATAAAGACCAGTAAAAAGTAAACAACTGGATAGATATAGGGGTGCCAGCCACCGTTAGCAAAAGTTGAAGGTGATGGTGTCTGAAACCAGCTAGTTAAATCAGTGCCTATATGTTGTAAGTTGGCGCTTTTGGATCCTGACAATATCGTTCCAGCAAAACTAGGGACACTTAGAAAGGCTACAGCAAAGATAATCGGAATAACCCCGGCCGTAATTAACTTGACCGGTAGAGTCGTGGTAACACCTCCGTAAGCACGGTTACCTTGAACACGTTTAGCATAGTTAATTGTAATTCGCCTCGAAGCTTCATTGAGTTTAACCACTAACCAGGTTAAAACTATAATAATAGCTACAATAATAGCTCCGAAAAGTAGGGTTTCTTTAGCAAACGGAAACTTATGACCAAAAAGCATCCATCTAGATTTACTAGTAACTAATACCTGAAGAACGTTCTGAATAGTCGATGGAATACGACTGACAATACCAATAGTAATAATTAGTGATATACCATTTCCGATACTCTGTTCGGTAATAAGTTCACCTAGCCACATTAGTAACATTGAGCCACCGGTCAGTGCCCCAATCATCAAAATCCACTGAAGTATCGAAGTATTGGCGGTTATATCTCCGATGCCACCAATTGATTCGGCCGACTGTCTGACTAGATATATGGCACCAACAGATTGAATAATTGCTAGCGGGAAAGTTAGAATGCGAGTATATTGATTTATTTTTTTCTGGCCGAACTCACCTTCTTTTCTTAGGGCTTCGAGTTTCGGCAAGGCTTTTGTAAGTAATTGAATAATAATTGAGGCATTTATATACGGGCCTAATCCGGCAATCATAATCGAGAAATTGGCTAAGGCACCGCCGCTCAGAGTGTTAATAAAACTTAGAAATTGAGGTGTGTTTGAAGACTGGAAAAGATTATCTAGGATTTGCCTCAAAGTATGCGGGTTAGATAGCGGTACGGGTATATAAGTTAATATACGAAAAGCTAATAATATTCCCAACACGGTCAGGATTCGCTTGCGCATTTCCGGCTCTTTTAAAGAACGCCCAATGACCCGCCAATTCATACTATTTAACCCTCAGTCTCATATAATTACCATCAAGTATACATGTAGTTTATGCCACCGTGTCCCTTACGACTTTTTTTCATCATGTTTTGCAGAGGATTTACTACTCTCAACAGCCGTTCTCTTAAACTGTGGAATTTTCTCAAAACCACCGCCAGCCTTGGTAATCGCTTCAAGCGCTTGCTTACTAGCTAACTGCAGTTGTAAATCGACTTTTTTGTTAAGCTCACCCTTAAAAAGAATCTTAGTGATAACAAATGGCGAACTTATCAAGGTAGCATCGGCGAGGGTTTGGTTGTTGACCTTAGTCTTTCCTAGAGATTCAATTTCCCCTGTATAAACTACTTCCGGCTTAGTTTTGTGCGAGTTAAAGCCATGAAGTTTTGGCAAACGTTGCATCAAGGGGTTCTGGCCGCCTTCGAAGCCTGGTCGACGCTTGGAACCAGTTCTTGATTTTTGCCCCTTAGTTCCTCGTCCAGCAGTCTTTCCACTGCCCGCTGCAATACCTCTCCCAACGCGCTTAGGGTTTTTACGACTGGAGGTGTTAAGTTCGTTGTATTTCATTACTATTCCTGTTTCTTCTTAGACTTAGGCGGCGCACTTTTGGCTTTTTTGGGGGTGGTCTGAACGGTTATTTTAGCTACAGTTTCGGTAGCTTTCGTCTGAATATTAGTGACCCAGTCTTTGGCCGGTACTAAACTCTCGAGCGATGCAATCGTAGCATAAGCCATGTTGGTTCTATTGGTTGAACCAAACGATTTACTGAGTACGTTGTTAATTCCAGTGATTTCCAATATAGTACGGACAACTCCGCCGGCAATAAGACCAGTACCAACGCTAGCTGGTTTTAAAAGGATCCTAGCGCCGGCAACTTTTGATTCAGCATCATGAGGGACTGTACCCTTGTAAAGAGCGACTTTAATCATATGTTTTTTGGCAACCTCAGTAGCTTTAGTGACGGCAGCAGTTACATCCGGGCCTTTTGAGACCCCGACCCCAACTCTGCCCTTGTGATCGCCGACCGCAACGAGTGCACGGAAACGGAATCGTCGACCACCCTTAACCACTCTCGCAACGCGGTCAATGTGTAATACTCTCTCATCAAATT
>Ga0302325_10033557_pt1 | contig 10516 bp, 11 predicted proteins | sample Palsa_T0_2_FD_201948 | JGI IMG/M metagenome (GOLD analysis project Ga0302325, IMG submission 201948) | Peat permafrost microbial communities from Stordalen Mire near Abisko, Sweden - Palsa_T0_2 | ecosystem: Environmental > Terrestrial > Soil > Palsa > Peat permafrost | place: Sweden: Abisko...
ACCGTGGCGGGAGCGGTGGAGTCGGCGTGGTTGCGGCCGACCGCGGCCTGGTACACGGAAGCGAGCAAAAGGGTACGGAACCCCGACGCGGATCCGCCCGCATGGCGACGGCCGCGGCGCGGCTTGAGGGCCGAGGCGAAGCCCTCGCCGACAGCCTGGACCGCATCTTCGTTGTTGGCGGCGGCTGCCTGGGCCAGGCGCCAGGCCGGGTGGCAGTGGCGGCGGTACAGCTCTCCGAAGGACTCGGCGTCGCCTCCGGCGGCTTTGCGGACCAGCTCTGAGTCGGCCCTGAGCGCAGAGGCAGATGCCGGGGTTGAAAGAGCGACCGAATCCATAGTGTGACCTCTATATCGGCACGATCCGCGGGAACTAGAAAAAAACGGGGGGTCGATTCGTGGGTCTTGCCCCGGCTACAACACTTTTAACGAAACTGGGCCCACTCCTGCCAGCGGGTCCACCCTTTTACGAGGATTCTATGCATAAACGTTACCAAATGGTACATATACGTCGGTAGCCACGTGCCGGGCGGGGCGATAGCGTGGCCTTATGAACTCGCGTCCGGCCACGCTTGGCCAGCTGAGGGAGTCCGGGTGGAAGTCCGTACCCGTCAAGGAGGAAGTCCGGCGCAACGCCATCAGCCGGATCAAATCAGGGGAACCCATAGTCGAAGGTCTGGTCGGCTATGACGAGACGGTCTTGCCGCAACTCGAGAACGCGCTCCTCGCCGGGCACGACATCATCCTGCTGGGCGAGCGGGGCCAGGCCAAGACCCGGATCATTCGCAGCCTCACTTCCCTGCTCGACGAGTGGATACCCATCGTCGCCGGATCAGAAATCCTCGACGACCCTTACCAGCCGGTATCGCGGCACGCTCGCGACCTCATAGCGACCCAGGGAGACGACACCCCCATCGCCTGGGTGCACCGCGACGATCGCTTCGGCGAGAAGCTGGCCACGCCCGACACCTCCATTGCCGACCTGATCGGAGAAGTCGATCCGATCAAAGTGGCAGAGGGCCGCTACCTGTCGGACGAGCTCACCATGCACTACGGGCTGGTACCCCGCACCAACCGGGGCATCTTTGCCATCAACGAGCTGCCCGATCTGGCGGAGCGGATACAGGTCGGCCTGCTCAACGTCCTGGAAGAGCGGGACGTGCAGGTGCGGGGCTACAAGATCCGGCTGCCGCTCGACGTCATGCTCGTGGCGTCGGCCAACCCGGAGGACTACACGAACAGGGGCCGGATAATCACCCCGCTCAAGGACCGTTTCGGGGCCCAGATCCGCACCCACTATCCGTTGGATGTGGCCACCGAGATCGAAGTGATGCGCCAAGAGTCGGAGCCGGCTCAACCGGAGGGCCTGAGGGTGGAAGTGCCCGATCACATAGCCGAGATCGTGGCCACGCTCACGCAGCTGGCGCGCCAGAGCCCACATATCAACCAGCGGTCGGGTGTTTCGGTCCGCTTGAGTGTGGCCAACTACGAGACGATCGTGGCCAGCTCGGTTCGGCGGGCCCTGCGCCTGGGCGAAGCCGAAGCCGTCCCCCGGATAAGCGATCTTGACGCCCTCGCGGCCTCCACTTCGGGCAAGGTCGAAATCGAAACCATCGACGAGAGCCGTGACGGGCACGTCGTCGAGAGGCTGATCCAACAGTCGGTGCTCACGGTGTTCAAGACCACGGTGCCGCCCGAGCAGCTACGGAGCGTAGCCGGCGACTTCGACGCGGGGGAGGTCATTCATACCGGAGACGACATACCTTCCGCACAGTTCGTGGACGCCCTGGCCAAGTTCCCGTCGCTGCGCGACCTGGTCGCCGTTCTGCCCGGCACACCCGCAAGCGAGTCCGCGGGTGCGGTGGCGAGCGCGACAGAATTCGTACTCGAGGGCCTGCACTTGGCCAAGCGGCTCAACAAGGATGCCGCTGGCAGCCGCGCGACCTACCGGGCCCGGTAGCGCGTAGCCGTGACGCAGTTTCGCTATTCCAAGTGGGACGGGACCCAAATCGGTTTCGATTTCGATGCCGACGACGTATTCGCCGAACTCACCGACGACCTGCTCGTCCACGGCGACCTCAATCAGGCGCTGCAGCGCCTACTTCAGCGCGGCTTCCGGGATCGCAACGGCGAGCGGATCGCGGGCATGCGAGAGATGCTGGAGCGGGTCCGGCAACGGCGGCGCGAGATGCTCGACCGACACGACCTCGGAGGCCCGTACGAAGACATAGCGGAGCGCCTGCGGGAGATCGTCTCCCAGGAACGAGCCGGGATAGACAGCCTCGTCGATGAAGCGAAGGCGTCAGGTGATCAGCGCCGCGCCGATCTCACCGAAGAGGTGGCATCGGAGCGACGGATGCAGCTCGACCTGCTTCCCCCAGACCTGGCTGGCCAGGTTGAGTCCCTCCAGGAGTACGAGTGGACCAGCACCGAAGCCCGTGAGGCTTTCGACCAGCTGATCGAAGAGCTGCGATCTCAGCTGATGCAGAGCTACTTCAACCAGATGTCTTCGTCGATGTCGGATACCTCGCCGGAGTCGGTGCAGCGGATGAAGGACATGTTCAACGAGCTCAACCGCATGCTCGAAACGCGGGCCGCCGGCGGGGACACGGACCGGATGTTCGAGGAGTTCATGGACCGCTTCGGTGACATGTTCCCGGGGAACCCTCAAACACTCGACGAGCTCCTCGAGCAGATGGCGCAGCAAATGGCGGCCATGCAGCAGCTGCTCAACTCGATGACTCCCGACCAGAGGGCCCAGCTCCAATCGCTCGCTGACTCCCTCCTCGAGGACATGGACTTGCGCTGGCAGGTCGAGCGCCTCGGAGGCAACCTGCGCCAAGCCTTCCCCCAGGCCGGATGGGACCGTCAGTACGGTTTCAACGGGTCCGATCCTCTGGGCTTCGCGGACGCAGCTGCGGTGATGAACCAGCTCGGCGACTTGGACCGTCTCGAGCAGATGATGTCGACCGCCTCGAACCCGGGTGCCCTGGCCGAGGTGGACATCGACCGGGCGGGGGAGCTTCTGGGTGACGACGCCGCTCGATCACTCGAACAGCTCGCCAAGCTCGCTCGCCAACTCACCGAGGCCGGACTCATGGACCAGCGGGAAGGACGCCTCGAGCTGACTCCGAGGGGTCTGCGCAAGATCGGGCAGAACGCGCTGTCGGATCTCTTTTCCAGGCTGATAAAGGACCGCATGGGTCGCCACACCGCCGATCGTGTGGGCATCGGTCACGAGCGGACTTACGAGACGAAAGCCTACGAATGGGGAGACCCGTTCAACCTGTCGATAGAGCGGACCGTCCGCAACGCTTTGGGCCGAAGCGGGCCCGGCACCCCGGTCCGCTTGTCGTCTGAAGACTTCGAAGTCGAGCGGACAGAGAGCCTGACGTCGACGTCGACGGTGTTGGCGCTGGACCTCTCTCTATCCATGCCCATGCGGGACAACTTCCTCGCGGCCAAGAAGGTCGCCATGGCCCTGCACTCCCTCATCACCACGCAGTTCCCCCGGGATTACCTGGGGTTGGTCGGATTCGGCGAGCTGGCCCGGGAGCTACGGGCGGAGCAGCTTCCCGAAGTTTCCTGGGACTACACCTACGGGACGAACATGCAGCACGCCCTCATGCTCGCTCGGAGGATGCTGGCTCGCCAAAGCGGCACCAAGCAGGTGATCATGATCACCGACGGCGAGCCGACGGCCCACATCCAGCCGGACGGATTCCCGTTCTTCAGCTACCCGCCGGCGCCCGAGACCATCCGGGTCACCCTCAACGAAGTCGTCAGGGCGACCCGCGAGGGCATCCGGATAAACACCTTCATGCTCGACGCCACCGGGTACCTGCGGAGCTTCGTGGAGAAGATCACGCAGCTCAACCGCGGAAGGGCGTTCTTCACCACGCCCGAAACCCTTGGCGACTACGTACTCGTGGACTTCCTCGATCAGAAGCGGGCCCATCGTCGTTCTGCGTGACGGGCTTTCCCTTCGAGCCGCCTCAACTGTGCAAGGGTTCTCGGTATGCACGTGATCGTGGTCGGCTGCGGCCGGGTGGGTAGCGAACTCGCGACCCGATTGCATCGCGAGGGTCACAGCGTGGCCATCATCGACAAGAACGCCAACGCGTTCCGCCGGTTACCCGACGATTGGGACGGCCAGAGCATTGTCGGCTTCGGGTTCGACCGAGACGACCTCTTCAAGGCCGACATCGAGCGGGCCGATGCGGTCGCGGCTGTGACCAGTGGGGACAACACCAACATCCTCACGGCTCGCATCGCGCGCGAGACATTCGAAGTCCCGAACGTCGTCGCTCGAATTTACGATCCCAGGCGGGCGCTGATCTATCAGAAGCTCGGCATCGCCACGGTTGCGACGGTGAGCTGGACCGTGGACCAGGTCGCCCGCCGTCTTTTTCCTGAGGACATGGCGACTGCGTGGACTGACCCGACGGGCCGGATCAGCTTGGTGGAGTACCCGCTGCCCGACTCGCTTTGTGGCCGCGGTCTGGCTGAGCTCGCGGACGCCGACAAGTTCCGCCCGGTGATGGTGACACGAGGCGGGACGGCTCGGCTGGCGGCGGCGAACATGGTGGGCCAAGAAGGCGACATCGTGCATTTTGCAGTCCTCGCCGAAGCGCTCGGCGACCTCAACCACCTTCTCGGGTCGTCAACTTCACCGCCGGCCGGATCGGCCGCCACGCGGGGCCGGCGATCGTGAAGGTTTCCATTGCCGGAGGCGGCGTGGTCGGTCGCTTCATCGCACGAGACTTGGTTGCCAATGGCCACAACGTCCTCATCGTCGACTCGGATCCGGCTTTGGTCGCCAAGGAGGAGCCACAGGCCAACTGCCGGTGGTACGCCGGTGACGCGTGCGAAGTCAGCACGCTGCATCGCGCCGGGTTCGGGGAGGCGGACGTGGTCGTGGCCGCCACCGGCGACGACGAAGACAACCTGGTCGTGTCCCTGCTGTCGAAGCAGGAGTTCGCGGTCCCGCGCGTCATCGCCCGCGTGAATCACCCTAAGAACCTCTGGTTGTTCACCGAGACCTGGGGCGTCGACGTTTCCGTGTCTGTTCCCCACCTTCTGACCGCACTGGTCGAGGAAGCAGTATCGGTGGGGACCCTCGTTCGCCTACTGCACCTGGCCGAGGGAAAAGCCGGGCTGGTCGAGGTCACGCTGGCGGAGGACAGCCCCGCGGACAGGCGGAAGATCTCCGAGTTGGGGATGCCCCGCGACGCCAGCGTGGTCGCGGTCATCCGCGACCGCCGGGTGGTGGTCCCGCGCGGCGACACGAGCCTCCAGGCCGGTGACGAAGTGATCGCTCTCGTGACCGAGGACTCGGAAGATGCCGTGCGGACGATCCTCGTCGGCTGAGGACCCAGGGCCGGCCGGCGCTACCCGCCCCGCGCAAGCAAGCCGAGGTACAGGTCGAAGGTGGCGTCGTCGTACGCCACCAGCCGGACCAGCTCGACGCCGGTGTCGGTCGCCCCGAGGGTGGTCACCGCCACTTCGGCTGCCCGAGGCCGCGGGTAGCCGTACACGCCGGTAGAGATGGCCGGGAACGACATTCGGAGAGCGCCAAGCTCATCGGCGACCGCCAGGCAGCGGCGGTAGCACGATGCCAGCAGCTCGGCTTCGCCGAACCCGCCGCCTTGCCAGACCGGGCCGACCGTGTGGATGATCCACCGGGCCACAAGATCGAAGCCGGGCGTGGCTTTGGCGTCACCCGTCTGGCAGCCTCCCAAGGCCGCGCAGGCGCGGCCGAGGTCGGCCGGCCCGGCGGCGCGGTGAATGGCCCCGTCGACGCCGCCCCCACCCGCGAGCGCGGGATTGGCGGCGTTCACGATCGCGTCGACGGCTTCCAAAGTGATGTCTCCGCGGACCGCCTCGATTCTCATCGGCGACTCGGCCTAGCACCTCTCGGTGAAGAAATCGAGCTTTTCCCCTTGATTCCTGGAGGCGAAGAGGCAAAGATCACATGTATGTAGTTACATAGGTGGCACTTAGGTGGTGCCACGGACTGTCACCGATCCGTGTCACCGATGTGTGTCACCGACTGAGGGGAGTAGCGGTGAGCGATCTCATGGAACTGATCTTTCAAGCGCCCAATCGGAGTTGGCAGCGCCAAGCCAACTGCATGGGTGTCGACCCCGACCTGTTTTTTCCCGAGCGGGGAGCATCCACCCGGGAGGCCAAAGAGGTGTGCCGAGGGTGTGTGGTCCGCGAGGACTGCTTGGAGTACGCACTCGCGAATGGTGAGAAGTTCGGGATCTGGGGCGGATTGAGCGAGCGGGAGCGCCGCAAGATTCGACGGAGGCGGGCCCTCGAGCGGCGAGGTGCTGTGGCAGCCGGCTGAGGCCGGTCGAGCTCCGTTGAGCCCCCTTCAGCTCCGTTGAGCCCCGCTGAGGTCCTTGACGACCGCTATTACCACGCGAAGCGCCAGGCCCTACGGGTCACGATCGCCAAACCTTCCCCCACCGAGGCCCGCCCCTTCGAGGCGGGCCTCGATCGTTGCTGATGGCGAGAGCCCGAGTTCTTCCCATCTGTGTTTCGGCTCGGCATCCAGTACGGCGAGCGGTACCAGTCCGACCAGTTCGGCCCGGTCCACGCAAGCCCGACTGGCGACGGCATCGAAGGCATCCCCGGGGCCAACCTTCCACGGGGCGATGAGGTTGCAAGACACTTGGACAGCCGTTGCGGTTGCCAGACCCAACGTTCTCAAATAAGGGCCCCTGACCGCCGCGGCGACCCGGCGGGCGTCGTCCAAGCCGGATTCGGCCAGCCAGAGGTTGTAGGCGACCAACGCAGGCCGGGCGCCGACGGCGGCGGCTCCTGCGCTGACATGAGGCGAGCTCGGACCCGTGTCCGGCTCGAGGGTCGACCACGCTGCCTTGCGCAGCTCAGGGAGGCCGCGTTCGGGCCCGTAGAGGAAGCACGGCAAGTTCAGGTCTCGGCCGGCCCAGCGGGCGAATCCGTCGCGGGCCTCGATTGCAAACGCAAGGGGACCGTCGCGCAACGGGCCGCCGACCAGGCTGACGAAGGGAACCACGTCGAGGGCGCCGATCCGCGGATGGACGCCGGAGTGGCGCCGGATGTCCACCGACGACACGGCCGACAGCGCGAGCGAGCGGGCGGCGTGCTGGACCTCGTCGGCAGAGCCGGCCAGCGTGAATACCGAGCGGTGGTGGTCGGGGTCGGAGTGGACGTCCAGGAGGTTCCCGCCTGCGCTGGCAGTCAGGGTAGATATGACCTTTTCGTCCCGTCCCTCGCTCACGTTGACCACGCACTCGAGGAGGCGCCGTTCGCGGTCGGTCATTCGCCTCGACGGTACCCGAGAGCACGGCTGCGGGGACCCTGGAAGTCCATCCGAAATGGGCGCCGGCCCCGAATACCCTTGCCGGCCCGCAGTCGAGCGACAACAAGGAGTAGTTTGACGACATGATCGCGAACCTGATGGGCGGCGACGCTCTGATCGTCCTCGTCGTCGCCATCGTCGTTCTGCTCGGTGGGAGCCAGCTGCCGAAGATCGCCCGCAACGTCGGCACCGCAGGCAAGGAGTTCCGCAAGGCTCAGCAGGAGGCGGAAGACGATGCTGAGCGCGATCGCCAGGCCAAGGCGGCGCGCGAAGCGGCGACGACGCCGCCTCCGCCCCAGCCTCTGGCCGCCCCCTCGGTCACTGCGCCCCCGGTGGCCGCCGCCGAGCCATCGATTACCCTGACCCCGGCCCAGCTGGACGCTCTGCTCAAAGCGCGCGAGGAACAGGTCCGGGGCGAAGCCGGCCCGGCCGAATCCAACTAAACCGAGCGCTCAGGGCTCTCAGTCGACGATGGCGCTCTGAAAGCCTCGGCGCTGGCGGGCGATGCGGCGGCGCTCGCGTTCAGACGCCCCGCCCCAAACGCCGTGTTCGATCCGGTTGTACAGGGCGTACTCGAGGCATGGCGCCTTGGCCGGGCAGTCGGCACAGATCCGGCGGGCAACTTCGACGCCGACGCCGTCGCTCGGGAAGAACGTCTCGGGCGGCAGCTCCCTGCACTTGCCCTCAGCCATCCATATGGTGTCCACTACTCGACCTCCGTCGTAGCCGCCCATCAACATCTCATTTGAGTTTCGTACGGCCAGTTAAGAAAGAACTGAATTGGGGACTGAACCGTCACCCTTATACGTCGGCACCCGCCGAATGGTTGCCAAGAACTTTTCGACCGAATTGATGCTCGGTCCTTCCCGACAGCCATTTCCCGTGCTCTGACGCTGCAAGCAGGCGTTCCTTGCAGCTGCTCATACTACTTGATTCGCGGCCGATCGACTGGTTTTACGGCATGACCACCCGTGGCGCTGGTACCGTCCGCGGCATGGATCGCATCGAATGCCAATGGTGCAAAGCCCAGAATGACGCCGGGGACAAGAGCTGTGGCACGTGCGGAGCGCCGCTCGACGCCCGCAACCTCGTCAGCGACTCTGGTTGGAGGGAGGCGCCCCGTCTCAAGGACATGACCGAGTTCCGCTTTTCCAGTAGCACGTGCCAAGTCGAAGGCGAGCTGGTGCCGGTCGCGGAAGTCAACTTGGGGAGTGGCGATTCGGTGTTCTTCGAGCACCACGTCCTGTTATGGAAGGACGAGAGCACGCCTCTTTCCGCGCTATCGATGGGCGGCGGGATGAAGCGGATGCTCGGTGGGATGCCGATGGTCATATCCGTGGCTCACGGGCCGGGACGCGTGGCTTTCTCCAGGGACGCTTCCGGTGAGGTGGTTGTCCTTCCTTTGCATCCCACCATGGAGATGGACGTGCGCGAGCACGCCTTCCTGGTTGCGTCGCACTCGATCAGCTACTCCTTCGAACGGATCAAGGGCATGACAAACGTCCTGCACGGCGAGGGCATGTACCTGGACCGGTTCGTCACGTCAGGGGAGCAAGGGATCCTTCTCCTACACGGCTACGGCAACGTGTTCGAACGAAACCTGGCTGCGGGAGAGAAGATCCTCGTCGAGCCGGGCGGGTTCCTCTACAAGGACTCGTCGGTGCAAATGAACACGGTCCAGCAGAACGTCAAGACCGGTCTCATGCGACACGGCATGTACCTGGCTGAAATGACCGGCCCGGGCCGGGTCGGGATCCAGTCGATGTACGTGCACCACCACAGCGGATGACCGTTACCGAGTCGAGCACCTATACCTGCCGCTTCTGCCGTTTGCAGTGCGACGCGGGCCGCGCGAGCTGCTCTCACTGTGGTGCTCCGGTGGACGTGCGCGCCGCCGTGAGCGATTCCGGCTGGCAGGAGCAGCCTGCCATCAAGGACATGGCCCGCATCCAGTTCGGCCAGTCCTCGTGCCAGATCGAAGGCACGTGCGTTCCCTCCGCTGACTTCAACCTGGGCGGTGAGGAGTCGGTGTATTTCTCGCATCACAGCGTTCTGTGGTGCGAGCCGTCGGTGCAGATGTCACCCATGCCGATGAAGGGAGGCTGGAACAGGGTGCGAGCCGGGCTGCCCCTGGTGATGCTCCAGGCCCACGGCCCGGGCCACTTGGCCCTGTCGGAGGACGCCCCCGGCGAGGTCGTGGCGATCCCGCTGCAACACCAGCAAGCGGTATGGGTCAGGGAACACCGCTTCCTGGCCGCCACAGGCAACGTGGCGTACGACTGGCAGCAGCCGGGCGTCTGGTTTACGACCGGGGGCGGCAACGAGCAAGAGAGCCACTTCCCGCTCGGGATGTTTGTGGACGTCTTCCATGCGGAGGGCGGGCCCGGGTTGCTTCTTCTGCACTCGCCGGGAAACTCGTTTGTGCGGGACTTGGGGCCCGGCGAGACCATCTGCATCCAACCCACGTCCCTCCTGTACAAGGACCCCAGCGTCGGCATGCAGCTCCACCTCGAATACCCCAACCAAGGCGGGGTGATGTGGAACTACAACCGCGGCTACAGCTACCGGCAGGTATGGCTGCGAATGTGGGGACCGGGTCGGGTAGCCGTGCAGTCGGTGTTCGAGCGCGAGGAGTCGAGCGAGATGATCACCAACCACTCGCCCGCCACCTTGATGAGGTGGTAACCTTGCGTCCGCAATGTCGTTGACCCACAAGACCGGCCTCCTCCTTCTCGTGTAGGCGAGCACCACACAAGGTGCTCGCTGAGCCTCCTGCGCCCTATCGGGCCGGGAGGTTTTGTTTTGCCCCCGCCTCTGCAGCCTGAACCCGACAGGCAGCCTGAACCCGACAGGCAGCCCGCCCCCGACCGCCCGACCCCGACAGCGAGGATCCATGGCCTCATACGCCTACCCGACGCCCTGCGAGATGCCGTTTCAGAGGTACAAGCCGTTCCGGCCGCTCGACCTCACCGCCCTGTCCGGATCTGGGCTGTCTGGATCTGGCTGGACGCCGTCTGGGCGCACGTGGCCGAGCCGGGAGCTAACCGCGGCCCCGACGTGGTGCAGCGTGGACTTGCGTGACGGCAACCAGGCCCTCATCGACCCTATGGACCCGCCCCGCAAGCTGAAGTTCTTCGAGACCCTGATAGGGATGGGCTTCAAGGAGATC
>Ga0302325_10033561_pt1 | contig 10515 bp, 11 predicted proteins | sample Palsa_T0_2_FD_201948 | JGI IMG/M metagenome (GOLD analysis project Ga0302325, IMG submission 201948) | Peat permafrost microbial communities from Stordalen Mire near Abisko, Sweden - Palsa_T0_2 | ecosystem: Environmental > Terrestrial > Soil > Palsa > Peat permafrost | place: Sweden: Abisko...
AACCGGGCGACAAGTCCTGGTGGTCGAAGACACCAGCACCACCGGCGCGTCGGCGCTGACCGCAGTGCGCGCGGTGCAGGACGCCGGCGCACAGGTGGTCGGCGTGGCAACGGTGGTCGACCGCGGCACCGGTGCGGCCGAAGCCATTGAAGCCGAGGGTGTTCCGTATCGCAGTGTGCTGGGGCTGGCGGACCTCGGGCTGAGTTAGCCGCCATGCGGACTCTCATTGCGATGGTGGTGGCGGTGGCGCTGGCGTGTTCTGCGGCCTGCGCGGGCGCCGGTCACCGCGACCTGGTCTACGGCGCGGGCACCGCACGGCTGGGTGAGTCGTTGGCGCTGCTGGGCTGGAACATATCGGTGTCCAACCTGCGCTGGCAAAGCGACTACGTGCTGGTCGACGTCGATGCCGCGCCGACCGATCCGGCCAAACCCCATGCCGATCCTCGCGACGTCCGCTTCGGCCTCTACGGCGCGCCCGCGCATCCGATGGAGGCCGCTGGGATCGGCAGTTGCGATAACGTGAAAAACACTGTCATACAATCACTTTCCGCTCCCAGCGGTACGCGGCTGACCGGCACGGCGTGCCTGGGCCCGCTGAAGGATCGCAGCGCCGTCCGTGGGGTGTACCTCTACTCGCCCCGCGACCGGATCGCCGACACCGCCGCGGCCTACCCGGCGGCGTTCCCGGTCGGGCTGTTGCCGACCAAGGAGAACGACACCGGCCTGGTGGTCAAAACCACCAGTGTGGCCGCGTGGCGGGCCGATGGCACCCAGCTCACCCAGGCCTCGCTCGGTGACCCGGCCGCCTTCACCGGCAGCGGCTACATGCTGCTCGGTGTGGACGCCGATTCCATCGCGGCCAAATACCGCGATGAGTCCGCGGCCCGCGGCGGACCGATGATGTTGCTAGCATCGCCGACCCTCCCGGCTCCCGGCCTCAGTGAGGCCTGCTCGGCGTACGGGTCGTCGGTGCTGATCCTGCCCGAGGCGTCGCTGGACGCGGTGCATGTCAGTGCGTCGCTGTGCACCCAGGGTGACATCAACGAGGCGCTGCTGTACGCGACCGTCGCGATCGTGGGCACTCACGCCGCGGTCTGGACGACGAGATGAGCGAACCCGGTCCCACCGAGTGGAGCGTCGCGACATCCGGCGTCGGCCCATGGGAGGGTCCGCTGCCCGACGACCCACGCTATGACCCGGAGTTGCTGCGCGACGGTGACACCCGCAACGTCGTCGATGCCTACCGGTACTGGACGCGCGAGGCGATCGTCGCCGACATCGACAAGCGCAGACACCCGCTGCACGTAGCGATCGAGAATTTCGGCCAGGACGCCAACATCGGCGGGGTGGTGCGCACCGCCAACGCGTTCGCCGTGGACACCGTCCACATCGTCGGCCGTCGCCGCTGGAATCGCCGCGGCGCCATGGTCACCGACCGCTACCAACGACTGCGCCACCACGACCACACCGCCGAACTGCTCAGCTTTGCCTCCGACGCAGGCCTGGCGGTGGTCGCCGTCGACATCGTCCCGGGTGCGGCGCGGCTCGAAGAGACCAAACTGCCGCGGAACTGCCTGCTGCTGTTCGGCCAAGAAGGTCCCGGCATCAGCGACGACGCCCGGACAGGCGCCGCGTTGACTGTCTCGATCGCCCAGTTCGGGTCGACCCGCAGCATCAATGTCGCGGTCGCGGCGGGGATCGCCATGCATGCCTGGATCAGCCAACACGGTGATATCGGAAGTGCTTGGTGAGAAGGGTGAGTAGGGCAGGATCACCAGACATGAATCAGGTATGGCTCAACCGGGCGGTCAGCGCGGAAGCCGCAGTCGCCGGGCGGCATCTGAAACGGCTGTGGGCGCTGCCGGCTACCCAACTCGGTGTGGTGGCCTGGCCGCCGACCCGGCGCGACCGATGGTTCGGCGGCTGGCACTACTGGTGGCAGGCGCATCTGCTGGACTGCCTGGTCGATGCGGAGCAGCGCGACCCACAACCCGAGCGGCGCATCAAGATTCACCGGCAGATCCGCTCACACCGACTGCGTAACAACGGATCCTGGGTCAACAGCTACTACGACGACATGGCCTGGCTGGCGCTGGCGCTGGAGCGGGCGTCCCGGATCGCCGGCGTGGACCGCGATCGCGCGCTCAACAAGCTCAACGACCAACTGGTCAATGCGTGGGTGCCCGAGGATGGCGGCGGCATCCCGTGGCGCAAACAGGACCAGTTCTTCAACGCCCCGGCCAACGGCCCGGCCGGCATTTTCCTGGCGCGCTACGGTGACCGGCTGCGGCGCGCCCAGCAGATGGCGGACTGGATCGACGCCACCCTGATCGACCCCGAGACGCATCTGGTGTTCGACGGCATCAAGGCGGGTTCACTGGTGCGCGCGCAGTACTCCTACTGTCAGGGCGTGGTGCTTGGCTTGGAGACCGAGCTGGCCGCACGCACCTCTGACGACCGCCACGCGCCGCGGGTGCACCGACTGGTCGCCGCCGTCGACGAGCACATGGCGACGGCCGGGGTGCTGCGGGGTTCCGGCGGTGGCGACGGCGGCTTGTTCTCGGGGATCACCGCGCGCTACCTGGCGTTGGTCGCCACCGCGTTGCCAGGCGATTCCGCCGCCGACGTCGGGGCCCGCGAGACCGCCCGCGAGATCGTGTTGTCCTCTGCGCAAGCGGCGTGGGACAACCGCCAGTCGGTGCAGGGGCTGCCGTTGTTCGGGCCGTCCTGGGATCAAACCGCCGAGCTGCCCACGGCCGACGGACAGCAGGCCCAGTTCGTCGGGGGCGCGGTCACCGGTTCGGAGATAGCCGAGCGCGATCTGTCCGTGCAACTGTCCGGCTGGATGCTGATGGAGGCCGCATACGCCGTGACCGTCAACGAAGGGATCGTCGATGAGTAAAGTCCACCCCGATGCCGACTCGGCTTTGCATGGCCTGTTGAAGGACGGAATCACCATCGCCGCAGGCGGTTTCGGTCTATGCGGGATACCGGAGAACCTGATCCGGGCCCTGGTGGACAGCGGCGTCAAGGACCTCACCATCGTCGGAAACAACGCCGGTGTGGACGATTTCGGCATGGGGTTGCTGCTCAAGGCGCGTCAGGTGAGCAAGGTGATCGCCTCGTACGTGGGCGAGAACAAGGAGTTCGAGCGCCAGGTGCTGGCCGGCGAGCTGGACCTGGTCCTGACGCCGCAGGGAACACTCGCGGAGAAGCTACGCGCCGGCGGCGCAGGCATCCCCGGCTTTTTCACCCGCACGGCCTACGGCACCAATCTCGCCGACGGCAAAGACACCCGGGTTTTCGATGGCACGGAATACGTTCTGGAAGAAGGCATTCGCGCCGACGTGGCCATCGTCAAGGCCTGGAAAGGGGACCGGGCGGGCAACTTGGTCTATCGCAAGACGGCGCGCAATTTCAACCCGATGATCGCCACCTGCGGCACGGTGACCGTGGCCGAGGTGGAGGAACTCGTCGACGTCGGCGAGCTGGACCCCGACCTGATCCACACTCCCGGCATCTATGTGGACCGCATCATCGAGGGTGCCGATTACCAGAAGCGCATCGAGTTCCGCACCACCAGCGGCGGAGCGACCAAGGGCGACAGTCCGATCCGCGAGTTGATGGCCCGTCGCGCCGCTGCGGAGCTGCGCGACGGCTACTACGTCAACCTGGGTATCGGAATCCCGACGTTGGTGGCCAACTACATCCCCGAGGGCATCAACGTCACGCTGCAGTCCGAGAATGGGCTGCTCGGCATCGGGTCCTATCCGGCCGAGGACGCGGTCGACCCCGATCTCGTCAACGCCGGCAAGCAGACCGTCACCAGCCTGGCCGGGTCGAGCTTCTTCAGCAGCGCCGACTCCTTCGCGATGATCCGCGGCGGCCACATCGACCTGTCCATCCTGGGCGGGCTGGAGGTAGCCGAGAACGGCGACCTGGCCAACTGGATGGTGCCCGGCAAGATGGTCAAAGGGCCCGGCGGCGCAATGGATTTGGTGTCCGGTGTCAAACGGGTGATCGTCGTGATGGATCACGTCGCCAAGGACGGCAGCCCGAAGATCGTCAAGCAGTGCACGCTGCCCGTCACCGGCAAGAGCGTGGTGGACCTGATCATCACCGACCTGTGCGTCTTCGACGTCGAGCCGGACCGCGGCCTCACGCTCACCGAACTGCATCCCGGGGTCACAGTCGCCGACGTGCGCGCCAACACGGGTTGCGATTTCACTGTGAACTCAGGGCTTCCACTGTGAACTCAGGGCGACGACACGCCGAGCTTCGCCACCCTAGCTCACACTCGAAGCCCTGGATGCCCACTCGATGGGCAACTGCAGCGCGCGAGCTACTCGGCGACGGTCAGCTGCTCCTGGTCGTCGCGGGCTGCCCGGCGGCGCTTCAGGTACGCCCGGCCGGTTGCGATGAACGCCGGCAGCATGGAGACGAACAAGATGACCAGGACGATCTTTTCCAGGTTCTGGTGGATGAACGGCACGTTGCCCAGGAAGTAGCCGGCGACCGTCACGCCGCCACCCCACAGGATGCCGCCGACGACGTCGAACGCCAGGTACACCGGATAGCGCATGTAGGACACCCCGGCGACCACCGGGGTGAAGGTCCGCACGAACGGCATGAACCGGGCCAGGATGATCGCCGCGGGCCCGTATTTCTCGAAGAACGCGTGCGACTCGGTCACGTGATGCTGCTTGAAGAAGCGCGAGTCTTCCTTCTTGAACAGCGCCGGCCCGATCCGGCGGCCGATGAAGTAGCCGGTCTGATCGCCGAGTATCGCGGTCAGCGCCACCGCCGGCGCCAGCACCCGGATGTCGAGTGAGCCGTGGGCGGCCAGCAGTCCGCCGGTGAAAAGCAGTGACTCCCCGGGGAGCAGGGGAAACAGCAGACCCGTCTCGACGAAGACGATGGCCAGGATTGTCGGCAGCACCGCCGATGCGAACAGTCCCTGGGGACCGATCCAATACATCGGGTCGAGGATGTTGGGCATAGCCACCACAGTGGTGATCACGGTGTTCAAGATACCGGCGCGGCTGACCAGCCCTGACCATCGCGGCCCGGGCGGGCTGCGGCGGTGGTGATGTTGTTGCGATACTGATGGCACACGTCAGGAAGGAAGCTTCATGCCCATCGCAACGCCAGAGGTCTACGCCGAGATGCTGCGACGGGCCAAAGAGAACTCGTACGCCTTCCCGGCGATCAACTGCACATCCTCGGAGACCGTCAATGCCGCGCTGAAAGGGTTCGCCGACGCGGGCAGCGACGGCATCATCCAGTTCTCGACCGGCGGTGCGGAGTTCGCCTCCGGGCTGGGAGTCAAGGACATGGTGTCCGGCGCGGTGGCGCTGGCTAAATTCACCCACAGCATTGCGGCCAAATACCCGATCAACGTCGCCTTGCACACCGATCACTGTCCCAAGGACAAGCTGGACAGCTACGTGCGGCCGCTGCTCGCGATCTCGGCCAAACGGGTGGCCGCCGGTAAGGATCCGCTGTTCCAGTCCCACATGTGGGACGGCTCTGCGGTGCCGATCGACGAGAACCTGGTCATCGCGCAGGAGCTGCTCAAAGAGGCCGCGGCCGCCAAGATCATCCTGGAGATCGAGATCGGCGTGGTCGGCGGCGAAGAGGATGGCGTCGAGGCAGAGATCAACGACAAGCTGTACACGACCCCGGAGGACTTCGAGAAGACCATTGAAGCCCTCGGCGCCGGCGAACACGGCCACTACCTGCTGGCCGCGACCTTCGGCAACGTGCACGGCGTGTACAAGCCCGGCAACGTCAAGCTCCGGCCCGACATCCTTGCCCAGGGGCAGAAGGTGGCGTCGGCCAAGCTCGGGTTGCCAGACGATGCCCAGCCGTTTGACTTCGTCTTCCACGGCGGCTCGGGGTCGCTGAAGTCGGAGATCGAGGAGGCGCTGCGTTACGGCGTGGTGAAGATGAACGTCGACACCGACGCCCAGTACGCGTTCACTCGCCCGATCGCCGCCCATATGTTCTCCAACTACGACGGCGTGCTGAAGGTCGACGGCGAGGTGGGCAACAAGAAGGTCTACGACCCGCGCAGCTACATGAAGAAGGCCGAAGCGTCGATGACCGAGCGGGTTATCGAGGCCTGCAACGACTTACATTGCGACGGTAAGTCGGTTTCGGCCTAAGGCTGAAACAGCGTCAGCCGGTGCTGGATTGGCAGATCTTCCACTGATCGTCGCGGTACTGCAGGTCGAAGCTGCGATTCGAGCGGGTCTGCGGCGCGTAGGCCATGAACGCGGTGACGTTGGCTTCGGCTTGGTTGCCGTTCACGACGACCTGATCGATGTCGGCGACGACGGGATATTGCTTGGCCGCCGCGACCCGGCGGTAAGTGTCGTCCCATTCACGCTGGTTGTAGTTGACGTAGTCGTCGCGCATGCTTCCGCAGGTGAGGCCGCGCAGTGCGGTCAAGTCGCCGGTCTGGACCGCGACGTCGAAGCTCTGGATGGTGCTGCGGACCTGCTCTTCTTGGGAGGCCTTCGGCTTTCTGTCATTACGGGTCAGCAACACGGTGCCCAGCACCGCGATCGCGGCCAACGCCAGGATGATCAGGATCAGTGCCAGCACCCAGCCCCAACTGCGCTGAGTCGACGGCCGCAGCCTGGCGCCCAGCCGAGGCGGAATCAGTTGTGGCGTCGCGGTTCTCGGCCGTTCCTGGCCAGGCTCGAAGGCCTCGGTGGCGGGGTCGTTGGCGGTACTGATGACCGCTGTCTCCTTGGCGTCGAAACCCGGGGCGGTATAGCGACGTTCACCGTGTTGAAGTGCTGATGCGGGCGGCTGTTGCTGGCGTTCGGATGGGGCGATCACTTCGGTCGCCGGTTCGGCCGTGCGGTAGCTCTCGGTCACTTGGTCGTCACCTACTGAGTGTGCGGCGGCGGTGTCGGCTTCTGGTTCCACCGAGTCGGTCGACTTGTCGTCGTGGTCAGGCCCTGATGGATTGGGCATAGGCGCAACTGTCCTCTTCGGTGTTGAAATACGTATTGGAGCTTAGCGACCCAATGCCGGGTCCGGCGTGGCGGCGTCGTCGTCGCACGGCACAATGGCGTCATGACGTCGATGCATGATCTGCTGGGACCCAAGCCGACCTTGTTGCCCGGCGACCCCGAGGCCGAGGCTGCGCTGCACGCCGACGAGAACCCGGTTGAGGTCGCCGCCGCACACCCCTCAGCGTCGGTGGCCTGGGCGGCGCTGGCCGAAGATGCACTAACCGACGACAAGGCGATCACCGCTTACGCCTATGCCCGAACCGGGTATCACCGTGGTCTGGACCAGTTGCGCCGCAATGGCTGGAAAGGTTTTGGGCCCGTGCCGTACTCGCATGAACCCAATCGTGGTTTCCTGCGGTGTGTGGCGGCGCTCGCCCGGGCGGCCGACGCTATCGGTGAGACCGACGAGCAGGCTCGCTGTCTGGACCTGCTCGACGATTGCGACCCGTCCGCCCGCCAGGCACTGGGGCTGAGCTGACGCCGGCGTCGCGCCGCCGCAGCCTGCAGTAGTCCGTTACCAGCACCAAGGCGCGATGCCGGCCGGAATTATGAGCGAGCCGGTGTGGCATCTCTCGGCCCAGTGGTCGTGCGTTCGCTGTGGGAACATCTGTGTGTGGACCCGCAGGACGATCCGGAAGCCCGGATCCGGGAGCTGGAGCGCCCGCTCAGTGACGCGGCAGGCAGGTCGGAACTGGGCGCCGCGACGCGCGACGGTTATGACAAAAATTGGCCGGGCACGCCCGCGCTAGCCTACGGCGACTCATCGAGACCGCGGATGACCGCAGGTCTCCGCGGGCGGACGGTCCTACTTCTGGTCATCACCGCCGGCCTGGTGGCACTCGTCGCCGGCGTTGCCGTCGTCATCGCCCGGATTTCCGGTAGCGGCTCCTCCACCGGAATCCCCAGCAACCGTCCGAGCGTCGCGACGAGCAAGACCACCACGCAGCAAAGCCCGTCCGTCCAGACGCTGTACCACCTGCTGCCCAGGGGCTACGACGCAAACAACTGCTCACCGGTCAGCAGCCCGAATCGAGAGGCGCTCGCAACGGTTCAGTGTGGGCAGACGTCGGACCCGCGCAGCCCACCATCTGCGGCGTTCTCCGTGTATCCGAATGCGACCGCACTTGCCAACGCCTTCCAGAATGGCGTTGACGAGGACACGGTTACCCCGTGCCCCGATGGAAATCAATCACCGGCTACGTGGTCCACCGACGAGGCGCCGAATGTCACCGCTGGATCCGTGCTCTGTGGAAACTACAAGGGTGGGCCGGACCTGTTGTGGACGAAAAATAGCGACCTGTTGATCGGCGACCTCCAGGGACCGGATCTCAAAGCCCTGTACCAGTTTTGGCAGACCTTGTAGTCGGTTAGGAACCCACCGGGCAGCCGCCCGGCGGCTCTACCTGGATGGTGGCGTGAGCTAAGCCGTGGCCGGCAAGGATCGCTTGCGCGTCGTTGAGGACGCTCGCCGCGTCGCCGTGGCTGGCCAGGTGGGCGGTCACCATGTCCTTGCCGGGCACCAGCGTCCAGACGTGCAGGTCGTGCACATCGGTCACGCCGTCGACCGCGCCCAGCGCGGCGCGCAGCTCCTCGACATCGATGTGGGGGGGCGACGATTCGGACAGAATGCGCAACGCGCCCGCGGCCAGTGACAGCGCCCGGGGCAGCACCCACATGGCCACCAGAACGGCGACCACCACGTCGGCGTAGGGCCAGTGCGTGGTGATGGTGACCACGCCGGCGATGAGCACACCGATGCTGCCGACTGTGTCGGCGATGACCTCCATGTAGGCGCCTTTGACGGCCAGGCTTTGCGACGAATGCGATCGCAGCAGCAGTGCCACCGCGGCGTTGGTGGCCAGCCCGGCCAGCGCGACGACGATCATCGGGATTCCCCGCACTTCGGGTGCGTGGCCGATCCGCCCGATCGCTTCGCGGAGAATGATCGCCGCTACCCCGATCAGCAGGACAGCGTTGGCCACGGCGGTGAACACCTCGGCGCGGTGCCACCCGTAGGTGCGGCCCGGCGACGTGCTGCCGCGCTGGGCGAGGATGACTGCGCAGAGCCCCATGAAGGTGGCAGCCACGTCGGTCAGGATGTGGCCGGCATCGGCCAGCAATGCGATCGAGCCGATCAGCAGCGCGGTGGTGAGCTCCACGACGAAGAACCCGCCCAGCAGCGCGGTGGCAACAGCCAGTCTGGGCACGGGTGTGCCGACGTTCGCATGATCGTGCCCGGCACCCATAGTGAGCAATATATGCGATTCTGTGCATGTATTGCAAGATCGGCTGAGGCGGCCGGGGTTAGAACCAGGCGTTCCAGACCCGAGTCAATTGCATGCCGGCGTTGGCCAGCATCGCCGGCACCCCGGAGAGCTCGAAGAACCAATCAACCACGCCGAAGAACCATCGGTTGAATAGCGGAGCGGCGAACAGCAGGAAAAACAACAGCAGCACGCCGTACGCCTTGAACGGCTCCAGCGCGCGCTGGGTCTCCGGGCTCAGATGAGGCTCCAGGGCGTTGTACCCATCCAGGCCGGGGATCGGCAGCACGTTCAGCAGGACCGCGGTGACCTGTAGAAAACCCAAGAAGGCCACCCCGGCCCACAGCACCGGGTGGGTCGGGTCGAAGTACAGGTTGGTCAACCCCAGCAGCAGCACCGCCAGCAGCAGGTTGGCCGCCGGTCCGGCCAGGCTGACCAGGGTGCGCTGCCTAGCGGTCATGAACGACGTCCGCAGGTACACGGCCGCGCCGGGCAGGCCGATCCCGCCGAACGCGGTGATGACGATCGGCAACACCAGCGATAGCACCGGGTTGCTGTAGCGCCGCGGGTCCAGGTCCAGATAGCCGCGCACCGCGGCGCCACGGTCGCCGAATCGCCAGGCGGTGAATGCGTGACTGAACTCGTGCAGGCACAGCGATACGACCCAGCCGGCGATCACGAAGATGAACACCGCGACATAAGCCAGTGATCCGAGGTGGGCGCCGTACCAATAGGCCAGCCCGCCGCCTAACCCCGTCAGGGCGACGATCGCCCAGAAGATCGGGCTGGGCCGCACCGAGTGGTGCAAGTCGCGGTCGCTCACTCGACGAAACTACCGACGCTGATCAACGGACGAGTAGCCAGCCCTCGACATTCCGGTAGATCGTCGACCGCCGCGCCGTCCGCGGCGCGGCCACGCCGTCGCGGACCACGGCCACACCGTCGCTGCCCAGCTGCGCCGCGCGACCGATCAGCCAGCGGCGCGAACGGCTGCCTGACACGCGTGCACGTAGGCCGGGCAGTGCCCCGGTCGGCTGGACCCGCACCCCTGCGACGTCGCCGTCGAAGAGCACGACATCGTCGACGACGGCCTCACCGTGCAGCAGCTGCCCGTCGCCTGTCGGTCGCCAGTCGGCTGCGCCGACGATCGCCGAGCCGGTCTCGTCGCGGATCAGCGGCACCCGCTGAGCTGAGCCGCGCCGCGCCCGGCGGGCCGCCCTGCG
>Ga0302325_10033562_pt1 | contig 10515 bp, 10 predicted proteins | sample Palsa_T0_2_FD_201948 | JGI IMG/M metagenome (GOLD analysis project Ga0302325, IMG submission 201948) | Peat permafrost microbial communities from Stordalen Mire near Abisko, Sweden - Palsa_T0_2 | ecosystem: Environmental > Terrestrial > Soil > Palsa > Peat permafrost | place: Sweden: Abisko...
ATAAATCAACTGCCTGTCATTCCCTGGATCTCGGTACCGCTTTTATCCAGCATCTCCTCCCTCCCCGACAATATACATACTCACGAGTGATTAAAGACTCATGCGTTAGGAGATATTTTCCCTCCGATGACGTGCTGAGAAGAGGTGGTGTCCCGCGCCCCTGAGGCAGTGTAACCACCCAACTGCTTGATGAGGTCCGTGGCTTTGGTAGCGCCAGCGGTGTCAGCTTCTTACTCATGCACATTTCAGCTGGGCAAAGATTTTCATTCGATCTTAGACCGAAAAGTTCTCGACCGCTCACATGCATTGTAGATCTGACATGAACTGAGCAGCACCAGGATGAAAACATGCCCATTGTTATTGATTGCTTTTGGCCTAAATAGGCTTGTAGGGCGTCTAGAACACTTGTCTCAGGGGTGCATGCCAGCTGCCTTTCGCTTGCTGCTAGGGTGTCACCAGTTGAGTATAGCGCCTGCGCAAGGCGTAAATAATTATTTGGCCCTTCCGCTCAATCTTCTCTTTCTCAATTGCATTTTTCTTCACCACCATGAATCGTCAGCACCTTGAACATGAGCTTCTTCATTGCAGAAGGTACGGGTATTAATTCGAGGGATTGTAAGAGGAGGAGGACCGCGGGAACCGATTAAGGAAGCGTCTCTCTCATCCTTGCACGGACGCGATATTGCAGATCCACCGCGCAAGATGTCCACCTCGTCGAAATCGTCCGTCAGCGACTATGGGACCATTGCGCAGTACGACACCGACAGCGACAAATCCTCTGATATTTCGCCCCATGGGAACGATTACGATGGAGGGTCTAGCAACGAGGTGCCATATGATCGGGCGAGAAGACGCTCCTTCATCGAGGAGGACGAGGACCCGCTGCAAATCGAATTGCCCATCAAGAAACCCAAGCCGGTGACATGGAGCAGTTTGCCTCACAAAGGTCAGCTGGCAATATTGACTGCTGCAAGGTTGGCAGAGCCGCTTGTGCAAACAAGTTTACGTGTGAGTACAGATGCAGGAACAGTTTTCATGATTTCATTCTGACCACGTGATAGTCGTATTTATTTTACCAGCTTAGATCTTTTGATAAAAGTCTTCCGGATTCGGTTATTGCTTCTCAGGCTGGAATAATGCAAAGTTCTTTTGCTGCGGCCCAACTCTGTACTGCGATGTAGGTGCTGGGAAGGAAGGTATTCTTCGTTTAACGGATCACTGACTTTGCCCAGGTTATGGGGTCGTGCTTCGGACCACGGGGGGCGAAAAAGGGTGCTTTTGATTGGCCTCTCTGGAACTATGATTTCTTGTCTCGGATTCGGATTCGCAACTACCTTTTGGCAGGCTTTGATTTTCAGGATGCTGGGAGGTGCTTTGAATGGGAATGTGGGCGTTATGAGGACTATGGTTAGTGAAATTGTTAGGGAGAAGAAGTAAGTCCAGAATTGTTACTATTTGAACTACTCTAACAAGAACAGGTACCAATCGAGGGCGTTTCTACTTCTCCCAATGTGTGCGAATATTGGCGTCATTATTGGTCCGATGATGGGAGGTTTGACTTCTGATCCAGCTGGGAATTACCCCGGCCTTTTTGGGGGTATTCCATGGTTGGAGAAGTTCCCCTACTCGCCACCAAATATCATCAGCGCTGTTTTCTTGTTTTGCGCGGCTTGTTTTATATTTTTTGGCCTCGAGGAGGTAAGAAATCTACCTCGAAATCAAAGGAATCTGCTAACAAGATAGACACATGAGCGATATGCTGCAGAGCACGATCGTGGCGTACACTTTCGTCGAAAAGTTACATCGTCTCTTAGGAGAATTTTCAAAGGAGAGAAGCCAGGATACGAAAGATGCGACTCATTACCCGACTCTCAGGACGGATCTGTCACTGACTACGAGCCGTCCAAACCCAAGAAATACATTGCCCCACGCTACAAGAACAAACTTCCATTCCGTCGAATTTTCACTTACAACGTTATCTGTACATTAATATGTCACGCGCTCATGGCTGGTTCGATGGGCACGTTTAATAACGTTTGGTACTCGTTCCTATCAACTCCAGTTTACGACCCGGCGAAAGCACCTCCGGGCTACACACCTCATCCTCCATTTACCTTTACCGGAGGACTTGGCCTCCCTCCACGCAGCGTTGGCTTTGCCATGGCAATTTTGGGCTCCATCGGCATTACGATGCAATTGTTCATATACCCTTTGGTCAATGACCGACTCGGCACCGTCCGCTCCTGGCGAATTTTCCTTTACTGTTTCCCGTTTGTTTATATTCTTGCTCCATTGCTCTCTCTAATACCCTCTACAACTCCACCACCTTCGCAGAAAACCGGCTTGCCCGTCTGGATCTCGATCACAGGTTTGCTTTTCATACAGGTCGTTGGAAAAACCTTCGCTTCGCCTGCTACAACAATCCTAATCAACAACTGCAGTCCACATCCCAGTGTTCTCGGGACGATCCATGGAATTGGGCAGACCGCAAGCAGTGCGGCAAGAACTGTTGGCCCAGCATTAGGAGGCTTCATCTACGGCCTCGGATTGCGGAACGGGGTTGTTGCTGCTGTGTTCTGGGGCTTGGCAGTTCTTGCCTCGTTCAGTTGTGTGGCAAGTAATTGGGTCAAGGAAGGAAATGGGCATGAGATTAGATTGGAAGGTGATGATGAAGCAGAGGCGGAGGCCGAAGCTGAAAATAGACCTTTATTAAGGTCGTAATTAGATGTGCATAAAATAGAATACGTTAATACTTCAGCTTGAGGGGTGGGTCTGGTGAGTTGTACCAAGTCCTCATACAATACCATGTCTCATGAAACTAGCTAGAAAGCTCGGCATGTAATCCAAATGCGTCCTCCCAACCCCCTTCTTTCTCAAAGTGGGATGAGAACGCGTTCTATCCGCAGGGGGCAAAACGTGACCACGTGACTCGCCACTACTTCCAAACCAACCTTCACCGCCATCTCCTCTTACATACTACAGGCCAAGTGCATCTCCGGCCTCCCCAAACCGAACGCATAAGAATCTCGCACGCATCCCATTGCGGGTCGTGCCGTCAGGCTAATTCCCCTCCAGGCTTCGTTGTCACACGGACAGTCCAGTGATCTCCACACCGCTTGTGTATAAATCTCGTCTTGCAGGAACGACCCCACTCCTAGGCACGAACGAGGGCGAAAGCACCTATGACTTGGTGCATTGATATGCAGGCAAGATGAAAGATTCATCCAGGAAGTGAGGCCCAATGGCTGGTAGTGGCTGGGCCTCCGTCTTTGTTGATCTGGGCAATGCAAAGGTGGGAAATCGTGTCTCACCGTTCCCTCGCTTGAAGACCGATATATTTACCCATACCCCTCTGTTCTTTTGCTCAGCTCAGGAAAAACTTTCTCTTAGCCTCTCTCTTCACTCATTCAATTCCAAAAGATACCCGTTCTCAAACCTTCACGTACAATACCTTCCAAAATGGCAGCAGCAGTTCTCCAGCCTCTTCAGTCCCTCTCTATCAACAATGAAATCATGGCCCCTTCTCCCATCTCCCCGAACGCTTCTCGCCACGGTCGCGGTCGTCACGGTGGTAGTGTTGCAAAAGGGGGTAAAACCCGTGGTCGAGGGTACTCTATCGTCGATGACCGAGATGGCATGATTTTAAAAGCCCTGAACTGGGTCCTGAAACGCACAATCGAAGAAGGCGAGGAGCAAGACGAGGGAGAGGAGAAGCTCGTTGCTGATTCCGAAGGCTTTGTTGACTGCGAAGAGCTTGTACGTTTCCCCCAACCAAACAATCCACACTTCACTAATACGTGCCCACAGCTCGCAGCACCACACCTCTCATCTCTTTCCATCACATTCCCAGAACTGCAATCCTTCATCGCCTCTCCAGCATCCAAAGCCCGATTCTCTCTCAAGCTCAAGCCGGATTCCGCTGATGAAGAAGACCTCGACGAGACCGACTACCTGGTCCGCCTGACCCCGTCTGCTGCACCAGCATCCCCAACCTCCGCCTCAGCACCAAAACTCACACCCCTATCCCTCACAACCGAAGACCTGCCCGATTTAATCGTCTACGAAACATCCTACCCTAACTACCCGCTCATCCTTGCCTCGGGCAGCATCAAGCGCGCCGGCGGCCAAGCCCTGCTCTCCTTTTCACCTATCACCATTGCCTCTGACGGGTCCGAAATCAAAGCCTCGTCCGACGCAGATGTCAGCATTTACATCCCGCTCCGCTCACTCATGGAAGCTAACCCTAAGATCTCTTGGTCCAGGACTGATAGCGGGAGCATCGTTACCGAGGGGGATGCTAAGGGCGAGATCAGTAAGAAGCATTGGAAGAAGGTTGTTGCGCGGCGGGCTGATATTGGGGTGCTGTACGAGGATGGGGAGGTAAGAAAGGAGGTTCCGGTCGGATTGAGGGGGAAGGGTGTCAAGGCTAAGAAGGGAGGGAAGGGGAAAGGGAAGGGAGGCCTGAAGGAGATGAAGGCTAGGAGCGAGGATGAGGGAACTGCTTCTGACTAGATTTTTATCACTGATTCTTGTATTCCGTTTTGGGGGGGGATTTATATTGCATGTCCGTTTTGTTGGCGGTGGGGCTTTTATTGCATACCCTTTTTATTGGCGGTTGGGGAAGTGTGTTAAAAGCATCGTTGTGTAGAAAGCTGTTGGTACATTTATAGAGCACCCTTTGCCCGAATCGTGCCCGAGCGCCGTACCTGGGTATCTATCATCCTTCATAATTCATCATCATCCGTTTCGCCATCAATGCCCAGATCTTCAGCCGTACCAACGCCGAGTTCCATGCTAGTATCAACACCATAATTCACCATAGTATTATACACCCTCTTAACCCTACTATTATCCGTATCCATCTCGGCAAGTTTCTCCTTCCTTTTCAAGTAGAACCTCTCCAAGCAGTCCGTCCTCTGCTTCTGCGTCCATCCTTCTACAACAAACGCAAACTCCGTAGCACTGGTAAACCCATAAGTCTTCGCCATCGTGCAAAACTGCCTCTTCATGACATCCTGCGGAGGATGAAACTTATACTGGGTCCTCCCTGGTGTTCCCAGGCCAGATTGAGGCTCCGAAAAAAGACGTGCTTCACCGTAATCCACATCGTTACCAGCTTCTTCAGCCCTGCGACTCAGCTCAGCTTCGACTCGTGATGAGCCTACAACTTCCGAATTCTCGTGAGTATACTCTACTCCAGCAGCTGCGAGGATCGCCTGTATCGGGTCGGTTTTGGATTTCTCTTTCTTTATCTTCTTGTTCTTAGGGCCTTCTCCTTCAGTGAGGAGAGCTACGAGCTGCGACATCGCTGCATCACCTTTGTCATCATCCTCAACCTTCAGCGGATTATCCTCATCGTTCAGAGCATCGTCCATATTAAAGGGGACAATATCGAGACCCGACTTAGCCTCCGCAACGTTGGTCTTGTTGACAATGTCGCGAAGGACTATGTCATCTCCATGGAAGGTCAAGAGATTATTGAGTCCAAATATCTCGCCTTTCTGGTCTTTTGCGTTCTGAACGCCCTTGAAATAACGCCGTTCAGTTGAGGCATTATATCCAATATTCGCTTGTTGCTGCTTGTATATCTGGCGAGCGTATACAATCTCTTCCACTGTTCCGGCTGACACCAGTCTAAAGACTTCAACATCGCGAGTTTGCCCTATACGATACGCTCGATCTTGGGCTTGAAGATCGTAACTCGGATTCCAATTTGGGTCGAAGATCACAACCTTATTAGCAGAAGTGATGTTAAGCCCAACGCCTAATTAGGTCAGCAATTGTTAAAATACTCAGAAATAGGACTGACCTCCAGCCTTTGTTGAGATTAAGAAAACAAACTGCCCAGGGTTGGAATTGAAGTCATCAACCGTCTTCTGCCTATCTTCATAAGGCATAGACCCGCTAAGAAAGCTGACATTGTAGCTGGTATGCTTGAAAAAGTGCTCCAGCATGGTCAAGAGTCTAACACTGTGTGAGAAAATGAGGACTTTATCACCATTCTGGTGCCAGAACTTCAGCAGCTTCTTCAGAATTTTCCACTGTGATCTCGTCAGTGCTTGACCTACGATTCATCGGACAACTCACTTTTCCACAAAAATCGGGATTGGAGAGATTAAAGAGTGAGTCTCGATTCGTATAGAGTTCTTCCCATCGGTCTGGCACCATCTTCTGCAGAAAATCCAAGTCACGTTCCTGCTTATCTCTTGCGTCCGAGGAGTTTGGAATAAGTAGGGCCAGATGATTTGACAACTTCTGCAATGTCATAATAACTGGGAACACAAGTGCCTATTTTGTTAGAGCTGCCTTTCCTCAGACCAGAGAAACTTACCTGCCACTTCGTGTTGGAGCCCGGGATATGAGTATAACAACACCATCCCTTTTTCTTTCCTGATTTACAATCGCAGGGCTCTGACGATTGCTTGACGATCTCAATAATATCACTCTCGAGGAATCGTTCATATGCAATTGTTTGGAGGGAAGTGAGTGGGCAGAATACCACTTTATCGGTCTTCTTCGGCAACTGATGAGCAATGAGGCTTTTCATGCGGCGGAGAAAGAACTGCGGTAATAAGTTATCGACCAGCTTTTTTGCAGTTTGCCTGGCTTGTTTCAATTCATGGTATGTGGCATCGTGGCTATGAGAGAGGTCAGTAGAGATAAAACAAGAGCCTCGGATACTTACGATTGTCCTTTCCTAAGTGGATCACTGATACTCGACACCCAAGTAGACAAAGGCCCAAAACGACCTGGATTTGTCCAATTAAGAAGCGTCCAAAGTTCTTCGTACTTATTCTGAATTGCTGTTCCTGTGAGACCGATCCTGCACAAAGCGTTTACCTCATTCATAGCTTGCGTTGTCTGTGATTTCCGTTCTTTCAATTGGTGACATTCATCTGCAACCACACAATCCCATGAAACCATATTTAACTCACTCTTGTGGAACCTATATGTGGTATAAGTAGTGATGACAACTTCGAGTCGTCCAGATATAGCAGCCTGTAGAACCGAGTCTCTATCAGAGGAACTTCCGTGGTATTTATCGACCTGCCACCACCCCCATCGTGCTAACTCGTTCTTCCAGTTATCGATCAGCGACCCTGGACAAACGATCAGTACTTGGGGGTACCAGGCTTTGGGTGCTGATATCCTCATCTTCCGCATGCGTTTGGCATCCCGTTCATCACCCGTCTTTCCGAAGGCGGCTGTCAAGAAAGCAGCAACTTGAACTGTCTTGCCTAAGCCCATATCATCTCCTAGAATCCCTCCCTTTTGGTACACAAATAACTCGTGCAGGAAGGCAACACCTTCGACTTGGTAGTCTCGCAAATATTGGGCAATAGAAGCTGGAATGACACCAAGAGAATTTGGCAGTTCGATATCCTTATATTGCCTCGAAGTTTCGATAGTTACTGGAAAGTCTGGCCGTTCCTCCAGCTCCGCGAGCCTTTCGTCGTCTGAGAACTCAATCTCGTCGTATCTGGGCGGGAGCCGTAGACCACCGTCAGCCAGTTTCTGATACGTCGTATCAAACTCCTTCCTCCGGAGATGTAGGTAATCTGGGATATCCTCGTCCATCTCGTAGTCCGACTCCTCGCCCCATATCTTCTGCTTCTTTGCTACCGGTTCCTCCCCATTGTCTTTCGCCTTTTTCCGACTAGCAATCGCAATTTTCGTCTTCGCCGTCAACTTCTTCTTCGTAGCTGCTGCATGCTTTCTCTTTTCCGATTTCCTATTCTTGAACTTTTCGTAGATGTCCTCGTCGTCCGAGAAGAGTGACTTCTCCCTGCCTTTCCCCTTATCTCTGGGAGAAGATTTGATATCCGGCTTGCGCTTCGTGGAAGGTTTCACATCTATGATCTCGATATCGGAATCGCTTTCGCTTTCGCTTTCGGAAGGGGCGGACCCCACGATTTCTGTAGTTGTCAGTAGATGCACTGGGGCTGATGCGGCGACCTTTACTTTTGATGTACTCATCTGTTCCAATCAGAGCTCTTCCTCGGCCATGTCTCGACACGACACTATCTTCATCACTTGTCTGCTCCTCCTTGTAGCCTTCTCCATGCGCCATATGCGCCATGATTGCGGTGTTGATGGTTTTTGAAAAGGCTGCGGGGTTGACGCGAAGTCTTTAAACACGAAGTCACGAGATTCGACTCGCGCTTCGGCTAAATGCTGATGATTAATAGGGGCATTTGAAGAGGGGAAGAGGAACTGGTGGGGAGGTCCACAAGCGCTTCAGTGGCTACCAGGCCTTATGTTTGAAACAATCCCTGAGTATAAATTTAGTTCATATATAAAGGGTGTTAATATTCTTGAAGAGACTCTTAGTGAAACCGTATAGAAGCATACAATTTTCAACTTCCATTCTTTTTTCATCACTAGGCCATTCTCTTTCCACTCGGCACCACTGGCAGGATCATTAAATATTCAAGACAGAATCGGCGACAAGAAATTCGTGGAGATGGGCAGCACGGGTTTTGAAGCAGAACACTATCGATCGGCTTTCATGAAAAAAAAAATGTTACGTTGAGTCTTGTGCAGGTCTCGAGGAGCAGCAGATGACCTTTTCCCAATTAAGCTGGAATCTGCGAGAGGTAGATGAATCGCCAAATTTACAGTCCGCTAGCTTTGTCAAAGACTCAAAGATATGTTCTCTTGGAAAATGGTATTCAATTCGCAGATCGTAGAACCTCGTTCCAGCCTGTCCAGCTAGTTGAATCTACTCGACAAAACCTGTACAATGGTTGGGTTGGCGAGACCAGAGGTAGTAAATCTCTCCAAAGATTTGAAGCCACAATGGGTTTGTTCGACGTAGAGGTGGCTTCCTAGGACGCTATTCCAGATAGATCGACCTGTAAGTGTAACCCGATTCACGCGAGGGCTCCATGCCTTTGAGCATTACTCGTACCGTCTCACTTCGATCCATATCTCACATGAGTTCTTGCAGGAGCCACTGCAGGTTCTCATGTTGGTGATCAAGGTTCGGAGACTGGTGCATTTGAATCCCAGGTGCAGTAGGAAGAGCATTTTTATTGGTTTCGATGCCTAGAACTCGGATTGCTGGTCCATCTCAGACTTCGCGGATTGTACCCGGGATCTTCTAAAAGCACCCACAGGCTTCGATCCGGATGAACACTGGTCTTCCTGTCTTGGCACATTTGCATCCAAGGCTTTGCAAGCCACACTACGCGATCTCTGGATTTTCGTCCTTCACCGCTCGAACTAGTTCCTCCATCGTGCCAACCTGAGTCGGACCCTCCTGGCCGTCTGGTGGCAGAGCCCAGGCTGGGAGAGGACTAACATAACTCCAAGAGCCTCCAGCATCCTCATATCGAAGGCTATGCAGCCACAAAGTAAGTTCCTGCTCGCCTGGATCCGTGTAGAGTGGCGTTTGACAGACTTCGCAAAGCTCGCCCGACATCTTCTCAGCCTTTTTCTTGTTGTACTCATCAACCATCTCATCGTGATATGCTACCGCATCTGCAACTTCAGATTTGCCCATCCGCGAGAGCCTAGTAATAATATCTTCATCCGTATCTTGGGAAGCATCTGCATCGTTGAACCCCAGACTAGTACCCCAAACACGTTGGTTACAATATATTGGATCATTTGCGATTGGGTGGCCAAGAAATTGCAAATGGACTCGCAGTTGGTGCGTTCTTCCTGTCACCGGAAGACATCTGACAATTGAGTAGCCTTCTTTCTTTGATCTGTCCGAATTTGTTCTATCCGATAGAATCTGTTCATTATTTGCTGGCGGGTAATATGCAAGCTTTTTGAAGACAGTGCGAGCAGCTTTTCCGTTTGCTCGAACTCGATTCAGACCAAGTTTTGGAGAGATCTGTAGGATAGGCATGTCGCAAACCACCTCACCATCTGGAAACTCCCCTTTCACTCGGGCTATATATTCTTTCCGAACTGTCCTGGCCGTAATTTGCATGCTCAATTTCTCTGCAGCTTTTGCATTCTTGCCAATAAACATAACACCACTGGTGAGTCTGTCAAGCCTATTGCAGGGCAGCGGATTGAAGCCGTGCCCTCGTTCTGCTCGCATGATTTCCACCACAGAATTGAAGTTATAACGCCCGGCAGGATGCACTGGAACACCAGCTGGCTTGTTGATTACAATCATATCTTCGTCCTCATGCAGAACAGAAATCGGGAGTGCGGTAACAGGAGGTTCGTGCCGATGTAGAGTATGCGATATTACGTCGCCATTCTTGACAATGTGTGATGTATTGGGGACCGCTTTGCCATTAACAACAACAGCTCCACGTTCTATGGCATCTTTCTAATCCCGTCAGACCAATCTCATTCATTCGCGAACCGACACTTACATAATACTCTAATGGTCTATCTCGAAACTCGCTGGAAAAAATATCAAGCAACTCCCGTCCTCTCCATCTCTCCTTACAGTATGTGTTGTAGGTGTAGTGATATGGAGCAACCCGCCTCAATCCGTTCTCGAGAAAGTACGGTCGGGGCCATGGGTCGCAAGGGGTAACAAGAACC
>Ga0302325_10033563_pt1 | contig 10515 bp, 8 predicted proteins | sample Palsa_T0_2_FD_201948 | JGI IMG/M metagenome (GOLD analysis project Ga0302325, IMG submission 201948) | Peat permafrost microbial communities from Stordalen Mire near Abisko, Sweden - Palsa_T0_2 | ecosystem: Environmental > Terrestrial > Soil > Palsa > Peat permafrost | place: Sweden: Abisko...
CGCATCGGCATCGTTGATCCGACCACCGAACGGCTCGCCGCCAGCCGGAAGATCGTAGCTAGTGGTGCTCCGTGGCGAGGCGGACGGGACATCTGGTTCAGCCCGAGCCCTCTGCTGGCCGAAGGCAGCGGCCGGATCGCCTTTGTCTTTCCAGGACTCGAGGCGGAACTGGCTGCTGACGTGGGCGACGTCGCCGCCCATTTTGATCTCCCTGCCGCCGGGGGCGGCACGGATGACTTCCTGGGGCGTTTCATCGAGATCATCCGCCTGGGGCGACTTCTTCACGAAGCTCTCGGCCGCATGGACATCAGGCCTGACGCAGTCGCCGGGCACAGCATCGGCGACTGGACAGCGGGACTGGTAGCCGGGCTCATCGACGAATCAAGACTCGGTGACCTGGCGACCGCGCTTTTCAGCCCGTCGCTAGAGCGCACGGATCTGCTTCATGCCGTGATCGGCGACAGCGCCGAAGCTGTCGCGTCCAGGCTGGCCGCGTTCCCGGGTGTCGCCGTGTCACTCGACAACGCACCTTCCCAGTCGGTCGTGTGCGGGCCCGTGGAACAGGTGACGCGTCTGCTAGCAGAATTCGGTCGGCAGGGAACGCCCTGCTGGGCGCTGCCGTTCGCCTCCGGCTTTCACACGTCATACCTGCAACCGCTGGTGGAGCAGCTGCGGCCCCTTGCTGATCAGCAGGCGGTACAGCCGGCCAGGATGCAGGTCTGGTCGGCGACCATTGCGGCGCCGCTTCCCGCTGACCCGGTGGAGCAGCGGCGGCTATTTCTCCGGCAGCTCGTCGAACCGGTCAGGTTCCGGTCCACGATTACGGCCATGCACGACGCGGGCATCCGGGTGTTTCTTCAGGTCGGCCCCGGCCAGCTGGCATCTTTGATGCACGAGAACTTGCGCGGCCGAGATCACCTGGCGATTCCCGTCAACGTGGCCTTCCGCAGCGGGCTGGCGCAGCTGCACCGTGTCGCCACGGCTCTGTGGGTCGAGGGAGGAACGCCGGACCTGACGGCGCTGGTCCAGGCGCGATCAGCGGCGCCGGTCACGGCCACCCGGCCGGGCACCCCCACTGGCGGCCTGACGATGCGGCTGGGCCTCGGGTCGGCCGGGCTGAGCCTTGGGGAGGGGGCCAGCGAGCTGCTGGGAGCTGTTGCCGTGGCGGCGGCGCCGCGTGCGGTCAGCACCCCGGCGTCCGGTGCCACGGCCCTGGACGCCCTGAACCATTTCGCCAGGACCTCACCGGCCACGGCTGAACTCGCCGCGGTGCTCGAAGACACTGCTGCCGCGGCGGTCGCGGTGCTCTCGGCCGCCGCTGACCATCCCCGCCTCCGGGCGCACGCTTCCCACCCGGCCGGCGGTAGCGGGCGCGATCACAGGTCAGTCCTGCGAGTCGGCCTCGACACCATGCCGTATCTGGCGGACCATGCCCTCCTTCAGCAGCCGCCCGACTGGCCGGACATGGCCGACCGTATGGTAGTGATGCCCGCGACCACCATTGTGCGTCACATGATGGACGCGGTGGAGGCCCTGACGCCGGGCATGCTGGCCATTCAGGTGCGAGATGCGCAGTTCAGCCGGTGGGTGATCGCTGAGCCCGCGCAGGACGTTGAGATCACCGTCAGGCAAGACGGCCCGGACGAGTTCACCGTGGCATTCGGCCCCTATGCCCGGGCGGTAATCCAGACAGCTGCCGCCTATCCCGCACAGCCGCCGCCGGCATGGCACCACGATCCCGGTACCGAGGGGCCGACGGCGCTCGGTGCGGATCGCATGTACGCCGCGCGGGTGATGTTTCATGGCCCGAGGTACCGCAGCGTCACGGCGATCCATGCCGTCGGTGAGCGCCATATCCGCGCCCTGCTGCGTACCCCGGCGCCGCCGGGGGCGCTGCTGGACGGCGGGTTGCAGATGACGGGCAACTGGATGCAGGTGACCCTGGGCACCCATAATGTCGCGTACCCGGTGGGCTTTCATTCCATCCGCTTCTTCGGGCCGGCGCCGGCGGTCAGCGACCCGGTCGAGTGTGTCGGCCGCCTCTCCTCGATTGACGACAGCCAGATAACGGGCAGTATCCAGTTTGCCGCCGAAGGCCGGGTCTGGGCGCAGATCGATGGGTGTGTCAGCCGGCGCTTTTACAGCCATCCGCAGTCACGCGCCGTTGAACTGGCGCCGGGACGCAACGCCATCGCGCTGCGGCAGCCAGAGGGGTGGGTTGTGGTCTTCGATTATTGGCCCGATCCAGCGTCCCGGAACTCGGTCGCTGTCCTGATGCTCGGCGCCAGGGAGTACCTCGACTACGACCAGCAGCCGATCGCCCGGCGCCGGCACTGGCTCCTGGAGCGGATCGCGGTCAAGGATGCTGTTCGCTTCCTCATGTGGGACGAGGAGGGTGACAGGGAGATTTTCCCGATCGAGATCAGGGTCCACGCGGGCGCCAACGGCCGGGCCAGGGTGGCCGCGTGGCCTGACCGGGCTGTTCCTGGATGTGAAGCTGCATTCGCCCACGCGGGAACCGCCGCGGTAGCCATCGCCACGGCCGTCATGCCCGGAGCGCCACCCGGTCCTCCTGGGCTAGGGATCGGCATGGCGGAAATCACCAACGACCCGGAGGGCATGCCTCGGGACGCGTTCTCCGCGCCGGAACTAGCTGTCCTGAGGGCCGTCTCGACCGCTGACCCCGGCTTCGGGCATTCCCACTGGCTGCCTCGCTTCCGCGCGGCCAAGCAGGCGGCAGCCCATGCACAGCGAACTGAGCCGCCGGGGGCTGCGCCCGGCCTGGTGACCGTGACAGACGCCACGTCCTCAGCTATCACCGTGACGGCTAGCGGCCATACGCATCAGGTAAGCCATCGGGAGATCCGGACGCCGGACGGGATGCCCGAGCGACGCTATATCGTCGCGTGGACGTGGGGAGCGGACGGCCGGAAGCTTCGACCGGGAATGCAGAGCACATGAATACCCACCAGGACCGTGTCCTCGCCGAAATCGCCGAACTGTTGCGCGTCATCTCGGACAATATCCTGCCCGGCGAGGACATCACCGGGGAGACGAGGCTCCTGGAAGACCTGGGACTGCAGAGCATCGGCCTGGCCAGCCTGAGCGGGCGCATCCAGATCCGGTACGGAGCCGCAGCCAGCCTGGTGCCCCTCTTCGCCGAGCGCAAAGCTGGCCCGCTCGCCAACCTGCGAGTCGGCGAGATCGTCGACTACCTTGCTGACGTGCTCGATCGCCCTGGGGTGAGCGCGGTTGCGACTGCCGAGCACGCGTCCGCCCGGCAGGGGGCATTTTCTTCCGCCAAGCCAGGACAGCGGCCAAGAAACGACAACGCCGGCGTCCTTTCCGAGCATGCGCCGACTGCCCACCGCACCGTGCTGCAGCTGCCGGACGGCCAAGTCGAGGTGTTCATGGCTGGTAACGGCCCGCCGCTGATTCTCATGCACCCGATCAATATCGGCGCCGGCGTATTCGCCCGCCAGTTCGCCTGCCTGACCGACAGGCACCAGGTCATTTGCGCGCACAGTCCTGGAGTGGGTGCGACAACCTGGAATGCGGACATGACGCTCAGCGGACTGGCGCGGCTTTACCGCACCGTGCTGGACGAGCTTTCCGTCCGGCCCCCTTTCCACGTGCTGGGGTCCTCCTTCGGGGGTCTCATCGCGCAGTCATTCGCTCTGCTGTGCCCTGAGGCCTGTGCATCCCTGTCCCTCGTCTGCTCCAACTACCGGGTTGACGACCGCGAGGTCCGCCCGCTGGCGGCTATCGTGGCGGAGGATTTCGACAGTGTGGCTAGCGGGAGCGGCGACCGGGCGATGCTCGGTGGCCGGGCAGAACTGGAAGAGCTGGTGCTGCGCTGCCAGAGCATGGACTCCCGGATCGGGCTGAGCTATATGCGCGCCCTCGCGAATCAGCCGAGCATGCTCGCACGGCTCCCGGAGATCACAGTGCCCGCCCTGATCCTGCAGGGCCGACACGACACGCTGCTGCCAGACAAGCCCGCGCACGTGCTGTACGGGACCATTCCCGACGCGCTGTTCGCGGAGCTTCCGGATGCCGGCCATTTTCCGTGCCTGACGCATCCCGCCCAGGTTCACCAGCTGCTGCTGCCATTCCTCGCCGCCCATACTGCGGGGAGCCTGTCATCCCCGGACATCGCCCTGACCCAGGTGACAGCGGTGGCGCGCGGCGCCCCTGCAGCGCCGGCTGCTCTGCAGTCCCCCGACTCCTGCGCCGTCATCATCAGCACCGGCCGGTGCGGGTCGACCCTACTGTCGACGCTGATCGCCGAAGAACCTGAGACACTGTCGGTTTCTGAGTCCCTGCTGCCTATCAAGTCCCACCTGATGTCCATGCCCCTCACCGAACTCACCGGCGCCCAGTACTGGTCGCTGCTTAGTAAGCCGAACCCGGTGGCGGCGATGATGGCGAAAGCCGGGATCCTTCCCGGCGAGGTCCGTTATCCGTCCAGTGGCCGCTCCGCCGGCCAGGCCGACCTTCCGCCAATTATGTATGCCACCCTGCCCGGGGTATCGGCAGATCCAGACCTGCTGTTCACGGTGCTGGCCGAGAAGGTTCCGCAGTTCCCCGCCCAGCCGGTCGGCGCCCACCACAAGATGCTTCTCAAGTTGCTGGCGCACCTGGCAGGCCGGCGGCGCTGGGTAGAGCGCACCGGCGGATCCAGCGATGTGGCCGATGCGCTGCTTGAGCAATTTCCCGAGGCAAGGTTCGTCTATCTGACCCGCAACATTCCTGACACGGCGTTGTCGATGAGCCGGCACTCCCTCTATCAGCTGGATGTGGCGCGGTACGAGTTTCACCGCCGGTACGGCACCGATCCGTACACCAGCCTGATGGGCGGAGCCGATGTTCCGGGCGCTTCCGATCTGCCGGAGGAGATGCAGCGCGTGATGCCAGATCAGATAACCAGGCAAGCACTGCAGGACCTAGGCGGAGACATCGAGCTTCACAAGGCGAGGTGCGTAAGAATGATGGATTCTGCCGAGCGCGCGATAGCCAGCAAGAAGCCGAAGAACTTGCACCGGCTCCGGTATGAAGACCTCCAGGCCAAGCCCTTCGAGGAACTCGCTCACCTGGCTGAATTCCTTGGATTTACCGACCCATCTGGATGGGCTGCCCGTACCGCCGGCAAAGTCAGGCCTCCAGGCGCCCAATGCCATTTATCCTGAGCGGGGAAGGGCTTGATTCGGTTTGGAATATCAGTGACAGCTAATGATGGCGGCGGAGGGCCGATGACGAACATCCCGGAGCGAGGCCTGCGAGCAACCATCCAGGGCTGGGATGAGGCAGCGTGGAGCCTGGCCGCGCTGGCGCTGGCGGCCGACGGTGACCAGCCGCCTGAGCTGACTGCCGCGGCATGGGAACTGCTGGCCGCCACTGGGCTCACTGGCGCGCCCGGCGGGCCATTGCCGGGGCTTGTCACCTCGACCCCCGGCCAGATCGCGAGCCAGGCTGCGGCAACGCTGCACCAGGCTTCGGCGCTGGCCAGCGGCCGCGGCATGATCTGGAGCGCCCAAAGCCACGAGGCGCTGCTGGCCCAGGGGAACGCAAGTGCGCAGATAGCGCAGGCTTTCGCCCAGCTCATGCTGCCCACGATGGGCGGCCTCGCCGAGCGCCTCGCCGCGCCAGGAGCCCGCATGCTCGACATCGGCACTGGCGTCGGTGCGCTCGCCGTCGGCTTCGCTGAGGTCTTCCCCGAGTTGCATGTCCTGGGGATCGACATCCTCGACCGCGCCCTTCAGTTCGCCCACCAGACCATCGCCGCCAGCGGCGTCGCCGCCCGAGTGACTGCACGCAAGCAGGATCTCGCCGACTTCACCGACGACACGGGATTCGACCTAGCGTTTATCCCCACGTCGTTCATCCCCCAGCCAGCCGTGCATAGCGGGCTGCCGCGGGTCGCGGCCGCGCTGCACCCTGGCGGATGGCTGATCATGGGCCACGGCAAACTGGGCGACACCCCGGTCCAGGACGCCCTCACCCGGCTCAGGACGCTCGCCTACGGCGGTACACCGCTGGACAAGGCTGCGGCATGCCGCTTGCTCCGCAACGTCGGGTTGACATCGGTGCGGTCGGTCACAACCTCTGCTGCAGCACCAAGCATCACCATCGGCCAGAAGCCAGCATGACAGCGGCCGCCGTGACCCGTCCGCTGCGCCACGCTCAGCCGGGTCCGGCGCGTACCGCGCGGCAGCTCAAACCTGGCTGACACCGCACTGGCAGGAACAGCGCCAGCAAAGCCCCAGGGCCGCATCCGGTGCGGCGCCACGGACGCCGTCCGCGCCCGTCCGTGGATTCACCGGCCCGATCGCGTCCGTCACCACTGCTATGCAGCGGCGCACGGCGACACATCATGACACACGGCGGGACAGCAGCAAGACGGCCCGCGAGACCGGGAACACCCAGCTCACGGGCCATTTCCGCTGGTCACGGCAGGTGCTGGGCTCGAATCCCGCTAGGCTGGACCAGCGGTTTCACCGAACCGCCAGGCCCTATCCGCTCATATGCGCCTGACCTGCGCGGACTCTGTTTTGATCATTTCTGTGGCGGTGCCTGTCCGTCATACGCGCGGGGGCGCTGGCCGGTGAATGCACGGGCGGATCGTGGTTCCGTCCGTGGATTGACGCGCCGCACCTGATGCGGCCCACGCGCGTCGTGGCACCGGGTGGCATCGGCGGGGTGCAATCCGGCGTGGATGACTTGCTGGTTTGGCCATTCGGGATGCGTCCTCTTTTCTGCGGGTTTTCTGCGGGTTTTCTGCGGGTTTGGCGGCCGTCCCCGGAGCTGGTGTGCCTCTGGCTGGGTAACGGTCTGACTGGCGGGCCGGTCCTGTGGGCGGTTCCGGGCCAGCGCTAACTCGTTAACTGTCCGGTGGCCAGGGCAGGGCTAGTCGGCGGGCGGCGCCGGCCGGGTCGCTGCCAGCATGAATCGCATAAAGCGGGTGCCCGCGACAGCTGAGCCGTCCGGCGGGCCAGAAGCGCCAGCCGTAGCGGTAGCCAATACCTGGGCCACCGGCCAGCTCCCGGTTTGGGGGTCCTGGGTTCCCGTACCGGCAGGGGGCTGAACGTGCCCGCCTTGAGCCGGGCATGCAGATCATCCAGGAACCTGGGCAAGCGCCGGTGCTCTCCCCGACGCCGGCGGCCGTCAGGCCGTCCACGCCAGGAGTATTCGCCCCGGTGTTACCCGCGCGACCCGGGCGAACGCCTCGATCAGCGTCGCCGGGTCGTGCACGAAATGGACCAGGTCATCGAACCTGGGGCCAGGATCGGCCGCCGCCCAGCGGTGAAGCTTGGCCTGCATCTCCGCTACCCGGGTGACGGCAGGGCCGCCGGGCCTGCGAGGCCGGGGCATCACCATGGCTACCCCGCAGCACTTCACCGTGGTCTCCCGGCCAGCCGCCGAAAGCCAGCCCAGGAATTCCTGCCCTGACACCAGAACGGGTGCGCGCCGCTCCCGGCCCATATCCGCCAGATTTGAGCCGGACCACTATTAAGGGACGTAGACGTCGACGAGGTCGGCCGGAGGGCGCCCCACACGGGTGCCTGACGGGTCAGCCCGATCTGGCGTTGTGACCATTCCGTGACCTAGATTCACGAACCGGGCACGGTAGGGCGGCATCACAAAGGTCGACCAGCGAGAACCACACTATGAGGAGAAACACATGCGCGCGAGGTCCTCGATTGTTATGGCTGCCTGCCTGACGGTGGGGCTCACGGCGTGCTCGACGCTGCGGCACCAGTCGGGTGACGCGGCTCCGGCCGGTTCTCCGGCCTCGGCGACGCCGGCAGCCAGTGCGGTATCCACCGCGATCAGCACCGCACCCGCATCGACGGTGGCGACCACCCCGCAATCGAGCGGGGCGGCCGGTGGCGGATCCGGATCATCGGGCGGTGGGCAGCCGAGTACCACTCTGGAGCTCGGCCCGGCCGGTTACGGTGCGCTGAAGCTTGGCATGACCAGGCAGCAAGCCCAGCCGACGGGGCTCATCGCCGGGTACTCGACCAACGGCCCGAACCCCTCATGCCCGCAGGCCCGCCTCTCTGGCGCACCAACGGGCCAGGGTGTCGTGTGGTTCTCGCCCAGCCACACCGTGGTCGCGATCAGCGCGTACGGCTCGGTCGCCACACCGCAGGGCGTGCGGCTCGGCATGACCGGTGCCAACATGCGCAGGATCTACCCGGACTGGACCGCGCTCGGCACGAACGCCAACGGCCGGGGCTACGCCAGGGTGCCCGGAAACGCCGCCGCCGAGTACCGAATCGAAGTCACCAACGGCGCGGTGACCTCGCTGACTCTGCAGGCCAGCAACGAGCCCTGCTACGAGTAGGACCGGTTGCCGAGCGGGCGGACACCGGCGGCCTGTCGCTGCGCGAGCTGGGCAAACGCGCGCTATACGATTACACGCGCTTGTCCCGCGCTGAGAACGGCGAGACCCTCATCCCCGCCGGGAAGGTCCGCCATTTCCATCCTGGAAAGCAAGATCGCCGCGATGCCCGCGCGCATGACTCGCGACCGGAGTCATCTCACGGCCAAACTCGCCGTCGCCGTTACCCAGGGCCACACGCCCGACCCTAACCGGGCCACCCAACTCGGGATGACCGCTATCGACGCTGCGCAGCGCACTGGATCTGCCCGGATCATGCGCGAGCTTCACACCCTGGACAGAGAACTAACACCGGCCGCGTGCAGCCGGGCCGCCACCTCGCTTGCCCTGCGGCGCAGCTCCGCGTAAGACAGCTCGCGACGCTCGCAGACCCACCGCGGTGGCACCGGGCGTCCGGGCCGCCTGCTGGTCCAGTAGCGCGCCCAGGGTCGTGCCGTCGCTGAACCCGGATCTGGTCTGGTTCCAGTCAGCGAGAAACTGCCGCCGCTCCCGCGAAGGCAGCAGGGAGAGTTCCCCAACGCGCAGGTCGGGGCCGGCGATCGCCGCGCTCGCGAACTCGGCGATCTGCGCTCCGGAGTCCACCAGCTGCAGGTGCACTTCTGCGCGGACGATGGGCGCGAACATCGTCCAGTCAGCCGTCAGCCGGAGCCCGGCCAGGCTGGACTCGCCCGACGGGCTGGCCTGGCGCCGCCGGTAGCTTACCGAGCCCGGGATGCGCTGCCGGGCGGCCTCACTGCCGAGTGCGTCACCGAGCGGGACACAACGGTGTTCGGAGACCTCTCGCAGGCTGGCGCCCACCCTTCCGGCTGCCTCGCGAAAGGTGAGGGCCGCTGACAGATCAGCGAAGACGGGGAGCTCGTTGACGAAGACGCCGATGACGTCGAGGGCCTGCGGAGGCCGGCTGCTGAAGTCGGTGGCGACGACCGTGGCGCGGTGTCCTCGTGAGCGAGGAACTGCACCCCCGTGGTGATCGCCTCGTTGCCGGTGCTTTCCGCCAGCTGGTCGGCGAACATAACGCACGGATCGCCGCTCCAGGGCGTAACGACCGTGATGACGGGACGGCCGCATGCCAGCAACGCTGCGGTGATGTCGGCCGCTGACAGGCCTGACCACCAGGTGGCGTCTCGTACGGTCGCGGGCCCGTACCGCTCGAAGTAGGCGGTGACCAGTTCGGTGATGGCCTGTTCGCGGGCGAGGGATACGTTCAGGGTGGGGTAGACGGCGGACGTGAGGGCGAAGGTCCGGGCCTCGCGGTTCCAGGCAGTGGCCGCGTTGACGTAAGAGATCGTTCCGCGCTCCCACGCGACCTTGATCGCCAGCCGCCGCGCTGTACCTGGCCGGGCAGCTCCCCTGCGATGACGGGGAAGGCTGCTCGTCACGGAGCTGGACGGCCTGCCCGGGGCAGCGTTCACGGTCCGTCACCTGTCCCGGGACGCCCGCCCAGCCGCGGGGCCAGCTCGGCGGCGCCGTCGCTGGTCATCGGGGTGGGCAGCAGCCGGATCGCGATGGCCAGCGGGGTGGCGATCCCGTTGCCCTTACGGCCGGGTTTCTTCTGTCGGTCCCGGCGGGCCAGCCAGGATTCCACGGACTCCCCGTCGTTGAACGCCCCGGCGGCCGGGGTGGGCATTGCGGCGCGGGGTGAAGAGGAGCGGCGGATGATCCGTAGTTATGCTGTGATGGCAAGGCTTCTGCGGAGGCGCCACGGCCCACCGGCGGGCTAACGTGGGACATGGCAGGCAGGGGATCTCCTGCACCGGGCAGGCCCCGGCATTCATCGGTGATCCGGGTATTGCCTGGTCCGGTGCCAGGTGATCCTCAACGCGATCGAGTTCAGCGGCAGCCGGCTCGTCCCGGTCCCTGGCCGGCACCCCTTCCGGCTGGCCTGCATCCCTGTCCCCGAACGCGGCCTGGACATCTGGCCCGCTGTCTTCGGGCAGGCTTGCGAGCTGGGCGCCGGCGCCGAACGGGATGTCTTCTCTTCCCGGAAGCCCTGCGGCTGGCACCGCGACGGGCCCCCGGGGAACTGCTCACTGCTTGGGGAGCCATTTCTGCGGAGCATCGCCGGCATCGCGCTGGACGGGTAAAGGAGGCAGCGCGGGGGTGGCTGGGTG
>Ga0302325_10033564_pt1 | contig 10514 bp, 6 predicted proteins | sample Palsa_T0_2_FD_201948 | JGI IMG/M metagenome (GOLD analysis project Ga0302325, IMG submission 201948) | Peat permafrost microbial communities from Stordalen Mire near Abisko, Sweden - Palsa_T0_2 | ecosystem: Environmental > Terrestrial > Soil > Palsa > Peat permafrost | place: Sweden: Abisko...
AGTGCCGCGGCGGTCATGATCCAGCCGTTCAGGCAATAGCCGCATTGCGTCGCCTGCTCCTGGATGAAGGCAGTTTGCAGCACGTGCGGTTGGTCCGGAGTGCCGAGCCCGGCGAGGGTGACAATCTTGGCGGTGCCGACGGCGGAGATCGGCAGCGAACAGGAACGCGTTGGCGCGCCATCAACATGCACGGTGCAGGCGCCGCATTGGCCCAGACCGCAGCCGAAACGGGGATTGTCGAGCTGCAGATGGTCACGTAACGCATACAGCAGAGGCATGTCGGGGTCGGCGTCGACCGGGTACTGCTGGCCATCGATATCGAGGACGATGTGCTGTGTCATGGAGCACCTCCATGGGGCGCTGATCGACTTGGGGTAGCGAGTTCGTCCCGGCACTTCCCATTTGGCCGGGTTGCCGCGGGTGAGTTTGGCCAGTTTGCCGGGTTCTCGCAAAGGCTTTGACTGCGTCTGACGCATGTGCACGCATCCCGAGATGCCAGCTAATCGCTAACCACCAGATCGATTCCACTGCGCGGCAGTGGGGGCATCTGCTGCACAGATGATTGCTGGACGGTCTGCCGGTTCCATGGAGCGCGGGGTGGCTGCGCTCCTGCGGCGAGCGCGAGGTGGGGCGGCGGCCCTGGATGAACTGTGAGTCGGGCCACCGGGCCGTCCGCTCAGCAACCGCCGGTTTGGGTGGTGAGCGTTCCGTCAGCTTTCGAGTATTCGAGGCTGAAACCAGACACTTGCTTATATCCGGCTCTCGCCCGGAGCGGCAGTCGCTTCAGGCACTTGACCCGATGAAGCCGACATCCAGAATGTGAGCTAACCCGGCAGCCGTGCCCACTTTGCTTCCTTGAAAGTGATCCCATCATTGGGCAAGTGCCGAAACCTGTGTGGAAGGTCGCTCCCGGCGCAGCTTCGCCTTGATGATCCAAGGAGGGATTCTGTCAGCGATGGTGTCTCTCTCAGTTGTTAAGCAGGGATGAAAAAATGTTCACTTTGACCATCAACGGGCAAGCCCGCGAGGTCGACGTTTCCGCGGACATGCCGCTTCTGTGGGTGCTGCGCGACCATCTCAATCTGGTCGGCACCAAATACGGCTGCGGGGTTGCCCAGTGCGGCGTCTGCACCGTGCATGTGGGCGGCAAGCCGGTGCGTTCCTGCCAACTGGCCGTTGGCGATGTCGGCACCCGCGCCGTCGTCACCATTGAAGGGGTCGGTGCCACACCCAACGGCGCGCGGGTCCAGCAGGCCTGGATCGAAGCTGCCGTGCCGCAATGCGGCTATTGCCAAGCCGGCCAGATCATGTCTGCCACGGCACTGCTGGACGGCAACCCCCACCCTGACGATGCGGATATCGACGCAGCCATGGCAGGCAATCTCTGTCGCTGTGGGACCTATATTCGCATCCGGCGAGCAATCAAAAATGCTGCCGCCGGTGGGGCCTGACGATGAAGAAAATCGTCGGGATTGTCGTTGCCCTCATTGTTGTTGTAGCGCTTGGAGCCGCCGGCTGGATGTATCTCGGCCGCAATCCGATGGCCTTTGCCGGCGGTTCGACCGTGGCGCTGCAGGACTACCAGGCCAGCAGTGTTACCGGCGTTCCTGCACAGCTTGCGAAGGCCGACCTGGTGACGCGCGGCGAATATCTGACCCATGCTGCGGATTGCCAGGCGTGCCACAGCGCACCGGGCAGCGCTCCGTTCACGGGTGGCTTCGCCCTTACCACGCCGTTCGGCACCATCTATTCCACCAATATCACCCCGGACAAGCAAACCGGCATTGGCAACTACACCGACGCCCAGTTCCTGGCAGTCATGCACAGGGGAATTCGCGCGGATGGCGAGCACCTGTATCCCGCCATGCCCTATGCCTCGTACACCTACATGACGGACGGCGATGTGCTGGCGATCAAGGTCTATCTCTTTACGCTGGCGCCGCAACATGCCCCTGCAAGGAAGGACCAGCTTTCCTGGCCCTTCAACCATCGCAGCCTGCTGACGCTGTGGGACGTGGTGTTCAATCCCGATACACGCTTCCGCCCCAATACCGGCGAGAGCCCGCAATGGAATCGAGGCGCCTATCTGGCCGAAACGATGGGTCATTGTGGCGAATGCCATACCCCGCGCAACATCGCCTTTGCGCTGGACAACCACAGCAAATTCGCGGGCGCCGTCACCGCGGGCTGGCGCGCCTACAACATCACGAGCGACAGGGATTCCGGCATCGGTGGCTGGAGCGACCAAGACCTGTACCAGTATCTTTCCACTGGTCATGCCAACGGACATGGCGGCGCGGCTGGTCCCATGGGTGAAGCCAGTGACGACAGCCTCAGCTATCTGGTGCCGAACGACGTGCATGCGCTGGTGACTTATCTGCGCAGCGTTCCCGCCGAGAAAAGCGACCTGCCGCGTACCGTCACCGCGCCTGCACCGGCTTCGTACAAGCAAGGTGTGGTCGCGGGCTTCGACCCGCGCGGCGAGAAGATCTTCGCGGGCGCCTGCGCAAGCTGCCATGACTGGACCGGCGTGAGCCCGGTCACCGGCTATGCCACCCTGACCGGCGTGCGCGCGGTGAACGATCCGAATGCGACCAATGTGGCGCAGGCGGTCATCCACGGTGTCAACCGGCAGACCGATGCAGGCAAGATCTTCATGCCAGCTTTCGGCCAGGGGCTGTCCGACGACGACATCGCCGCCGTGGCAAATTACGTGACGGCCCGTTTTGGTGCCAAAGGTGCGCACCTGACAAGCCAAGATGTGGCGAATCTGCGAAAGCAGGCCCCCCAGCAATCGAATTCCCGGGAGACTCCCAATGGTTGACACCCAGTCCAATTTTGCCGGGTCCAACGATTATCTTTCGGCGCTGATCGAGGACCTGCGCGCCGCACCGGCGGCCAAAGCGTCGTTTACTGCGGGGCGGCGTAGCCTCTTCAAACTGGCTGGCGCGACCGCATTGGTGCTGGGCTTCCAACTGGGAGACGCTGGTTACGCCCATGCGGCGGCGGACGGCGCAGACCAAGCCACAGCAGACCAGGTCATGAACGCGTTCATCCGCATCGCTCCGGACAACACCATTACCATCTATTCCAAATGTCCGGAGATCGGCCAGGGGATCAAGACCTCCTTCGGCTTGATCATTGCCGAGGAACTCGACGCCGACTGGAACCATGTTGTCATTGAGCAGGCGGACATCAATCCGAAAGTCTATGGCTACCAGGGCGCGGGCGGTTCGACGTCGATTCCACGCGCCTGGGACCAGTTGCGTCAGGCTGGCGCCGGGGCCAAAGCGATGCTCGTTGCCGCTGCTGCCAGCCAGTGGGGAGTGGAAGCGTCGCAGATCACCGCCAAGGATTCGGTCCTGACCCATGCCGCCAGCGGCAGATCCGCGACCTACGGGTCGCTTGCGGCGACCGCGGCAAAGCTGCCGGTGCCTGCCGTCGCGGACCTGAAGCTGAAGTCTCGCGCCGAGTACCGCTTGTTCGGCAAGCGCTATCGCGGCGTCGACGACCCCAAGGTCGTCACCGGCCAGAATCTGTTCGGGATCGATGTCCAGGTTCCTGGCATGGTCTATGCCACCTACACCAAATGTCCGGCAGCGGGCGGCAAGGTGCGGTCCTTCAACGTGGCGGAGATCAAGGCCCGGCCCGGCGTACTCGATGCCTTTGCCCTGGACGGCACAGGCATGGTGATCGAAGTGATGCCGGGCCTGGCCATCATTGCCCGGGATACCTGGAGTGCCTTCCAGGCGAAGGACAAGCTCAAGGTGGATTGGGACCTCGGCGAGGCGTCCACTGATTCTTCAGCGCAGATCTCCGCTCATGCGCGAACGCTGGCGGCCAATTTCCCGGCAAAGCCGAGCGCCAATGTCGGCGATGTGGACACGTCCTTCGCCAACGCTGCTAAGACCGTTGAGGCCTATTACGACTATCCCTTCGCCGCCCATGCGCCGCTGGAACCCATGAACACCACGGCGCACTGGCATGACGGCGTGATGGAAATGTGGGTGCCCACACAGCAACCTGATCGCGCCTTGCCGCAGGTTGCCAAGCTGGCCGGCATACCGCAGGACAAGATCGTCATGCACCAGACCCGCGTGGGGGGCGGTTTCGGTCGGCGGTTGGTCAACGACTATACCTGCGAGGCCGCTGCCATCGCGCGCAAGCTCAACGTCCCGGTCAAGCTACAATGGGCCCGAGAGGACGATTTTGCTCACGATTTCTATCGTCCCGCCGGCTACCATCAGTTCAAGGGCGCGATCGACAAGAATGGCAGGCTCGACGCGTGGCAGGAACATTTCATCACTTTCACCGCGGATGGCAAAAAGGAAGCCCCTGGCGCCAACCTCACCGAAAACCTGAAATACTCGATCAAGGCGCCCAACCTACGCCGCGGCACGACGATGTTGCCGCTGAAGATCCCAACCGGTGCATGGCGTGCGCCGGGTGACAATGCCCAGGTCTTCGCGGCGCAAAGCTTCATGCATGAGTTGTCGCTGGCCTCGGGTCGCGACCATGTCCAGTTCCTGATCGATGCCGTGAACCGCGACGTGCCTGCGCTGGCGCCCAAGGACCCGAGCGTCAATTTCAGCCCCAAGCGGGCAAGCGACGTGATCGCGATGTGCGCGCAAAAGGCGGGCTGGGGCAAGACCCTGCCGAAAGGCAGCGGCCTGGGCTTGGCTTGGTGCTATTCCCATGCCGGCCATGCCGCACAGGCGGTTGAGCTCAGTGTGGATGCCAACAAGCAGATCACGGTTCATCGCATCGTGGCGGTGCTCGATGTTGGCCCCATCATTGACATGGCCGGGTCCGAAGCCCAGGCGCAAGGCGCGTCAACCGACGCGCTTTCAACGGCGATGGGCCTCAAGATCGATATCCAAAACGGCGTGATCCTGGTGCAGAACTACAATGCCTATCCCATTCTGCGGATGCCTTTCGCACCAATGACAATCGATGCCTATTTCATCCAATCGGACAACCCGCCGACGGGAATGGGTGAACCTGCTTTCCCCGCGCTGGCGCCCGCGCTGGGCAATGCTATCTTCACCGCTACGGGAGAGCGGGTGCGCCACCTCCCGTTACGCGATCTGGGATACGCGCTCGCGGCTTGAAGTCTCCGTCCTGGTTCAGTCTGGCATGAGACCCCGCGCGAATGGCGCACTCCCGGCGCGTACGGCCAAGCCTACGATGAATTCTGCGATCGCAACGCAACTGCTCTGAGTATCGAAATAGCAGCACATCTGGCCATGGCGGCCAGCGATGGGAAGCCGGAGCTAGGGTAATTTACGGATGGCGCACCCGTGCCCGGGCCTTCTGAACCGCCAGCTTCCTGGCGGCGGGAAGAACGTCCGCTTCCGGGACCGTCGAAAAGGGTTGCCGGTGACTGAATAGGGTCGATTCCGACTGCAGCCGCCGCGCCGATCAACCTCGCCGCTGCGCATGCACCCGCCCGCGCACGTCGCCGGCCGCGTCACGCGGCCGAGCTGGTGCCACGGCACCAGGTCGCCGGCGGCGTTCACTTCCGATAATGGGTGTTCTCGTAACCAAACGAGTCGACGGGGTGGCGCGAAAATCGCGTTTCTGGTGACCCCTATTCAGTGAAGCGGACGCCGATCTCGGACAAGGTTCGCGGCGGCGGGACGCTGCGCTCATGATCCTGCTGCGGCCCCTCGTCTGCTATCGACGATTCGAAGCAGATGATTGGCAAGCATAATGATCTCGGCCGGCCGGCGATACCTCAGCGCGTCGTCGCCGAAATCGACACGCTCGCCACGTCAACCGACCTCAGCATCCGCCAAATTCAGCGAAAGATCTCCGGTCGAGCAAGCCGGGGGATCGTCGGCGAAATCACCAAGCGCGCTCGCACCAGCTCGCCGGCCACCTTGTGACCACTTTTTACACGCGTGGTTAACCTGCCCCTTGCAAACGCATTTTAATCGTCGATACGCTGCCGCCCTGACGACCGGATCGTGCGGTCGGGTCACGTATGTCCAAGAATGATGCGGTGACGGGAGGGATCTGTTATGGACAGCATTAGGATCGCTGCTGCCCACGGCGGCGACATTTCAGTCGGCAAAAGCGAAATCAGTGCGTTGCGAGCGAAGCTGCGCGGACCCTTGGTCCAGGCGGGCGAGAGCGGTTATGACGAGGCGCGCACGCTCTTCAACGCGATGATCGATAACCGGCCAGCACTCGTGGCGCGCTGCCACGGCGCCGCCGATGTGATGGCGGCAGTGAATTTCGCACGCCACCACGGCTTGCTGGTTTCGGTGAGAGGCGGTGGGCATGGCGTCGCCGGCAAGGCGGTCTGCGACGGCGGAGTGCTGATCGACCTGTCGCCGATGAGGAGCATCCGCGTCGACTCGGCCGCGCGCATCGCACGCGCCGAGCCCGGCGTGCTCGGCGCTGAACTCGATCACGAGACACAGGCCTTCGGTCTTGCGACGCCGATCGGAACGGTATCGACGACCGGGATTGCGGGACTGACGCTCGGCGGCGGCCAGAGTTGGCTTTCGAGCAAGTATGGTTTCGCGATCGACAATCTCCTCTCGGTCGACATCGTCACCGCCGATGGGGCGTTGCGTACCGCGAGTGCGACCGAGAACGACGACCTGTTCTGGGCTGTCCGGGGTGCGGGGCATAATTTCGGCGTCGTCACGTCCCTTGAATATCGGCTGCATCCGGTCGGCGAGGTGTTGGGCGGACTGGTCATCCATCCGTTGGCAGACGCCGTGGATGTCCTGAAGTTTTATCGCGACTTCACTGCCTCCCAGCCGGACGAGTTACAGACCTGGGCTGGGATCCTCATGCTTCCGGACGGCACACAGGCAGTTGCCTTGGTGCCCTGCTTCCTCGGACCGCACGACGAGGGTGAGCGGATGCTCGCGCCGTTGCGCGCCTTCGGGTCTCCCATCGCGGACACGGTCGCCCCGCTGCCGTACACCGCGATGCAGAAGACCTTCGACGGCGCGTTTCCGCCGGGGCGGTGCAACTATTGGAAATCCGGTTTGGCGTCGCGGCTCTCCGACGAGGTTATTGAAGCGAGCGTCGAGTACGCGAGCAAAGTGCCCTCGCCGCATACGGTCATTCTCTTCGCCGAACTGCATGGCTGCTACAGCCGGGTCGGCAAGAGCGACACGGCGTATTTCCACCGCGACCTGCAATACGACGTGATCATACTCGCCGGGTGGACGGACCCCGCTGACACACAGCGCAACATCGCATGGACGCGGGAGCTTTTTGCCGCCTGGGAGCCGCATCTGGCCCGCGCCGCCTACGTGAACGACCTCGGCGACGAAGGCGAGGATCGTGCCCGCAGCGCTTATGGCGACAACTATCCTCGGCTGGCCGCACTCAAGGCGAAATACGATCCGACGAACTTGTTCCGGCTGAACCAGAATATCGGCCCCGCCCGCGCGTAAGTCGGCGGTCCTGAGTTATTCCGTAGCAAGAAGGCCCAAAGAACAGCGGAGAGGAAAAAATGACAACGCAACAGGATTATGTCCGCCACATACAGCGCACTGGCGTCGCGCCACGACCAGCGCGGCGAACGATGACCACACGTCCGATCGTTCCGGCAATCCTTTTCGCGGTGATCATCAACTTTGGTGCCGTCGACTTCGCGCGCGCCGATTCCAGTGATGTCGACCAAATAAGGGCTTTGGAAAGCAAATTGGCCGCTGCTGCGGAAGCGCGGAATATCGATGCGATCATGAAAGCCTATATTCCCGACGAAACTCTCTTCGTGTTCGACGTCATTCCGCCGCGCCAGTATGTCGGCGCCAAAGCTTTTCGCACGGACTGGGACGAGTTTCTCGGCAGCACCAAGGGGCCGCTCAAATACGAGATCGGCGATGTGGATGTCACCGCCGTCGGAACAGTCGCCTATGGCCACTCGATCCAGCGCATCGTCGCCACCAGCGTCAAGGGCGATCCGATCGACCTCACCACGCGAGTCACCGATGTCTACCGCAAGATCGACGGCAACTGGATGATCGTGCAGGAGCACATCTCTATCCCGGTCGACCTCGATACTAGCAAACCGGATCTTTCCTCCAAGCCGTAGACTGATACACGCGCCGCGGTCGGCTCGGTTGCTCGAGCCCACTCGACCCGCAGCCGCTCCCGTTCGAGAAAGCCTTGTGACCACTTTTTACACGTATCCTGAGCCTACCCCTAGTGGCGACATGGTGGTCTCCTTTCATTGAAGTTCCGGTGGGCAACCTCATGCCCGCCGATCGAAAGGATACGTCCAATTAGCCACCGACCTCGCGACCCAGGGCCCTCGGCGCAGCCGTTCCGTCCAACCACCGTTTGATGCACGAGCCGAAGACCGTTCCTCTCTTGTGGCGGCATAGCGGTGCGTTTTGCCGCCATTTTGACCTTTGCCGGCGGTCCAAACAGCATAAGCTGCGCCCAACGCCGCACGGCCTTCGGCCGCCTTCGGGAGACGCCCATGAGCGGATACGCGCTTGACAATTCCTGGGATAGGGCGAAGCGGCGTTTGGCGCTGCTGGAGTATTTCCTCGATCCGAAAACGAAACGCCGCATGCAGGCGCTGGGCGTCTCGCAAGGCTGGAATTGTCTGGAAATCGCGGCCGGCGGAGGCTCAATCGCGCGCTGGCTCAGCGAGGCGGTCGGCGACAGCGGCAAGGTCTTGGCGACCGACATCAACACAGCTTTGCTGAAGGGCCTTTCTGCGCCCAACCTGGAAACGCGCGACCACGACATCCTCACCGAAGACCTACCTGAGGCCGCCTTCGACATCGTCCATTGCCGTTGGCTGCTCCACCATCTGCCGACGCCCGAGGTCGCCATTGAGCGGATGATCAAGGCGGTGCGGCCGGGCGGCTGGCTGCTACTCGAGGAGGTGGACTTCTTCCCAGTCCACGCTTCGTCGAACGCGGACTACAGCGACTTCATGTCGGCCCTCGTCAACACGGTGGTCAGTGCGTCGGGCCGCGACTGCTTCTGGGCGCGCGCGCTCCCGGTTATGGTCGCGGAAAGAAGTCTCGTAGACGTGACCGGCGTAGGCGGCTTCTCGCTGCTGCAGGGTGGCGGCGAGGAGGCGGAATTCTTCGTGCTGACCGCCGAGCAGATGCGCGACCGCATGTTGGAAAGCCAAGCAATCGACGAAGCAAAACTGGACCGGGCGTTGGCGTTGCTGGCCGACCCCGCTTTCTGGGCGTTCGGCGGCGGCGAAGTCGCGGTCTGGGGCCGGAAGGCAGCCTGAAGCACTTTTTGAGACAACGGCTCTGGCCCGACGGCCTTAGAGTGCGTTTTGGAACAGATTCTGCGATGACCCCCACCAGGTCCCGGCGATCGGCCTCGCCGCGGCGCATGCCGAGCTGATGCCGCTGCGCCAGATCGCCGGCGGTCGAGGCCGCCGCGCGGCGCGTCCTCCAGGAGCAGCGCCGCTGCGCATGCCGGGCTGCTGCCACGTCGCCGGCAGCGCCACGACGGCCGAGTTGGTGCCGCTGCACCAGGTCGCCGGCGATCAGCCTCGCCGCGGCGCATGCATGCGCCAGCGAGGCGCATGCCGCCAGCAGCACGTGGTTAGGGCAAAGCCATGTGCTGGACTGCATCGTTCGCGCCAGGAGCCGCAGCTCGCGGCCATTTCGGCAATTTTCCTGGAAATATAACCTTAGCTGCGCCTAGCGGCGCCGCCCCGACCGGCGAACGGGCCGCAAGGCGTTGTGACTGCTGGAGTTATGGCGCTATTCGTTATGGTAAGAGAACATCCATTGTAACTCACCGAATTGCCGGGCTGTCGGGGCTCGTCGCTGGGTGGCTGGCGGACGGTTGGCGGATGGTGTCCCGGGCAGTCTGTGCTTGATAATTAATTATCGGGCGTAAAAACCCAAGGCAAATCCGCCCCCGGAGACCCCTAAAATGACCGCCGTTTCGACCCCTCGGACCGACCCCGTGCCGGCCGTCGTTGCGGAAAGCGAAATCACCGCCAACCTGCGTCAACATGCCGAGGCCGCCCGCGGTGCCTTCGCCAGCAACACCGAGCGCGCTCTGCGTGCCGACGTGGTGATCTTCACCGGCTGGTGCACCAGGGAAGATCGCCAGGCTCTCCCCGCATCGGCGGAAATCGTTGCCGCGTTCATCGACGCCATGGCCGCCAGCAAGGCCCCGGCGACCGTGCGGCGGTATGTTTCCAGCGTCGCCACCTTCCACCGCGCCGCCGCGGTGGCGAACCCGTGCGAGGCCCAGGTCGTCAAGCTGGCGTTGAAGCGGATGCACCGCGAGCGGGGCCTCGCCCAGGCCCAGGCCGCGCCGCTGAATGACGTGCTGGTGGCCCGCATGCTGGCCGCGGCCGGCAGCACCCTGCGCGATCTGCGCAACAAGGCGCTGCTGACCGTCGCCTACACCACCCTTTGCCGCCGGTCCGAACTGGTGGCGCTGCAACGCGCGGATCTGGAATCCGAGTCAGACGGCTTCGGCACCGTGACCATCCGGCGCAGCAAGACAGATCAGGAAGGCGCCGGCGAAGTCGCGCCGATCACACC
>Ga0302325_10033566_pt1 | contig 10514 bp, 6 predicted proteins | sample Palsa_T0_2_FD_201948 | JGI IMG/M metagenome (GOLD analysis project Ga0302325, IMG submission 201948) | Peat permafrost microbial communities from Stordalen Mire near Abisko, Sweden - Palsa_T0_2 | ecosystem: Environmental > Terrestrial > Soil > Palsa > Peat permafrost | place: Sweden: Abisko...
AAGCACCGCGTCGAGAGAACTCGTGGCTGATTATTGGATGGAAGGGCTGTTATCACCAGGAATCGGCTGGGGCTACCAAGACGAGAGACCGCACTTTCGACATTTTCACTGACGGCCATAAGCTGGACGGTGATCGGTCAGCATATTCGGAAAATGGTGTTGGACGTGGCTGGGGCCACCCTCGGGTCATTTACCAGAGTCGAGTGAATGTCTTTAAACCGGCGGCGGCCGAAGCCTGAGGCCCATGGATGAGAAGGAGCGGCGACGTTAGCAAGGCCGCTTGAGGTCGCGAAGTAAACTCTGCAGATTCCAAGGAACAATCGTAGGGCGCCTCGGGCTCCGGATCGCGGCAGGCTAGATCCCTGCGCTACAATTTTCCTAGAAAACCTAAGGCATTTGTGGGCGACTGAGCGACACTGAAGGCCCCTCATGAAACGTTCTGGCATCTATACGGCTCTGCTTCTGAGCTCCGTCGCCTACGCGCAAACTCCTCCCGCGCCGTCGATCCGCATTACCGCCGTCCGGGCCGATGTGCCCCAACAACCGGTTGTGCCGGAGGTGTTGATCTCGCTGTTCCACATCCGTACCAAGGCGTCGTATGGCCGCCGAGCGACGGATCGCAACGGCGTTGTGCTGCTCGACCTGCCGGCGGACTTGGTCGAAGCCGCCTATCTTCAGGTCACGGCCGAAGGTAAAGAGCTGGCTGTCTATCAGCCCGCGGCCGGTAGCCTACCCGCCAGCGCTCTCTTAACGACGCGAAGTCTGACCGTCGAACTGGTGCCCAAGCGCTCCGACCTGCTCCAGACTCCGGTTCAAATCCAAGCGCGCCTCAATGAGGAACAGCGGATCTTGCGCGAGAACCACGAAGTGCGCCTGCAGAACGCCTCGCTTCAATCCGACCTCGCGAGTCTCAAAGCCGAGCAGGAGCGCGAGCGGGAAGAATACCGGCGCCGTTGGTCCGAAGCGACCGGCTTCACCGTCGATGAGTTGGCGAATGTTGTAAGGGCCTTTGCGCGCGCCATTCTGGAGAATCCCGGAGCCCATTCGGTGGATGAGCGCGCCCTGGCGCTATACGCGCAGGGGCGAATCGACGAAGCGGGCCAGCTCTTGCGTGAAGATGAGTTATCCGCGACGGATAAGAGAAGCCGCGAGTTACAAGCCTTGCGCGACCGCGTGACGCAAGAGTTGGAGAAAGCGGAGCGGGCTTCAGCGGAGGAGACCATCCGGCGTCTGGGTCGCGCGGCCGGGCTCTTTACGCAGGCATTCGAATTCCAGAAGGCAGTGGATACCTGGGCCGACTGTGTCGCCAGGATCGATCCCAAGTTTGCAGATGTTCGAGCGAGCGCGCTGGTCGAACAAGGGAACGCCTTGCAGGAACTGGGCGGCAAGGGGGAAAGTGCCGAAAGCGCCGCCTCGTACAGGGATGCTGTCGCCGCCTTTCGGAGCGCCCTGGAAGTCTACACCCGTGCCACACTTCCGCAGGATTGGGCCGCTACTCAGAACAACCTGGGCATTGCCCTCAGCGGCCAAGCCGCGCGCACCAGCGGGCAGGCGGGGGTGAACCTTCTGATCCAGGCCGTCATCGCCTATCGCAGGGCTTTGGAAGTCCACACCCGCGCCACGCTCCCGCAGAAGTGGGCCACGACTCAGAGCAACCTGGGCGCTGCCCTCAGCGGCCAAGCCGGGCGCGCCAGCGGGCAGTCGGCGGTGTTCCTTCTGGCCCAGGCCGTCGCCGCCTATCGCAGCGTTCTGGAAGTGCGCACCCGCGCCACGCTTCCGCAAGATTGGGCCAGGACCCAGAACAACCTGGGCGCTGCCCTCACCGACCAAGCCGGGCACACCAGTGGGCAGGCGGCGGTGGACCTTCTGGCCCAGGCCGTCGCCGCCTTTCGAAGCGCTTTGGAAGTCTGCACCCGCGCCACGTTTCCGCAGGATTGGGCCAAGATCCAGAACAACCTCGGCGTTGCCCTCCGCGACCAAGCCGGGCGCGCCCGGGGGCAGGCAGCGGCGGACCTTCTTGCCCAGGCCGTCGCCGCCTATCGCAGCGCTTTGGAAGTCTACACACGCGCCACGCTTCCGCAGGATTGGGCCATGACTCAGAACAACCTGGGCGTTGCCCTCAGCGGCCAAGCCTGGCGCACCAGCGGGCAGGCGGGGGTGGACCTTCTGGCCCAGGCCGTCGCCGCCTATCGCAGCGCTTTGGAAGTCAACACCCGCGCCACGCTTCCGCAGAACTGGGCCAAGGCCCAGAACAACCTGGGCAATGCCCTCCGCGACCAAGCCGCGCGCGCCAGCTGGCAGGTGGCGGTGGACCTACTGGCCCAGGCCGTCGCCGCCTATCGCAGCGCTTTGGAAGTCTACACCCGCGCCACGTTTCCGCAGGATTGGGCCATGACTCAGTACAACCTGGGCAATGCCTTCAGCGACCAAGCCGGGCGCGCCAGTGGGCAGGCGGCGGTGGACCTTCTGGCCCAGGCTGTCGCCGCCTATCGCAGCGCTCTGGAAGTCCGCACCCGCACCACGCTTCCGCAGGATTGGGCCATGACTCAGAACAACCTGGGCAATGCCCTCCGCGACCAAGCCGGGCGCACCACGGGGCAGGCGGCGCTGGACCTTCTCGCCCAGGCCGTGGCCGCCTATCGCAGCGCCTTGGAGGTCAACACCCGCACCACGCTTCCGCAGGAATGGGCCAGGACCGAGAACAACCTGGCGAACGCCCTGGCGGCAGCCGGGGATTGGCTTGACGCGGCAACGGCTACCGAAGGCGTATTGGAGTTGTATCCGAATCTGGAAGAAGCGCTATCGCGGCTCGCTAGCCTCTACGAAGATCGTTTGTTTGACTATGACAGAGCGTTCCCGTTATTTCAAAAACTGCTCGCCATGAGTAAGACAGCCGGTAATCTTGAAAACCTCGCGGAATCGCTTCTCGCAAACGGACGCTTCACCGACTGCGACAAAGCCTGGACGGCGCTCACCATCGAAATCCTCTCGCCCAACCACCTTCCCCTCCGCGACGCCTTCCGCCTAGCCTGCCAGTCCGCCGCCGGGGACTCGACAGCCGCGCGCGCCACGGCAGTCGGGCTTGCCTCGGCCACTCTTGAACCCACGGGCTGGGGCTTTAGCGGCACGTTGCATTTTCTCTCCACCTACGCCGCCTTTGCGGACCATCGAGACGCCTGGGTGGGATTGTTCACCGCGCTCGACAAGGCCGACACATCCGCCTTCCGGGCGGCGCTGCGGGAGATTCAGGCGTCGCTCAACAGCCGTTAGCTTTGGTGGGGTCGAGCGTCCAGGAGTGGCGCTCCACCGACGTGCCGGCATTGACCTCTTCGCAGTAATGTGCGCTATGAAAGAGCAGGCGCAGCGTGGCCACGCGCTCCCCGGGCAGCACCAGCGTGTAGCGGCCGTTGCGGTCCGTCACGGCGGACACGGAACCCGCCTTCGGCGCGTCGCGCCAAGTGATGGTCATCCCCTCGACAGGGCCGCCATGGTCCGTCACTTCGCCCGCGAATTGCCAGGTAGGCGTTGGAGGCGCCGGACGGGTTGCGAAGTACCCAGCCGTGGATCCCGCCAGCATGAGCCCCGCGATCCCGGTCGTGAGACGCCGCCGCGCCGCGCTCCAACCAAGCGACTGCGCCAGCCGATCGGCAACTTTCGCGTGGTCGGGATCGACGATCCCTTGCAGATCGCGATGCATATCCGGCAGAGGTGTTGTGTCCAGCAGCCAGGGAATAACAGTCTTCTTCAAACCGAGCGCCTGGTTGAATTCGAACTGGATATACTCGGACGCTTTGGCCTCAACCGACCAGCACAAGATCATGGCGCGGGACTGGCGGATGGCGGTGCGCAGGCGTTGTTTCCAGTTCGAGCCGGGTTCGATCGACTGCTGATCGAAGAAGACTTTGTAGCCGCGCGATTCAAGGTCCCTCACAAGCGGACGCACTCGCTCCGCCTGAGCGCGAGGGTAGCTTAAGAAAACATCGAAGCTCGAAAAGAGGCCCACGGTCCTATCGTAACCTCACTTGGATCTCGCGTCTCACGCTCGCGTTGTCGACGGTTCCCCAAGGCGACCGCCCTGCCGGCTCCCGAACGCAGCGGCTGCAAGATCGTCAGAATCCGATCATGTCACGTAACCAAGAGCAGTTCAGCGAGTGCGCGGCTGCGGCCGATAGCTATTGATAAATCCCCTTCGCACCACCAATCGCGCATAGATCCTGCCTGACGGCGAAAGGTTGATCAATCGGGGTCAACTGTAATTAGGAGCGCTATTCGCGCCCCGTGCCGATGTGTGCTGAGGCGGGGATAGGACCTGCTGTCTTTTCCCCGGACCTCATTTTCCGCAGGTGTCCCGCTTTCCTCCGCGGCGCTCGGGACGAGTTTTCACTGACGAAAGATCCACTCAGCGGAGGTGTTCTGTTTGCGGGTTCATGAGATTGCCTCATTTAAGCACCGGCGGAGCGTTCTCCGCGCCTTCAGAGAGTCTGCGCTAAGCATCTTTCGTACACGAGCCTGAACGGGGCGCTCGCCACGGTCGAGCATGTCTTTGACAATGGCGAATACCTCGATGCGCAACTGTTCGTCCCGCCGCTCCATGGATTCAACCCGCTCTTTTAGATGTCTGGCCGCAATAGCGCAGGCCAAGTCCCCATGCAGGCAGTAAATCTGGCTTGTAGATATACCGAGCCGACGACACACAGCAGGAACAGTCGGCGCCGGGTTCTCTGCCAGGGCATCAATCAGGTCAGAACGTAGCTGCTTTCTTTGGGCCTCCTCGTAGGCCGTTCTTTTCTCAAGAAGCGCTTGGTATTGCGCAGGAAAGTTTCGCCGCAGAACTCCAGGACACGCGAAACCCAGTCTTCTGGCCATCTGCTCCGCTGTGAGTGGCAGATCTTCTTCCAGCGCGGCTTTCAGGATCTCTCCCTTTCCGTTCATTTCGGCTTTCTTTCGTTGTGCGATCTTCTGGCCGATGGCCCGGCAGAGATCGGGGAATTCTAGCCTGATGCAACCGGCGTTCGCGTAGCCATTCTGCGCGGCAATGTCGGAAACCGATACCGGACATTCGCGAGCCAGCGAATCCTCCAATACGCGCTTCATCTGGGGCCGCTCGCACTTCCGAGGCGCCCGTGAAGGTTTTGGCTGTAACGCTCGGATAGCCTCACGATGCCTTGCCGCCAGCATATTGGACCTGGCGCGGTCGATCTGGTACAGGCGCTCGCCCCTGGCAAAATGCAGACGCCGTGCAACCTCAGAGACACTGGGCGGCGGCTCTTCCGCTAGAGCGCGCTCCAGGGCGAGGCGGACTTCGGCGCCACGACGCCGCGACTGAATTCCCCGATCATTGGGGAGGTGATCGATGTCGAAATCGGTGGCCGCCGGATCGCCAAGCAACTGCGTCACCGGCACTCCGATCTGGTAGCACATCCATAGAAGGGCGCCGATTTCCGGGCGATGCGTGCCCGAAACCCAGTAGCGCAACGCGCCACGCGAGGTCCGCGTGATATCAGCGAACGCAAGGAGGTTGCCGAATGTGGCAGATTCGATGCAGGCGGACAGATTGGCGCGCAGATGTTCCCTGAGCGGAGAACCCTTCAGCCTTGGAGCCTCAGCGAGCAAATCACCGATCGATTTCGCGATCCAAGTCTCACGTACAAGATCCGGTTCGCTCATTGATTTCTCTGTCGACCCGCCGGCGCGGCCCAACCAACCTCCGCATCGGGGACAGTAGCCCGGTCGAGTATGAGCAGCAAGTGGCCCCGACCGGCGGCGACAGTGCGGACAAACCTCTTCGAGAGGTTGCCTATGAAGAGGGCATACCTTCACGATTCCAATAGCCCACAACAGGGATTCGTAACGGACACCGCAGCGGCGTCGACTTTCAAAACAGCTTGGACACCATGCGCTCACATTCCTGAACAGGTGCGATTCGGAAAACAGGTCGGCAAATGCAAGGAGTGTCAAATCGGAGAGTCCCTGGCGCAGTGTGGCCGTCTCCAGAACGCTGACCCACTTCCTGGGAACATCCGTGATTCCATTTAAAGAGTACAGCTGGGTATAGAAGAAATTCGAGCGCTCCTTACCGGGGTATGGAGTGAATAGTGGAGTCGGGCATGCGGGATGGGACAGTTCCGCGCCGACCAGATCGGAGACAGTTACGCAGTGCGCTTCGGCGATTCTTGCCACGTATCCGGTCAGGCTTTCCACCTCGGCCGTACCGACATTCATCGGCTCGAGCGAGTACAGCCGGCTCCGCTTGGGAATCGGCGCGGGAACCATCAGTTCCCAGCACTCAGATAGTTCCACTGGTCGCATGAGGCACCGGCTTTCCGATTGGATCTCTCTTGGCGTGGCGCTGGCCTGGCATTGTACGCGGTTGAGCCGGAGCAGGCGTCGTCATACGGCCTTGGTCAACCTCTATGCCCGGCAATCCGAGCGCCATGCGAAAACGCGAGCGGGCTCCGTCGCTCTCCGTCAATCGCGCTTCGCCTTCTGTTACCTCGGCCAGCATCTTCTCGCACTGCGAGACCGTAAGCGCCTGTGCCGCCAGATCCCGGAGAGTGAGCTTCGAGGCGCCTCGGCTCAAGGCCGCGGCGAGCGCTCTCACCAGCCATTCTTTCAACACGCCCACGCAGCCGATACTGCGTTCGTATAAGAACTCCCAGTTGGCTACCAGTTCTGGCGGCTCAGGAAGCGGCATCTGCCGCTCGAACGAACCGAGGACGTTCAGAAACGTTCTGCGATCCTCGGCGTTGCCGGCGCGGTAACGGCAAAAATGCACGTCAACGCTGCGGCGGCTCAGTTGCCCGCTGAGATTTCTGAATGCCAGCAGATCGTAGGTTCCAAATAGAACATGCACGGTTCCGGTGCGGTTCGCAATGGACTTGATGACATCCAACTGGTCCAACAACCGCCGTCCGGACGCGATCTTGGCCAGATGCTGTGCTTCATCAACCAGAACGGCGCATGGCCGGCGGTGGCGCAGCGCCTGCTCCACCGCGTAGTGATACTGTTCGCCATGCGCCTTTATGCCGGGCATGAAATGGACGTCCCCATCACGACCCTCCATTTTGCGTTTTTGATCGATGAGCGGTTCGTTCATTTCGTACAGGATTCGTCTGAAGTGATCGCGCCAGTTGAAGTTGCCGGATGGCGGCGCTACCGCCTCGACGCTCACTACCGGCAGCCGCGCCGGGTCGGTCTGCAAAGCCGCGAGCGACTCCGCAGTGAGGAGTTGCTCGACCCGCGCGCGCAGGGTCGTTTTGCCCACCCCGGTTGGTCCGAGGACGAGAATAACCGAGTTCGGGGCGCACTCTCGAATGGCGGCGAGAAGCCGTTCCTTGGCATCTACCAGACGAGGGTGAGCGACCGTGAAATCCTGAAAGTGCCTCAGTCTGGCCGGCCACGGCGCATTCAACAGCGGTGCTGGAAATTCGGATGGCGTTGTCATCAGAACTCACCGTAGATCTCACAGCTTTGCGGTGCGTCCCCTGTTCGTTCCATTCCATCCTCCACTGGCGCCTGGGGACCGGCGCCGGCCTCATGCGGATCGTCGGTAGCTATGGCGGGAGCACGGTTACGCACATCGCGGCTTTCCCGGTCGCGCTGTCTTTGCAGGAGGAGCGCTTCTTCAGACTCGACTGACGCAAGGAACCCGGCCAGTTTCTTGGCGGTGATTTCAAGTCCCTGAGAATGGCATTGTTGCTGCCTTCGTAGCTCGGCGCTCGCGAGTGCGATTTCCTTTTCGGAGCGGGCCCCGAAATGCGAGATAGTACTCCGAGTGGCATTGTGCCCAATGGCCGCCGGCAAAAACATATGCTACGCCGGCGTCGAATGGGTCATACCGCACTGCGACCTGGCTGTGCTCGATGGTGGGATCGCGCAACGACTCCGCCCAGTAATAAACGTGATTGATCTTCACACCGCGCCCGGGCGCAACTTTGGCCGTTCCCTTCGCGGTGGTCGGCAGCGTCCACATCTGAAATTCCAGATCGTCGGCAATTTGCCGGTGCGGGCGGGCTCCAGTCGCCGCCACGCCACGTTGGTAAGCATCTCGCGGCGCCAGCCCAAGCGCAGGGTGCTCGATCGTATCGTAGACCTCGTAGAGATACTCCGCCAAATAGTCGTACAGCTCTGGCAACGGCCAGGTTGCGTGCTCCTTCGGATTGACCGACTTGGTCACTTGGCGGACGTTGCGCGTAATCTGGGTATTCCCAGCAAGATTATGAATGAAGCGCGTGTTCGTGATCCCGAAGAGGCGCTCGCACACCGATCCGAATCTCGCCTTGGCCGGCGGCCGAGTCTTTTTCGTGCATTCGTAACGGGCCAGCAGAGTTTCGAAATAGACGCTGTCAAACTCGCGCCCCCCATCCAGGACGACGATCTGCGGCAGTCTCCGGTGACGGCACACGCATTCTCTCAGAATCATCATGCAGGAACGATAACTGGGCGCGTCGAAAGTCACGTGGAACGCGAGGACGCGCCGGCTGAAGGCGTCGATCAAGAGAGTCATCCACGGCCGCCCGAGAACTTGGCCCGTATGGCCAGAAATTACCTCCACGTCCAACTCGGTGTGATCGATGTGCCCGATCTCGAACGGACGGTCCCCGTGCCGAGGCGTCTTCAGATCGAGCTCGATATAGAAGGGTTCCTGAACATATGCCGCCCTCCGCCCTTGCCGTTTTAGCGTCTGCCGGAAGCCCGCCTTCGCGTGAACCGCAAGACTGAATGTCTTGTAACTCGGAGCCTGGATATTCCGCGCTTCGCATGCTCGCTTCAGCCCAATCCAAGAAATGTATATGGACTTCTGCTTCAGCGTTTCGTAGTCGCCGGCAATGAACTCGTTCATCAAGAGGCGTGTGCTTTCTTGCAGGCGTTGGGTCGAGTTTCCGCGATCGTGCGACCGCGGCAGCAGTCCCAAGTATCCGTTCCCGTACTTTGTTTCCGCCGCGCGATAGCTGGCAGCCCAGCGCCGCAGAGTACGAGAGGGGACGGAAGGGTCCGCGTCACATGGGCCGTTCTGAAGGCGCCCGCGGACGACGCGACAGCGCAAGTTTGCCATCCGCAAAGCTTGTTCGTCCGCATTGGACAGCATCTTCAATACCTCAGGATCCATCGCCTGCCGGAGAATCTGTGGAGCATGAAGAGAAGCGTCTGACCGCCCTCCAGCGTTTTTCTGCAGTTGCTTCTCACCAGGCGCAAACACGACCACTCGGGCCGGTTCGCGAAGGGACACGCTTCGGATGTCCACCCACAGCACGCCTGTCGCGATCAGCAAATAGATCTCATCGCGCGTTGCAACGCCCTGCGTCAATTCGAACAGCGCCTCCAGCGAAAGCCCTGGGGCTGCGAGGGCGTGCCCCAGCAGTCTCTCCCCAACCCCCGATCCACATGCGGGACAGTCTGCCCGCAAATAATCATCGAGAAATTGTATGTTCCGTTGAAAAACCCAATCGATTTCTTGCGCTGATCGAACTCGATAGTAAAGTCCGGACTGAGAGGCGTACGCTTCGCCTGGCGGACAGCGCCATCGCCCTGTCTCATCGCGCTGGTACCTGTTCTGGTTGTGTTCGGCGAGCCGGTTGAGGTCCTCCTCCGTCTTCCATTCCTCCCAACCAACCGCATCGTCGCGAATCACGAAGAAGTCCGGTGTGTGGAGCACCCCCATGCCCCTGCTGTTCGCACTGTCGTAGAGCAGTTTTATCGATGGAGGCTGATCGAAATATTCCAGAACATGTGCATCGTGTTCCATCTCGTAGATGGCGGCCAGTTCGACCCGGTGGCTTTCGAACTGAATAGTCACCCCCATCTTCTTGCTGGGATATCGCCCGCTCACGTTGCCGCGGCCGCTACGGACCCTGCGTGCGGGGTCGGAGGAGCGGACATCGTCAATTACCGCTCGCGCCTGATCTGAGAGACCCAGCCGCTGGTATAGCGTCAAAAGATCGTCCCGGCTTAGCACTGTTGCCTCCTCCTGGTCCTGCGCGAGGGTGCCAAATCAAGGTTTGCGGCGCGCCGTCTTCAAGGCGTTCACGTAACGCACCCCCGCCTCACTCATTAACTGCTGGAGTTCCCGGCCATTGTCGATGGCCGTCTGAACCTGTTGTGCCAGGGCGTCCGGCACATACACCGACGACCGCCGGCCCTCGCTTCGGCAATAGAGAATGTAGCTTTGGTGTCCCTCACCCTTCGCGCATGCCTGGCAGTTCTTTCGAACGCACGGGCTTTTGCGAAGCGAGAGCGACCCTTCGGCGACGGGCCACATCTCCTGGACGGTTGATAGGAACCACCGTCTGACTTCCTCCGGCGTTTCGTCCTTCGGCATTGTATGTGCGCAGTATAGCGCACATACAGAGAGAATGCAATATTTTAGTTGGTGCGTTTCGAATCGCCGGCGACCCAGCACGATGCAGGCGACTTGCGGCCATCTTATGCTTCCAACCGGGTACTCGCGGCCACGATATGGTTCCATGTCCCCTTAACTGTGCAGACGGCCAACGCAAACACAGGGGTTGGGCGCG
>Ga0302325_10033567_pt1 | contig 10514 bp, 6 predicted proteins | sample Palsa_T0_2_FD_201948 | JGI IMG/M metagenome (GOLD analysis project Ga0302325, IMG submission 201948) | Peat permafrost microbial communities from Stordalen Mire near Abisko, Sweden - Palsa_T0_2 | ecosystem: Environmental > Terrestrial > Soil > Palsa > Peat permafrost | place: Sweden: Abisko...
ACGTGGGCCGAAGAAGACGGGCGAAGCCCCTCCAGAGCTTCTACTCCTTTAGAGAAAGCATTCGAAGGATTCATAATCGGCCCACGTAAGCTGGCGCGAACATGGGGCACCCGGACTGGTTCCGCTTGATCCTGCACTGTTCATTCCGCCGCAGGAAAGTCGGCTCCTCGAGATGACAGAGGGGAGGGTTTGGCGTAGACTCAAGCCCATTGCGTCATTTTACGCCGTAGCTAAGGTCTCGCCGGCTGAGTTCACGGGCCCTCGATTTCCTAGAAAGGGGCGCCATGTCCTCAAGCTCTGATCCGCGCCTGAATGTACTGCCCACTGCGGCGCCATCGCCTCTTCCGGTACTCCTGCATACAGATGAGCCCACATCTTCCGATGAGCCGGGCCGCAGTTCTCTGCCGCCGCTCGGGCCGAATATAAAAGTTTTGATGGTGTGGCCGAGTTTCCCGCCATCGTTCTGGGGATTTGAGGGCGTACTGGAGATGATCCCCGAGCGAGCGATGACCCCGCCGCTGGGCCTGATCACGGTCGCCGCACTTTGTCCTGCAACCTGGCAGATTCGGCTGATCGACCATGCCTTCGAGGAACTGCGGGAAGCGGACCTCCGGTGGGCCGACCTGGTGATGGTGAGTGCAATGCATGCCCAACGGGCGGATGCATTAACTGTCCTGGCCCGCGCGCGTGCTCTCGGCCGACGCACCTTTGTGGGGGGCCCCTGGGCCAGCACAGACCCCGAGGCCGTGCTGCGAGTGGCCGATCACGTAATGGTCGGTGAAGCCGAGGAGGCCTTTCCGGGCATCGCCCTCGCACTCGAAAACGGGACCGCTCAGGCCTTGTACCGCATTGTCGACAAGCCGGACATGACGCGCAGCCCAGTACCCCGCTTCGATCTGCTGCACCGCGACAAATACACGTCGATGCCGATTCAGTTTTCCCGTGGGTGTCCCTTCCAGTGTGAGTTCTGCGACATCATCACCATCTACGGCCGCCGCCCCCGGGCGAAAACGCCAAAGCAAGTCATTCGTGAACTCGATACCCTGCTCAAGCTCGGCTGGCGCAACGAAGTCTTTATCGTCGATGACAACTTCATCGGCAACAGTGCGCAGGCTTTGCAGCTTTCGCGGGAACTGATCGAATGGCAAAAACTGCATCAGCAACCGTTTTCGTTCTATACCGAAGCTTCGATCGACCTGGCGGCACGCCCGGAACTCATGGACGCCATGGTCGAGGCCAATTTCATGTACGTGTTCATCGGCATCGAGACGCCCTCTGCCGAAGCACTGAAGGAATCTCGCAAATTTCAAAACCTGCGCAAGAACAATGTCGACCAGGTGCGCATCATCCAGGAGAAGGGTTTGTGGGTGCTTGCCGGGTTCATCGTGGGTTTCGACTCCGATGACGAGACCATCTTTGCCCGGCAGCTGGAGTTTATCGACCGCACGGCAATCGCCTGGGCCATGGCCGGAATTCTGATGGCGCCCCCGACCACCGCTTTGTTCGATCGAATGAAGCGGGAAGGACGGTTGATCGAGGACAGTCAGTCGATAACCCAATTCGGGCTGCCTAACTTCCGCACCGTTCTGCCGCTGCCGGTGCTCCTGCGTGGTCTCTGCACCTTGCTGGATGGCTTGTACCAGCCTGACGCTTTCTTCGAGCGCGCCTATAACTCGTTGAAAGTGTGGCAGCCCAAGGCGACGCAGAAACCGCCAAACTTGGGCATGTACTATAACCTGCGCGTGCTGTTTTCTTCCATATGGCGGCAGGGCATGCGTTCCGATTACCGCCGCAGCTACTGGCGATTTCTTTACCGCATGGTTTCTTCCTGCCGGCACTCACCGGCAAAAATCTGGATGGGCTTTACCGTGCTACTCTCCGCGCACCATTTTGTTCTCTACTCCAAGGTTGTGATCAAGCACCTCCTGGAAGAAACCGAAATTGTGGAACGGAGTGCCCGCAAGCCGGTAGAAAGCACCGCCAACGATCTTGTCGGAGTCGGAGCGGTCAGCTAGCGGTTACTTGGCCCCTTTCACTTCGACACCGGCCACCTGTTCGAGTACGCGGATCGAGCCGCAGATGTCGTCTTCTCCATAGCCCTTGGCCATCGCCGTTTGGAAAAGCTGTTGCGTCAGGCCGGTGAGAAGCAGCGGCACCCCGATCTCCGAACCGAGCTCCAGGGCCAGGCCGATATCCTTCTCCAGCCATTTCACCGAGAAGTTGGTGGTGAAGTCGCGCTTGAAGACCATGGGCGCCTTAGCGGAAATCAATCCTGAGCGAGCCGCGCTGTTGTTGAGGATGTCAAGCATAAGCTCCGGAGCAACCCCGGCCTTGGTGCTCAACACCAACCCTTCGTTGAAAGCCTGGAGCAAGTTACCCAAGATCAGATTTTGGGTAAGCTTGGCGCGCAAGCCCATCCCCGATTTGCCGCAGTAATAGAGAACTTTGCCCATGGCTTCGAAGAATGGTTTGACGTGTTCAAACACCTCCGGCTTGCCGCCAATCATGAAGGTGAGTGTTCCCCCTTCGGCACCGGCCTTGGAGCCGGTACAGGGAGCATCGAGGAACTCCATGCCCAGCGCCTCGAGCTCCTCCGCCATGCGGGCGCTCTCGATGGGCGAGACAGTGCTGCAGTCGGCGATCACAAATCCTTTGCCGGCCCCTTTCACCAGGCCCTGGGCACCGAAGATCACCCCCCGCGACATTGCGGTATCACCCACACAGAGGAAGGCACATTCGCTGTTCTGGGCAACTTCGGTGGGAGTGGCACAAAAAAGCGCACCCGCGGATTCGGCAAGTTGCTTAGCCTTCTTCTGGTTATTAGACCAAACGGCCACGTCGTGTCCCCCCATGACCAAATGACGCGCCATGGGGCCACCCATAATGCCGAGTCCTAAAAATCCTAGCTTCGCCACGAGATGTCTCTCCTAATGAAAAGTTTGCTAACCAACGTGAAAGACGTAGGCATACAGCATGACTTCGAGGCCGAGGGCGGTCGCCATCACGATGCTGTGCCGTAGAGTGAATCGAAAAAGTCTTGCCTGGTCGGCGACCGTCATGGCGGTTGCCGCCGCCGCCACCGCGATGTTCTGCACGCTGATCATCTTACCCACCACACCGCCGGCGGAGTTGGCAGCCGCCATAAGGGTTGGCTCAAATCCGAGACGGCCGGCCGTCACCACCTGCAGGTTGCCGAAGAGCGCATTCGCCGAGGTATCCGAACCGGTCAAAAAGACGCCCAGCCAACCGAGCAGCGGGCTGAAGAAGGGAAACATCTTGCCGGACGCAGCAAAGGCGAGGCCCAGGGTGGCGGTCGCGCCGCTATAGTTCATCACGAAGGCCATGGCGAGCACGGCGGTGACGGTCAGGGTGGGCAAAAAGAGCTGGCGGCATACGGAGAGCAGGAGCCGGCCAAAGGCCGCAAGAGGCATCCGCAACAGGAGAGCCGACAGCAAGGTCGCAAACATGCAAGCGGTGCCTGCAGCGGAAAGAAAATTCAACTGGTAAAGCGCCTTGTAGACGGTAGGCTTGGTGACCACCGGCGGCATCATCATCACGTGGTTGTGCAATAGAGGCCAGCCGACGTTGATGGTGACGGTATTCAGCAGGGCCTGGAAGGGCTTGAAGCCCCAGAGCAGCACCAGGATCACCAGCAGCGCATAGGGCATCCAGGCGCCCCACATCTGACCCGCCGAATGCTTGCGGTCTGCGGATCCCGGAGCCATCGCGGAGAATTTTTTCTCTGTCGGGCGCGCCGACCCAACCGGGACGACCGGCTCCAATTCCCTGTCCCACTGCGAGGCGGGCTTCCAGAAGCGCAGCAGCACCAGCAGCGCGCCCAAGGAGCAGAGCGAACTCATAATATCCGTGAGCTGCGGGCCCACGTAATTCGACATTAGGAACTGCGTCGAGGCAAAGACTCCGCCCACCACGGCCACTGCGGGCCACACCTCCAGCATGCCACGCCACCCTACCATGATGCAGATCAGGTAACAAGGAACGAACAACGACAGCGGAGCGCAGATTTTCCCCACGGCAGCGCTGAGTCTATCCAGCGGCAAACCAGTGAGACCCGCCAGGGTAACCACGGGAATGCCGATCGAGCCAAAAGCAACTGGGGCGGTATTGGCTACCAGGCAAAGCGCCGAGGCGTAAAAAGGAGAGAAGCCGAGGCCCACCAGCATGGCCGCAGCAACCGCAACGGGAGTTCCGAAGCCGGCCGCGCCTTCAACAAAGGCTCCGAAGGCAAAAGCAATCAACAGCGCCTGGAGGCGAGCATCGCCGGTCAGATTGCCCAGCGAGGTTTTGATGATTTCGAACTTGCCGGTTTCCACCGTGACCCGGTAGAGGGTAATCGCCCAAAACACAATCCAGGAGATGGGAAACAACCCAAAGCCGGCGCCGTAAGCCGCGGAACTGAAGGTAAGAACCGGGGGTAACTTGTAGGCAAATAACGCCACCAGCACCGCCCCCAGCAAAGCAAAAAGGGCGGCGAACCATGCCGGCTTGCGGCGAACACCCAACAAAAAGAGCAAAGTAACAATCGGTATACAGGCAATTACCGAAGAAACTCCGAGGCCACGCCCGAAAAGGGTATAGCTTTGCGACCAGACTGGATTCATGTGGGGCAGGCTCTTTCTGAAGAATTTTGCAGTACGAATTCTACGATGGAAGCAAAGGTCAGTCCAATCCGATACAGCGGTTTCACGATAGGTGTATCCGGCGAAATTACCTTCAACGGGGCTTTTCCCCAAAAAAGCCCCACCTCGCCGAGGTCAGATAGGAGACGATAATCGTGAAACCGCTTAAGATGATACCAATATGCTGACTGCCTCTATCCTTGGCGAGTTACAGGATGCCGTTGGCGCAGACGGCCTGATTATCGAGCGCAACCAGCTGCAGACCTACGAATGCGACGGCCTCTCCGCATTGCGCAATCTGCCCGCGGCCGTGGTTCTGCCCCGCTCTACTGCGCAGCTGCAAGCCGTGGTACGCATCTGTGCCCGGTATAGCATTCCTTTCGTGGGCCGCGGCGCCGGGACCGGTCTCTCGGGAGGAGCGCTACCCGATGACCGGGGTATCGTGATCAGCTTCTCGCGCATGACGCACATCCTCGGCATCGACATACCCAACCAGCGGGTTACCGTGGAAGCCGGGGTCATCAATGCGCACGTCACCCAGCGGGTTTCGCAGGCGGGCCACTTTTATGCCCCGGATCCCTCTTCGCAGACGGTGTGCACTATTGGCGGCAATGTCGCTGAAAACTCCGGCGGGGCGCACTGCCTGAAATATGGCTTTACCACCAACCATGTGCTGGGGCTTGAAGTGGTTTTGCCTACGGGCGAGCTGGTCCACCTCGGCTCACCGACACTCGATGCTCCGGGTTACGATCTTGCCGGCGTGTTCGTTGGCTCCGAAGGAACGTTGGGCGTGGCCAGCTCCATGACGCTGCGCATTGTGCGCCGTCCGGAGACGGTGCAGGTTTTGTTGGCCGCATTCGATTCCATCTCGGCCGCGGGCCAAACTGTCTCTGACATTATTGCCGCCTCAATTCTGCCTGCGGCCATGGAGATCATGGATCGGCTGGCCATCCAGGCGGCTGAAGCTGCGGTGCATCCGCACTATCCGGAATGCGAAGCCTTGCTGCTGGTGGAGGTGGACGGCCCGGCGGCTGAAGTGGATTTGCATATGCAGCAGGTGCGTGAGCTGTGCAAAGCCAATGGCGCATGGGAAGACCGGCTGGCGCAGAGTGAACAGGAACGGATGCTGGTGTGGAAGGGCCGCAAGGCTGCGTTTGCCGCGGCGGGCCGCCTTTCGCCCGACTATATCGTGCAGGATGGCGTGATTCCGCGGACCAAGCTGCCTATCGTATTGGAGCAGGTCGCAGAAATGGCCGCCGCCGCGGGGCTCCGGGTGTGCAATGTCTTTCATGCCGGAGACGGCAACCTGCACCCGCTGGTGTTGTACGATGCTGCCATTCCTGGCCAGGAGGAGCTGGCCATCGACCTTTCCATGCGCATACTTTACCTGTGTGTCGATCACGGGGGATCGATCACCGGCGAGCATGGAGTGGGCAGGGAGAAGCAGCAGGCGCTGGGGTATATGTACTCCGAGCCCGACCTGGACACCATGCAACGGGTGCGCTGCAGCTTCGACCCGGAGAATATTGCAAACCCCGATAAGGTCTTCCCGCGCCCGCGCCTGTGCGGGGAAAAGACCGGCAAGTACACGCCTCACCCACTGGAGACGGCAGGCGTCGCAGAGTTCTTTTGATGCAGGACATTAGCACTCCTCTCGAAGCGATTACCGGTCCACAACACCTGCGGACGCTGGGTAGCGCCATCGCCGTCGCTCCAGGCAACAGCGATGAAGTGGCAGCGGTGCTTGGCTGCGCGCAGAAGAATCATTACGCGGTTGTGGGCTTGGGTGGGGGCACCAAACAGGGCTGGGGCAACGCGGTGGAGCCGGCGCTGATCCTGGAGACGCATCGCCTGAACGCGCTGCGCGAGCACACCTGGCAAGATATGACGTGCGTGGTGGAAGCCGGCTGCACTTGGGGTTCCATGCAGTCTGCGCTGGCGCAACATGGCCAGTTCGTCGGACTCGATCCTCTGTGGCCCGAGCGCGCCACGGTGGGTGGCATCGTCGCGACCAATGACTCCGGAGCGCTTCGGCTGCGCTATGGAGGGCTCCGCGACCTGATTATCGGTATGACCATTGTGCTCGCCGACGGGACCATCGCTCATACTGGGGGCAAGGTGGTGAAAAATGTTGCCGGGTACGACTTACATAAGCTGATGATTGGGGCCTTCGGCACCCTCGGGATCATCACCTCGGTAAACTTTCGTCTGCACTCCATACCGCCGTGCACGCAAACTTTTAGCCTATCCGCCCCGGCCGCCGAACCACTGGGGAAGTTGCTGCTCAAGTTGCTGCATGCACAGTTCAGTACGGTCGCGATCCAACTGCGGGGTAGCGGAGAGGGGTTCGCTCTCGATATTCAACTCGCTTCCCTGCCCGAAGTGCTGGTTACCCAGGCGGCGGCGTTGGAGCCGATGGTGCGGAACGAAGGGGATGAGGTTTGGCACGCACGGCAAGAGCTGATGACCCGGGATTTGGTTTGCAAGGGCACCTTGCTGCCTGCGGACATTGCTCGTTTTGCCGAGCGGGTGCGGGGGATGGGGGGCGAGTCAGTGACCCAGGCTACCGGTATCATGATGGCCGGCTTCCCTGCTGTGGCCGCCGAGCAGGTGCCGCAATTACGGCGTGAGTTGGAAGAGGCTAGTGGTTCGCTGGTCGTGGTGAAGCAACCGGCGGAAACAAAGCTTGATCGCTGGGGGACACCTCCGGATAGCTTTCCGTTGATGCGCGAGATTAAGCGCCGGTTTGATCCGGAAGGGATCCTGAACCCCGGGCGCTTCCTGGGTGGAATCTGAGAGAGGGTAGAGGCGCACTGCAGGTCCCTCCGCTACGCTATGCTCCATCCCACCAACCTCGGGGACGAAGGAATAGAGGGTGCCCCATATCTCACGACGTTTTTTGTCGGGAGATGTGGGTGCGAAGCTGAGGTTGTAAAGAAATTGGGGGGACCGTGGGAAGTGATTGGGCCAATGGACACTTCCGGCGGGATGTAGTCTACTGAGGAGTTTTATGGCTCAACTTACACAACTCGAGACAGCAAAACCGTCTAACTTCGACTCGCACAAGCCGCCGGAACGAGAGCTGATCGACGACTGTGTGCATTGCGGCTTCTGCCTCCCCGCGTGCCCCACCTATGTGCTGTGGGGCGAGGAGATGGATTCACCCCGGGGCCGCATTTACATGATGAAGAAATCCTCTCAGGGCGAGGCTCCGCTCGACCAGCGCTTCCAGTTGCATATGGACAATTGCCTGGGGTGCATGGCATGCATGACGGCTTGTCCCTCCGGAGTGCAGTACAACAAGCTCATTGAAGATACCCGCGCCCAGGTGGAACGCAATATACCCCGCAGCACCGGCGATCGCTTCTTCCGCAAGCTGCTCTTCGCCACCTTCCCCTATGTAAAGCGCCTGCGCCTGCTGGCGCTCCCCATGCTGCTTTACCAACGCTCCGGGCTGCAGCAGCTGCTGCGCGCCACTGGCCTGCTGCGGCTGCTGCCCCAGCGCCTGGCGCAAATGGAGGCGCTGCTGCCGCGCGTGCCCACCGGCTTTCTGCGGGGTTTGCCGAGCCGGGTCTCTCCCGTCTCGAAACCCCGCCGGCGCGTCGGTATGCTCTCAGGCTGTGTGCAACAGGTCTTCTTCCAGCACGTGAACCAGGCCACCGCACGGGTGCTGGCAGCGGAAGGTTGCGAGGTGGTCATTCCCCAGGAGCAGCAGTGTTGCGGCGCCCTCATGCTGCACTCCGGGCTCGATGAGCAAGCCGCTGCGCTGGCGCGCAAAATGATCGCGGCCTTCGAGGCGGCCAACGTGGACACCGTCGTCATCAACGCCGCAGGCTGCGGATCTTCGATGAAGGATTACGGCCATCTGCTGCGCGATGATCCTGCGTGGGCGGCCCGCGCCGCCGCCTTCAGCGGCAAGTGCAAAGACATCTCCGAAATCCTGTGCGAACTGCCCCCGATCGCGCCGCGCCATCCTCTGGCGATGCGGGCGGCCTACCATGACGCTTGCCATCTGCGTCATGCGCAGGCCATACACGCCGAGCCGCGAAGCCTGCTGGCCGCGATCCCGGACCTCGAAGTTGCGGAGATCGATGAGGCTACACTCTGCTGCGGTTCGGCCGGCGTTTATAACCTAATCAACCCGGAACCGGCCAATCAGCTGGGCGACCGCAAAGTGGAAAACCTGCTCGCCACCAAGGCAGAGGCGGTCATCTCCGCCAATCCCGGGTGCCTGTTACAACTCATGAGCGGGTTACGCCGGCGCGGGCTGGCGACGATGCCCACGTTTCACATGGTGGAACTGCTGGACGCCTCGATCCGCAACGTTCCCCTTCCGGGGATGACACCCAAATAGCATTCGCCAGCAGGACTTGCCTGTTATGCCGTAAAATACCGGTGCGGAGAAATCATGACTCACAATATGGTATCGGTTCCCACAATAAGCATCGAAGGAACTCGAGGGACGGCGGAAGCTGAGATCCTCACCCCCGAAGCGCTCGACTTTCTTGCAGCCTTATCCACCACCTTCGAAGAGGAGCGCCAGCGGTTGCTGGCGGCGCGCGTAACCAGGGCAGAGGCATTGCGCAAAGGGCAGCTCTACGATTTTCTGCCTGAAACCGCATCCGTCCGGCAGAGCGAGTGGCGCGTCGCTCCCATCCCCGCCGATCTGCAGGATCGGCGCACAGAGATCACAGGTCCGGTCGATCGCAAGATGGTGATTAACGCGCTCAATTCGGGCACCCAGGTTTACATGGCCGATTTCGAGGATTCGACTGCGCCCACCTGGCGAAACGTGATCGAAGGGCAAGTGAACCTGCGGGATGCCATACGCCGCGAGATCAGCTTTGCCAGTCCCGAAGGTAAGCAATACAAGCTGAATGAGAAGACGGCCACACTTTTCGTGCGGCCACGCGGCTGGCACTTGCCGGAGAAGCATCTCCTGGTGCAGGGCAAGCCCATTTCTGCCTCGCTGTTCGATTTTGGCTTGTACTTCTTCCACAACGCCGCGACGCTCAAAGCCAAAGGGACGGGCCCATACTTCTATTTGCCCAAGCTGGAGAGCCATAAGGAAGCGCGGCTATGGAATAGCGTCTTCAATTTTGCACAGGATAAGCTGGGCATTCCTCGCAGCACCATTCGTGCCACTGTGCTCATCGAGACTTTGCCCGCGGCCTTCGAGATGGATGAAATCCTGTTTGAGCTGAAGGACCACTCCGCCGGCTTGAACTGCGGCCGCTGGGATTACATCTTCAGCTTCATCAAGAAGTTCAGCTATCGCGAAGACCTGGCGCTTCCCGACCGTTCCACCATCACCATGGACCGGCATTTTCTCAAGTCGTATGTCGAGCTGCTGATTGAGACCTGCCACCGGCGTGGCATCCACGCGATGGGCGGCATGGCGGCGCAGATTCCCATCAAGGGTGACCCTGCTGCCAACGACGCCGCCATGGAGCGGGTGCGCCAGGACAAGCTTCGCGAGGTAAGAGCCGGACATGACGGAACCTGGGTGGCTCATCCCGGTTTGGTACCGGTTGCCAAGGCTGTCTTCGACGAATACATGCCTGGCCCGAACCAGATTGAACGCCGCAACCCGGGCATTCATGTGCAAGCTTCTGACCTGATGGCCGTCCCTGACGGAGACATCACGCGCAAAGGTTTGGAGATGAATATCGACATCGGCCTGCGCTATCTGGCGGCTTGGCTTGATGGCCTGGGATGCGTTCCCATCTACAACCTGATGGAAGATGCGGCGACCGCGGAGATTTCGCGTGCGCAGCTCTGGCAATGGGCCCATCACGCGGGGCGCATGACGGATGGCACTACGCTCGATGTTCCCACGGTGCAGGCCACGATTCCCGTCGTCCTGGACCGGAT
>Ga0302325_10033568_pt1 | contig 10514 bp, 13 predicted proteins | sample Palsa_T0_2_FD_201948 | JGI IMG/M metagenome (GOLD analysis project Ga0302325, IMG submission 201948) | Peat permafrost microbial communities from Stordalen Mire near Abisko, Sweden - Palsa_T0_2 | ecosystem: Environmental > Terrestrial > Soil > Palsa > Peat permafrost | place: Sweden: Abisko...
GTTCAAGGCTGCGCTTGAAGAGATGGGGCTCGGACCTGTCGACCTGATGCTGGCGCGAGTCCGAATCGGTGGTAGCGGTGACGATCGCCCTCTCGATCACCTCTTGCTACGCGTGACCGAAGGTGGACGGCCGTGGCTGGCCGACGTTGGATTTGGCGGGGGAGGACTGCTCGACCCTGTGCCATTCGAAGTCGGAGTCGAGGCTGACCAGTCCGGCTGGCGCTACCGGTTGGTCGAAGACGGCAGAGAGCTGGCCCTTCAGGTGTTCCAAGACGGCGCCTGGACCGACATGTACGGGTTCGTTCCGGAGCCGGTGCCACTCATTGATGTGGAGGTCAGCAACTGGTACACCGCGACCCATCCGGCGTCATCATTCGTAACCGGCGTGATGGTCGGTCGCCGCAGCGCGGACCGCTGTCTCTCCGTGTTCGTATTCGAACAGGCCGTCCTTGTGGAGCGCCCAGTCGGGGGGACGTCCGAGGTTACCGAGATAGCCCGCACCGAGGTGCCGGACCTCCTGGCTGAGCGGTTCGGCGTCGAGGGAGTCACGCTGAATGCCGACGGCCGCTTGGGTCTGGCCACCCCCACAACGGGCCAGCAAGAGTCTCGATGATCGCTGGGTAGCGGACGTCATGTCGCTGCTTTCGCCCCTGGCCAATGTGCCCACACCTGAGGCAGCACAAGCCATGCAGGGGCGTCGGACCGCCACACGCCAACGGGGCGTGTCGCAGCGACGACCGTGGCGATTAACCCCACCGCCGGTCCGTGAGTGTAAGTAACGGCCTAGCCGCGGTCAGATCACGACCAGGAGACTCTCAGCGAAGACCAGAGCCAGGCAAATGAGGGAGACATCAGATTCGGCCCCGGCTCTCTGCCGACGCGCCCCCGCGGTAACAAGCGAGGCGAAACCGTCTCAGGTTTACTCAGCATGCCAGTTTCCACGGAACGCCCACTCGCGGACGTAGCGGTCACGGCGAACTCGTTACGCCTCTCCTACACGACGTCGCCCACCACCGAGTGACCACTTACATGGCGCTGTGAGCGGTGCGCAAAGATCTGCAAGACTTGGTGCAACCGATCGGGTCTTCTTTTCGAAGGTCTCTCTGGTGCCTGATCTCAACAAGCCTGATGGAGACTCAATTCTTAAGTTCCGAGCGATGGCGATGGCCCGGTGACTGTCCTGACTGGCGACCTCCGCAACATCGTTAACACCCAAATCACGGCTTCGAATGGCGAGATCCCCCTCGATCGAAGGTGTGCTGCTGCTTCAAGTGGCCAGCCTGCCAGACCCCGCTCATCTCACTGGAGAGGCTGATGCCCGTCGACGAGCTTTCGCTGGGGCAACCGGGGTGAGCGAGCGGATTGACTTGACCCTGCCCGTGCGGATGGCCGACGGCGACGAGCAGGCCCTCGAGGAGTGCTATCGACTCTACGGCTCGATGGTGCGCAGCTACCTGCGTCGCTTCGTCGGCGAGGAGGAGACCGACGACCTGCTCCAGGTGGTCTTCCTTGAATTCTGGCGCTCCCGGGAGAAGATAGACCCGTCCCGGCCGCTCGAGGCGTGGCTGTTCGGCATCGCCCGCAAGCGGGCCATCGACCATCTGCGTCGCCGCCGACACGATGTGATTTCCGCGGATTCGGTCAGAGAACTCGTAGGGGAAGATGGGGCGCTCTTCGCCGAGAAGCTGGCCTGGGCCGCACAGATAAAGGCCGCCCTGGCCAGTCTCAGCTCCGAACAACGAGAGGCGATCTCGCTCTCATATTTCGGCGGTCTCAGCCAGAGCGAGATCTCCGAACATCTGGGGATCCCCCTGGGTACGGTCAAGGCACGGATGGCGCGCGGGATGCGCCAGCTGTCCGTCGCCATCATTGGAGGTGAGCAGCAGTGAGCAGCGCGAAGGATGGCGACCACAACCAGTTCGACCTGGTCGGCCTCATCGCAGGGGAGCTCGGTCGGGACGAGACAATCGCCGTGGGACGCCACCTGCGCTCGTGCCCTCAGTGCACCGAGGAACTAGTGGATCTGGCCGTCGCTCACGGTGCGCTCTCGGCCGCCTCGGCGGCACTCGTGCAGCTCGACAGCGCTCCCACGGACCGTCCGAGTCCCAACGCTCCTCTTGCCGACATGCCCGGCCACGACGAAGAGCTCCCTGCGCCAGCGCGAGTTGAGCTTGACACGACCAAGACCACAAAGCGCATCTCTGCTCCGAGGCGCCTCGCTGTCGTCGTGGCGGTCGCTGCGGCGGTGCTTATTCTCGTCGGGGTCGGCAGCTTCATTGCCCGGTCGCAAAGCCAGCCGTCGAGTTCCGTCGTTGCCAGCGCTGCCCTCAGGCCGATCGACGCGCCCGCCTCGGCTACTGGCTCGATCAAGGCGGTGGCAGTTGGGGACACGAGGAACCTCACCGTCGAGACGAAGAACCTTGGAACGCCGTCTGGTGAGCATTTCTACGAGGTCTGGATGCTGAACACGTCGACCCAGAAGATGCTGCCTGTCGGGGTCCTGCCGCCCTCGGGGACCGGGACCTACTCGATGGGAGCGTCGATCATGGCCGGCTACTCAGCGGTCGATATCAGCCTCCAGACGAACAACGGCAATCCGGCTCACTCGACCACCAGCGTCCTGCGCGCCACCTTTTGACCGACGCCAGGACCTCGGTCAACCTGAATCTCAAGGTTTGAGATTGCTTCCTTCGACGCGATGGCCGCCCAATTGAGCACGAAAGACACGAGAGGAGCGGACTGATGGCCCGCTACAGCACAACAGTGCAGTCCAAAAAGTCGCGAGGAGAGGTGTTCGACTATCTGGCCGACTTCGCCAACGCCGCGGAGTGGGACCCGGGCGTTGTCTCCGGCGAGAACCTCACTGGCCAGCCCGTAGGCCTACGGAGCCAGTTCCGGCTCATGTGCCGATACTTCGGTCGGCAGTTCCCACTCGAATATCGGATCACCGCCTTCGAGGTCCCAAGCCGAGTGGTGTTCGAAACCGACCGGGGCAGCATCAGCTCTGTCGATGAGATCCGTTTCGTCACAGTCGACGAAGGGACTGCGGTGACGTATGAAGCCAACCTTCGCCTCAGGGGTCTGATGGGCCGGCTGATGGACCCACTGCTCGCGCTCGCCTTTCGGCGCATCGGCGAAAGGGCAGCCGTCGGGCTGCGGCGCGCGCTCAACTCTTGAGTCGCCTGCACGAGAGAGTCAACCCCGTTGGAGGACTTTGTGCGTGGTACGGGCTTACGTCGTAGCGGCTGAGAAGGCCGGAGATACGACACCCCAAAAGCCAGCTCACGGAGTCGCAGATTGCCGCCACCAGGTCGTCAAATGGCGCGGAGCCACCCGCGGGCGACGTGAGCAGAGACCGGTTGCAGTCACGCATTCATCCAGAAGTGGGTTCGGCGGCCTCGCCAATTTTGGCTGACCTCCAGCGGATCTCGTCATCGAAGTTCTACTCCGTATGAACTCAGCTCGACCGCTCGAAACCGCCAGCAATGAAATCCCAGAATCGATGCAACCGGACCGAGGCACCACACGAAGGTTCCCGTGTCCTAGCACAAAGACGCCATCGGGAGAGCTCACCCTCCACTGGACCCAGGAGAGAGACATCATGAAGCACCGACTACGGACCTTTATCGGATCGGCCCTGCTGGCGGCCGGACTCGCCGCCATTGCCGCGCCGTCCAGTGGTGGGGCGGCCGCAGCATCCACCACGGCGGCGGACGCGACTGTGACCGTCGTCCATGGCATCCCCAACACGCCGGTGGACGTCTATGTCAACGGCACCGATGTCCTGCCGAACTTCACCTTCGGCACCGTCAGCCCCCCACTGTCGCTCCCACCAGGCACTTACGCAGTTGCCGTAAAGGCCGCCGGCACCTCCACCACGCTGTTGAATGCTTCGGAGACCCTGAAGGCTGACGAGAACGCCACCATCGTGGCCAATCTTGATGCGAGCGGAAGCCCGACACTCACCGCCTTCGCCAATCCTACGACGCCGGCACCGGCCGGCGACGCGTGGGTGCTGGTTCGCCACACGGCCGAGGCACCGGCAGTCGACGTGTACGCCGGCTCGACCAAAGTTATCACCGACCTCACAAACCCTAACTCCGCAGGCCCGCTAGCGGTTCCGGCGGGGACCGTCCCCATCTCGGTGGACGTGAATCCGTCGACCTCGACCACGAAACCGGTCATCGGCCCGGTCAACCTCGCTCTCGCGGCGGGCCACGTGTACATCGCCTATGCGATCGGGAGTGCCACCGCCTCGCCGAGCACCCTCACCGCGGTCGTGCAGGACTACGCCGTGGGCCAGACTTCCGGAGCTCCCAGCACGGCTGGAGATGCGACCGTGACCGTCGTCCATGGCATCCCCAACACGCCGGTGGATGTCTATGTCAACGGCACAGATGTACTGCCGGACTTCAAATTCGGAACGGTCAGCCCGGCACTCTCGCTTCCAGCGGGTACCTATGACGTTGCCGTGGATGCGGCGGGGACTTCCACCACGCTGCTGAAAGCCACAGAGACCCTGACGGCCGACGAGAACGCCACCATCGTGGCCAATCTCGACGCCTGGGGAAACCCGACGCTCACCGTCTTCGCCAACCCCACCACCCCGACACCGGCCGGCGACGCCTGGGTGCTGGTGCGCCACACGGCCGAGGCCCCGGCGGTCGACGTGTATGCCGGCTCGACCAAAGTTATCACCGACCTCACCAACCCTAACTCCGCAGGCCCACTCGCGGTTCCGGCAGGGACGGTCCCCGTCTCGGTGGACGTGAATCCGTCGACGTCGGCCTCGACTCCGGTCATCGGGCCGGTCAACCTCGCTCTCACGGCGGGCCACGTATACATCGCCTATGCAATCGGGAGTGCCACCGCCTCCCCGAGCACCCTCACCGCGGTCGTGCAGGACTACACCGTGGACCAGGTCAAGTCGGGTGGGGGCTACCGCGTGGTCACCAGTCAGGGCAAAGTGGCCTGCTTCGGCTCCGAGGTGTGCTCGGGTGATCTCGCCGGAAGCCACCTCAACGCACCCATCGTGGGCATCGCGTCGACGCCTGACGGGAAGGGCTATTGGCTGGTCGGGTCTGACGGTGGTGTCTTCAGCTTTGGTGACGCCTCCTTCTACGGCTCTCAAGGCGGCACGCACTTGAACGCACCCGTCGCGGGCATCGCCGCCACCGCCGACGGGAACGGCTACTGGCTGGTCGGGACCGATGGTGGTGTCTTCAGCTTTGGTGACGCCGCCTTCTACGGCTCTCAAGGCGGCACGCACCTGAACGCACCCGTCGTAGGCATCGCCGCCACCGGATCTAGCGGTGGCTATGTGTTGAGCGGAGCCGATGGTGGTGTCTTCAGCTTTGGTGACGCCGACTTCTACGGCTCAGCAGCCGGGACGCTCGGGAGCGGGGGCGTCGGCATCTCCTCATGACGCCACGGAGTGACACCTTGTGGGCGCCGACGGAACGAAGGGCTCAGGGCCGTGTTTCCCCGGCCGTCAGCCCGCCTAGCGAGGACCGTCGGCCTTGACGAAGGGTAGCTAAATGGTCTGTTTGCTCCTCCATCGTCTCGTGGAATCGAAACCTTCCGTAGAAGCGATCGGGCGAACTGGGCCGGTCCGAGGCGCACGGGGGACCCCCTCCCCGGAGAGCCCGTGGGGCGACAGCCAGGGCGAGTCCGCTCGAATGGTCCAACGTTGACTCGGGTTCCCGGATCAGCAGGACGAAATTCGCCGGACTCGTGCTTGTGATATTTGCCACAACGACCAAAATAGGAGGCGCTCATGTGGATCATCACAGGAGTTCTGTTAGGCATGGTCTGTCTCGCCACCGCAACCGGCTTCCACACCGGCCCGCACGCCCACTCCATGGCCGTCGCCCTCGGTGCGCTGGGGGCAGGGTGGATTTCATACGTCCTCGTGTCAGGCAGCGCCGGGCCCGTCATCTGGTCTTTGTTGGGTGTCGACCTTTTCGTGGCAGCGGGAGTTGGCGCGCTGGCATGGAAGGGACTATCGGGCGGCAAAGCGGCGACCGAGGCCAGTCATCTCATCCAGCTTGAGGGGCTCGAGGGCGTCGCTGTCAGCGAGTTGGCGCCCGAAGGCATCGTGCGCGTGCGCGGGGAGCTATGGTCCGCCATTTCGCTCCAAGGCACCATGCCAGCCGGCAGTCCCGTCCAGGTGTTTCGCCACGCCGGAGTGCGTCTCGAAGTGTGGGATAGCCAGGCTCACGCGGGGTCAACCGCAGGGCTCTTTGTGCTCGAAGAGGTGTGCGAAATGGAGGGAGAACAGTGATTGAAGGCGTCGAAATTATCGGAGGAGTCGTAGCCTTCTCCGTGCTTGGCCTCGCTGCGTTCTCAGTGAAGATTGTCCGAGAGTACCAACGGGTCGTCCTTTTTCGCCTCGGCCGCTCGTTGGGGATAAAAGGACCCGGACTCGTCTTTATCAATCCCATAACGGACAGAACCTCCCTGGTCGACCTGAGGGAGCGATTCCTTGAGATCCCTCACCAGACCGCCATTACCCAGGACAACGCCTCCATCTCCATCGATTTCATCATTTTTTATAAGGTCGTCGATCCGGCTATGTCCGTGCTCGAGGTCCAGAACTTCGCCGCTGCGGCCCAAAACGTGGCAGCGACGACACTACGGAGCGTGGTGGGCGACATGTTGCTCGACGACGTGCTCTCGAAACGAGAGGAGATGAACGCCTCACTGCGCATGCGCCTGGACGATGTGACCGAGCGTTGGGGGGTGCGGGTAACAACGGTGGAGGTGCGCGAAGTCAATCCTCCGACTGGCGTCCTCGAGGCCATGACGCGCCAAATGTCGGCAGAACGCACGCGGCGAGCGGTGACCACAGAAGCCCAGGGTCAAAAGGAAGCCGCAGTCACACTCGCTGAAGGTAATAGGCAAGCCGCCATCCTCGGTGCAGAAGGAGAGCGCCAAGCGGCCATTCTGCGTGCTGAAGGGCTGGCAGCAGGTTTGGGAAAGATATCCACGGTGGGACAGCACCTCGATGAACAGACCATGCGGCTGCAATACCTACAGACATTGAAGGACGTTGGTACTGCTCCCTCGACCAAGATTGTCATCCCGATGGAACTTGGCGGGCTGGTCGCTGGATTGCAAGCGCTCCTCCCGAACGGGGCAACTCCTGCCCTCACCGATCGCATCGGCGAAACCGATCCAGCCCGTGCGAAAGCCCGTGAACTTCAGCAAGTCGCAGCGGAGCCTCCTGATAAGAGTCGCCGTCAGTGATCACAAAAAGCTGTGAGCGACCGAGCCTCCGATCGATAGCAACAGGTTCAATGATCCCGATCCGCGCCCACAAGGGACGCATTGGCGACGGTGACGGCCTGGCGCGCCAACGACGACTCTCGGATGCAGCCAAAGATGGAGCCCGGGGAGACGGCCCGGTCCCGATGAGAGACCACTGGTCATTGAGGGACCCTTTCAGTTACTCCCTGAATGACGTAGTTGCCGTCTGGTCGGTGCTGGGATCGGACGCAAGGTCGAGCGTCGGGCTTCTACGGATCTGGTGAAAGCCTCATGGCCGTCAACGGCAGATCTTTGTCGCCCACGACCGCCTCGCGCCCGCAACGGCCGAGGTATCGCTCAGGAAGGGCGGATTCCAGGGTCCGCGTGCGCCACGCTAAGAGCACAAACACCACTGCTCCGCTAGGGCGAATCAAGCGAGGTGCGACCGTCTGCCGAGTCGGCTCGCGCGTCGAGTTCACCCTGGAGCCGTTCGTTTGCTTCTTGGAGATCCAGGACCATGTCGACACCGGCCAAGTTCAGTCCGTTCTCCAAAAGCTGACCGATCACCCGTAGCCGTTCGAGGTCGTTCTCGCTGTAGAGGCGGGTTCCGCCTTGGCTCCGGGCAGGAGTAACGAGCCCTCGAGCCTCGTAAAGGCGGGCGTGACCGCCGTTTCGCTTACCCCAAGCTGGAGATCGGGATGGTGCCGGGTGGCTCAGAAGTGTCAGGCTGCACACCGTAGTCGCTAAAGATGAGGTCTCCGGAGTTCTTCTGAGATGCACTGCCGGTGACCCTCACAATGTATGACGTCGAGCCGCCCCCGACGTAGTACGTGTCGGACTCCTCATTCGCTCGCTGGTGGACTTTGGTCACCTTGATCCCATTGATGGTGGAGTGCCCGACATATGAGGCTGACCCACCCTCGCCGCACTGCGCCAGGAGGCTCTTCTTATTGAACTGCTTGGACAGGCTGGAGAAGTCTTTCTTGTCCGACGTCACGTCAAGCCAGTGGCCTGCCAACAGTGACGCAGCGCTGGAGTCTTTCGCGCCTAGCTCCGCCTGCAGGAAGGCTTGATTGGCCTTCATATAGGAAGAGGTCCCGTTGGTGATTACGGTAAATGTCTGGTCCCCGTTCTCGGTGACGGTTATCACGTTGCCAGCTGAGCCGACGTGGAAGTTAATGCTAAGGGGTCCGCTACCACCATCCTTCACCTGGCCTTGGACGTCGAAGGCAGTGGCGGCCAAGGTGTCGCTACATGCATGATGCAATAGCGTTTCGGCGGAGACGCTCTTCGAGCCGGCGGCCAGCGCACTCGATGATCCGAGGGACAGAGCAGCTGTCGCTGCGGCGACGATGGCTCCAGCGAGCACGGATCTTGCCATCCAGCTGAAATAGACCGTTCTCGGTGCGCCCATTGCCCCCCTATTGTCCCTGCCCGCAGACATACTCAAGACCCTAGAAACGTATCCCAGAATTCGGCCTTCTTGCGGGCAATCTGCCTGGATCTAATCGTGACGGACGTGAGTAATGGCTTTTCGTAGGTCAGCACATCATGAAAGAAGGTCGACTCGTACGCCGGGGGAGGAATGCTGTCTGCACCAACCCCCAGCAGACGCATGAGGCCCCTGCCCCTATCGCCGGGTCAGTGGCCGACAAGGCAAACGATAAGGAAGATAGCCTCTGAATCGTGAAACGACGCTTGAAGGGCCGTTCGTCTGGTTTGTCAATGATCACGATCCCAGATGGAAGCCAGGTCCTAGCAGATGATGAGACGAAGAGGTTCTTCGAGAGCACCGACCGTCCCGACCCCTCCAATGAGAGCCTGTCACGGCTCTTAAGCGAAGTTACAAGAGCTCGAATCTTCGATGGAGGAATGAGCGAGGGGAAACCGCTCTGGCACACGGTCCTGCTCGATGTCACAAATGCCGAAGAGGCCGCACAGTTATGCGAGCGATTGGCGATTGTTGAGCCAGCTCTCGGCGTCCATTGCATGTGCTACGGAGACCAGACCGTAGAACTTCGAGACGGTGGTGACGACGTGATTGCAGTGCTCGGCCTTCACGACGGCGTCTCCCTTCGATGGGATGGATGGTCGTGTGACGCCGAGCTGAAGAATGGCCGGGCTCTTCTCGACTGGATTGATGGTCATGGCGTTCATTTTCCGAGGCCCAATGGGTGACCGATGCATACGGATGAGGGCTTCGGCTGGACTGAGTCGAGGTGCCCGTGTCGGACTGATCCAGGTGCCCTCGCCGGCGGGAGTCAAGGCTGAAGACACAGATGACTTCACACACGACGTGGACGATTACGCGTATGAGTTGACCATCGCCACTAAAGACTGGTTACCGCACCGATAGGTAGAGGTAGCCCCTTACGCCGGGCCACGGTCCCACCAGACCACTAGTGGAGAGCTCTCGACCGATCGAGGAAATGGCCGATGATCGCGCCGAAGCGCTCAGGGTTCTCCCAAAATGCGAAATGCGACCCGCCTTCTTCGGCGGGAATAGTCACGAACTGCCCGCCCGGGATGGCATCGGCGATCCACCGCTGGGATTCCACCGGGATCATGCTGCCCAAGCCGTGCACTACAAGAGTCGGTCGCGAGACGGTCGGGATGAGGTCGCGCCAATCGTAGGTGCACTCGTCGTACCAAAGGGTGGCACGAGTCTCGTTGGTCGTCGGCCTGTTCGTCGCAATCAGCGCCTCAAATCGGTCTGACGGGAGATCAGGCGAGACCATATGGCGGACTACGTCGATCAGCACATTCCACCCATCGGGCGACCGCAACCGATGCGTGAGGTCTTCGAGCTGTGCGAGAGTCTGTGTGCCGCCAGCGATACGCGCCTCGGCGTCGCTCCAATCGCGATCGCGCACGAGAGTTGGACGCGAGTCGGCGAATACGAAGTGATCGATACCGGTGTCACCGAATATATCCAGGTAGGCCCAGATCACTGCGACACCCATCGAGTGGCCCAGCAGGGTGGTCTGGCCGAGATCGAGCACCATAAGCACCTCATGTAGGTCAGCCGCAAGACGGTGCAAGCGGTAGCCTCTACCTGGCTGCGACGAGCGCCCGTGCCCGCGGTGGTCGAGGGCAATCATCCGATGGCTCGATGCGAGTTCCTCCATCAGCGGGATGAATTGCTCGGCAGCCTGCGACCACCCGGGCAGGCACACGATCGGCGGCCCGTCACCCATTTCACAGTACGCCACCGTTACGTCGCCATCGACCGTGATCGTCCCTTGACGCATGCCGAAATGATAGAG
>Ga0302325_10033569_pt1 | contig 10514 bp, 7 predicted proteins | sample Palsa_T0_2_FD_201948 | JGI IMG/M metagenome (GOLD analysis project Ga0302325, IMG submission 201948) | Peat permafrost microbial communities from Stordalen Mire near Abisko, Sweden - Palsa_T0_2 | ecosystem: Environmental > Terrestrial > Soil > Palsa > Peat permafrost | place: Sweden: Abisko...
CCAAATTGCGCAAGCCCCCCAGCCAGGCCAACGACCCCCGCCTGCCGGCGCCAGCCCCACCGAGCGACGCGCGCGCGGGGACCGGCACGGGCCTGACCAGCGGAGGGGGCTTGATCACCGCGGCGCGGGCGCGCCGTGGGTGAGGCCGGGCGGGAGGCCCGTCAGGAGCTTCCGCGCTCGCGCATCAGCTGCTTGTAGGCGCCGGCCACGAGCGGGATGCGCAGGCGGGGAGCGCGGCGGATGAACCACAGCGCGGCCCGTAGGTGGGGGCGGTCGACGACCACGACCGGCGCGTGCCCGGCGGCGGCGCGGACGATCGCGTCGGCGCAATACTCGGCCGACATTGCCTTCTCGGGGACAACCCCCCCGGTCGGTCCCCACTCATGCTCTTCCTCGAGCTGCTCGGTTCGCACGTCGCCGGGGCAGACGACCGTGGCGCTAACGCCACTGCCGGCGAGCTCGTGGGCGAGCACCTCGCCCAGCCCGACCATCGCCCACTTGCTCGAGCAGTAGGAGGCGTAGGACGGTGCGCCGATCAGCCCAAGCTCGGAGGAGACCAGCACGATTCGCCCGTAGCCGCGCTCGCGCATGCCCGCGAGCACGCCCTGGGTGAGCCAGATCGCGGCGCCGGCGTGCAGGCGATAGCTCTGCTCGAAATCGGCCGGCGTGACGTCCTCGATGAAGTCGCGTCGCAGGACGCCAGCACAGCTGACGAGCACGTCGATTGGCCCGAGGGCCGCGCTGGCCTCGCTGACCGCCCGTGCGCACTGCGCCGGGTCGCTCAGATCGGCTGCCACGACGTGGTGCTCGTCGTCAAGCTGAGACGCCGCGTCGTTGAGCAGCTGCCGGTTGCTCGCGACCAGGGCGACGTGCGCGCCGAGCGACGCGAACCGCCTTGCGGTCGCCAGGCCGATGCCGCGGGAGGCGCCCGTGACGAGCACCGTCTTTCCCTGAAAGGGAGAGCTCATTGACGCGGCAAGCTAGCAGAGGCTCAGCCGCGCCCGCCGGCCATCCCGCGCCGCAGCCGCTGCACGCGGCGAAGCTCTTCGACGGCCTCATCAATGCCGCCGAGCGCGCCGTGGCTCTGGCCCTCGAGCAGCTCGGGTTCAAGGCGGTGGCGCACGAGCTCGCCGGCGATCGCGTCGACGCGCTGGGCGCCCGCTCCCGGGCGCGAGCTGACCACGCGCTCCAGCCGTCGCCCGGCGAACAGCAGCCCGACGCCGTCGTCGAGTGCCCAGCCGTCGGCGTGGACGGTGAGCGACCCCTCCAGCAGTCCCAGCCCTGAGATCGGTTCCGGCGGACCGCTCGAGCGGGTGACCCCGCCCTGGAACCAGCACATCGCCCCCGCGCTCAGCCCTGCCAGCACGGTGCCCGCCTCCCAGGCCTCGACGAGCAGGCGATCGAGCCCGTGCGCCTGCCAGATGGCGAGCAGGTTGCGCATCGATCCGCCGCCCACATAGATGATGTCCGCCTCGAGCACGATCTCCGCGAGCGGGCGCTTGGTGTCCTGCAGGCGGAACAGGGAGACGTGCTCGGGCACGCAGGTGCGATCGTGGAAGCGCGACCGGAAGGCGTTGATCTGCGCGGTGGTATCCCCGGATGCGGTCGGCAGGAACAGCACGTGCGGCTCCTTGACGGGCGAGAGGCCGAGCACGAAGTCGTCGAGCAGCGGGTTGTTGGGCTCCATCGTGAAGCCTCCGCCGCCCATCGCGAAGATGCGTCGCTCCTCGACGTCCACCGCTGCCGCGGAGCTCACGCGGCGACCGGTTCCTGGCCGATGGATTCCGAGGCGATGTCGTTGCGCGCGCAGGCGGCGGTGTCGGCGCTTTGGCTTGAGGGCACGGGCACCTCGAGGTCTGCTCCGAGGTAGTCGACGTGCAGCGGCGTCTCCACGACGCCGTCGCGGGCGGGCTTGACGCGGAAGGCGCGGCCGTCGGGGCGCGAGCTGACGGCGGCGGCCAGGCGCGTGTGGCGGAAGTGCAGCGCGACGCCGTCCTCGGCGGCGAACCCCGGGCGCATGCCGTCGCCGACGAAGCGGTGGTACTCCTCACGCCGGGCGGGCTCGGCGTCGTAGTGGACGCAGTTGGAGTAGGGCAGCAGCCCCAGGCCCTTGACGCTCCGCGGCGCTCCGTGGAAGGCGCTCAGCGCCTCCTCGAACCAGCACAGCGATCCGGCTGAGGGACCGCACAGGATCACGCCCTTGCGCCAGGCCTTGCGCAGGATCGCATCGAGCCCGTGCGCGCGCCAGGCGCCAAGCATGCTGACGACGTTGCCGCCGCCGACGTAGATCAGATCCTGCGCCAGCAGGTGCGTGGCGAAGTCGTCCTCGACTCCGCCCGTGCCCTGGTCGCGCCGGAACAGCGACAGGTGGCTGGCGTCGCAGCTGGGAGAGAAGCGGCGGTAGAAGCGGACGACGTAGTGGTCGGCGTCACCGGAGGCCGTCGGCAGGAAGCAGACCCGCGGGCGGCTGGCGTCGGTCAGCGACAGCACGTACTCGTCGAGCAGCGATCCTTCCTTCTCCATCGAGAAGCCGCCACCTCCGAGGGCGACGATCTGGGGGGTCCTGGGTCGCATGGTTCGCCTTGCTCGACGTGAGTTGAGTACCGATAACGTTCCACATAGTCGCGCTTTGGGCGCGCTGGGCGTATGGACCGTCGTCCGAGATCGGCGGGCAGGGCGATGGACCCGCGTCCATAGGGTGAAATAGTGCTGTGCGGGGATTTATCCGCTTTTAGGTTGCTCACACGCTGTTCATATACGCCGCGGCGATGCTCCCCCGATGAGTTTTTCATGGGAGACACGTTCGGCAGCCTCTGAGACAGCGTCTGTGGCGCCGGTCGCCAAAGCAGCCGGCATCGCCTGGCGCGAGCGGGCCCGCGCGAGGGCGGTCGCGATGCGCCGCCCGCGGCCGGAGCTCTTCGCGCTGATCGGCCTGGCGAGCGTGCTCAACCTGTGGGCGCTCAGCCGCAACGGCTGGGCCAACGACTACTACAGCGCGGCCGTGCGCTCGATGAGCTCGAGCTGGCATAACTTCCTGTTCGCCTCGCTCGACAAGAGCGGGGTGATGACCGTCGACAAGCCGCCGCTGGCGCTGTGGGTGCAGTCGCTGTCGGTGCGCGTGTTCGGATATCACCCGCTCAGCCTGCTCGTGCCGCAGGCGCTGATGGGGGTGGCGAGCGTGGTGCTCGTGTATGACCTCGTGCGCCGGCGCTTCGGGCGGATCGGCGGGTTCGTGGCCGGCCTCGCACTCGCGACGACCCCGATCACGGTGGGGATCTCCCGCCACAACAACCCCGACGCGCTGCTCGTGCTGTGCTGCGTCGCGGCCCTGTGGTTCGCGGCACGGGCACTCGAGGACCGGCGCACGCGCTGGCTGGTGCTCTCGGGCGTGTGTGTGGGACTCGGCTTTGAGACGAAGATGGGCGTGGCGCTGGCGGTCGTGCCGGGAATCGTCGCGGCCTGGCTGTGGATCGCGCCGCGCGGGCGCGGCCTCTTGCGCGCGGTGGGCCAGCTGCTCGCGGGCGGCGTGGCGATGGTGCTCGTGGGCGGCGCCTGGCCGGCGCTCGTGGAACTCGTGCCGGCCGCCGACCGCCCCTGGATCTCGGGTACGAGCGACAACAAAATCTCCTCGCTGATCTTCGAATACAACGGCCTCGGTCGCGTGGACGGGCAGAACGGCGGCCCGGCTGGCGCCGGCGGGAACATGTTCGGAGGCACGCCGGGTCCGCTGCGCCTGTTGAACTCCGCGCTCGGCGGTCAGGCCGGGTGGCTGCTCGGGTTCGCGGTCGTGAGCGGCCTCGGCCTGCTCGTGGTGACCCGCGTGCGGCGCTCTGATCCGCGTACGGGTTGGCTGATCGCGGTTGGCGGCGCATTTGCGACGACGGCGGTCCTGTTCAGCGCGGCCAGCGGCATCTTCCACCCCTACTACGTCTCGTTGCTGGCGCCGTTCACCGCGCTGCTCGTGGGAGCCGGCGCGGCGCAGATCTCAAGGGGCGGGCTCAGCGCCCGTATCATCGGCCCGCTGGCGATCGCCGCCGGCGTGATCACCGAGCTTGTGGTGCGCAGCCGCTACCCGGGGCAGCTCGAATGGCTGCCGGCGGTGCTGATCGTCGTGGGCCTCTTGACGGCGCTGGCGCTGGCCGCCTTCAGCTCGCGGCGCGTGCGCATGGTGGCGCTCGCCACCGCGCTCGTTGCCCTATTGGCGGCCCCCACGGTATGGGCCTTCGACACGCTCGGCTACGCGACCAGCGGCACCTTCCCCTCCGGCGGCCCGGCCTCGGCGCTGAGCGCCGGGGGCGGGGGCCCGTTCGGCGGAGCCGGCGGCGGAGCGGGACGGCGTCCCGGGGCCGCTGGCGGGAGTGCCGGGGTACAGCTGTTCGGATCAGGCGGCTCCTCCGGTGCAGCGGGCGCGGGTCCCGGAGGCCCACCCCCCGGGTCCTCGAGCAGCGGCTCCTCCGGCACGGCCGGCGGTCCCCCGGGATTCTCAGGGAGCGGCGGGCGGCGGGGCTTCAGCGGCGGCGCGCCCGGCGGCACCGGTGGCGGCGGCGCGATCGGGGCGCCGATCGGCAACGCCGCCTCGATCACTACGGTCCTCTCCTACGTGAAACAGCACGGCGGCGGCACGATCGCGGTCTCAAGCCAATCGAGCGCCGCGCAGGCGATCATCGAACGCGATGCCGACGTGGCGGGAATCGGCGGCTTCTCCGGCCGCGAGAGCGACGTCAGCATCTCCTGGCTCGCGCAGGAGGTGCGCGACGGGAAGATCCGCTGGGTGCTCGCGGAAGAGGGCGGCGCCTCGGGCGGCGGTCCGCACCTGGCGGGCGACACGCGCGTGGGCTCCAAAGTCGCGATGGCGGCCGTCGCGAAGGAGTGCAAGGCGGTCACGATCTCCACGACGAGCGAATCGAGCGGCAAGCTGTATGACTGTGAGGGGCGGGCCGCGGCGCTGTTGAGCGCGAGCGCGCGAGAATCGAGCTCGTGAGAATCCTAGTGGTCGACGACGACCGTGCGGTGCGCGAAGCTCTGCGCCGTGCGCTCACGCTGGGCGGATACGAGGTGCAGCTCGCCGAGGACGGTGAGCAGGCGGTGGAGCTGATCGTGCAGGCCGTGCCCGAGGCGGTCGTGCTCGACTTGGGCCTGCCGGGGATCGACGGCCTCGAGGTCTGCCGGCGGGTGCGTCGCCTGGGCAACCGCGTGCCGATCCTGATCCTGACCGCGCGCGACGCCGTGGCCGACCGCATCGACGGCCTGGACGTGGGCGCGGACGACTACATGGTGAAGCCCTTCGACGTGGGCGAGCTGAAGGCCCGCCTGCGCGCGCTGCTGCGCCGCGCGGGCCCGGAGGGCGATCCCGAGGAGCTGTCCTTTGCCGAGCTGCGCCTCGACGCCGGCCGTCACGGCGCGCAGGTGGGTGAGAACTTCGTCGAGCTGACCCGCACCGAGTATCAGCTGCTCGAGCTGCTGATGCTGAACCCCCGGCAGGTGCTCTCCCACAGCATGATCTACGACCGCGTCTGGGGCTATGACTTCGGGCCGGCCTCGAACGCGATGCGCGTGTATGTGGGGTATCTGCGCCGCAAGCTCGAGTGCGCGGGCGCGCGCCAGCTGATCCACACGGTGCGCGGCGTGGGCTATGTGCTGCGGGAGCCGTGAGCGGGCGCGGTGAGCGGTGACGCTGCGCACGCGGATCGCGGCGGTGGCGAGCCTGTCGGTGGCGCTGGCGGTGCTGGCGGCGGCGATCGGGCTGTATGTGGCGGTGCGCTCGGACCTTCGCGGGGAAGTCGATCGGGCCCTGAGCGAGCGCGCGCAGGCGTTCATGGGGCCGCCGGGCGTAGCTCCTCCGGCCGCTGAGGCCTCACCGAACGGACCACCTGCGGCAACCCGGGGCAGGCCCGCCGCGCCGGGCGGAGCCTCCTCATCCGCGCCGGCGGTCCAGGGCAACGGCGGCGGTGGTCTCGGCGGGTTCCCGCAGACGATCCAGCCGGCGCCTTTCGGCGCGGCGTCGGGGTACGTGCAGTTCATCTCGCCGCAGGGCTCTGTGCAGGTACCGGGCGGGCAGGGCTCCTCGCCGACGAAGATCCCCTTGACCGCGAGCGACCGTGCGATCGCCGCCAGCGGATCCGGCCGCTCGCTGACGGACAGGAACGTGAAGGGGACCGAGCTGCGCGTGCTCACGGAGGGCACGGGACCGAGTGGCGCGGTACTGGTGGCGCGCCCGCTGACCGAGGTCGAACACGAGCTCAACAGGCTGCTCCTGATTCTCGCGCTGATCGGCGGCGGCGGGATCGTGCTGGCGGGCCTCTTGGGAGCGCTCGTCGCACGCACCGCGCTCGCACCGATCGCGCGCTTCACCAGGCGCACCGAGACGCTCACGGGCAACCTCGACCTGTCGCGGCGGCTGGAGGTCGAGGGCGGCGACGAGCTGGCGCGGCTCGCGCAGAGCTTCAACGCGACGCTCGACGCGCTCGAGCGCTCGGTGCAGGCCCAGCGCCACCTGGTCGCCGACGCGAGCCACGAGCTGCGCACGCCGATCTCCTCGCTGCGCGCGAACATCCAGATCCTGGGCGAAGCCGAGGATCTCCCGGCGCAGGAGCTCGCGGGCCTGCGGCGGGACATCGTGGAGGAGCTCGACGAGCTGACCGCGCTGGTGAGCGACGTCGTCGAGCTGGCCCGCGGCGCGGCCCCGGAGGCGTCCGCCGACGCCGTGCGCCTGGACGAGGTCGTGCAGGCGGCTGTGGAGCGCACGCGCCGGCGCGGCGAGCAGCGCTTCGAGCAGGAGCTCGAGCCGACGATCGTGCGCGGGCAGCCCGACCGGATCAACCGCGCGGTGTCGAACCTGCTGGACAACGCCCGGCGCTGGAGCCCCAGCGAAGGAACTGTGGAGGTGGTCCTGAAGGATGGGGTGCTGAGCGTGCGCGACCACGGCCCGGGCTTCTCCGAGGCGGACCTGCCGTTCGTGTTCGACCGCTTCTACCGCGCCCAGAATGCCCGCAGGCTCCCCGGCTCGGGCCTCGGCCTCGCGATCGTGCGCCAGGCGGCGGAGGCGAGCGGAGGGTTCGCGGAGGCGCAAAACGCCCCCGGCGGCGGCGCTCTGTTGCGGGTTAGCTTCGGCGAGACCGGGTAGCTCAAGGTCATACGGCTAAAACGCCGCCCTGACCTGGGGATTCGGCCCGCTCGGGTCAGGCTCGCGTGGCCGGAAAATGCCGCTCTTTGCGGGTTTCCGCTTCCGCGGGCTTTAGATTGGAGGAAATTTGGCCGAGACGTCTAATACAGGCGTCTAAGCGCCGCAACTTTCGAGCCCGTTTGGAGTCTCGAAATATATAGAGGGGCTCGCCCGTGACGGGTGTGTTCGACGTGGTTCGATAGGGAGGCTGCCGTGAGGTCCAAGATCCGTATTTCCGTCCTGGCGCTCGTCGTGAGCGCGTTCGTCGTTTCGGCCGCGGCCCCCGCCGCCTCGGCTGCAGGAAGCTTCGAAAAATTCTTTGCGGGGAACTGCGGAGTGGGATTCGAAAACTGCGGCAAAGGCGCCGTTGAAGGGAGCAAAGCAGAAGCCGAACTGGAAGGCTTTCGCACGGCCGGCGGCTTCGTCCCCTTTGGAGTGACGGACTTCAAACTCAGCGCCTACCCGGCCAACAACGAAACCTTCGCATACGAACCGAGCTCGTCGTTCTTCGCTCCGGTCGGGTTTCCCACCGAAAACCTCAAAAATCTGCGCGTCGACGTCGCGCCGGGTGTCGTCACGAACCCGCAGGCCGCTGGTTTCTGCTCGCAGAAAGAATTCACGGGCACGGAAGTCGCGGCCGGGGTCTTCAGTGCACCCAACTGCCCGGAAGCCTCCGTCATCGGAAAGCAGGAAGTGGTGACGGTGCTGGAAAATCCGCCAACGTCGAAAAAATTCAAAGACGAAGCGCTGACCGGGACCGTTTACAACCTCGAACAGACCACCGGTCAAGGCTCCACGTATGGAGTGGCGCTGCCCGTGGGTGGCGGTTTCTATGCGCACTCCATCATCAAGGGCAGCGTCGAATACGCGACCGACTATCACGACTATTTCGTGATCAACAACCTCTCTCCGGGCCTGATCGAGTCGCGCCTCGTGTTCTACGGCGCCGAAAATCCGGTCACGCACAAAAAAGTCGGGTTCATCAGGAACCCGACTGTGTGCTCGTCCCCCGGCCCTGAAACGACCACCACGGACACGGGTGAATTCGGCACCGAAATCTCCAAACGGTCATACACCGGCCTGGTCGGCAGCATCGGCTGCAAAAGCCTCAAATTCGAACCTATGTTCGCGCTCACGCCGGAAACCGCGTTCTCTGACCAGGGGGACGGGGTCACGGCCGAATTGAAGGCCAACCACCCGGCGACCGGGCCCGAAAACGATACGGCTGATCTGCAAACGGTCACGGTCCAGGGCCCCGAAGGCCTGACGATGAACCCGTCGGCTGCGGCCGGTCTGGAAGGCTGCACGCCGGAACAGGCCGCGACCAACAAACCCAACGTCGAATTGAAAGTCGCCGAACTGCAGCCCATCGGCTGCCCGGCGGGGAGCAAGATCGGGACCGTCACCCTTGAAGTGCCGACGTTGCCCGAACACACGCTCCAGGGCCCCATCTTCTTCGGCAAGCCAGCCGGCAAACCGGTTGAAGGCCCTCCGTACACCATCTACCTGGATCCGGAATCGGCACGATATGGCCAGAGGGTGCTCCTGACGGGCACTGTCACCCCGAACCCTGTGACCGGGAAGCTGACGGTCACGTTCCCCAGCAACCCGCAGGCGCCGTTCAAGGACACGATCGTGCACTTCAACGGAGGCGCCTTCGCGCCGATCGCGAACCCGCTCGTATGCGGAAACAGCGCGCTGGTCGCCGAATCGACCGCGTGGATGGGCGCGGCGTTTGCGTCGCCGAGCGTGCTCGGAACGATCGGCTGCCCGTCCTCGGGACCGCCGTTCACGTTGAGCCAGAGCACATCCGCCGTGCCCGCTACCGCTGGTGCCAACTCCCACTTCACGTTCACCATCGCAAGGAATGAAGGCCAGCAGTATCTGGCAAGCAGCAAGGTGACGCTCCCGGCAGGCCTCGTGGGCAAGATTCCCGCGGTGACCCAGTGCACCGAAGCACAGGTTAAGGCCGATGAAGCCCAGAACATCGCGGCCGGATGTCCCGTCTCCAGCAAGCTCGGGACCGCCACCGCCCTTGCGGGCTCGGGCACGCCCTTCCCGTTCACGGGGAACGTCTATCTGACGGCTCCCCTGGCCGGTGAAAATGCGCCATACGACCTGTTGGCCGTCGTGCCGATCGTGGCCGGGCCGGTCAACCTGGGCTACGAAGTCACCCGCTCCAAAATCCAGGTTGAAGAACACACGGCGCGCGTGATCGTGACGACGCCGAAAATACCGGTCATCAAGGGCGGGATCCCGACCCGGCTTCGGTCTCTCGCCGTGGCGATTACCGCGCCGAACTACATCCTCAACCCCACCAACTGTGGAGTGCTGGCGACCGAATCGACGCTGACATCCACGTTCAACACGACGCAGAATCTGTCGAGCCCGTTCCAGGTCGAAGGCTGCAGCGCGCTCAAGTTCAAGCCGTCCTTCAAGGCGACCACCACCGGGCAGACATCGAAAGCCAACGGTGCGAGCCTTGAAACGACGATCAACCAGCCGGGGCCTGAAGCGAACATCAAATCGGTGGTCGTGACGCTGCCCAAGCAGATGCCCTCGCGACTGACCACGCTGCAGAAAGCGTGTCCGGCCGCGACGTTCGCCGCCAACCCGTACGGCTGCCCCTCGGGCTCCTACGTCGGCGGGGCGCGGGCCAACACGCCGACACTGCCTGGCAAAATGACCGGACCGGCCGTGCTCGTCTCTCACGGCGGGGCTGCGTTCCCCGACCTCGACCTCGTGCTCGAAGCCAACGGCGTGCGCGTGATCGTGGTTGGCAACACGAACATCGTCAAAGGCATCACCACGACGAGCTTCGTGACGACCCCCGATGTGCCGGTCACGAGCATCACGGTCAACCTGCCGACGGGCCCGCACTCCTCGCTCGGGGCGAACGGGAACTTCTGCACCAGCAACCTCGTGATGCCCACGACGATCACCGGCCAGAACGGCACGGTGGTCAAACAGAACACGAAGATCGCCGTCGCCAACTGCGGCATCCAGATCCTCGGCCAGAAGGTGGTCGGCAATGAAGACATCCTCACGGTCCAGACCTACGCGGCCGGGCGCATAAGCGGCAGCGGCAGCAACCTGAGCACCGTCGCGCGGCATCTCAACGCCGCTTCGAAAAAGGCAACGCTCCGGGTCCCGCTCTCCAGCGGCGGCAGGAGCAAGGGCCGCCCGTTCACGACGCAGGTCCGCGTCGGCTTCTTCCCCAAGAAGAAGGGTGGCAAGACGTCGGTCGCCTACATCAAAGCCACCTTCCGCTAACCAACTCCCCGGGGGGGCAGCGCGAGCCGCCCCCCCGGCCAGCAGCGCCCGCATGCGGCCCTTCCGACGGAGGGCCGCA
>Ga0302325_10033570_pt1 | contig 10513 bp, 7 predicted proteins | sample Palsa_T0_2_FD_201948 | JGI IMG/M metagenome (GOLD analysis project Ga0302325, IMG submission 201948) | Peat permafrost microbial communities from Stordalen Mire near Abisko, Sweden - Palsa_T0_2 | ecosystem: Environmental > Terrestrial > Soil > Palsa > Peat permafrost | place: Sweden: Abisko...
GCATTTCCGGCAAAGCCGGCAACCTGAACGGCGTTATCCAGGACGGCGGCAATCCGTTCGAAGGGCCGCGCAAGCGCGACTATCCGCTGCCGCCGATGAAAATGACCTACGCCCCCACCGTGTTCGCGGAGGCAGCGCGTTCGCTTGGTTATCACCCGTTCCCATCGCCATCCGCCAATTTGTCGGCTGCCTACACCAACCCGCTCGGCATCAAGATGGGCAATGCACGTATTGCGGATTCTGCGAGCGGTTTGGCTGCGCCAACTACTCAAAATCTAGCCCACAGACCGCGGTGCTGCCGTTGTTGATGCGCAAATCGAACTTCGAGGCGCGGACCGAGTGCGAAGTCACCAAGGTCAACCTCGACGCCTCCGGCAAGCGCGCAACCGGCGTGACCTATGTCGACAGCGCGGGCGCTGAATGGGAGCAACCGGCAGACATCGTGCTGGTGTGCGCCTTCGCATTCAATAACGTACGGATGTTACTCATTTCGGGCATTGGCCAGCCTTACGATCCGGGCACGCGCCAGGGGACGGTTGGGCGAAACTACGCCTACCAGACGACCTCCGGCGTACAGCTTTTCTTCGACGACAAGATCTTCAATCCGTTTATTGCATCGGGCGCGCTCGGCCAGACGGCGGTCGATTTCAACTGCGACGGGTTCGATCACGGCGGGCTCGGTTTTGTCGGCGGCGCCGGAATCAATTGCATCCCTACCAATGGACGTCCGATCCAGACGCGGCCGGTACCACCCGGTACGCCGCGCTGGGGTGCAAAATGGAAGCAGGCAACCAAGCAGAATTATCTGCGCAACTTCGCCTTCACTTCGCAAGGCAGCAGCTACGCCGCTTACGCCAACCATCTCGATCTCGATCCGACTTATAAGGATCGTTTCGGCCTGCCGCTGTTGCGGATGACCTTCGATTTTCCGGACAACGACATCCGCATGTCGAACTACGTCACCGACAAGATGGAAGGAATTGCCAAGGCGATGAATCCGCGCCAATACGTCGTCGCCTGGCGCGCCAAGCCGTACAGCACCGTGCCTTATCAGAGCACGCACAATACCGGCGGCGCGATTATGGGCGCCGATCCGAAGACCAGCGTCGTGAACAAATATCTGCAAAGCTGGGATGTGCCGAACGTATTCGTTGTTGGCTCGTCCGCCTTTGCTCACAATTCCGGTTACAATCCGACCGGCACCGTGGGCGCGCTCGCCTGCCTAACCGCCGATGCGATCATCTCGAAGTATCTGAAGTCGCCGGGCCCCCTGGTGCCAACATGAGCGGCGTCCGGGCTTGCTCATTGTTTGCGGTGGCGCTTTTCGCGGCGCTTCCCGTGAGCGGCGCAGCGAGAGCGGCCGACCTGCAGTCCTTCGATCTCATCGAGCGCGGGCGTTACCTCGCATCGGCGGCGGATTGCGAAGGTTGCCATACCAAACCTGACGGCAAGCCGTTCGCCGGCGGCGTCGTTCTCGATACGCCGTTTGGAAAGCTGGTCGGCCCGAACATCACGCCTGATCGCGACGCCGGCATCGGCGCCTGGACCGACGATGAGTTTGTTGCGGCGCTACACGAAGGTCGCGGCCGCGGCGGCATCCGGCTGTTTCCGGCGATGCCGTACTCGGTTTACACCAAGATGAGCCGCGAGGATGCGCTTGCCATTCGCGCATATTTGCAAACCGTCGAAGCCGTGCCCGACAAAGTGCAGCCGAACCTGCTGCCATTTCCCGTAAACATCCGGCTGAACATGGCGGTGTGGAATGCGCTCAATTTCACGCCGGGGCGACTCGAGCCCGACCCGTCAAAATCGGTTGAATGGAATCGCGGCCGTTATCTCGTCGACGCGCTCAGCCATTGCGGCACATGCCACACGCCCAAGAACTTTCTCGGCGCCGACAAGACATCAGCCTATCTGCAAGGCGGCGTACTGCAAGGCTGGTTCGCACCAAACATCACAACCGACAACCACAAGGGAATTGGACGCTGGTCAGTCGAGGATCTGGTCAATTACCTCAAGACGGGCACAAATCCCGACGCCATCGCGACAGGCGACATGAGCGAAGAGGTCGTGCACTCCTCCTCGCATTTAACCGACGACGACTTGAAGGCGATTGCCGTATACCTCAAAAGTGTCGGTTCTGCCGGAGACAACGCCCCGCCGCCGATCGCGGCGACAGACCCGCGCATGGTTGCGGGACAGGCGATCTACAAAGACAACACCGATGCCGGAACGGGTATTCCGGGACTGTTCGCCAAACTCGCCGGAAGCCATGCCGCGCAATCGGACGATCCGACGACGCTGATCCGTGTCGTCATTGCCGGATCGCAGGGTGTTGCCACGTCGGGTGCCCCAACCTCGCCGGCGATGCCGAGTTTTAGTTGGCGTCTCAACGACGCACAGGTAACGCCGCAGCACCGGTCACGGCCGACCAGGTCAACGCCGTTAAAGCCAATCTGGCGAAAAGCAACTGAGCTATCGGCTAGCTAAAGAGCTCGCGGATGAATGAGAGGGCATGCTGGTAGATCCCCGGCGCTTCGCTTTCACGCGGACCGCCTATGGCGAGCGTGAGCCCGGCCGCTACCCTGCGCTCCTGGAAGCGCAGCCATAGCCCGGCGTCGCGGATTGTTTCCTCGCCGCCGAGAGGCGCGATGAACAACGGCTTGCGGTAGCGGTGTGCAAAGTCCTGCGCCAGTATCGTACCCTCAGAGACCGCAACGCCCGCAGCCTCGATCACGATCATGCAGGCGGCCGCGTCGCGTATATTCCATTCGGTACGCTGCGCCGGATCGGCGAGCGGGGTCTCCTGCAGGTTCGGATATGTCGCCAGCAGCCCCGGCGGCGTGGTCATGTCCTCGGCCCAGCCGCCTTTCGGGCACCAGCCGCCATAATCGATGCCGCGCTCGATCGCGGCATCGAGCACGGCGCGATCGACGCCGGATTGTCCGCCGGAGAGGAGTTTCATGGCAGAAGTCTTATGACCTTGCGCCGCTCTTCTTTTAGCTACTTTTTGCGCTTATATTCGAAATTGTCGGTGCAAGCCGACTATGGCGATAAACGGCAGTCGTAATAAACCTTTCGGACCCGGGGGCGGTACCCGGCGACTCCACCATTACGGGGTCGAAATAGGATCGACGAGGGCGTAAAAGGCGTGCTTTTGCCCGGGATGGTTCCGGCGTTATCGGGCCAAACTCATAGTTGCCAATGACAACTATGCTCCGGTTGCTCTGGCCGCGTAAGCGGCTCGAAAGACCGATTTTGAAGTCCTAACGGGTTAAGCTCCGTTAGGCGGGGTTCGGAGGCACCTGGCAACAGAAGCCTCCACTTTCCCGAAGTGCCGGCCGTCAGTAATCGGAGGACAGTGTGATCTGGACCTCTATGAAATACGTCCTATCTCCTGCAAACTTACCGCTGATTCCTGCCAGGTTATTGCTGATATGCCTGTCGATCACATTCGTTACGACCTTCTGGCCCAGGCGGCGCTCCGCGGCGTCGTGCACACGGTGCTGGCCGACGTCGCCAAGAAAGGCCTGCCCGGCGAGCATCATTTCAAGATCACGTTCAATAGCACGGCTCCGGGCGTAAAACTCTCGGACCGGATGCGCGAGCAGTACCCGGAAACGATGACGATCGTGCTCCAGCACCAGTTCTGGGACCTCACAGTCAACGACGATGCTTTCGAGGTCGGCCTGTCGTTCGGCGGCGTGCCGGAACGCATCGCGATACCGTTCGCTGCCGTGACGGCGTTCTTCGATCCGGCCGTACAATTCGGACTGCAGTTCGAAACGATGGAAAGCAAGGCGGCGGACGATGCCGATACCACCGTCAAGAACGAGGAGCCTGCGCCGAGCAAGCCCGAAGCGCTGCCGGCGCCGGAACCTGAGCCCGATCACGCACCGGGCGGGGCCGAGGTCGTGCGTCTCGACCGTTTCAGAAAAAAGTAGGACTGCTGTGTGTGATGCGTATTTTCCGCTCATTCCCGCGTAAGCGGGAATCCAGCAACTCGGTCCCCGCTTTCGCGGGGACGAGCGGCGCTGACGCCGCCCTTCGCCGATGAAAACGCGCACAGAAACCGATTCCTTCGGCCCGATCGAGGTGGCCGCGGAGCGCTATTGGGGCGCGCAGACCGAACGTTCGCGCAATAATTTCCGCATCGGCGACGAGCGCATACCGCTGCCTATCATCCGCGCCCTTGCCGTTATCAAGCTCGCCGCGGCGGAAACCAATGTTGCGCTTGGCTCGCTCGACACACGCCGCGCCAAAGCCATCATCCAGGCGGCGCAGGAAATCATCGACGGCAAGCGCGACGACGAATTCCCGCTCTCTGTGTACCAGACCGGCTCCGGCACACAGACCAATATGAACGTCAACGAAGTGATCGCCAACCGCGCCAACGAATTGCTGGGCGGCAAGCGTGGCGCGAAATCGCCGATTCACCCGAACGACCACGTCAACCTGAGCCAGTCGTCGAACGACAGCTTCCCGACGGCCATGCACATCGCCGCGGCGCTTGAGATCTCGCAGCGGCTGCTGCCGGCGCTGACGCATCTGCAAAAAGCGTTGCAGGCAAAGACCAAACAATTCCATTCCATCGTCAAGATCGGCCGCACCCACACCCAGGATGCGACGCCGCTCACGCTCGGCCAGGAATTTTCCGGTTATGCAGCGCAGGTGACGTCCGGCATTGCGCGGGTCAAATCGGTCTTGAAGGAGCTTTACCCGCTGGCGCAGGGCGGCACCGCGGTCGGCACCGGACTGAACGCCAAGCGCGGCTTCGCCAAATTGTTCGCGAAAAAAGCCGCCGCCATCACCGGCCTGCCCTTTGTCAGCGCGCCAAACAAATTCGAGGCGCTGGCATCCCATGGCGCGCTGGTATTCGCCCATGGCGCGCTCAACTCTCTTGCCGCCGACCTGTTCAAGATCGCCAACGACATCCGTCTGCTTGGCTCCGGCCCGCGTTCCGGCTTCGGCGAATTGATCCTGCCGGAGAACGAGCCGGGCTCCTCGATCATGCCGGGCAAGGTCAATCCGACCCAATGCGAAGCGGTGACGATGGTGTGCACTCGGGTGTTTGGCAATGACACCACGATCGCGGTCGCGGCGAGCCAGGGCCATTTCGAACTCAATGTGTTCAAGCCGGTGATCGCCTATTCCGTACTGCAATCGATCCGGCTGCTTGCCGACGTGTCGATATCATTCACCGATCACTGCGTCGTCGGCATCAAGGCCAACGAGCCGCGCATCCGCGAATTGATGCAAAATTCGCTGATGCTGGTGACGGCGCTGGCGCCGCATATCGGCTACGACAAGGCGGCACTGATTGCCAAGACCGCGCACAAGAATGGCACCACGTTGCGCGATGAAGCGGTCAAGCTCGGCTTCGTGACGGCGAAAGAGTTCGACCGCTGGGTGCGGCCGGCCCAAATGACACATCCCGATCCTTAAGCCTTCCGCACGAAACAGGCCCTTACCAAGCCTGGGCTGGACGACATCCTTAGGCAAATCCGACATCGGGAATTTTTGGCTCCGGCATTTACGGAACCTTTGCTTCGGCACGGGTTTTTGCTTGTGCGAAGCTGTTTTTCGCCGGATTGGGGGTTGTCACAATTTCGTTCTGCGCTCTGGACCTTCCCGCCCCCTTCCGCGTGATCCAGTCGACCTTTGGCTGCGTATTAAACCACCAGACGACGCGAGGCCTGGATGGCCTCAATCCTACCCGATTACCACCGAGTTTCTTGATGGGCGACGTTGTTAACCTGCGAAGCGCGCGTAAGCGGCAAAAACGCCGCGAATCCGAGCAATCCGCCGCTGCCAATCGCCTTGTCCATGGCCGGACCAAGGCCGAGCGAACCCAAACGCGGTCTGCCAGCGACAAAGCCCAAAGAGACCTCGACCAGCACCGGGTCGAAAGAGGAGATGGGCAATGAAGTCGCCAGTCATCAAGCGCTCGATCGTCATCGCCGGACACAAGACGAGCGTCAGTCTTGAGGACGCCTTCTGGAAGGGGCTGAAGGATATTGCGGTCAGCCGTCACATGACACTGTCCGACCTGGTCGCCACGATCGATACCGGCCGCGCGCACGGCAACCTGTCGTCAGCAATCCGACTGTTCGTGCTGAGCCACTATCAGGGCAAGTGCAACGGTCACGCCGAAATGGAACAGCCGGCCCACGAGATCGTCATCGCGCCGTCGCTCGCCGCATCAGTTCTGCGGCCGGAGTAGATAGAGTGGCGCCTGCGTACGCGGTACGGCAGGCGCCGGCAGTGAGGGACGCGGTTTGATCTGTCCCACAGCATCGGCTGCAGGCGGTGCTGGATGCTGCAACAGATCCAGCTTCGGCGCTGCCGCAGTTGGGACAGCAACCGCAACCTGAATTCCGGATTCTGAAAGCGCTCCCGGTGGTGCGGCGCGCAACGTCGTAAAATCCGGATGGATGGCCCGGCCAAGAATGTCCTTGCGTCCTTTGGCCTCAAGTAATTCCAATCGACGCGTTTGCAATTCGGCTGCGCGCAGCGCGAGCCAACCGGTCAGCGCCGAAACGTCCAGTGATCGCGCTGGCGCGGCAAGCGGGCCCTTCAGCGCGATGGCCAGTTCGGGACGCGCATTGATCAAGGCGTGTGGCGGCGGATCGCTCGACAATGTCATGCGCGCATCGACCGCGCCGATATTGAGGTCGAACGTGCCGGCAAGCGCGAGAGCACTGCCATCCGGCGCACGCAGTATGACATTGGCGACGCCGGCTTTACCGCCCGTAATCGTGACGGGCGCTTCGCCATGCGGCACGTCGAACTCACCATTTGCGAGCGCGGCTTTTGTCGCCGCCTCTATCTTACCTGGATCAATCGTCTTGGCCTGGTCGGCGGCCCGCATTGCTGCGACGAATGCCGCACTGTCCAGTCCAGCAAGATGCGCCTCGTTGAGGCTGATGGACCCGGCTCCGTGCAGTGAGGCGACCACGGCGGCCGGGCTGGCACCAATGCTGTCGCCATCAAGCTTCAGGGAAAGACGCGCCGCGACAGTCTTTGGGTCCGCTTGCAGCAGCGTCGCAGCATCGGCGTCGGCCAATTCGACACGGCCGTGACTGACGAGGCCGTCAGCATTGTGCCGAAATGCAAGCTGGCCGGTCAGATGACCGCCCGCCAGTGCACCGTCGAGATTATCGAGGACGATCTCCGACGAGCGAAATTGCGCCACGCCTTTCAGGCTGCCATCGCTCAGCGCCGGCGGAAAAGCTGCATGGTCGAGCTCGAACGAAACCGCGCCGTTGATGGCGGCGAATGCCCCATCTCCAACCGGCTGGTTCGACCATGGCGCGGCGCTGTGCGGCGCTTGAGACGGCAAACCCAACAACAGCGCAGCGATCCGCGTACCATCGATGTGATCGGCGGTAACGTCGCCATCGACCCCGACCGGCGTTGCGAGATTGATGTCGAGCCGGCCACTCGCCGCAGCCTTGCCGGCGGAGACGGCAATTTGGGTAACGGCAATATGGGCGCCGGAGATCGCAAGCGCGGCGCGGGCCGAAACTGGAACGGCTTCGCCAGCCTGTCCGGTCATCGCCTGTTGGAGCGGCCGCAGATCGGCAACGGTTGCCAGCATCTGCACATTGGCGTTCGGTGCCGGATTGGCGCTCGGACGCAAGGTGCCGCGAACCGCCGTGCTCCAGCCGCTTGCGGCAAGCTCGCCGTCGATGCGCAAGTCGCCATTGAGCGGCCCATCAAGCGACAACGTCGCGCGCCCGGGCAGTTGATCGACCCCGACAACCCGGTCGATTCCAAAAAGCGCCGTCAGAGCGGTGCCGTCATCGGCATCGAGTCTGCTGTCGATATGCAGCTGCGCCGCGCCGAGATGTGACGGCTCGGCTTTCGCCATGCCATCGAGAGCAAGCCGCATCAAGCCCAATTGGCCGTTGAGATCGAGCTTGGCGTTACTGCCGGCGGCTGCTCCCTGCTCGATCGTGACAACGCCGCGGACTTTCGCCGGCGAAAGGCGGCTCGCGGCCCGGCGCAACACATCCGCAACTCCTGAGGAAAATTTCCCGGCAAGCGCTGCAAGCCCGTCAAGCGTACGCGCGTCGAGATCGATAGTGATGCGCCCTTTGGGCCGCGAGGACAATTCATCGATCCGTCCGTTGACGTCGATTGCCGCGCCCGACAGGTCGCCAATCGACAGGTGATCGATCTGCAAGGCGCCGGCATCGAATGTCATTTGCGTCTTGACGGCTTGCGCGTCCGCGCCGGCAAACGTCGCCTTGCCGATATCCAGCATCAGCGAGCCCGCGCGCGGCAGCACGATGCCGCCGGCATCGACCGCAGATTTTGCGAAATCAGTCAGTGCATCGACATCGAGCGTCGTGGCATGCAGATCAGCTTCGACAATAGCCGGCTGGTTGTCCTTTGGCCACGCGTAGCTGAACCGGCCATTGAGACTTTCCCGATTGAGCCGTGCAATAAGCCGATCAATGGCCACTTTATCGCTTGCAATTGTCAGATCGCCTTGCACGGCAAGGGTGCCGGTCTGGCCGGCAGGCTGAGCATTGCGACCGCCAAGCCATGCGATCAGCGTTGCCGCATCGGCCGACTGCACGGCGACCGGCCCGGTGAAAGTGAAGCCTTGTGACGATGGGGCGAGGCGGCCACTCAGGCTGATATCGGTGAGCCCCGGCGCACGAAGCCCAAACGTTTCGAGACCCAATCCGTTTTCGTCGACATGCAGCTTGCCCTGAACCGATTGAATCGACGTTCCGCCGACGGTCAGTCCATCGATGCTGACGGCAACATCGCCGGGCATCGGCAGCTTCGCCGCGGCGACTAGCGCTTCGGCAAAGCTTTTGACAACAAGCAGCGGCGGCCGATGCGTCACGTCGGGCGCGGCGAGCGCACGATCGACATCCACTTCCAGCGCTTTCAGTTCGCCGCTGAAATGCGGATGCTGGCCGAAGCGAATATCCGCTTTGCCACTGAAATTGACTGCGCGTTCATCCGGTCCGTATTGAAATGCGATGTCGTCGAGCGAGGCGGCGGCCGGCGTTGCCTTGACGGTGCCGGTCGCACGCCATGGATCGTTCATCACCCGCTCACCGTTCGACAACGTGACTCCGACCGGGCGCGCCAGCGTGAATGTGCCGGCTAGTTGCGGCACACCGCCGTCAAAAGCGATGGTGCCTTCGAGATTCGTCGTCAGCGGATAATTTTGCGGATCGGCGCCAAGCCTGATCCGGAATCCGCTGCCGTCGTCAGCCTGCGCACCCGAAATGCGATAGGCGAACGGCTCACCGTTCGTGGCGAACGATCCTTCGCCCCTAAATGGTCCAATCAGCGAGCGGACATCGCCGTCGAACGTCAGCTTTTGCAACACGGCGTGCGCGCCTGATGTCGCGTCGGCGAGAACGATGCTGCCGTCTCGCACGCTAAGCCGCGAAACCGACAATTCGTCGGGGCCGAAAGAGCCCGTCAGCGTCGGCAGCTGCACCGCGCCGGAGCTGTCGAGCGTGAGGTTAAGCTGTGGCGAGACAAGACGCGCTTCGGTTGCCTGGACCTGGCCACGCACCAGCGGCGCAAGCCGCACCTCCAGCTCGAGCGCGGCAGCGCGCAGCAGCGGCTCATGGCCGGCTTCGCCGATCGCGACATCGCGCAATTTGACAATCGGGCTCGGGAGAATCCGCGCGTCGATCGAGCCGACATGGACGCTCAACCCCGTGAGACGCGAAGCTTCGTCTTCGAATGCGGTCCGATAGTGGTTCCAGTCCACCACGAGCGGCGCGACCAGCGCGGCAAGGAGCGCCAGAATGATCGCGATGGCTATTGCGAGCAGTGTCGTCTGCACAGCGCGTCCGACCTCTCTCCAGCCGGTTGTGTCAATCCACCAGCTGGAACCTAAAACGGAAACCTGCGTGGAAACCTAAAGGAGGCTGGCGCTGATTGCACCTTTCAAGCACCGCGTCTGAGCCGCCTTCGGGGCAAATCTGTGTTGCCGCAACCGTTGCCAATTGTGGTCGCTCAGACGGTGCGCGCGGTCGTTATCGACCGGGCAGCGGATACTGCAAAGGCGACGCCCAGTGCCCTCGCCGGCATCGCGGGCTGATAGACGCCCTGACACTATGGATTGTTCAAAACAGCACAGACCGTTCGCTGGACGTTGCCTGCCGGGTGATCTGATCCCCTGACGCCCTGAATTGTTGTGGAAAACGACGCCTGAAAAAGCAATAAACGCTTATTTCGCAAAATGGCAGATTATAGTTGAGCGCTTTGAGTATGGGGCATCTTTATGCTGTCAAAGCCGTTCAGAGTTGACACTGCATTGGGCTCAGCTTTTTCGCTCAAAGACAGCCTTGTCGATCTTAAGGACTCCATGGATAGCGCCGGACAGGCCGCGCTGGATATGATCAATCGCGCGGCCAACACGACGAAGGAAAGCAACAACGAAGCGCTCAATGCCATACACGAATTGTCGCTTCAATTACAGACAGCCAGCAGTCGGATCAAAGAACTCGAAGGCCAGGTAAACCATTAT
>Ga0302325_10033571_pt1 | contig 10513 bp, 8 predicted proteins | sample Palsa_T0_2_FD_201948 | JGI IMG/M metagenome (GOLD analysis project Ga0302325, IMG submission 201948) | Peat permafrost microbial communities from Stordalen Mire near Abisko, Sweden - Palsa_T0_2 | ecosystem: Environmental > Terrestrial > Soil > Palsa > Peat permafrost | place: Sweden: Abisko...
GGCCGTAAGCCAGTCACAGGCGGGGGTCGACGGGCTCGGATTCCAGGGCCAGGACGGCGAAGACGCACTCGTGGACCCGCCAGAGCGGCTCGCCCCCGGCAACTCGCTTTCCGGGTCCACCAATACCGGAGTTGTGGATAACGCGGGCGTATTGCAGTTCGATGGGCAAGGCAACGCGACGGCCAATTGGACCCAGGCCACGAACACGGCTACGGCCACTGTGTCGGCAACGGGAACTTACACGCTCACCGCCGGGTGCGTAGGCTCTCTCACCCTTACCGACACCGCCGCGAACAAGTACGCCGGGGCCGTATCCGTTTCCGGAGCGGCTGCGGGGAATTTTGAATTGGTCGCGGCCAGCCCGCAGTTGATCTTTACCGGCGCCGGGCACGCGGCATTTGTCAATCCCGGGCAGTCCGTGGTGAATGCCGCGAGTTTCGTCGCCGAAGAAACGCCGGCCGGAAGCGTCTTCTCGATCTTTGGCTCGAATCTGGCCACCAAAGTAGGCGAGCCCACTAATGTCCCACTCCCCACCACGCTCCTCACCACTACGGTAACGGTGAATGGGGAAATGACGCCGCTGTTTTACGTGGACCCGAATCAGATCAACGCACAGATGCCCGAAGACATTAAGCCGGGCGTGGCGACCGTCATCGTGAATAATGGCTCCTCCAAGAGCAACGCAGCGGCGGTCGTCATTCCGGCTACCGGAACGCCCGGAATTGTGGTGTACGGGAATAATCGGGCGGTGGTGGTGAATCAGGATAACAGCGTAAACTCGCCCACTTCGCCCGCCAAAGTTGGCGATACGCTGGTGGCGTACTTCACCGGCGGCGGCCCGGTGAACGCATCGGGGCCGCTGGTGACCGGGTCGGGCTCGCCGGCCGGACTCTCGCCGTTAACCGGCCCGAATACAGTGACCGTCAGCGGAAATACCGCCATGATCACCTACATTGGTTTGACGCCCGGATCCATCGGACTTTATCAAGCGGATTTCGTGGTTCCGAAGGTGGACGCCGGGGATCACCCACTGGTGATTACGATCTCCGGGCAAGCCTCCAATAACCCCTTGATCGCTGTGTCGAACTAGCCCGCTTTTCTCACACAGTTTCGTCGCGAGGCGCGTGAGAAGGCTGTGGATACTAGGCGCGCCAAGGTCAGCGCGCGGAAACGTACTTGAACAGTACGTTGAGCACGGTGAGCGAGCGCAACGACGTAGACGCAGCCTTCTCGCGCGCCACAGCAGAAAGTGTGTGAGAAATGCGGGCTAGCTCTCGCGTTCAATCCCGGCCGTCGCCAGCGCCCACAAACTGGGCCGTGCGGCGGAGCCTCACGCCGCCGCATGTTACCGTGAGAACACGGAATGAACATTCTCTTTATCGGGGATATTTTTGCCTCCTCGGGCCGCCGCATTGTCGCCGATCACTTGCAGGATATCGTTGACTCCAATCACATCGACCTGGCCATCGCCAACGCCGAAAACTCGGCCGGCGGGTTTGGTATCACGCCTGCCATCGCCGAAGAGCTCTTCAAATTGGGTCTCGATGTTCTCACCTCCGGTAACCACGTCTGGGACAAGCGCGAGCTGTTCGATTATTTCGCGCGGCAGCCGCGCCTGTTGCGTCCCGCCAATTATCCCGACGCTCCCGGCCGGGGCGTGATTGCAATCCGGGCCCGGAATGGCGTAGAATGCGCGGTGCTGAACCTGCAAGGCCGCACCTATATGCCGCCCATCGATTGCCCCTTTCGCACGGCCGACCGCCTGCTGGCGGAGCTTGACCCCGCGATTCGCGTCCGCTTCGTCGACTTTCATGCCGAAGTCACCAGCGAGAAGGTCGCGATGGGTTGGTATCTCGACGGCCGCGTCTCCGCCGTCGTCGGAACCCACACCCACATTCCCACCGCCGACACGCGAATTCTGCCCGGTGGCACGGCCTACCAGACGGATTGCGGCATGACCGGCCCCTACGGATCTGTGATTGGAGTCGACACGGCGATCATCCTGCAAAAATTTCTCACCGGTTTGCCGGTAAGAATGGAGGCGTCGAAGAATTCGCCTGAGTTGCATGCGGTAATCGTGGATGTGGACGAATCGACCGGCAAAGCGCGCTCCATCCGGCGGCACGCCATCGACGGAGATTGAATGGATTTCTCGAGCCCGGTCGCGGATACTACGGCCCTATTCATTCAGGAGATCGGTGCGCTCCTGTTCGGGATGGTGTTCCTGTTCCTCTGGCGCCAATCCCGCGCGGTTTATTTCGGGCTCTGGGCCGTAGCCTGGGTGCTGCGCTTTATCGCCACCATTTTTGGCTATGAGCTGCTGCAGAGCGGCAACGCCAACTGGCTGGCCCCTTACGCGGTTTTTGAATTCGGCTTCGTGATTGTGCTGGTGGCGGCGGCGCGCGCCGGATTCGGCTCCGACATCAAGGATTGGCGGACCGTGCTGCGGCTGATCGCCATCCTGCCGATTTTTGTAGCGCTGGTTTATGCGCTAGGTTTCCTCTCGCGCCTGGAGGCTTACCACGCTTCGGATGCCGTGGTTCTCTGCTTCGTCTACTTCTATAACTTCGCCACGCTGCGGCGGAACGAAGGCATGGGCGGGAGGATTTTTCGCTTTTCGCTGCTGATACTGGCGGCGGCTTTCCTCGAACACGCCATCATATTCCTCTATCTCTACAACGTTGGCAATGCGCCCGCATGGGCGCTCTATCTGCATCACGAAACATACTACGATTTCGTGCTGCACAGCCTGCTGGCCTTCTCCGCCATGGCGATGTGGAGCGAGACTCAGATCGACCGGATCCAAAATCTGCAATCGGAGCTCGATCAACTTCGCCGGGAGACCAAGCGTAATACCGATCTGGACCGTCTCACGGGCCTCCAGAATCAAGCCGCGCTGGCGCGGCGCATCGAAGCCGGCGCCGAGTTTCCAGGCGTGATCGCGGTATGCGACATGGACAATTTCAAGGAGGTCAACGACCGCTACGGCCACTTAATAGGCGACGAGATTCTGCGCAACATCGGCAACCTGCTGCAAGCGTCCATCCGTCACGAGGACGAAGCCTTCCGCTGGGGAGGCGACGAATTCGTGATCCTTTTCCTGAACCAGTTTCCCGAGGTGGCCGCCAAACGCATGGCCGAATTGGAACTGCGGCTGCAGGAGTTCCGCGTCAGAGGCTTTGGCACCCTGCCGATCTCGGTCAGTTGGGGCACCGCCAATGGACGTGGGCGCGCGTTGCGCGATGCCCTCGATGAAGCCGACCGCAGCATGTATGTGGTGAAGCGCTCCCGCGCGGCGGAAGCCGCCCGCGAGCGCGGCCAAGGCGTATAAGTTGTGCGGCCAAAGTGGGGCGGACCCCCTGGTCCGCGGCTGGCCCCCTGGCCAGCCTGTCGCGAGTTTTCATCGCTTTTGGTTGCCCGCAGGGCCATGCCGACAGGTTGGCAAAACCTGCGCTGGTAGCCTGGGCCAATTTGTGGGCCAGGCAATCCTGCCTGGCAGCCGTCTTTCAGGCAGCTCTTCGAGTCATGCACGAATCTTTGCACTTGGTACGCAAGCCGCCGGCGCGCCACAACCTGCAAACCTTCCTAGCCCTGCCGTGCGCTGCGCCGCGCGATTTGTTAACCTGACTCCAACTGATGAACCTGATGGGGCGGGATCTGCGCTTCGGCCTGCGCCTGCTGACAAAATCGCCGGGGTTTACCGCGGTTGCGCTGGCCACCCTGGCCTTGGGGATCGGAGCGGCTACCTCCATCTTCAGCGTCGTAGATGCGGTTGTCTTCAAACCGCTGCCCTTCCGCGATCCCGATCGCGTGCTGACGATTTGGGAAAAGAACCCCTCGCTGAACCGGTTTCGCATGGCGGTTGCGGTGGGCAATTTTCGCGACTGGAGCCAACAAGCGCGGACGCTCGAGGGCATTGCCGGCGTCTACGATGCCACCGTCAACCTGACGAGCGGTCCCAATGGCCGCGTCGATCCGGAAGAGTTGAAGGTGGAGCGCGTTTCGGCCTCGCTGTTCCCCATGCTGGGCGTACAGCCGATCATCGGGCGCGCGTTCCGGCCTGAGGAAGACCGGCCGGGCCACGGCAACTTTGCCCTGCTTAGCCATTCGCTGTGGGAGCGGAAGTTCGGCGCCGACCGGTCCATCGCCGGCAAGACCATCGGTCTGCGCGGCCAGCCCTACCTCGTGGTGGGCGTGCTGCCGGCGGGTTTCGCCGTGCTCGACCCTTCCGTGGATGTCTACGTGCCACTGGCTCTTAACGCCAACGACCCGCGCTTCGCCGGCGCACGCATGCTCATGGTGACCGCGCGGCTGAAGCCCGGCGCCACGCTCGAACAGGCGAAGCAGGAGATGGAAATCATCGGGGCCAGGCTCGAGCTGAGCAATCCGGCGGTCGATCGCGGCTGGCGGCCGAACCTCTTTCGCATTCAAGACCAGTTGTCCGGCAACGTCCGAAAAGCCATGTGGGTGTTATTGGGCGCGGTGAGCTTTCTTCTCCTGATGGCATGCGTCAATGTGGCGAACCTGCTGCTGGCGCGCGGAGCCATGCGTCAGAAAGAGATCGCCATCCGCGCCGCTCTGGGCGCCACCCGCGGTCGCCTCATCGCGCAGTTTCTTTGCGAGAGCGTTTTGCTTTCCCTGGCCGGAGGCGCCCTAGGGTTGGCGCTGGCGCGCGGCAGCGTGGCGCTGGTGGCGGCCTTCGGTCCGGCGAGCATTCCGCGCTTGACGCAGGCCACTGTGGATGGCCGCCTGTTTCTGTTCGCCCTGGCTGTGTCGGCTCTTACGGGCATTCTGTTTGGCATCATTCCGGCGATTCAGGGGTCGCGGACCAACATGCATGCGGCGCTAACCGAGGCGGGCCGCGGCGGCACGGCGGGGCGCGCGGCCAGAAGGCTGCGCAGCGCGCTGGTAGTGGCGGAGATTGCGCTGGCGCTGCTGGTGCTGATCGGCGCCGGCTTGCTCCTGCGCAGTTTTGCTCGGCTGCGGCGCGTCGATCCCGGCTTCCGGTCCGAGGGAGTGCTTACGCTGCGGGTTCCGTTGGGAGGCGGGCGGAATAATGCCAACGAACGGCGCGTCGCGTTCTTCGCGGAGGTGAGCGACCGGGTCGCGGCCCTACCGGGCGTGCGCAGCGTGGGAGCCGTAAGCGCGTTGCCGCTGACCGGCTTGGGCGGCGGAACCGTCTTTTGGATCGACGGCCGTCCCACGCCGCCGCCCGAGCGGAGGCCGCTCGGCCTGACGCGCGGCGTAACCCCCGGCTATTTCGGCGCCATGGGAATTCCGCTGATCGAGGGCCGATTCTTTAACGCCGCCGACACCGCCGCATCCCAGCCGGTGGCGATTATCGACCAGGCCCTGGCGCGCCGCTTCTGGCCGCAAGGCGGCGCCATCGGCGGGCGATTGATTACCGATGCTAACGATAACGTGGAGGAGATCGTCGGAGTAGTAGGCACGGCCAAGCCGGATAAGCTCGAGGGCGACGACTGGCCCACCATTTACATGCCGTATTCTCAAAAGCACGATCAGACCATGATCCTCACCGTGCGCACCGCCGGCGATCCCATGGCGGCGGCGTCCGCGGTGGTGCGCGCCGTGCACGCCATGGATGCCGAACAGCCGGTGGCCGATGTGCGTCCCATGGACCATGTGGTGGACGAAGCCGTTTCCGGCGTCCGCTTCAACGCCGTCGCGCTGGCCATCTTCGCGGCCATCGCGTTCCTGCTGGCGGCCATCGGGATTTACGGCGTCATCTCCTATGATGTGACTGCGCGGACCAACGAGATCGGCATCCGCATGGCATTGGGCGCCGAGCGGGGGGATGTGATTATGCTGGTATTGGGGCAGGGCGCCCGGCTCGCTGCTTATGGGATCGCCATCGGGCTGTTAGCGGCCTTTGGGTTGACGCGGCTCATGCAGCCGATGCTGTTCGGCGTCAGTCCCATGGATTTTGAAACCTACGCCGCCATCGCGGCGCTGCTGGGCGCGGTGGCGCTGGCCGCGAGCTACCTGCCGTCGCGGCGCGCCTTGGCGCTCGACCCGTTAACGGCTTTGCGGCACGAATAGCAGTTCAGGACAAATCATGATCAAGTTGCAAAACGTCGAGAAGTTCTACGAAGGCGGGTACGGGCGCACTTATGTGCTGCGCCGCATCAGCGGAGAAATCAAAGAGGGTGAGTTCGTCACCATTATGGGCCCCTCGGGCGCGGGCAAGTCTACCCTGCTGAGCATTCTCGGCATGCTGGACGGCGCATGGACCGGCGAATTCGAATTCTTCGGCAACCAGGTCCACCGCATGAAACCGAAGGACCGCGTGGAGTTGAATAAGAAGTACATAGGATTCGTATTCCAGAGCTACCACTTGATCGACAATTTGACGGTTTACGAGAATCTGGATATTCCGCTGTCCTACCGCAACGTGAAGAGCTCGGAGCGCGCGTCCATCGTGTGCGATGCGCTCGACCGGTTCCACATTGTGGGCAAGCGCGATCTTTTTCCCAGCCAGCTTTCGGGGGGACAGCAGCAGTTGGTAGCTGTGGCGCGCGCCGTGATCGCCAGTCCCAAGCTGATCCTGGCCGACGAGCCCACCGGCAACCTGCATTCGAGCCAGGGCAAGGAAATCATGGAGCTGTTCAAGAAGTTGAATGACGAAGGGACAACCATTGTGCAGGTGACGCACTCGCACGCCAACGCAGAGTACGGTCACCGCGTCATCAACCTGGCCGACGGCTGGATCGTAGCCTAGGTGGGGCATGCTTTAGCTTGCCCTGCTTGAAATACACTAGTTGGGTTGATTCACGCCATCTCTCAACATTTCCGCCGCCAACGCATGCTGCGCTTTGCCGCGGAGCTTGGCATTACCAGCCAGACCAGCGTGCTCGACATCGGCGGCACGCCCGATTATTGGGATATGCTCCCGCAGCGCCCGCGCCTGGTGTTGCTCAACACGCCGCGCGCCCGGCAAGATCTCGCCGGCGCCGCCAGTTGGGTGGCAGGAGACGGGCGGCAGCTGCCGTTTCGCGACGGCGCATTCGATGTGGTGTTCAGCAATTCCGTGATCGAGCACGTCGGCGACGCCGCCAGCCAGCAGCGCTTCGCAAATGAGGTGGCGCGGGTGGGTCGGGCCTACTGGGTGCAGACTCCGAACCGCTGGTTTCCGGTGGAGCAGCATCTGTTGACGCCATTCATCCACTGGCTCCCAAAAGCGTGGCAGCGCACAATTGTTCCGCGATTCAATATCTGGCAGGTGCTGACACGCCCGAGAGCCGACCGGCGCGAGTTTTATGTGGAGCACTATTTGCGCGACGTGCGGCTGCTGAGCGGCGGAGAACTACAGGCGCTCTTTCCGGGAGGGCACGTCTTACGCGAGCGGTTCTGCGGTTGGACCAAATCTCTAGTGGCTATGAAGCGCTGGCAAGCTGACTGTTGACTTCGTCCCAAAGGGCTTTAGCGGGGATGACCGCATCACCGCGCCACGCGATGACGTCCGTTCTCTCGAGCGGCGCCGTTCTGAAAACGCCAGACCAGGCGTTCCGATCACAACGTCGAAATGGGGCTGCTGGATAAGGAAGGCCAAGAGGACCGTCATTGGCCACGATGTCCGGGATCGGCTCGTACGTCTGCGACGATCTGGTTGTGGGGCAGGTTGCCGCAACGTTTAGTTGCGGTCTGGAGTTTCTACATTTTTTCAAGTACCTGATCCAACAGCCACCGGTGGGGCACGCTTTAGCCTGCCCAGCAGTGCCGCGAAGCGGCGCCCGCCGGCTTTCAGCCGGCGCTGTCGGCATGGATTTCTGAACAGCCTCTCCATCCCAGTACCCGTAGTAGGGTTTCTCGCCGTCATAGCGCGCGTGAAATTCCTCCAACGAAAGCTTTTTCTCTGCGGCGGCCGGCATATTCGGCTTCATTATCGCCTGCGTAGCGGATTGTTTGCATGAAGAATCCCGATCTGCGCATCGAACGAGCGACCGGCTTCCTATCCTTAAGGCCAAGATGGAAGAGTGGATTGAAAACGGCGCGCAACTAGGCTGGCTGATCGATGCCGGCCTGCGCACGGTCCTTGCGTACCGCGCCGGAAGGCCCGCGCAAGAATTGCGCGAGCTCGATCACATCCTGGGCTAGGGTCCGGTATCTGGTTTTCGGCTGGATCTCCAAGCAATCTGGCAGGGTCTTTAGTCTTAACCTGTTACAATACGCTTGCGTCATGCAGGTTTTGCAAGCAGGTCTACATAAGCTGATCTATCTGGAGCTGGAGCCGGATATGGTGTCGAGCGTCGCCAGGCAGGCGGGGTTCGATGCCAAGGCTAAAGACAGCCAGCGCGCCATTCAGATCGACATCACGGCTTCCGGCCGGCAAGCGCCGTTGCTGCTGTTCGACGCGGCCGACCCGGCCAACCTCGGTTGGTTTTCGCGCTGCCAGTTCTATGTCGACGGACGCTCCGGCGCGGTCATGCAAACGCCCATTCACCTCGCCAACAAGCGCGACCGCGGCGGACACGCGGCGCGCAACGCCGTGCGCCTGGTAATTTCGAAGGAGCTTCCGGCTAATTTTCGCTTGCCGGGAAAGCAGCCGCTCACCGAGCAGGTATTTTATGCGCTGCTGCTGACTTTCTTAAACGCCCTGACTCAAACCGGCGTAGCCGTGTGCGGCGGCGGCGCAGTGGAACCGCTGGCAGGCCGCACGGAAAGCATCGGCCCGCGCAACTAGAATAGCTGTGGCGCACGCACTCCTGCGTGCCGCGTCGGCACTCGTGCCGACGCTTGGCGCCTCTACATTTTTGCGATCTAGGAGCCCGGCTCCTCCTGGCGCGGGAGACCTTGTCGCCGGTTCTTTTGCCTTTCCTCCCCCTAAACCGATGAGACCGTTTTCGGGTCACAGCACTTCAAATATTCCTATCTCGTTAACCACTAAGGAAAATCACCCCTCGGCCCGAGCGCTACTGCTAAACCCGCAGGGTACATTGGATCGTGAACAAGGTAGTGAGAATCGATCACGCATATGCGGTGGCGGCGGCTGCGGCAAGCGATTTCAACGACGAATTGACCGTAATTCTGAATAGCGTCTCGCAATCGCTGGCGAACCTCGATGACGACAATCCATCGCGCGCGCTGCTGCTGGACTTGCAGAGCGCGGCCCAGCGGTGCGTCTGGAAGGCTGAAGGGTTGCTGCAGTTCAGCGCCCGCCGTGGCGCGCGCCCCAGCGCCGCCTCGATGGAGAGTTTGATCGCCGAGTAGGATCAAAACTACAAATATCCCAGCCCCTGTGATCTATCGTGAATATAGGATGGCCGATGCTTTTACCTAAAACGCTTTTTGCCGTTCGAACCTAGTCCCAAAATCGGACACTAACACCGATGCCCGCTAACACCCGTCCATCCGCGCTGCTGCTCGCTCCCGAAACGCCCTATCCTCTCGCGGGCGGCGGAGCGTTGCGCACGGCTTCCTTGCTGCACTATCTGGCCCAGGCGCATGAGGTGGACCTCATCGTCTTCCGGCAGCCCGGCGCCGCGCATCCCGCCCAACACATGCCCGCCGGATTAGTCCGCCACCTGACCGTGATCGATTTGCCCGCGAACAGCCGCGCCCACGCGGCGCGCGCGCTGCGCAACGCCCTTCGTCTGGCTCGGCAAATTCCGCCGCTGGTCCACCGCTTTTCCGGCTTCGATGCACAAATCGCGGCAGCCGTAAAAGGGCGCCGCTACGAAATCGGCATCATCGAGCACTTCTGGTGCGCCCCCTACCACCCTCAAATCGCCGGCTCGTGCGCCCGCACCGTGATTGATCTGCACAACATCGAATCCACCCTGCACGCGCGCTGCGCCGCCACTGAGAGCGCGCCTGGCGCCATGGCTCACCGGGCCTTCGAGCGCGCCTCGCTCCATCTCGAACGCCTCTGGCTGCCGCGCTTTTCTCACATCTTGGTCGCGTCCGAAAGCGATGCCGCCCAGGTAGGGCATGCTTTAGCATGCCATGTAATCGTTTATCCCAATTCCCTACCCGCCCAGCCCCTCCCCACCGAAACTCGTACCCATGCAATCGTGTTCTCAGGAAACATGGAGTATCACCCCAATCGCTCTGCCGTCCGCTTCTTCCGCCGCGAAGTCTGGCCGGCGTTGCGCGCGCGCCACCCGGATCTGGTTTGGCGCCTGGTGGGAAAGAATCCGGACGCCGTCCGCGCCTTCACTTCCGGCGACCCGCGCATCCAGGTTTCCGGCGAAGTGGAAGACGCCGTGCGGGAATTGGCTAAGGCCGAGGTTGCCGTGGCCCCTTTGCTGGCCGGAAGCGGTACCCGTTTGAAGATCCTGGAAGCTTGGGCAGCCGGTACCCCAGTGGTGTCAACCACCATTGGAGCCGAAGGTCTGCCGGTCCGCGATGGCGAACATCTGCTGTTGGCGGATAGCCCTTCGCAATTGGCTGCTGCGGTGGAGAGGCTCTTGACGTGCTCTGATCTGGGGAAAAACCTGACGGTCGCGGGCAGATTGTTGCTGGAAAAGGAGTTTACATGGGAAAAAGCTTGGCG
>Ga0302325_10033572_pt1 | contig 10513 bp, 6 predicted proteins | sample Palsa_T0_2_FD_201948 | JGI IMG/M metagenome (GOLD analysis project Ga0302325, IMG submission 201948) | Peat permafrost microbial communities from Stordalen Mire near Abisko, Sweden - Palsa_T0_2 | ecosystem: Environmental > Terrestrial > Soil > Palsa > Peat permafrost | place: Sweden: Abisko...
GGACAAGCGCTTCTACGAGGAGGGCGGGATCGACCTGCGCGGCATCGCGCGCGCGCTCTGGGTCGACATCACCCACGGGGGGGCGCTCCAGGGAGGCTCGACCATCACCCAGCAGTTCGTGAAGAACCAGTTCAACGGCGACGCTCCCACGATCGCCCGCAAGGTGCGCGAGGCCGCGCTCGCCTGGCAGCTCGAGCAGGTCTGGTCGAAGGACCGAATCCTGACCGCCTATCTGAACACGATCTACTTCGGCAACGGGGCCTACGGTGTCGAGGAGGCGTCCCGCATCTACTTCGACAAGAGCGCCGCGACGCTGAATCCCGCGGAGGCCGCGCTGCTCGCGGCCATCCCGGAGGACCCGAGCCTCTACGACCCAGTCGCCCACCCCGCCGAGGCACTGAAGCGCCGCAACCTGGTGCTCTACGAGCTCTACATTCAGCACTACCTCGAACTCAAACAGTACGAGCGCTGGCGGAGCTGGCGGATGCCGATCCCGGAGTCGGTGCGCCTTCCCCCGAGCGAGAGTCCGGTCAACCCCTTCTTCGCCAACTACGTCACCGACCAGCTCATCGCGTCCCCACGGTTCGGTGCAAGGACGGTCTACGGCGGCGGACTCCACGTGACGACGACCCTTGACACCGGGCTCCAGCTGCGGGCCGAGCAGGCGATCGCGCAGGCGCTGCCGCGCTCGGTGGGCCCCTCCGCGGCGCTCGTCACGATCGACGCGGAGAACGGCCGGGTGCTCGCGATGGTCGGCGGGCAGAACTACAGTCAGAGCCAGTTCAACCTCGCGACCCAGGGAGAGCGCCAGCCCGGCTCGGCCTTCAAGGCCTTCGTGCTCGCCGCGGCGCTGCGGCTCGACATCTCCCCCGCGACGACGCTCGTCTCGGGGCCGCTCACGATCTATGCCGGCGGGCGGTTGTGGTCGGTCAACAACTTCGAGCACGAGAGCCTCGGAACGATAAACCTCGGGGAGGCTATTGCCTATTCAGACAACACAGTCTTCGCGCAGCTGACCAACATCGTCGGGCCCTCCACCGTGGTCGAGGAGGCCAAGGCGATGGGGATCACGACGCCGCTCCAGCCCTATTTTTCGATCGGGCTCGGATCGGAGCCCGCGACCCCGCTCGAGATGGCGCGTGCCTACGCGTCGCTCGCCGATGGCGGCTACCGGCTCGACAGCTCCCTGTTCGGAGACGCCCCGCTGGTCGTCAAGTCCGTCACGCTCGGGAACGGAAGGACACTCGAGGATCATGTCGAGCACAAACCGGTCCCGGGTCTCGTCGGCGGGGGCGCGGCGATCGAGGACCAGCTGCTCGAGGGCGTCGTCGACTACGGCACCGGAACCGCGGCGCAGATTCCTGGCTGGCAGGTCGCCGGGAAGACCGGCACGACCGAGAACTACGGCGACGCCTGGTTTGTCGGCTTCACCCCCCGGCCGGCCAACGGCCCCGAGCTCGTTACGGCGGTCTGGGTGGGCTACCCGAACAAGCTCGTCCCGATGCTGACCCAGTTCCACGGCGAGCCCGTCGAGGGAGGGACCTATCCGGCCCTCATCTGGAAGGACTACATGGAGAAGGCACTCGCCTACTACCACGAGACTCCGACGCAGTTCCCGGTCGCGTCGATTCCCGCCTCGAGCCCGGCGACGGTCACCTTCGGGGACGACTACGGCATCACCGGGCTCGAGCTCGACAACGGCAAATGCCACATCTCGGCCTCGATCGAATTCTTCGTAGGCGAGGCGCCGAGAACGGTCGCGAACTGCCTTGCCGACGAGGTCGCAGTCCCCGACGTGCGGGGGATGGCCCTCGCAGAGGCCGAGACCATTCTTCAGGGCCAGCCGCTCGAGTGGGACATCCGCTACACGCCCGCGAGCCCCGGTCAGCGGCTCGGCATTGTTGCCGCGCAGACGCCGGAGGCCGGCGGACTCTCGGCCTACCAGAAGGTGCAGCTCGTGCTGCCCCAGCCGCGCCACGGGGTCGTCCCCGACCTCGTCGGCCTCTCCCTCGAGAAGGCGCGCGCGCGCCTCGCGCCGCTCAAGATGCAGCTGCGTACGCGCGGAGGCACGGACGGCGAGATCACCTCGCAGCGCCCGACGGCGGGGGTCGCCGCCGGGCCGGGCATGACCGAACGGGTCACGGTGTCGCCACGAACGCGCGGCTGAGGAAGCGCGAGCCCGCGAAGCCGTAGCGCCAGGGGAGGTCGACGGCCTTGCTGATCCCGATCCGCGGGCCGATCATGATGGTCGCGGCCGCCGGCGCGGGTCGAAGCTCGAACGGCGGACTGTCGAGAGGCAATCCGTCGTGCGCGCGGGTGACCGCGAGAGCCTGACACAGCCGCCCCGGGCCCGAGCAGAGCAACCGGGGGTCATCGAGCCCGCGGCGTCTCCGCATCCTCTCCAGGCCCCGCGTCGGCTCGAGCGCACGGACGAGCAGGGCGCTCGCTACTCCCTCGGGCTCGCAGACGAGGTTCAGACACCAGTGGAGACCGTAGGAGCGATAGACGTAGGCGTAGCCGGGCGGCCCGAACAGCGAGGCGTTGCGCTCCGTCTGGCCGCGATAGGCGTGGGAGGCGGGATCTGAGGACTCATATGCCTCGAGCTCGACGATCAGCCCTCCGACGCCGGCGACCAGGAGCTCCGCCCCGATCAGCTCCCGGGCGACCTCGTGGACGTCACGGGCAAAGAACCCGCGATCGAGCCCGACGGCTCCGGCGCCGCAAACGCCCGGCGCCCCCGCCCCGGGGCCGCTCACGGCGGCGAGGGCGGAGTCAGAAGAGGCTCTCCGGCCTCGAGGCGGCGGCCGCCGGCTGGAGCAACCGGCGCGCCCGCCGGCCGAGGTCGACCACGTCGAAGCGGCCCTGCTCGGCGGCCTCGGCGACTCGCTGGGCGAGATCGAGCGCGCCGTCGAGAATCCTGCTCGCCTCGGCTCCGGCATCGTCTCCCATCGCCGCGATGATCGCACGCTCGGTCCTCGATGCGACGATCGGATCGGGGATCCCCTCCACCCAGACGCGTGTCCGCGAGCCGTGCCCGCGCTGGCCCTCGGGAAGCGGTTCGAGCGCGTAGATCCTGTCGCTGCGCGCGAACTTCCCGAATCCAAGGAAGATCATCTTGGCCGTGCCGCCCGCCACGGTGAGGATTAAACAGCGTCCGCGCCCTCGGCGCGCCTCGACGCGAGCGCCGCGCAAGCCACGCCGCATGCCCTTCGCTTCACCGAAGCGCAAAAACAGCGCGATGAAGGTCGGAGCCGCCACGGGCTCGAGACGACGGGACACGCTCGCCGCCGGACAGGTCTCGGCCGGGGCTACCCCGTCTGGATCGCAGCGCGGAGCGACTCGACGACGCGTTCCTGATCCTCGCGCGCGAGCCGTGCGTGGAAGGGAAGCGCCAGTGTCCGGGCGCTCGCATCCTCGCTCACCGGGCAGAGACCCTCGGCGAACCCAAAACGCTCGCGCATGTAAGACTGGAGGTGGATCGAGGGCAGGTAGGGCGCGGACGCGATCCCGTCGGACGCGAGGGCCGCCATGACCCGGCCTCGCTCGAGTGGAGCCGGAAGCTTGACGACGTAGACAAACCAGGAGCGGACGTGGTCTGCATCGTCCTCGAGTGGCAGCTCGACCTCGACGCCCGAGAGCAGCTCGTCGTATGAGGCGGCGACCTCGCGGCGCCCTGAGAGGATGCGATCGAGCTTTTCGAGCTGTCCGATCCCGAGCGCGGCCGAGATGTCGTCGAGCCGGTAGTTGAACCCGAGCCGTCCGTGCTGGAGCCAGCTCGAGGTCTCCAGCCGACCCTGGTTTCGGAGCGAGACGAGCAGCTCGAGCTCGGACGCCGACGCCGTCGTGACCGCGCCGCCTTCACCCGTCGTGATCTGCTTGTTGGGGTAGAAGGCGAAGACCGTGGGATGACCGTGGGATCCGAGAAGCCGTCCCTTGTACCGGGCACCGAGCGCCTCGCACGCATCCTCGATGAGCGCCAGTCCGTGGCGATCGCAGATCGCACGCAGCGGATCGAGCTCGCAGGGGTAGCCGAAGATGTCGACCGCGACGACCGCTCTCGTGCGTGAGGTCACGGCCGCCTCGACGGCGGCCGGGGCGAGGTTGTATGTCTGCGGGTCGACGTCGGCGAAGACGGGCGTCGCGCCCTCGTAGATGACGCAGTTGGCCGAGGCGACAAACGAGTAGGGCGAGGTGATGACCTCGTCCCCCGGCCCGACCCCGGCCAGATGCATGCAGAGATGGAGGCCGGCCGTACCCGACGAGACGGCGGCCGCGTAGGGCGCTTCGAGCGTGCGTGCGAGCAGTTCCTCGAAGCGAGGCCCCGCCGGGCCGAGCGAGAGCCTGCCCGAGCGAAGCACCTCGAGGACGAGCTCTTCGTCGCGCTCGTCGATCCACGGCGCCGAGAGCCCGATCGCGTTCGCGAGCGCGCTCACGTAGCGGGCGTCACGCTCGGCACGAGCTCGCGCCACGCCGCGTATCGCTCGTTCTCACCGCGAACCGCCTCGAGGTAGGCCTTCTGGAGCTCGCGCGTGATCGGCCCGACACCCAGCTCGTGGTCGTCGACCGAGCGGAGCGGGGTGACCTCGGCGGCGGTTCCGCACATGAACACCTCGTCGGCGAGATAAAGGTCTGAACGGATCAGCGTGCGCTCGCGTACCTCGTAGCCACGGTCGCGGGCGATCGTGAAGATCGAGTCGCGCGTAATGCCGTGGAGGATCCCGGTCGAGAGGTCGGGGGTCGAGACGGTGCCGTCGCTGATCGCGAAGATCGTCTCGCCCGGGCCGTCGGCGATCGTCCCCTCCGGGGTGAGCAGGATCGCCTCGTCGTAGCCTGCGTTCTGGGCCTCGGTGACGGCAAGCATCGAGTTGAGGTAGACACCGGTCGCCTTCGAGGCGTGCGGGACGACGTTGGCGGGGATTCGTTGCCAGCTGGATATCTTCGCCCGGATCCCCGACCGGACCGCCTCCTCCCCGAGGTAGGTGCCCCAGGGCCAGGCCATGATGACGACGTCGACGGGGTTGCCACGCGCGGAAACGCCGAGCTCACCGAAGCCGTAGAACGCGATCGGGCGGATGTAGCACTCGCGCAGGCCGTTGGCCGCGAGCATCTCGTTGCAGGCAGCCTTGAGCTCGTCGGTCGAGTACGGAAGCTGCATTCCGATGAGGCGCGCGGAGTTGTGCAGGCGACGCATATGGTCGGTGAGGCGGAACACCGCCGGCCCCGCGGGGGTGTCGTAGCAGCGGATCCCCTCGAAAACGCCAGAGCCGTAGTGCAGCCCATGTGCACCCACGTGCACGCGGGCATCGTCCCAGTCGACGAGCTCGCCGTTCATCCAGATCTTCTCGGTCGCCTGCATCCCTGCCTCTTTTCGTGGGTCCGCCCCCAACTCTACCGCGGCCTGGGGATCTCCCTGACGGCCCTCGAGAAGGGGCTGGACTCGTGAAGGCACGCTCAAGGTGCGACGCGGTGGTGCTTGGGCGGCGGTGGTCAACCTCCATCAGCCGGGAGCGAAGAAGCCTCCGCCCGACCCCGCGGCTGCCGGGCGCAGAGACGCCCCACCGCAGGTGGTTCCGCAAAAAGCAATGCCCGCCCCGGTGACGCGGCGGAGACCGCCATGCCCCGCCCGCTGCACCCGGGAACCAGCTTCCGCGGCCAGGTCGGGTCCGAGTGCCACATCTCCGCGCTCGGCGGCACCGTTTCTTCGGAGGTTCAACCTCGTCCTGAAGCTCGAGGCGAGCTGCATCGCCCCGTGAGGGGTGCACGTACGCTTCGCAGCTCGGCAGTTGCTTCAACCGCACGGCAGCGGCGTTGACGCCACGGCCTCCTCGTGCGACCACCGCCGAGGACCACCGACCCGGGAGGCCTCACCACCTCCACCACCCGGCTCGACGTGCCTGGCAGCTCGACACCCACAGCGGGTTTCCGGTCCACCGCTTCCTCGGGCGACGGGCGCCTTCTTCAGTTTCTCGCCCGAGGTGTCGATAGCCAGAGATGCTCGGGAAGTATCTCGTCGGACTGTCGGGGCGGCTCGCGTTGCTCGACGCGCTGCGGTTGCTGGTCGCGCTCTGTGCCGTCGGGGTCGTCGGTTTCGCGGTCATCGAGCTCCAGTCGGCCTCCGCGCAGGCGGACGAGTCGAATCGGGTCGTCGGGCAGGCAAGCCGGATCGAGCGGTCGGTCGTCGATTTGGAGACGGGTGTGCGCGGTTATCTGCTCACCGCACAGACGAGTTTCCTCGCGCCGACCCGGGTCGCCGAGCTACAGCTCCCGGGCGAGCTTGCGCAGCTACGCAGGCTCGTGCGTGACAACCCCGACCAGGAGCGGCGCGCCACGGCCATCGCTACGGCCGTTGCCAGATACCGCCGTTTGTGGGTGGTTCCGACAATACGCGACGCAGGTCACCTGAATCTCGTCAGCAACACGACCGTTGGCAAGGGCAAGGTCGATGCCCTGCGTGCTCGGTTCGCCGGGTTCATCGCGATCGAAGACGCCCTGCATGCGACCCGATCAGCGCACGTCCAGTTCGTCCAGAGAGTCGTTTTGGCTCTGCTCGTCGTCATGTTGGTTTCTCTCGCCGCGATCTACCTCTTTGCCACCTGGTGGATACGGCGTCGCGTGATCGTCCCGTTGCTTGGTCTCCAACGTGTCGTTCGGCGCTTTCGCGTCGGATCGCTCGACGCGAGAGCAGGCGGCTCCGGGTTCGCCGAGGTGGGTGACCTCGAGAGCCTCTTTAACTCGATGGCTGACGAGCTCGCCCGAGTCACGGGCGCACTCGAGCATGATCTCGCGGAGCGCGTCATCATCCAGGCGGAGCTCGAGGCCGCGCGCGACGAGGCGATGCAGACATCCCGTCTCAAGAGCCAGTTCCTGGCCAACATGAGCCACGAGATCCGCACCCCGATGAACGGCGTCATCGGGATGAGCGACCTGCTCCTGAACACCGACCTCGACGTGACGCAACGGGATTACGCCACGACGGTGGCCTCCTCCGCCGAAGCGCTCCTGGCCGTGATCGACGACATCCTCGATTTCTCGAAGATCGAGGCGGGCAAGCTCGACGTGGAGCGTGCACCGTTCGACCTGCGATCGGTCGTCGAGGAGGCCGCGGTGCTGCTGGCCCCGCGCGCCCAGCAGGACGGCCTCGAGCTGACCTGCCGGATCGACCCGGCGCTGCCTGCCGTCCTGGAAGGAGACTCGGGAAGGCTGCGTCAGGTCCTGGTCAACCTGCTCGGGAACGCCGTCAAGTTCACCCACGCCGGAGAGGTCAACCTGACCGTCGGGCTGACCGGCGACAGCCTGGGCGACACCGTCATGGTAGAGCTCTCGGTTCGCGACACCGGCATCGGCATGACCCCCGCGACGCTCGAGCATCTCTTCGAGTCATTCACGCAGGCCGACAGCTCCACCTCCCGCCGCTACGGGGGCACCGGGCTCGGGCTCGCGATCTCCAAACAGCTCGTCGAGCTGATGGGCGGGTCGCTGGGTGTGACCAGCGAACTCGGCGCCGGCAGTACGTTCAGCGCGCTCCTCCCCTTCCCCGTCGGTGCCGCCCCGGCGAGCCGAACCGAGGTTGCCGATCTGAGCGCCGTGCACGCCCTCATCGTCGATGACAACGCGACGAACCGGCGCATACTCAAGGAAATGATGACCGCCTGGGGGTGCACCGCGACCGTCACCCGGGGAGTGACAGAGGCGCTGGTCGCGCTGCATCAAGCAGCGGACGCGGGCCGCCCGTTCGACGTCGTCCTCCTCGACCTCAACATGCCCGACCTCGATGGCTGGGAGCTCGCCCGGCTCGTGGGTACGGACTCGAAGGTGGCTCGGACTCCGATGATCATGCTCACGAGCTCCGACCAGCGAGGCGAAGCCGAGAGAACCGAGCAGAGCGGCATCGTCGCCTACCTCACCAAGCCGGTGCGCTCGGCGCAGCTCCGCGGCGCCCTCAACACCGCCCTCGACGCCACAGCTCGCCGACTGCCGCTCGCCGGGACGGAGCCCCGGGGTACCGTCGCGGTTCTCAGCGGCGGCGCGGAGGGCGAGTCCTCCTGCGCCCGAACTCCGGCGCCGAGCGCCGGCTTCGAAGGCCTCACGGCCGACTCCGCGATCGTGTTGGTCGTCGAGGACAACCTCGTCAACCAGAAGGTCTTCACGGCGATGCTGACGAGCATCGGCTGCCGCTCGGAGCTCGCACTGAACGGCTACGAGGCTCTGGAGGCCCTGGACCGACGCCGGTACGCGGCCGTCTTCATGGACTGTCAGATGCCCCAGATGGACGGCTTCGAGACCACTGAGCGGCTGCGCCGTCGTGAAGGCGCCGACCGCCACACATGCGTCATCGCGGTGACAGCCTCGGCGATGGCCCAGGACCGAAACCGCTGCATCGAAGCCGGAATGGACGACTGCCTGATCAAACCCGTCACCGCCGATGCCCTCGCAGCGAAACTCACGCACTGGAAGGTGAGAATCTCGCGCTGAGGAAGACCCGGTCGAGCTCAAGGAGCCGCACGAGCCCGGAGGAATGCCCTGCGTGTCGCGGTTCGGTGCCTCGCCGACACCGCAACCGCCGATCCTGAGGCCGAAAGCCGGTCGGTTCCGGGCACGCCGCGGCTCGAAACCGTCCCGGGCGGGAACTCGCGCTTCGAACCTCGATGATTGACGAGGGAGACCGGCTCAGGACTGTTTGCGGGTCATTCATGACCGCTCATCCCGCATGACCGTTCATCCGCTCGCTGCACTCATCCAGCATCCCGCACCCACAAGGGGTCCGTGTGCAACCTCGGCGCGCTCCGTGGCACCGCCATCCTCACCTTCGAGGCCACAACACCCCCGCCACCTGAGGGCGTGCACTCCGCTCCGCTCGACTGCCGCTTCACCCCCACGATAGGTAAGGCTCCTCGTCATCCGACAACGGCCTCACAAACACCGGGTCAGGGACGCATCACCAGCAGCGTCAGAAGGCTCGACGTCCCTCCCACCTCACCACCACATCGGGTCTCCGGTCCACCGTTTCCTCTCGGCCACTAGCGAGGCGTCACGATGTCGGCCGTGCGCGCTCCGGTGAGCCGCTGGAGCTCCCCGGGTGACAGGCCCGCCATGTGCACAGGGGAACCGGCGCCGATCCAGACCTTCGCGTGGGCGAGCGCGATCTGCTCGAGCAGCACGACGTCGACCGAGGGCAGCCGGAAGGGTGCGACCGCGCCCGGCTCGAATCCCGTCGCCGCGACGACCTCCCGCGCGTAGGCGACCCGCGCGGCATCGGCGCCGACCGCCGCGGCGACCTTCGCCTCGTCGGCACGGCGATCTCCGGGGACGAGCGCGAGCACGACGCTGCGACCGCAAACGAACACGATCGACTTCAGCACCTCGCCGAGCGAGCAGCCGACCGCCCGCGCCGCGGCCTCGGCGGTCGCCGTGCCCTCCGGGAACTCCTGGATCGTGGCCTCGACGGCGCCTGCGCGGAGCTCGGCCGCGACCCGCTCGACCGGCTCGGGCCACACGGAGTTCGCTAGGCGGCCGCGACGGGCTGCTCGTAGGCCGCGAAGGCGGCGCTCACGGCAACGCCACGGTCGATCTCCGCCCCGAGCTCGATCAGCGCCAGCTCGACGGCAGCGAGCGCGACCGCGATGTCGAAGATGTCGAACCAGCCGATGTGCCCGATCCGGAAGACGTTGGGCTTGAGAGCCCCCTGGCCGGGCGCGAGGGTTACACCGTGGTGGTCGCGCAGATCGCGCAGGAGCTGCGGCGCCTCGATCCCTGCCGGGGTCCGGATCGCCGTCACGACCGCGGAGGAGTCGTCGTCAGGTGAGAAGAGCTCGAGCCCCATCGCCTTGATCCCGGCTCGCGTTGCACGTCCGAGCCGGGTGTGGCGCTCGCAGGCCGCCTCGAGGCCCTCGTCGAGCAACATACCGAGGGCGACGTCGAGACCGCGGATGAGCGAAACGGCGGGAGTGAACGCCGCGTCAAAGACCTCCTGGGCCCTCCGGGTCGCCTTCCAGTCGAAGTAGAAGCTCCGCGAGGGAGGCAGGCGATCCCACAGGTGCTCGGCGACCGAGGCCATCGCGAGCCCCGGCGGGCACATCAACGCCTTCTGCGACCCCGAGACGACGACGTCAAGAGACCACTCGTCCGTCTCGAGCGCGACCGCGCCGAGTGAGGAGACCGCGTCAACGACGAGCAGCGCGTCGCCGACGGCGCCCTTGAGCGCCTGGATGTCTGTGACCACCCCGGTCGAGGTCTCCGACTGGGTCGCGAACACAACCCCGGCGCCGCTCTCCCGTACGACCGAGCCGACCTCGTCGGGGCTCGGGCGCTCGCCCCACGCGTAGTCGATGCGGACGACGTCGAGCTCGTAGTGGTTGCACATCTTCGCCCAGCGCTCGCCGAACGCGCCCGCGACGACCACCGCGACCCGCTCTCCGGGCCGGCAGAGGTTCGTCACAGCGGAGTCCATCGCGCCCGTTCCCGAGGCGCTGAAGAGCAGCACGGGGCTCTCTGTCCGGTATACCTCGGCCAGGCG
>Ga0302325_10033573_pt1 | contig 10513 bp, 7 predicted proteins | sample Palsa_T0_2_FD_201948 | JGI IMG/M metagenome (GOLD analysis project Ga0302325, IMG submission 201948) | Peat permafrost microbial communities from Stordalen Mire near Abisko, Sweden - Palsa_T0_2 | ecosystem: Environmental > Terrestrial > Soil > Palsa > Peat permafrost | place: Sweden: Abisko...
AGCCCCTGCGACTCCGCTCGGAGAAGGCTCTGAAGTCGACGTGGCCGGTTTTACGCGCGCGCTCGACGCGGCGATCGCCGAGCGTCAAGCGGTCTGCATCGCGGGCACGGCGTTCGCGTTCGCGGCATTGCTCGATGCGCTCGAAGCGGACGCTCGCAGTTTCCTCGCACCGGAGGGTTCGCGAATCATGGAAACCGGCGGCTTCAAGGGCCGCACGCGCGCGATCGAACGCAGCGAACTCTATCGCCGCCTCGAAGCGTCGCTCGGGGTCGCGCAATCGGCAATCGTTGCCGAGTACGGCATGACGGAGTTGCTCTCGCAGTACTACGATGCGCCCGAGTCGCGCTCGAGCGATCTTCGCATCAAGGTGGGACCGCCGTGGTTGCGAGCGCTCGTCGTCGACGCAAACGGACGCGAAGTGCCCGCGGGCGAGACGGGCTTCTTACGTCACGTCGATTTGGCGAACCGCTCGTCCGTCGTCGCGATCGACACCGAGGATCGCGGCTACGTCCAAGATTACGGCTTCGTCTTGCTCGGACGCGACTCGGACGCCCCCGCGCGCGGCTGCTCGCTCGATGCCGAAGACCTGCTCCGAAACGCCTTGTCACGCTGAGCGGAGCTCGCGAAGCGAGCGGAGTCGAAGCGCCGACGAGACGCGGACCTTGTCGAAGCGCGGTAACGCCACGTCACGTCGGCGCTTCGACTCCGCTCAGCGTGACAGGGCATTGCTAACGCGCGAGAGACGTCGCTCGTTGCGGTCCGGCGATCCCCGCGACAATGAGCGACTGCGCGATCAGATAGGTCAGCATGATGAGGAAGTCGACGTGCGGGGGCGCGAGCGCGGGATCGAAGCGCCCGAAGGCGATGTTCGTATCGCTGCTCATGTAGATTGCGGCACCGGCGGCAACGAAAATCGCGGAGCGCAGTTCGATACGGCCGACGAGGTTGAGCGCGAAGACGGCCATCGTCGTGAGCAGCAGACTGTACGACACGACGACCGGCGCAAGCGCCCCAAGGTGCGGCCACAAGATCGCCGTGGCGATCCCCCACGCAAGCGCGTACAAAACGATCAGCCACGGTCGCTGCTGCACGAGTCCCTTCCCCGAACCGCACAGCGAGAAGCACGCGATGTACGCGAGGTGCGAGAACGCAAACGCTGCGGTGCCGCCGATGAACGCGGCGTCGCTCGTTTCAAGCAGCACCGTGTCGCCGGCGGCGCTGAACACGAGCGCCATGACGAGCAACCAGCGCGCGCGGTCGAGGCGCGGCTGCGCTGCAACGACCGCTCCCGCCAACAGCACCATCAAGGGTGGTTTTGTGATGACGCGCCACTCGAGGTGGCCCGTCGCAATCGCGGTAAGATCCGCGACGGCGAGCGCCGCAAACGCAATCGCGAATGCTAGCGGCGCTCGCACGTTGCGGATGTCCCTCGCTAGATGCCGACGACGGCGCGGATGAGGGAGCGGGCAAACGGGACGCCGAGGCCCGTTACTTGGTTATAGCCGCCGAGGGGATTCGCGTTGTATCCCGGGTCGAGCGGCGGAGTTGAAGGCGTCGGCGATGCCGTCGAACCGGGCATGGGCGTCGGGCAATCGACCGGATCGTTCGCGGCGTTGGTAGGATCGTAACAATAGTCGGACTGCGCGTTGTTGCCGTAGAGCACGGGTAAGAACGTCTCGCCGTACGTCTTCGCACTTTGATAGATGCCGTACAGCAACGGATCGGGATTGCCCAGGCGATACGGATACATTCCGCTGCCCTTGCTGGAACACGACGTCGTTTGCTTGCAGGCTTGCACGACGAGGGCCCACATCGCGGCCGACTCGGGCGCGGCAACCGACGTGCCGCCGATTTCGCTGAGCGTCGGGCCACCGAAGCTCGGATCCGCATACTCGAGCAGCGCGACCCCCGTGCCCGGGTCGCCGTCGAGGGACAAGTCGGGAACGTTGCGGTTCGCACCGAGGATCCCGGGCAGACCGCTCTGATACGAAGGCTGCGTGAAATACGCCGACACACCTCCGCCCGAACCGCCGCTGCCTGCGAACGTCTGAACGCCCCAGCCCGCGATCGGGCCCGCGATTTGACCCGCCGCATTGAGCGGAGTCGTCGTGCCGCCGACACCCGCTACGCTCGGATCGGACGCAGGGTACTCGACGCACACCGCGTTTGCAAGCCCCTCAATCGGTCCTTCCTGGCATGCTTCGGCGCCGACGTCACCACTCGAAACGAAGACCGACATGCCGAGCGAAACCATCATCGCGAACTCGGTCGGGTCGAGTCCCGAACCGTCGGAAGTAAACTCGAACGGCGGGCTGCTCTCGCCGGCGGGTGCCGCTTCGCCGGGTTCGGGACCGCCGAAACTCAGCGAGACGACGTCGGCGCTGTTGTGATCGATCACCGTTTGCAGCTCTTCATCGGTCTCGAGCAGACCCTGCTCCGGAATGCCGGCGCCGGCCGGACACGGCGACGCGTTCCCCGCGGAGCAGCCGTCGTTGGGGTTGAAGGCGAGATAAAACTGGACCGTTGCATCTTTCGCAAGCGAAGCCGCTTGTTCGGTGTCGAGCTGCGCCTCGCCGTCCTCTGGATTGCACAGGGGGTTGAGCGACGGATCGTCCGAGGGGTCGAAGCCTGGGTTCGCCGGGTCGCCCTGCGTATTGCAGGGAGCCGTGACCGGCGGAGGCGATGCGAAGCCGGAATTACCGTTGACGACCGGATCGCTTCCCGTCGTCGCGACGATGCTCACCGTGCTCGAACCGCCGACGTGGTAGAGTTCCTTGTATGCATCCGAGTCACCGATCTTCGTCGATGTCGTCACCGAGATCGGGCCGGTTCCGACGATGCCGATCGTCACCCCGCTGCCGGTGAAACCCGCCGCGTACGCGCCGTTGTAATCGAAGGCGGCTGCGATTTGCTGCGGTGAGTAGCCCGCACCATTGCCGGTCGCAGGGACGAACTGCCGCGTGAAGCGCTTGGGCCGAAAGACGATGTTCGGGGAGCCTACGACCGGCACGCCGGCACCGACCGACGGCGCGCTCATCGGCGCAAGGAACGTCTCTCCGGTCTGACTGCGATAGGTTCCGAACTTCGTGTGAAATGCGGCTTCGAGTTGCGATTGCGAGCCGCCGACGTGCAGCAGCATCCGCTGCTTCCAGCCCGACGCCCAGATGCCGTACTTGTGGAAATAGCTAATCGCTGCAGCCTGATCGGCGGCCGAGGCGCCAAAGCGATCGGCGATTTGCTCGGGCGTCAAAAAGTGCCGGTACGACGCGGACTTGGGATCGCTGACGGCAACCGCAAACGCAGCGAGACCACGCGCGTCGCGCATCGGCAACGCGACGTCGAGCCCGAGCCGGCCGAAACTCGCCGGGCCGATGAGTTGCCCTTTCTGGATGAAGCCCGCGTCGTAAGCGAAGCCGGAGGATGCGGCCGGGGCGGCTTTGCTTGGGATGTGTAAGCTACCGATCGGGGCGGCCGGCGTTGAAGAACCGCCGCCGCTGCAAGCCGACGTCGAGATCAAGCCCGCGACCGCGAGCGAGCCGAGCATGCGGAGTGAGGGGCGCATCAGCGGTGACCTCCTACGAAGCGCGCGACCAGCGCGCGCCGGAAAGCGGCGTGCCGTTGGGCGCGGCGTTGTGCGAGCACGGTATGGAAGTGCGCGATGCCCGCGCGCATCGCCACGTCCGAGGCGCGCTCGACCGACGAGAGGCCGAGGACCGTCGCCGCGGTGATGCCGAGCGTCTCGGCCGTCGTCGTCGTTTGCAACGGCGTGGGGCTAAAGTTGATGATGGCCTGCGATTGACCCGACAAGTCGTAGAACGATACGACGGTGTCGACGAGCTGCAGGCAAGCGACGCCGATCCCGGGTTCGGTGTAGGTCGTCGTCGTTTCCGTTTCGGTCTCGCCGTAGACGGGATCGGCAGTCGTCTTGACGTCGACCAGCTGATGGGACGTCGACTTCGTCAGCGCGGCCGGCACGTCACATGCCGCCGGCAACGCGACGGTACCGTTGTCGGTCAGGGTTTCGTTCGAAGGCACGAACGGCAGCGGATACCACACGGGGAATGCGCCGCTCTCGACGGTCGGGGTGGCCGACGGGTCGGGATTGTTCTCCAGGATCGGCGGTATCGTCAAGGTCAGCGTGTATTGGTTCGAGGCGGGCGCGGTAACGGCATAGGAGACGTTGCCGACCGATGTCCCGCCGACGATCGTTGCCGCGATCGGAAACGAGTTGCTCCCCGAACCGTCGGCGTTGAGGATCGCTTGCGATGTCGTACCGTCCGGATAGGTCCCGTTATCCGTGTACGCGCCGTTCGCCGCGATGGCGCGCGTATCGGTTTCAGTATCGGGTTCGGTTTCGGTCGTCGTGCGCGCCGCGTTGTTCGCGGGTGAGAGCGTGCCGGTCGCCTCGGGCAAGATGTCGACGAGCCCGTCGCCCGAACCCGTGACGTCCAAATCCGTCACGCCGTCCGACGTCGTCGAGTTCGAACCTTCGTAGGTGATCGTCTTCGATTTGCCGCTCGAGGCGTACAGGTAATACTCGTCGCTCGTTACCGTCGAGGTTTTCAAACCGCCGTTGAGGACGTCGGTCTCGGCCACGTGAAAGTCGTACGGGTTCTCGATGCTTTGAAACGAGGCCACGGTCGACACGGTCACGGTTTGCGTCACGGCGCTCGTTAACGTCTCGGTGCTCGCCGGATTGGGTGAGGGCGTCACGTCGCTCGAAGGCAGCGGCGGCCGTCCAAACGATTGAACGAGCGTCCCGGCATAGCTAAACGAATCGCTCGCGGCCGCCGGCCGGTAGGAACTATTCGTCGGCGTCGTCCTGGGGATCGGAGACCCGCCTCCTCCTCCGCCGCCGCCGCTGCACGCCGCGAGCACCGCTCCACAGAGGAGCACACCGAGGGCTGACAATCGAGTTCGCAAAGCAAACCTCGCTTCGTTGGTGAACGACAAGTGCACGCTGCGCACGGAATACGCAAGCTGGGAACCCTCCACGTTTGGAGCGCACAGTCCAACTCCTCCGTCGCTCGAGAAAGGTGATCGCGCTTCGCAATGCTGCGCGCAGAGCAAATTGTGGCGGCGGTCGCGGATGCGGCGGAGCGCTGGACCGACGCCGATTTTCCGCCGCGGGTGCGAGCGACGCAAGCAATCGCACAGCGGACCGGCTACACGGAACCGGTCATCGACTACGCGCTCGATGCGCTCTTCGGATCGATCGATCGGACGACGCTAAGCACGACGATCGCGAGCGAACTCGGCGCAGTCGCTGCGCTCGACGGCTTCATCGTTCGTGAAGGACGACCGGCCGTCGCCTATCGCGGCATCGAGCACGTCGCCATCGTCTCGAGCGACACGACGATCGGCGTCGCAATTCCGCCTTTCGCATTCGCGTTGTGCGCGAAGGCGCACGTTACCGTGAAGGATCGCGCCGACGGTTTCGTGTCGGCGTTCGGCGCGACGATCGTCGAGGAGCGCCCGGAGTTGCGCCACGCGATGCGCATCGAGACCTGGCAGGGCACGGACGACGCCGCTTCGCGCAGCCGGCTCGAAGCTGCCGGGGCCGTCGTCGCCTTCGGCCGCTCGGAAACGCTGAGCGCCGTTCGCGCCCTGCTGCGTCCGGACGCGCGCTTCGTTCCGCTCGGTCATCGGACGAGCCTCGCGTACGTGTCCCGCGCCGCGCTCGCCGATGCCGATGCAGCGCGCGAGGCCGCACGCGGGCTTGCGGTCGACGCGCTGTTGTACGACGGCGAAGGCTGCCTCTCGCTGCATGCCGCGTTCGTCGAACGTGGCGGGACCGTCGGTCCGCCCGCGTTCGCAGCGCACGTCGCCGCCGCATGCGATGCGGCCGGGGTCGAGTTTCCGGCCGGGTATACCGGCGACGACGCCGTCACCGCCTATCGGCGGAGCGCCGAGTTTCGTGCGGCCCAAGGCGCGGGTGGCGTCTATCCTGGCCGCACGGGCCCCCACCTCGTCGTCCTCGATCCGCCGCTCGACGAACCACCCCCGCTCTTGCGCCGAACGCTCGCGCTCTACGCGGTCGACGGACCCGCCGAAGCTCGCGCGTTTCTCGAGCGTCACGCCATCGCGCTCGAAGGCGTGGCCACCGATGCCGCAGCGCGTGCCGACGTCGAGGAGTTCGCCCTGGGGAGCGGGGCCTCGCGGCTGGCAGAGCTCGGAACCCTGCAGCGACCGCCGCTCGGGGGCGAGCACGGGGGCGCGGGGCGGATTCTGCCCTTCGTGCGCGCTATCTATCGGTAATGTCCGCCGAGTTCGAGGCGATCGTTACTTCAGTCCCAGGTCCGCGTTCGCACTCCCTTGCTACCTCGCTCGCAGCTACAGAGCCGCGCGGCGTAACGCGCCTCTCGCGAACCTTCCCCGTCTTTTGGGAGTCCGCGCACGGAGCGCTCGTCAAAGACGTCGACGGCAACCGCTATCTCGATCTCACCTCGGCGTTCGGGGTCGCGCTCACCGGACACGCGAATCCGAAAGTCGCCGCCGCGATCGCTCGACAGGCGCAGCTCCTGCCGCACGGCATGGGCGACGTCCATCCGAGCGACGTGCGCGTCAAACTGCTCGAACGGCTTGCGGCAATGGCACCCGTCGAGGACGCGCGGACGTTCTTGTGCAGCAGCGGCGCCGAAAGCATCGAGTTCGCGCTGAAAACTGCGATGCTCGCGACGGGCGAACCCAACGTGCTCGCGTTCGCGGGCGGCTACCACGGCCTTTCCTACGGCGCACTTGAAGTCAGCGGCATCACGAAGTTTCGTAAGCCCTGGCAGCGTCAGCTGCGCGAATCGACCACGTTCGCGCGCTTTCCCGACCCGCGCGAACCGAAGAGTTCCGAACGCGCGCTCGATGCCATCTCGAAAGCGCTGCGCAAAGATCAGCTGATCGGCGCGGTCCTCGTCGAACCGATCATGGGCCGCGGCGGAGTTCGCATCCCGCCCGACGGGTTCTTGAAGGGCTTGCGTGCCTTGTGCAATCAGACGGACACGATGTTGATCGTGGATGAGATTTACACCGGCTTCGGCCGGACCGGCACGATGTTCGCGTGTCAGCGCGAAAACGTGAGCCCGGACATCTTGTGCGTCGGGAAGGCGCTGGGCGGCGGGTTCCCAATCTCGGCCGCGATCGCGAGCGGCGAGATCGCGTCGGCGTGGGCGCCGAGCGACGGTGAATCGCTGCACACCTCGACCTACCTCGGCAACCCGATGGGCTGCGCCGCGGCGCTCGCAAATCTCGACGAGATCGAGCGCCTCGACGTGCCCGCCATCGCCCGCGCGCGCGAGCCGGAAATCGGCGAACGCCTCAATGCGCTCAAACGCAACGACGCACGAATTGCCGCCGTGCGGGGCCGCGGGCTGCTCTGGGCGCTCGAGTTCAAGAATCCCGTGCTCGCGAAGCACTGCGTGACGCACGCCTTGCGGCGCGGCCTGCTCTTGCTCCAGACCGGCGTCCACGGCGAGTGCGTCGCGATCACCCCGCCCGCCGTGATGACGCTCGAGCAGCTCGACCGCGCCCTCGAGATCTTAGGCAACTCGATCCACGACGATCCGGTGACGCATTGAGCAAGCTCCGCGTCGGCGTCCTCGGCGCGAGCTTCGGCGCGACCGTTCACGTCCCGGCTTTTCAGGCGCAAGGCCGCTTCGACGTCGTCGCCATCGCATCGCCCAACCGGGCCGCCGAGGTCGCTAAGGCGCGCAAGATCCCACACGCGTTCGCTTCCCTCGACGAGATGCTGGCGGGAACCGAACTCGACGTCCTCGCGGTCGCCGCGCCGCCCTTCGAACACTACGGCCCGGTGCTCGCCGCGCTCAAACGCGGACTCCACGTCCTGTGCGAAAAGCCCTTCGCGCTCAACGTCGCGCAAGCGGAAGCGATGGTAAACGCATCACGCGAGGCCGGCACCGTGTGCGCGATCGCGCACGAGTTTCGCTACATCCCATCCCGGATCGCGATCCGGGAACTCATCGTCAACGAACACCTCGGCGAGCTGCGCGCGCTCGAAGCCCTGTGGTTCAACGGGATGCTGCGCGACGGCGGGCGGCCCAATTCGTGGTGGTTCGAACGCCGTCGCGGCGGCGGCGTCAGCGGCGCGATCCTCTCGCACCTCATCGACCAAGCGACGTGGCTTGCCGGGCGCTACCCGGTGCGAGCGACCGGCTACGAGCGTACCGCGATTCCCAAACGCCGTTCGGGGGATACGACCTTCACGAGCGACGTTGCCGACGGCTCGTTCGCGACGATCGACTACGGCGACGGACTGATCGCGACGGTCACCGTCGACGCGACGCGCGCCGTCGACTCAGCCACGCTTGCGGCGCACGGGTCGCTGCGCACGGCGGTCGCGAGCGGCGACAACATTCTCGAGTCGACGACGTTCGTCGTCGATGCCGACGAAACGTCGGAACTCGAACTCGTGCCGCAAGCCCACGAAAGCCTGCGCGCGGCACACGCGAACCTGCCCGCATTTGTGACCATGCTCGATACCTTCGCGGATGCGATCGACGGCAAGAAAGCGGAACTACCGACGTTCGAGGACGGCCTGCACACACAGCGCGTCCTCGCCTCGATCGGTTACGAGGTGGCCGCCGAAACGTAGCCTAGGGCGAGGCCACTGACCGCGCCACTACCGCGCTGGGGCTAAGATGCTCTCTTCCTTGTCGAGATAGCGCCACAAGAGGTTGAAGGCGCCGATGACCGCGCGCCGCCGAATGTCTTCACGGTTACCGGGAATCGTGGCGCGTCGCACGGAGGGTTCGCCCTTGCGGCGGACGATCGCGAGATACACGAGGCCGATCGGCTTGCCTTCGGTAGCGCCCGTGGGACCGGCGATGCCGGTCGTCGCGATTGCGATATCGACGCCGAGCCGCGCGCACGCGCCGCGGCCCATCGCAAGCGCGACCTCCTCGCTCACCGCGCCATGCTCGCGCAGCAGCGCTTCGTCGACGTCGAGCAGGCTCGTCTTCACGGCGTTGTCGTAGGCGACGACCGAACCGCGAAAGACCGCCGACGCGCCGGGAACGCGCACGAGTGCGTCGGCGACCGCACCGCCGGTAATCGATTCGGCGGTTCCGATCGTCATGCCGTGCTTCGCGAGCCGATGGATGATCGCGCCTTCGAGCGTCTCGGCGTCCGTCCCGAAGATGCCCTGGCCGATCCGTTCGCGCAGCTCCGCTTCGACCGGTGCGATCAGCAGGTTGGCATCGGCGCGGCTGCGCGCTTTGGCCATGATCTTCACGTCGACTTTGAAGTCGTGCGCGAGGACCGCGATCTTCGGATTCTCGAGGGTGCGAAACAGCGACTCGATCTTGTTGTCGACGTCGGATTCGCCGATCCCGACGGTGTGCAAGGTGCGCGTATAGATCGCATCGTGCAGGCCGCCGCGTTCGATCAGCCACGGCACGAGCCGCTCGGCAAGCATCGGCTTCATCTCGCGCGGTACGCCCGGCATGCACGCGACGAACTTCCCGTCGGCACGCACCGCGATGAAGCCGGGCGCGGTACCGAACGGGTTGTCCATCACGATGCAGCCCTTGGGCAAAATCGCTTGGCGCCGGTTGTTTTCGCCGATCGGCCCCGACCGCCCGAACGACGCGAAGCGGGCCTCGATCGCGCGCACCGACGGCTCGTGCAGTTCGAGCGTCGTCCCGGTCGCAGACGCGACCGCGTCTTTCGTGAGGTCGTCGACCGTCGGTCCCAGACCCCCCGTGGTAATGACGCCGTCCGCACGCCCGAGCGCATCGCGCAACAGCGCTTCGAGCCGCGTCGCATTGTCGCCGACCGAATGCTTGAGATACACGTCGACGCCCGTATCGGCCAGCACGCTCGCGACGTGCGAGGAGTTCGTATCGACGAGGTGCCCGAGCAACAACTCGGTCCCGATGGTGACGATCTCGACGCTCAACATACTAGAGCACCTTCGGGCGCTGGGCGGCGAGTTCGGCTTGGAACCACTCAGGGTAGCGCACGGTGATCTCTACCTCAAATCCTTCCGAGGCGCGCAGCATGGCGGCACGCCGGTCTTGCGATTCGGCTAGCGTTGTGCGATTCCGTTCGCGCTGGGCGTTCAGACAATCGATAAAACGCACGAAGGTCGCATCGAGCGTACGTTGCAGCGCGGTCTTGACGATGCCGCCGACGCGCGGGGCGATGCCTCCGGTGGAGATCGCGATCCGGACGGGACCGGCTTTGGCGATGGCCTGCATCGCGACGAAGCCGTACGCCGGCTGGTCGATCGCGCAGAAGAGGAACCGGTGTTCGTCCGCGAGTGCGCGCAACCGTGCGGAGAGCGCGGCATCTTGCTGCGTCGAGATCACGAAGAACGCGTCCGCGACGTCGGCGTCCTGTAGCGCGGCCGTATCCGTGATCCGTACGACGTTTGCTCCAACCTCTTCGAGCGCGGCGGCCTTCTCGATCGCCTCCCGGTCGTCGGCCGCGCCGATGACGACGCAACGCCGATCGCGCAGATTCAATCCGACGGGAAAAAACACGAACGGATATTCGGTGACGT
>Ga0302325_10033574_pt1 | contig 10513 bp, 6 predicted proteins | sample Palsa_T0_2_FD_201948 | JGI IMG/M metagenome (GOLD analysis project Ga0302325, IMG submission 201948) | Peat permafrost microbial communities from Stordalen Mire near Abisko, Sweden - Palsa_T0_2 | ecosystem: Environmental > Terrestrial > Soil > Palsa > Peat permafrost | place: Sweden: Abisko...
ACTCAGAGTTGAGAGTAATCCGAGCCTTTTTGATGTCCTCGCTGACAAAATTAATATTTAGCGGCACATCTTGAATCTTGGGCTGGCTGCTAAGATTCTCTAGAGCGTGAAGACTCTGCTTCAAGTCATCTCCATATTGTTGCCGAACAGCATCCGGAGACTCGGCAAATGACCCTAAGATTTTACCTAACTCAATGATTTCCTGGGATGGAAGACTCTTCGGGGAGACTCTGATCCGCTCATTAGGAGACTGAAGACCCTGGGACAGGTCCGTCCTCAGAAGCAGTTCTTGGGTGGGAAGCGAGCAGCCACAATGAAGGGGCGCGGTCTTTACTAGAAGATCGCCAGACAGTGATGGAATGATAGAACCACGGTCAGGCCAACAGAAGACCTTGGGTCTCTTGTTCCAAGCTCGCGGTACCGGCATAGCGTCCGCACCTTTGTGGTGAACTAGGATCTCCTGAACTTGACTAACATACTGGGAAAGGCCCAGATTCCGATACAGGCGTTGCCACTCGGGGAGAATTCTTTTCATGGCTAGTTCGACATTAATTATTTTCGATTCGAATTCCTTTGCCGATGGCTCCGAGCTGGGCCATTGCCTGACAAGAAAATCGGCTAGCTTTCTCCCTTCAACCTCGCACAGGGTCCGATGCCTCTCTCGCAGAAGATCTTGCTGCGTCTTATTCTTTCGGGTATCCGGTTTGAGATCGGGGTAGTCGGCTGCAATGCAATTCAGAAGCGATTCCAGCGTTGGAGCTGCGTTGAGCTTGAACCCTGCAAAGGAAGAACCAAGTGGTGGTTCTACGGATTTCAATTCGTCCAAGCAGCCAAACGCGGCCAGCGACTGGATCGCATCCATATCAGGCTTTGTGCCAAATGACAGGAGACCTAGTCGAAACATCAATCTGTACTGATCGTCCGGATTTGTATGTCGGCAAAAGTTCACGAGACTGCCCCATTGTTCGCTGATGTCGTTCTCTGTTAAATCGACGAGAGACTTTGAAATGCTTTCTGCATCCGTGTTGTAGTGAAATCCACCGATCAAACTCCATTTTTGAAGAATAGCTGGCAGTTTTCTTTTGATATGAATGCTAAACGGTTGCTTGAGAATGAGTCTCACAATTTGATAGACATAGGTGGCTTGAGGCAAGCTGGCCTGTCGATCTCGGGGCTTGTAAACCGTGTTTTCCTTGGTTGTCAATTCTTCTGGATCAGAGATATTGCGCTCATAAAGGAGACGGTGAATCTCGCCACGTCTGCGGAGGTGGGAAGGGATCTTGATGTCAAGATCTATCGCTTCATCGTTCTGCACGGTAAAGGCTCGGAGCCGGTCTGATTTGGCCAGTATATTTTGGACGACAGTCTCGTAACTATCGTGTTGAATGCTCACAGTTAATAGTTCGTCCCAAACAATGGTCTGCAGACGTCTCTTGTCCCTGGGGTAGTACTCTCTCCCCGGACTCAAGCTCTTGATGACTCTCAGAATGGAGGTTGGACCGTCCCCGACCGGCGTCCAGGGCTGGCAATAGCCCGATCTCAGAGTGTACAGAGCCTCCTCTGTGCCAGTGCGCCCGGTGAGAGGGTCGGGCAGAACGAATGAGGTAAATGCATGGAATTGAGCTTTGGAGTATAGTAGTCGCGGCTCAGGCGGACATGATAATCGTCCTAGAACGGCATCGATTCCGAATCTACCGTATTCGCTGGAGCTACTCGCCCGTACGGCAACATGCATGCCATCACGTTTGTAAGTTATTTGTCCCAGCGCAGTAATTATGCTTCGCCGCTCAGGATTGGCTACGTCGCGAAGCACAATCTTGCTCTGAAACCCGTAAAGCGTTCCCGCGTCCTGGTTTGGATCGATCTCTGCGTGAAGTTCTCGACATTCAAGTAGGCCGCTTTTATTGACAAAGAAGGAGAGCTCAAGGTGCCGTATCTCCGCAGAAAGTACTCCCCTCGTGGGTTGAAACACGGTCAACCGTCGGGGGTCCTCGAAGTGGCAGAAGATCCCAGCCACGCGTTTGCAGAGGTCTGAGTGGGGATCAACCAAAAATACCTTATTTCGCTGAGCCCGGCGTCTGGAGACATCCAAAATCCAGTCACTCGGCCTGGTCTTCCATATGACAGGTTTTCGTCGGATTTCCACACGCCCCGTGCTGATATTGAGCCAGTGTACGCAATTTTCGATCAAACCGGAAGGCAAGTCAAAGTTATCATTGTCTATGAATACACACCGAGGAACATACTCCAGAAGACTGCCTTTGTGGAGAGCTTGAATAATCACGTTCTTTTCGCGAAGACCAAAATGAACTTCGTGACCGTGCATTCGAGTTGCCAAGACGTGAGTCATGCCGTCGAGTGATGAGGGGAAAGTCAAGAGGTGCTGGTTTCCGAAAAGCTCTGTGACGTCCTCTGATTCTCTGATGTCTAAGGGTAATCTTCCCAGTGGTTTCCCGTTTACCAGTAGGTGTCCCTCAATAAAGTTGTAGTGGACCACCTGAGAGACGATGTATTTGCTAGCCTTGCTAGTGATGACCGACACAACCCATCTCTTGTTGGGGGAGGAAAGAAACTGCCAAGGAGAGTAGGTCCTTCCAGTGGAATTGTCAGGATCTGACCAGGTCTTATTTATCGCGGCTCCTAAGCTGTCAGGATGGGATGCAATGGATTGTTCAATGAGCCGTCGTATCTGATATGCCATTTTCATATCTCTGACCAGCATATTCTTAAGGTTCAATGGTAGTTTCGCGAAATCTCCCACGAGGTTCTCTTGTAAAGCCAGTGAGGCTTGGACAAAGGAACATGTATCCTCTGCATCCAGCCTGGAACCCGAATCAACAAATGTGGTGAAGGTTCTTCGACAAAGTAAAGCCGCCCAGACGCCGTATCTTGCAGCCCTCTCAGCGGCGTCAGCCTCAGCAACACTCCTTACCTCATCACGGAGCTTTGAGATCCATTGCAAAGTTGAGGCACGCGCGGCTTTGAGCAATCTTTCAGCGGATTGACGATCTTGGCCAGATGTTAAGTTGAAAAGTCGAAGGCTTAGAGTGATGAGCATTTCCATGCAATGAGTCTCACGCCAGTTGGTCGTTATGTTGCGGAGACGGTTATCGATCCGTTCTGTCAAGCGCTGGCAAAAAGACGGATCTCTGAAGACCAGGTGAGCGTCCCGCAGAGGGTCGGTATCAATTTGTGCTGGCCCGGCTTGCACCGCCAGTTGGTTGAAGACATGCATGGTATCTTCGGCGCTGAAATTTAGGTTGGAGGCACCCAACTCCACGAGCATAGTCAGCCAACGACGATTTTTGCCCGAGAACAGTCTTTGATAGCTCATGAACTCGTGTACGGAGATTTCTGATGGGCATTTGGTCTGACTGGCTACGATATCGTAGGATGATGGTCCATTGATGCTGGGAGGGGGATGCACCGACGATGGGAAGACTGATGTTTGCAAACTGCGCGGAACATGCACTCCACAGAGATGTTGGAATGTCAATTCTCTATCGAGCTCTTTTAGCCATAGTCCAGATTTGATATCGTAGTATGCGAAGTCTAGCGCCAGCGGTAAGAGAACGTCAGAAAGGCCGGCCTTCATTTTCATCGTTTTGTAATGGGTCTGGAGGAAGGATTTCTTTGCTGAGGCGAGCGATACACCATCTAAAGTCGAATTCATGTAGCCTGTGAGCTGAGAGTAGTTTTTCAGCAGCATTGCTGGTGGTAAGGAGATTCCAGGCTTACTCGGATGCCCTAGATCGCTGAATATCCTGAATGTTGCATTCCTATATGCCGCCAGGAAGGTTGGCATTCCGAGTTCGAATACCACTGCGGCTTTTTGAGCACAGTCTTCGGGGAGAAAGTCTTCGTGGGTATCAATCTTCATTTTCCTCCGGGTGCGCCAATGCCAGCATTTTGTACATCCTTTGACGTTGCGAGATCCATCACGATTGAAGGAGCAAACACAAGTACCACTGGAGATCTTCTCACTGAGATCGTCATATGTTTCACAAGCCTTTTTCCATTCGGATTCCTTCTTTTTGCGCGACCTAGCTGAGTCGCGCTCGATCTTTTTCCCCTGGTCGTTCAGCTGAGTCGACTGCTCCAGATACCGCACCGCGAAGGAGTCCTTATCAAGTTTGCTGAATATCGTCTTATGAGAAAAGAGACACTTGTTACGTCTGTTCCAGAGATGAATTTGTATATCTTGAAGAAGCTGCATGCTTGATAGCGTAGGGAGATGGAGAACATCCAGCAGCCCGGGGCTGAAAATAGGGTCGTAGTCGCCAAGGAGGGGGCAGGCTCTGACAGCACACTCATCCATTTGGACCCAGAGGTCAAATAGACTTAAGATGAAAATACTCATCTGCTCCGGATTGGATTCATAAGCATCCCCTACCACATCGAATAAATCGACAATCAGCCTTGCCAGCTCAAGACAGCGAGCTTGGCAATCTGCCACGGGGTGAAGAGTTTTGTTTCGTTCCTTCTGGATGCGCCTCTCCAATCTGGCCAAGGAGAAGTAGCGATCGGTGAACTTTGTGACTTGTTCCATCGTGCCATCACCCAATGGAGGAAGATGTCGCGATGCGGAGTCTCTCCGTGGTGGGCGGGATAAGATCAGACGGTTCGAGAGGTATTCCCCGCTGTTTTGAAGGGAAAGGTAGAGAGCCTGCTCATCAGCGCGAGGCGGCAGAGAGGGAATAGGTCGGAGGATTGCTCTCTTGAAATTTGCCCAGGCTGATTCAACCTGTTGTGTAGCCCTTTCAATGATGTCCTTCAATAGTGGACCAGTCGAGTCAAAGAATAATTTGTAGATGACAGGGTTGGAGTCAGCGCGATTCTTGTCCATCTCCAGCTTCGCAAGGCGGCGGCACAACTTAGCTTTGAGCACCACTGTCGACTCTGGTGCGAGCTGACCAGCACAGTCCTCGAGAAGCTGAGCAAGAACAGTGCAAATAAGGAATTTGTAGCAGACTCGTCCACGCAAATCTCCCAGGGCAAGGCTGAGTTGACGCTGGGTTGCGACGCGGAGGACAAGCCAGAATGGCAGTCTTCTCCAAGGAAACTCGGCATTTTGTATATTGACATCGTCCCGAACTCGCTTCCTTAGTTTGGGCAAATCAACAGACGATCCAACGGCCTCAAGCAAGGGCATGAGCATCTGCGTGATGAGAGCTGGGTCGGTGGTGTCTCGGGTTTCGACGACTGAGATGCTAGCCTTGGCAGAACGTGCCTCGAAGCGTTTCAGAGACTCCATGCTAGCTTGCTCAAGGAAGGTAGCAAGACTTTCCTGGAAAGAGGTGTTGCAAAATTCGTCAAAAGGTATCTCGACTGCACGACCAGGGAAGTCCCACTGTAGTGCATTCTGGGCAGCGAGGACATCCTCAGCGGAGGGGGACGCTTCGAAGACTTCAAAGATAACAGTATCTACCTCATCACTACTTCATTTATCTCAGTTAGAAATTATTTTTCTCAAGCTGCGATGCTTACTTGGTATGACGTCGAATAAGTAGTGCTGCATTCTGTTCCACCACATACAAAGTAATGAGATCATTTCGTTGGAGTTTGCAGAATTCTCGCAGCATCGATGCTCTCTCAAGACGGCCTGTATTGGTACTGAGGCAAACGCGAAGAGAATTGCCAACAGAAGTCCATGTTTCAGCAAATTCTTGGCCTGTGAGCCAACCCAGAGTATCGCAGGCACGGATGAGGCGATTCAATATGTTATGTTCTATACCTTCGATGTCTATATCCCGCTGGCCAGGCAGCTTAGGAGGCAAGACCAGATGGTTGAAGACTGACTCGAGGAAGGCCATCGTCGCCTGTATCGTTTTGGAAGGACTCGGAAGGAGGCTAAAAACGAAGGGGAATTGAGTGCAATCAATTGCTGGACGTGCAAATTTCTAAGCCTTGCACAATGCTGTATATCGACAAGTCTGAGAAAAGCTGAGAAGAAAGGGAAATACCATGGGATATATCACCTCGAGCCGCGCAGGACTCGTGCGCATGCTCGAGGCCAACTACTGGAGGCCCGCCGCTCATAATGACTGCGCCTCAGCTGATAGGTTAATGCATCAAACATGATCCACCGGGAAGAGTGCCTCATCTTCACTTGAAGGCATCCGACTCGTCGGTTTCTGTTGGCTGCAGGATCTGCTGTTAGATGTAGATGCGAATGTGCCTCGCTGAAAGAAGTTGGTTATTCTTTGAGGCAGTGGTGCCAATGATAATCCAGACGAGGCAGAATGCCCCACTTTTATAACAACCTCATTGGTGCAGTTCTGTCCAGGTACGCCACTCGGTCACTGGGGCCTGAGAGGCTGAACCTCTTGGATTCTTGCATGATTGACTCCCGTGTCAACGTTACACAGAACATCTACAAGTACTGTAATAGGTGGATTGGCCATTTCGTTTGTAACGCCACCCGCTCTCTCTTTACGGAAGTACGTTAGCACGGTCTTGATAGGCCACGTTGCCGCCGAGGGCTTTCTAAGGCCTCACATGTGATCCAGCACGTGCAGCCTCTGCAAGTAATGCTACCTAGTAGGCAATCAGGACCCATGTCCCATCATCCATAGTATAGAGCGTCAACATTTATTGGGCATTAAGTCTAGAGTCCAACCCATCTAAAACATCAAATCCCACAGCCAAGTCTTGAAAGGAATGCAAACAAACACGGAAATGACAAAAAGTCCAAGAATACTCCAACGCAATACCGCAATCAATGCCAACCCTGTTAGCACCACACCTGAACACACCACGGCATCCCGTTCGCCAATTCTCAGTACAATAACAACAAAAACAAAAATGACAATCTACTCTCAACAAAATAGTACCCCCTCCCCCCACTAAATATCAATACTGCATAATTGCAAGTCTTATTAACACCACGAGTGTGAGCACACCACGGTATATCATCGTTCAACTCTCAGGAGAAATGACAACAAAAACGAAAACGAAAATGACAAGGAAACAATCCTTAAACGTCAATACTACACCGCTACACCTTTGCCAAAGCCGTGTCAGCACCAAATCTTTAAGTACACAAAGCTAATTGTCAAAAGAGGGACAACAGAAACAAAAATGAAAATGACAATAACTCCAAAAACATCCCAACGTCAATAAAGTAATTTTTCCTACTTCCTATACCCTGTTAGTAGAACGATTGCAAGCATGCCACTCGGCACCTCTCGCCAACTAGGACATGAAAGGCCTATCGTTGCCAGATGCCCTTCTCAACGTCTCTCAAGTTCTTGTATTGCTTGGCCCGACCATAAATGTCAAGTCCATGGTTGAAGGAAAGGAGCGGGGTAGCTGCACATCGTACACTCCACAATGTTACTTGAATAGCTTTAAGAGTGAATTGTAGACGAGGAAGCTGCGCTTGTGGCACGTCGCTTCCCATATTCCAGAACACTTCTGTTCATTCATTTCTTCTCCCCTCAAAATATCATTACTCACGGGACACATCACAAATACATTCTAGGATCCAAGCTCTCAATCCTCGCGCTCTTCGCCTCGCCCTCGAAAATAAACTCGCTCATTAACTTACCCGTCGCGCACGAGTTCTGTATACCCCAACATGTATGCCCGCTCGCCATCCACAAGCCCTTCGTCCCCGTTGGTCCTATCAGTGGACCACCACCGCTCGATACATGTGGGAGATAGCACGCTTGTTTTATGAGGACTTCGCCGGATCGCAGGGGGGTCGAGATGGAGGAGATGTAGTCGATTATGTCTTGGCAGCGATCATCGTCGCAGACTACTAGGTCGGAGGTTTTGGGGAGGGGAATCAGGGAGTCGCCTTCTCCTACACCCAGACAGCATTAGTAAATGGATTTGTAGAGTGAGACGACGGGGACAAACCACAAGCATACACCGTTCCATCAGGCCTAGCGTACATCTCCGGATTGACATTCAGCCCATGCCTCCTCTTCTTCACATCTCCACCTCCCGTCCTGCCAAAATCTTTGGGGAGGTCGATTTCTGTGAATACTGCCCACGGTGATACATCTGCTTTTATAACAACGGAATGGGCTCGAATCGCATCAATTGGGGCCTCGGGAAAAACATGGCTTGTCCAGGGACCCGCCGCAACCACCACATCCGTTGCTGGTAGCGTACAAATCTTTCTCGTCTCCTTGTCCTCATACGTGACGCCCCTCACCCCAACACCAAAACTGTCAATCGCCGTCACGCTTCCATAAATAACATTAATCCCAGCCTGACACGCGAGTTCAAATATCGAAGTTGTAAAAAGGTATGGGTGGACTTGTGATGTTGTCTCTGGTGTGCCCATCTCCGAGTAGCCTTTGATACAATCGACATCAAACCAATCCAGCTCCTTCGGAATACTCGCTAACGTCTTCCCTCTATTTTTCGTTTTGGGTAGCTTGTTCCATTCCTCTCCTCCGTTTGCTGCCCCGTTTGCATCAGGTGCGTACACTTTTGCTTTCGCCCGCAGAGACCCCGTGTGAAGAGTGCGGTAACCCCATCTTTGGGCACCATTGTGTTCTTTTGCTAGCTCGGCGTGGAGGCGGTAGGAGAGAGGTACGATGCAGGTGGGATATGCCCATAGGGCTAGAAGACCGCCGGCTTTTCCTGAAGCGCCCGAGGCGATGGATTGAGCTTCAATAATTGTGATTTTGTGCAGCGCGGGGTTGAAGAGTGGATGGCGGGTTAAGAAGTATGCTGTTGTGCAGCCAATAATGCCGCCCCCTTCTCCTGTCAGCGATTGTCTGTTGTCATGGGGAATTGAACGAACCGACTATTACAATGTTCCTTGGCTGTTGCGATTGAGGCTCTGCCATTGTTACGATGAAAGTGAAGCTGTTGACCTTGGTGGAGATGAGAACCGTCATTCGATCAGGGGTTCAGCGCCACCAGTTCCCTCCGCTTATCGATAAGAAAACAGTCCAGCACTAACCCAATTGGAGGCTGAAGCAACGGTTACTAGGCCCGCTTTCATCCCTGCATGACTTCGGAAGCTCATGGAACCGAGGTCCCCTCTCTAACAAAGGTCCTGGCCCTCTGACGAGTCCAGACTCTCGTGCTTCATCATCAATGAAACGGTTTACAAACCCGCCTCACTTCACCTCGCTCCCCAACCTCATAAGACGCATCGTCCCACGCATGCAAGCGCAACAATCGCTATTCCAATCCGCGTTCAAAGACCCGAATCAACGCACCGCACACGGCGTCAAGAAATCCATCCCCTTCCTTAATCTCTGGGCTCCATCCGCAGACGTACAGAAGTTACAGGCAGAGCAGAAGAGAGATCTGAACACCAAGAATATGGCGTCTGCTACCAGCTTTTACGATTTCAAGCCTTTGGATAGTACGTCTTCCCCCTACGTTTTCCTTGTACCCGTCGAGTCCAATGCAAGCTCAGAAGTAGGGTGGCATGACGCTTCTCGTCCCCCCATACTCATCATCAATTACTAACCGTGGTATTTGGCAACGAACAGAGAAAGGAAATGCCGTCCCCCTCGAAACCTACAAAGGCAAAGTCCTCCTCATCGTAAACACAGCCTCGAAATGCGGCTTCACACCCCAATACCAAGGTCTCGAGAACCTCTACAAAAAGATCTCCGAGACGCACCCGGATCAATTCGTTATCCTCGGCTTCCCATGTAATCAATTCGGTGGGCAGGAACCTGTACGTTTTCAGCCTTCCCTCTCAATGCTTGTATATGGGGGTGCCCCCCAAACCCCCGTCCTCGCTGCGCTCGCATGTCCTTTAATTAAGGATGACCAATGGTTTCTCTTGGCTGACACTTGGGTGACAGGGCTCAGATGAGGAAATTCAGTCCTTCTGCCAGCTCAACTACGGCGTCTCATTCCCTATAATGGGCAAGACCGATGTAAACGGCGATAAAGCGAACCCCCTCTTCGAGTGGTTGAAAGCGGAGAAGCCGGGACTTTTGGGCATGAAGAGGGTCAAGTGGAACTTTGAGAAGTGGTTGGTGGGCAAAGATGGTAAGGTTGTGGGGAGATGGGCGAGTACTACTAAGCCTGAGAGGTGAGTGAGCTTTACTTTTATTCCCCTATTTGTTGAGGCCTATGAATCTAGGGGAGGGCAATTGAGAGCAGGCTAGTGCAAGAGTGCGGCATGGGGATATCTCCGTTCGGTGCTGTTCCGTCGGTAGTTTGCTCTCTTTTGGACGTGATCTCCCCATCTTGGGACTTTCCTCTTGAGCCTTCCCTGTAATATCCAGCGTAAATACTGACTTACTTAATAGTTTGGAGAAGGAGGTCTTGAGCGCGATCAATGCGTCTTGACTCTCAAAGTTATAAGTCATGGTGGGATAATCTGCATATGGAAGGATATTGGGAAAATGTGCGATGATACCTTAATGGTTTTGATGGGGCTTATAATTCTCCTCTCAGCCGACAGATCTGTTCTCGACAAATGGTCACTAAAATTCAATTTTTATCAATTGAACCCAAATTTACACAACACCTCCTATCAACCCACTCTCAAAATCTCCTTCCCACCCTCCTTCCTCACCCACTT